>Ga0268263_1001678_pt1 | contig 17841 bp, 27 predicted proteins | sample Biomet5_FD_190358 | JGI IMG/M metagenome (GOLD analysis project Ga0268263, IMG submission 190358) | Microbial communities from bioreactor (seeded with sewage sludge) at LBNL, California, USA - Biofuel metagenome 5 (SPAdes) (version 4) | ecosystem: Engineered > Bioreactor > Anaerobic >... | reverse complement strand
CAAGCATACCCCGTTGATTGGTGATGCTCTCAGATTCCAGCTTGTCACTGCTTGACAGGTCGCCGTCCTCAAGAGACAACCGTATATAAATTGCAATCGTCATACCGCCGCCGCCCCCGTAAAGCGCGTCAGCGCCTCAAATTCGTCCTGATAGTTAAACCTGATATGCAGTTCGCTGTTATCGCTGACCTCAATTCTTGCAATCAGGGCATGGATCAGTTCTTCCGATAAGCCCTCAATGCTCTGAAATTTTCGTATTTCCGTAAACATGGGATTGACCGGGGAGTACCGTTCCAGCTCCTTACGCTGTCGTTTGAGGGTGTCCAGATGTTCCGCACATTCATCGCAAAGTGCCCGATAATTACCCTTCATTGCGGTATATTCCTGACGGGTCACGATACCGTCCACAAGGCTCTGATACAGGCCGTCGTACAGCGCCTGACTGCGCGTAAGCTCGCGTTCCGCCGCCGTAATCTGTGATTCCAGTGTATGCTTTCTGTCTGCGGATTCCGCTTCCCATATCGCCTTGACGCGCTTTTCCAGATCGGTCACAGCGTCAATGTGACGGCGTATGGCTGTTCCGACAACTTCCAACAGTTCGCGTTCCTTCAGGTTCTTTTGAGAACACGCGGAGGGCTTATTCAAAGCGGTCAGGCAAATATAGCTGTAGTAATATACCTTTTTATCCTGCCAGTTGGAATAGACCTGACGGCGGGACAGAGCCTTACCGCAGTCCGCGCAGTAGACAAGCCTCCGGAACATATTGGGCGTTTTTATGCCGCCGATGTTTTCCAGCGAGGCAAAGTATGCTTCCGAACGCTCTTTTGAAAGCACCTGCGCGGATTGGAAAGTCTGTTCGTCAATGATCGCCTCATGCGTGTTTTTAGTGATCCGCCATTCGTCAGACGGCGCGTACCGCTCCTTTCGGGCCTGCTTGTAAGACTGCTGTGTCCGCTTACCTTGCACCAGATGGCCGAGATAAACCTCATTTTGCAGGATTTCCTTAACATTCCAAGGTGTCCAGAGCGTATCGCGGTATTTTTCATTCCGCGAGAGGCCGACATGATAAAGGTACGCGGACGGGGACAGAACGCCACGTTTGTTGAGTTGCCGCACGATGCCGGTATAGCCCATGCCTGTCAGCCGCAGCGCGAATATTTCCCGTACAATCGGCGCTGTTTCCGCGTTAATATCAAGGTGATGCCGGTCAGTCTCACTTTTTCTATACCCGTAAGGTGCCCATACGCCGATGAACTCGCCGCGCTTTTCCTTGGAGGCGATGGCGCTGGATATTTTCTGTGAGATATCCCGGCTGTACGTCTCGTTCATCAGGTTTTTCAGCGGAACGATAAAGCCGTATTCATTCCGCTCGGCGGTCAGGGTATCGAAATTATCGTTTATGGCGATGAACCGCACGTTCAGGAACGGGAAAATGCGCTCCAGATAATTACCGGTTTCCTTATAATTCCGCCCAAAACGGGATAAATCCTTAACCACGATGCAGTCGATCTCACCGCGCCGGACACGTTCCATAAGCTTTTCAAACTCCGGACGCTCAAAGTCGGTGCCGGTATGTCCGTTGTCGCACCACAAGCCCACTAGAGTAAGTGCCTTGACATTTTCAATGTATTGGGTTATAAATTGCTTTTGGCTTTCCAGCGTGTCCGCCCCCGGCCTGCCACCGTCCTCCACGGAGAGCCGGACATAACCTGCCGTGCGATAGGTTTTTTCTGTGGGCGTCGGAGCAGCGGCCTCCGGTCGGATTGGGCTGACCTTGCGTTTTGTCCGTGCCATTTATACCGCCTCCTTTGCCGCACGGCTGAGAATATCAAGCTGCCATTCAAATTCATCCTGCCAGCGATACTCGTGCAGTTCCGGATGCGCTTTTAGATAATCGCGCAAAAGCTCGCGCTGGCCCGTGATGCTGTTCGATTCTTCTTTATCCCCATCCTCGCGGGATAGGCGAAGATACAGCGTCGCGTTCCAAGTTTGGATGATTTCGTTATTCATGGATACCACTCCTTTGTCCATCGTTTTCATTACCCGGACAGGAGGGCGTCGATTTAGTCCTGACTGTATTTTATTGAATTGTGCCGTTCCTGTCGAGGATGTCACACTTTCGAGGCAATATATGAGGCCAGCCTGTCTTCCAGCGTAACGCCAGTATCCGCAAAACTGACCTTGACCACATATCTCCCGTGGCGGTAGCAGTAGGGGTTTCCAATCTGCCGAATGAAGTCCGCGATCCGTTCCTCTTTGGGAAGCGAAGCGTCAATTCTGACGCTTTCAATATCCCGCAGGCTTTCCCGGTCAACGGTCCGGGGATCAATGCTTTTCATCTGTTCCAATGATAATGCGCTCATAAACAAACGCTCCCTCCATGTATTTTTTCTCAAGATCACAACAATAGGCTGACGGCGATGATAGTTGTGTTGCCACATGGCGCGAAACCGTGCCGTCAGCCCATGACTTCTGATTTTGAGATTGCTTCACCGTATTTGCCACGCGCCCCGGTGTTGGGGATATTGCAAAAGGCCGCTACTGGCGTAGCTGTCGCAGCTCTGCGATACCGCTGCTTGTCGGGCTGGCGAATATCGAAGGGTTCCCCCTCAAGTCTATGGGAGATCGTGAGAGCGTATCATTATCCCCCGCGCTGTCATCGCGCCCGGTGTGCCGAACCGGGTCTAAGGCTAAACGCTTCTCGCTCGGACAGCTTGTACCGGATCACCTCCTGAAGCTGTCGTCTTGGCGGCGCGCCTTATGTCGCTGGCCTTTCGGCCACGCGGGTTTTGTGCCTGCAATATGTATATTCAGTTTTCAAACTACATTTAAGAGCGAAAAAGCATCTCTCAATAACCATGACATTTCTGGGGCAAAAGTATGGGACATCAAAAAATATTTTTTAAAAATTTTTCAACACCTTTTAACCCACGCCTGATAGATTCACATATAGTCGCTTTTCCAACTCCTTCCGCTCTTGCAATAGCGGCTTTACTCATGCCCAAAAAGTAATGGGCGTAGATACGTTTGGCCTGCTTGTCCGGCAAAGAGGCAATGGCGGCATGAAGCTGTTCATATGTAACCTTCCGCTCATAAATTTCGCAGGGCGAAAGGGAAGCAAAAAGAACGTCATGCTCAATTCCGTCATCTTTATCAAGGGAATACTCTGCTTTATACCGGTACATACGCCGTCTATAAGATCTTTCTTGCCGTTCAGCTTTAAGTAGGACATCCGCTATTTCATCGGATACATCAATGAATATATCTTCGTTATAGAAGGGATAATAATCCCGCAAATTGATTTTAGCCATAAACTTTTTTCCTCCGTTTTCTGAAAGATTGGTATTGAGTCAAAATTTCAGAAATGGAGGGCCACGGCAGCGAATTATCGAGTGCGTTGTATGAAATAACAAAAAACGTGGGCATTTTTGCACTTCAAATTGTCGCGCAAAAGGATTTTCTGTCGAATAGAAAACGGCAGCATTCTGCCCGTTATAGCAAAATGCTGCTTTTTGATGATATGTAATTATATGAAATCTGCTACATTTACATAGTTCGTCGTCTTTATTTTAGCCTCCAGACGAATTTTATACAGATAAACATGGCGAATCCTTTCCCTCTGCCATGGCTGTCATGAAAGGCTTTGCTTTCTGTAAAACCGTCTGGTTAAAAGTCTACGACGTGCAAAAGCCTACCCTCTTAAATGGAGGGCAGGCTTTTTGAATGACTTCTTGCAGCCAGACTATCATAGCACCATGGAAAGTGCCTTAGACCCTCGGCTTTGCGTCTCCATCTTTAGATGGATTTGCCTTTAACTATATTTTTTGCGTTAATACAAAACACACTTAGCAAGTTGCTTTATGGCATGATTTAACCGTTTACGTGCGCAGAATTATATACTTTAATTTTAAAGTACCGGTTATTCTCCGCACTCGTCGGCATGCTGATGTTCATGACAAATAGAACCCGTCGATTTCAGTTTGCCCTGAAGATAATTGTTGGCTGCTTTTTCAGCGTCCCCAGATGCTCCGACAATTACTTCTATTCCTTTTTCATTAAAAATATCTACGGCACCTCCGCCCATACCACCCGAAATAATTACGTTTACATCCTTATCATAAAGAAAGACGGGAAGAAAGCCGGGTTTGTGTCCCGGATTTGGAACAAATTGTTTATTAATAATCTGCTTGTTCTGCGCTTCGAAAATGGCAAAAGCCTCACAATGTCCAAAATGTTCCGTTACGTTTTTCCCTTCACATGCAACTGCGATTTTCATAGATTTTCTCCTTCTCGATTTTTTACTGAAACTAAATCATTTAAAATTCTTTCCCATATTAACCCAATTGCCTTGCCGGCCGGACTCTCGGGATAAGAGGCGATACTCTGACAATTATTTACCGCCTTTACAACTGTTTCATCATAGGGGATTCTGCCGACGACCGATACCAATAAACCATTACAATAGCTTTCGATTTCGTTGGCGGTATCGGCATTGACATCAAACTTGTTGATACATACGGCACAGGGAACGCCAAAGTGTTTTGAGGTTTCAATAATGCGCTTCATGTCGTGCATTCCCGAAATGGTCGGTTCTGCGACAATCAGAACAAAATCAACTCCATTAATCGAGGCGATGACAGGGCATCCGATTCCGGGTGATCCATCTATAATGGCAAGATCCGAATCAGAAGCCTCTTGTATCAATTGTTGCTTGACAGCTGTAACCAATTTGCCAGAAGCGCCGCTGCCCATTTTGAGCTGCGCTGTCGAAAACACTCTTTCGTCATTCTTGTAAAGCATCATATCGCCGGATATATGATCCAGCATAGTAATCGCTTGTACGGGGCAGATTTCTAAACAGACGCCGCAGCCTTCACACTCAAATTCACCGATAGAAAAGTCCTTTATCGCGCCAAAACTGCAATTTTCTTCGCACAGGCCACATCGGGTACACTTTTCCTGATCGATCACCGCTTTCCCAAAACCATAATAATCCGTTTTTGCCGGTTCAGATAACTGGGACATAACAAGATGAAGATTAGGGGCATCAACATCACAGTCGGCAAATGCTCTGCCCTTGCTCATTGTTATAAACGCGCTGGCTACAGTGGTTTTCCCCGTGCCACCTTTGCCGCTGAGAATTAAAAGCTGTTTCATTGCAGCGCCTCCTTTGCCACCTTATACAGGAGGGTTCGAAATAGCTCATGATATTGTCCACTTTCGCGCACAGCCACAAGTCCTTTGGAGTTAAGCCTGCCCAAATTTTCATCATAAGGAATTTCGGCAAGGATATTGATCTTATTTCCCCTGCAAAACTTTTCGGAAGGATTTTCTCCGGGCAGACATTTGTTGAGGACAACGCCGAACGGCTTGTTAAAGAGCTTCACAAGCTCATAGACCATTCCCAGATTATGAGCTCCGAACAGGGTCGGTTCGGCAACCAAGATACAGTAATCGGCCTCACGAATGCTTTCCATGACGATACATGAACTTCCGGGAGGACAGTCAATCACAACCGTATCCTTTTCCGGAAGCTTTTCCATAAGTTCTTTGATAATTGGCACACCGGATACCTCTCCAGTGTTCAGGCAGCCGGTAAGAACAGTTACATTATCTGAAACTCCCGTCTCAATCGTGCCGATTTCTCTTTGCTTTTTGCTGAGCGCTTTTTCCGGGCAGAAGAGTATACATCCTCCGCAGGAATGACAGACCTCATAAAAAATCATCAGTCTGTCCCGGAGCAAAGCCAGCGCGTTGTACTTACAAAAATCAACACATTTCCGGCAGCCTGTGCATTTGCTCATATCCGCTTCCGGCACTGTAACGGCGACAGATTGCTTTTCCGTTATTTCCGGTTTTAAAAACAGGTGCCCGTTGGGTTCCTCCACATCGCAATCCACATACACCGCTTTATCAGCGGCACAGGCAAGATTGACCGATACGAAGGTTTTTCCTGTTCCGCCTTTGCCACTGAGTACGGCGATTTTCATTCCTTGACACCCCCGTGGTTATGAAGACCCGGGTGAATTTCAGAGAGATGAGAGAGCCCTCCATTCTTAAGTTTTTCAATATTGTCAGTAACGGTGCCATCCTGAGCTTTATACATTGCGACTTTTGCGGCATTCAATACCTGCGCGGCGTTATCTCCGCAGCGGCAAGTGATGATTGCTTCGGCTCCATGATCGACAAGCATCTGCGCCGCTTTGATCCCCGCACCGCCTTGGCTTGCCGCGGCGGAATTGTCCAGAAATTCATGGTTCCCAGTTTCCGTATCATATAACGCATAATACGGAGTGCGCCCGAAAGAAGGGCAGATAGGAGCATCCAGGGATTTGCTTTCAACCGGTGCTGCTAATTTCATAATCATTTCTCCATTTCATTTAATTATTGTTTTCAGCTTTAACGAATCTGCGTTCAATCTCCCGCGCCGCTTCCGCCAAATAATCATTACTGAAGCGTTCAAACTCACCTTTGTCAGCAAGGCTTGCCATGGCTGGGTCAATCGGAATTCTTCCAAGAATATTCAACCCAAGTTCTTTTGCAGTTTCCTGAAGATTGCTTTCCCCAAAAATTTTTATTTCCTTGCCGCAGTCGGGGCATTTTACATAGCTCATATTTTCAACGACACCCAAAACAGGGATATTCATTTGATGTGCCATGTTATATGCCTTTTTCACGATCATGGATACAAGCTCCTGAGGGGACGTGACAATAACGATTCCATCCAAAGGAATAGACTGGAATACGGTAAGCGGCACATCCCCGGTTCCGGGTGGCAGATCGATAAACAGAAAATCGAGATCGCCCCATATGACATCCTTCCAGAACTGTTTGACGGCATTGGCAAGCATCGGCCCTCTCCAGATGACCGGCGCGTCATCCTGAGGAAGTAAAAGGTTGATTGACATGATGCGGATATCATTATGCGTTTTTTCCGGGAAAATTCCTAATTCATTTCCCTGCGCTTTCTGCGTGAGGCCAAACATTTTCGGGATGGACGGTCCTGTAATATCGGCGTCCAAAATTCCCGTATTGTAACCTTTCCTGTTGATCAGGACAGATAGCATAGCAGTGACAAGGGATTTCCCGACGCCGCCTTTACCACTGACCACACCAATCACTCTTTTTATCGTGTTCAGCTCATTGGTGGCTTCTAAAAAGCTCTTTGGATTCTTTTCGCATCCTTCACAGAATTCCTTGCTGCAAGTGCCGTCTGAACAGGCCTTGGTTTTCTCAGGCATGATATCTCAACTCCTAACTAATAAAAATATGTATTTGACACTCAGTCGTAATCTTTCATTATAAACTCATCATCATGAAACAAATCAGCCGCAATTTCAGTCATATTCATTTTTCCCCAATACGATAGTTTTTTATGTTCGCTATAGTATTTCATTGGAATTGGATGGGTTCCGACAACAACGTTTACTTTATATCGACTTTCGATAAATTCCTTAAACTCTTTTATATACGGACAGGGAGGATAACCAACGACAAATCCTGTTGCGAAATGAATTGTTTGGGCACCGTTTTTTATCATTTCTTCCGGCACATACTCAATGTTTCCACCAGGGCAGCCACCGCAGTTTGAATATCCAACCAGTTCAACTTCTTCCTCCGGAGTATAAATCGAAAAAGCACCTACTCGGTCTCTTAATGCTCTCAGACATTTCCCGCCCCCGCAGTTCTGATAGCGAGAGCAAATAATAATTCCTATTTTTTTCATATTTTGCAGTTCCTTAGATGAAATTGATTTTGGAAAAATCGATATTCCCCTCGGCATCCGTAATTCCTACATTAGCATGGACATATTCAATTTTCCCTATAAACATCTCATGAGAACCTGTGACAATGGAATCCACAACCGTACATTCAATATTTACAGGGCAATCCGGAAGGATAGGAGCATTTACTTTTTTGCCCTCCTGAAGCTTAACGTTCATTGCGGCCAGCTTGTCTCCGTCCCGCTTGCTGTGGCTTCCCATGTAATCAAATGTTTCCTCATAATCTTTATCTACAAGATTTACAACGAAACAGCCGGATTCCTTGATCAGCTTGTGAGAGTATCTTGAAGGAACAATACCGACCATGACCATGGGAGGATCGTAGCTGCAATTGCCACAATAGCCTACCGCAAGCACATTGTTTTCACCGTCCAGGCCCCGACAGGAGACGAGAACTTTGGGGGCAGGCTGAAGGCATGATTTCATTTTTGCCTCTTTCTTTTCTGTGACTGCGTTTGTCGTGCTCATAAAAACCTCCTAATTATTTGGCTTCCGCCTTTATAGTGTTCCATACCGGGGAAAAATCTCGTAAACGAGAAATAATCGCCGGCAGCTTTTCAAGTATATAATCAACGTCCTTTTCGGAATTATCTTCATTCAGTGAAAATCTAAGTGAACTATGTGCCTGTTGACTGGAAAGGCCCGTTGCCAGAAGGATGTGCGACGCTTCCTGCGAGCCGGATGAGCATGCAGAGCCGGAAGAGGCGCATATGCCGTTTTGGTCAAGCATCATAACCATGGATTCGCCTTCGACACCTTCGACGGCAAAAGAAGCGATACCGGGAAGTCTGTTTGCCGGATCGCCGGTCAGCCTGATGTGGGGAATTTTTATCACCCCGTTGATCAGCCTGTCTCGCAGGGCGGATACCTTTTTTATATTTTCCTTCATGTTTGATGCGGCTTCTTCCAGCGCTGCTCCAAGGCCAACGATTCCAGCTACGTTTTCCGTGCCGGATCTCAGATTATGCTCCTGACCACCGCCATGTATCATCGCAGGCAGATTGAGGCCTTTTTTAACATACAGCGCTCCGATGCCCTTTGGCCCCCTGAATTTGTGCCCTGCCAAAGAGAGCATATCGATATTCATTGCGCCAACATTGATCGGAATATGCCCCACCGCCTGTACCGCGTCGGTATGAAAGATAATACCATATTCTTTTGCTAACGCTCCTATTTCGGCTGTTGGTAAAATTGTACCAATTTCATTGTTGGCCGCCATAATTGAAATGAGAGACGTACCGTTCTTTATGAAAGATCGAAGCTCCTCAAGGGATATCTGACCATACATATCCACCCCCAGGTGGGTGATTTCATACCCCTGCACTTTCAGTGAATCAAGGGTATGTAGAACGGCGTGATGTTCAATGGCTGTGGAAATAATATGTTTACCATTATTTTGACCGTTCTTAGCCGCCGATTTGATTGCCCAGTTGTCGGCTTCCGTTCCGCCGCTCGTAAAGTAGATTTCCTCCGGAAGGGCGCCTATCGCGGACGCGACTTTTTCACGTGCATTCTGAATCGCGCGTTTTGCATTACGTCCAAAGGAATAACCCGATGATGGATTTCCATATTCCGTTGTTAAATAAGGCAGCATTGCTTCAAATGCCGCCCTTGACAACGCAGTCGTGGCTGCGTTGTCCGCATATACCATTTGATTCATTGCTCATTTGCTCCCTGATGTTCAGTCATTTTATTGCGATAGTTTTCAATTGCATTTTTGAGCGCGGTCGCGCCGAGAACAGAGCAATGAAGTTTGTTTTCGGGCAATCCACCGAGGGCTTCTGTTATATCGGCATCCGTTAGCTTCAGCGCCTCTTCCAGAGATTTCCCTTTTACAAGTTCAGTAGTCATACTACTTGTCGCGATAGCCGCAACACAACCAAACACCAGAAAGCTTATATCTTCAATGATATCATCTTTCACTTTGATATAGAGTGTAAGAGAGTCGCCGCAGCTCGGATCGCCGCACGTCCCCTCTGCATCAGCGTCAGGCATACTTCCGGCGTTTCTTGGGCACATAAAGCGCTCGATTACCTTGTCAGAGAACGATTCGCAGAACATTTCATTACTTCCTTTGCTGTTTGGTTTTTGCTTGTTTTTAAGTCGAATTATATTACCTCAGACAGGGCCAGCATTGCAATTCCCGTCATGACTCCCGCAACGATAAAGTATTGCCTACATACCAGTTTTTCCTTTAAAAAAATTCGTGATAACAATACGGAAAAAACGCTGTACGAAGCAATAAGAGGCGCGACAATAATGGCGTTTCTCGCCATTGCAAAAACATAAAAAAATTGCCCGTCCGTCTCAAAAACAGCAGCGGCACCTCTATCCTTTTCTTTCAACAGGTGAAACTGTTTCTTTGTTACTTTTAAAAAAATAATGCAATTACCGCACAGATCAAAAACGTAAATTCATAAGCCAAAAGGGCCTCATCTTCACTGATAAGCGACCATTCGTCAAGATAAATGGCATCTGCAAAAGTGCCCAAACCATCGATAACGCAGTATAAAACGGGGAAAACAATCGCAATGAACACTCGCTGATATTTTTTGACGTTTTCAATCAGGCTCAATGATTCGCCCTTTGATCAGCATATAGCCAAAGCCGTGGATTCCCATGACCAGGCCGACCATTATTACCGTTTTGATATGGCTTTCTTGATCGTCCGGTACAGCGCCCTTCTTATAAAACAAATCCGCGAAAGCCCATGAAAAAGTCGTCAACAGCGCAAAAATCAACCACATGTGCGATTTCCTTTATTCAGATTTATGGGCTTATGCTCACAATGCCTATTGTAGTATTATTACGGGCATATGTCAACAACTAATTGCAAGAAGAAATAGAAAAACCACATCCAAAGAATACTTCAGATATGGCTTTTCGAACCTTACTATAACAGCATTTTAATATGTCATCAATCGCACCTGCCATGTCTCCAGCAGTTTCCACGCCCAAATTTACCTCTGCAGGAATGGCTGCATGCGATATTTTTTGAGCCGCAAGCAGGACAGACGTAGCTGCCTCCGTTGATAGCTTCAAGGTTTTCTAAGCTCTCCAACCACTCCTTCCCGCAGTCGAGACATCTGACAGGACATATATTCTGCGTGAAATTCCCGCCCTCAATATGAATCGTTTTCCCGTTTACCAGGCTGTCGGCGATTTTTTCTCTCGCGGACAATAAGATGCGCTGAAACGTTGGACGGGAGACTTCCATCTTGTCCGCACATTCACCTTGCTCAAGACCTTCTAGGTCTTTCAGGCGGATGGCTTCCAATTCTTCCAGCTTTAATATATTCTCCGGGATCTCCACGATCTCCTTATCCGACGGAATGAAATAGGCGATAGCCGGAACGTTTTCAATCTTTCTCCATTTTGTAGGTCTGGCCATTATATCACCTCCGCTCTGTGGTACTTAAAGACATAACTGTTCAAATTGACGCCCAATCTACGGGCTATCATAGCGCACTTCGCCTTCAGTAGGAAGAACACCGGTCTTCGGCAATCGGAAAGAGCTTCAAAATTTCCCTGACCTTTGCTGATAACAATATCCGCCCTGTTAAAAACTGATAGAAATTCCGCGCCGCATTGATTCAGAATGGCACCGGGGGCTCCGCAGCCGGTAGTAATAATATCAGCACAGTCACACAAACCAGAATCATATGCATCCTGTAAGGTCGCGTCGTTTATTATAGGTTCGTCTCTGACCGCGTAAGTAATTTCATAACCGGGAAGGTATTCAATCAGTACCCGGTCAAAGACAGTTTCTCCTGCGTTATCTCCGATGATCAGAATGCTTTTCGCCGACTTAAGTTCTTCTTCGAAAATATTGAGATCACAGACTGTAAACTCTTTTGCGAGCTCATTTTCAAGACAATCCGTGAAATTCAGGCTGTTATAAATCGCCGAATCAATAATATTGCCCGTGGCCGCCGTTTTCAGTGCCCAATACAGTTTGCCCTGCTTATTTCCGACAAATTCTCGGAGCAGAGGAGAGGCTTCCTTCGCGGTTTTTATATCTCGTTCTTTAACCGCTTTATATGGATCGGATATGCCGGTCAGACGCTTCACGACTTGATGCATATCTTTTACGATATCGGGAGAGCTTTGATATCTTTTGTAATTTGCAAGAATCATTAAAGCTTCATCCATAATCTTTGCCTGAGATTCAGCCTTGTCGGTGGCCATTCTCGAGGATTCAAGCACCTGCCTTAATACACATGGCAGACAGTCCAAAAACAATTCCATTTTCTATTTAATGTGAATAATCAATAATCTTCACAGTGTCTCCTAATCTTTTAATAAGGGCATCTTTAATAGCCTGCGCGTGAGGACATGGAAAGCCTATTGGATTTCCGCGCGTTATGCAGGAACATAGTACAATGGTATCCGCACCTCGCTTAACCATTTCCGCCGCTCTTGTTACGGCTTTTTTGCCTGGGCACCCTCCACATGTACTGAAACCGATTACTTCAATCTCACCCTCGATGCGCTCAAACGCACATTTCTTTTCCTTCATCACTTTGAAATCCGTAGTACCGGGGCACATATCCTCCGTCTGCATACATCTAATTAACCCGACTTTCATAAAAGGCCCTCCATGCTAACTATTCTAAGGCAACACCGCACAAAAAAGGATGCAGTGAAACCCATTCCGTGATAAAATAAGAGTATGAATAAGCAAATAAGTTTATCCGGCCTGAACAATGAATTGGAACAGGTACGGACCCGTAAGAAAGAATTTCTCGCACAGATCGAGCGCATCGTTCCGTGGGACACATGGGTAGATATGATTAGGCCGTGCTATTACAAAGGAGAACGCGGAAATAAGCCCTACGAAATTGAACGGATGCTCCGATTGTATCTGCTGCAAAATCTTTACAATCTGTCTGACGAGGCAACGGTATGTGAAGCAATCGACAGCCGAGCCTTTTCAGAATTCTGCGGAATTGACTCCAGCAACCAGGTTCCTGATGGCGACACACTTGGCCGGTTCCGCAACATCTTAGTGCGGAATGGATTACAGGAAAGACTGTTTGCGCAGGTTGTAACCCTTCTTCAGCAGAAGGGGCTGCTTCTGAAAAAAGGCACCATCGTAGATTCTACGATTATTGAGGCCCCTTCCTCTACAAAAAATGAAGAGAAGCAGCGAGATCCGGATGCCCATCAGGCAAAGAAGGGCAATACATGGCACTTCGGTTATAAAGCACACATCGGTGTAGACAAGGACAGTGGTCTCGTTCATACACTGAAAGTTACCGCTGCCAATGTGCACGATGTTGCCATGACGCCTGAATTGCTGACGGGTCAAGAAGAGTCCGTCTATGGTGACAGCGGCTATCTGGGAGCTGAAAAGCACGAAGGCGCCGTGGTGCGCAACAGCCAAAAGAAAAAAGTCAAATATCGAATCAATCGGCGCCCGTCTCAAATTCGGAAATTAAGCAACAGTGGTCAGTATGCCGCTCAGAAAGCAGAACATAAAAAGTCATCCATCCGGTCTAAAGTCGAACATGTTTTTGCGGTAGTGAAAGGTCAATTCCGATACCGAAAAACGCGATACCGAGGCCTGCGAAAACAGACCGCTAAACTGAATATGCTGTTTGCACTGGCAAATCTGATTCTGGCTGACAGGCCCCGCCTGGCAGCTTGAGTCAATTTGTCTCCGCAGTAAAAAGTAAGATCTTCTCTGTGCTGCTCACCTGCTAGAGTGAGTAGCACAGCTTTTTTGTTCCTTTGCGCGGTGTTGCCCTAAAACTATTTTATAGAGATAATTAGTACAAGTCAACAATATCCCGTGATGGGAAAACTATATCAAACGCGCGTACGCTCTCTTTTCCCGTGTTCTAGGCATGGCTTTTGTACTGATTATCTGAAGACTGTCCAATATGTCTTGGACTTGATCTCCCGGGAACCCGGCAAGAAGGTTTTCGTCGGGAATGTTGGTAGCGTTTCTGCATCCGTAACAACCCAGACTGACATTGAGTTTTTGCTTCAAAAACGGAACAACTGTTGTATCAACACAGGTGCCGTTTGAAATACTGGAAGAAAATTCAAGTCTGCCGCCGGTTTGATGAATAGTTGCAAGCGCCAACCACATCAGATGCTCAGGCACAGTTTCTAATACAATAATGTCAGGATCAAAATCGACTTCCGGTAAAGGAGCCAGCGCAATCCCAGAAAACTGCTTATATTCAAAACGCGGCATCAACTCCATGGTCTTTTGCGCGCCTTCCTTTTGAAAGCTGCCCAACTGAGACAGGAACTCGCCGTTCATAAGCTTCTCCGGAACAGGAATAAACCCCAGTGCCGAGGCACCGTTTGCGCACGCAACATTATCCGCTGTAGCCAGAAGCTTGTTTCCTTCCCGGGCTTTCATAATAAACTGGCAAAAAGTATATTTGTTTTCGCTATTATAGCCGGATACAGATGTACTATCTTGAAGCAGCTTCAAACCGACCGCTTCGTTTTTAAGGCTCAATAAGTCTTTTAGCCCATCTGATATAACCTTGTAGTCCATGAATCCAAATCTCCTTTAACGTATTACTTGTGAATATTCCGTTTATAGAATTTTTTGCCCTCATATGTATACTTTATCAAACTGCCCCGATCGAGAAGCTCCGAAATGACTGATCGATTCGCGTTTCTCTTTTTAAGTAAGTTTTCGATAATATCCTCACGGATCGGGTGGACCGACGCGATACTTATAATATCATCCGCAATATCCTCGGTAAAGAAAAAGCCTTCCTCTGTTTCGTCGCCCGTTATGCATTCCACCTCTGTTCCGGATACTCCCCGAATGATAGCGGTTGCTTTTCTCAGGTTTTCGGCAGACGCTCTCCTGACGCTTGATTCCGCAGGGGGACGGGTGGGGACAAGAAGGTATGCTTTTTGAGGCTGCACCAATGCTATCTGCTCCGCAATTTTTTCAATACAGGTTTCATGATCGTTTATTCCTTCCACCAACATCGTTTCGGTTACAAGCGTTCCGTGAAATGCTTTGGAAAACTCGATGATACCGTTCAGAATATCCTGATGCTTCAGCATTCCGTGTGGCCTGTCAATTTTATGCCAGGTTGTCTCTTCGGCAGCGTCGATGCTGACGGATACCCAGTCCGCGCCCATCAGGTCTTCCTTGACGTCATCCATCCACAAAAGCGAAGCGTTCGTTATAACGGCTATTTTTGTGTTATAGGGTTTCAGAAGCTCAATCGTCTTTCCCAGGTTCATATCCAGCGTAGGTTCGCCGTCCGGGACAAAGGAGAAATAATCGGCGTGTTTATTTTCCGTTTCAAGCTGCTTCAGCTTGATCTCAGCCTCGCGGCAAATGTCTTCCGGTTTATAAAACGCTTGCCTTTTCACCTGCATTCGGTTTGTCCTGCCAAGCTGGCAATAGACGCAGGAATAGGAACAGGTTTTCGGCGGTATGTTGTTTATGCCGATGCTTTGCCCCAGCCGTCTTGACGGCACAGGCCCGTATACGATCATTTGTATATGTCCTCCGATTCCAAATCATTCTGGCTAATAATGGAGCCCGGTATCACCTTATCGATAAACAAAATACCGTCCAGATGATCGAGCTCGTGGCAAAAGGCTCGGGCTAAAAGGCCCAGACCTGCCATTTCGATCGATTCACCATGTTCATTCAAGGCGCGAACAACGACCCGCTCAGGGCGTTTGACTCTTCCGTAGATCCCCGGAATACTAAGACAGCCTTCAAGCTCCTGTTGTTCGCCGGAAGCCTCAACAATAACAGGATTAATAAGCTTGAGAAGCCCTGTACCATCATCAATTACAACAACACGCCTCAATATGCCCACCTGTACGGCCGCCAGCCCGGCTCCATTTGCAGCATACATTGTTTCCACCATATCTTCAAGTAAGACCAACGTTCTTTCATTGATCTTTTCCACTTTCCTTGATTTCCTTTTCAATATATCATCGCCAGGATAACGCATGATATTTCGTAAAGCCATATTTACCTCCCAATTAAATTATGGGGAAAAGGCTTATAGCAGTGCCTTTTCCCCATAATGCATGGATAACCGAAGGTTATTCGGCTTCCTCTTCCAGATTGGAAAGCCGCTTTTTTACCTGCTGAAGCTGGTTTTCCAGAAACCCAGCCTGACCCTTTAAAAACGTCTTCTCATCAAACGAGGCTTCGTTTGGCCCGGCAGATACGGGATAACCATAGCGCGCCCAGCCAGGCATTCCGGTCGCGCGGAACATATTTCTATGTCCGCGGCCACGTCCGAGTCCGCATCCATATCCTCCCGCAAATTGGGCCGGATTTGCATATCCCGGAACCGCAAAGCCATTGCAATAGCCCGCTCCACGTCCGGTCATAGGACCCATTCCCATCGGGCCCGTTCTGTCTCCTCTTGGCATAAATAATACTCCTTTCGTACGTTCCATAATTTTTTACTTCATCCTGTTGCGGTTTGCCCATTTAATTATTTCACCGTATCGTCACGATGCTTTCCCTGATGTTCGCAGGTGATTTTCGAGTCATGCAACAAAGTCCCGTCCAGTAGAGCCTGTACAGCGGTATCCGCGCTGCCGGTTACGTTGCTATACAGCGTAATCTTTGCCTCGCGCAGGGCGCGCTTTGCTCCGTCGCCCAGCGTACCGCAGATCAAAGTGTCCACGTGGATTTTTTTCAGAATATCTGCCAGTGCGCCGTGACTGCTGCCGTTGGTGTTGATCAGCGTCCGAATGGTCACTTTGCCGTTTTCCAAATCGTAAATCTGAAAACGGGTTGAATACCCGAAATGTTGAAATATCTGGCCATCCTGATACGGTACTGCAATCCGCGTCATCTGCAGTTTCGTTTCTGCCATGTACTCTACCTCTCCCTATATTGAAGATTTTGCTCAATGATTGAAGCATAGTTCCAAATTTTCGGTTGCAGCCTGAATGAATTCAAGCTCGTTATGGTTTCTATTGAGTGGATTTGTCAGTATCCATCAAGATAAGTCATTAATATTTCTCTACCGGAGGTTATTTGGTTACTTCGTTCAGGCTGGAAAGCCGCTTCTTTACCTGCTGAAGCTGATTCTCCGGGGACTCTGCCTGATTGCTTAAGAATGTTTTCTCATCGAATGCGGCTGTGTTTGTTCCTTGGGATAGCCATAGCGTGCCCAACCCGGCTCGCTGGTCGCGTAGAACGTCCTGCGAAATCCGCGTCCGCGTCCGAATCCGTAACCAAATCCTCCCGTGAATTGAGCCGAATTCTCAAAGCCCGACACCGCAAAACCGTTGCAATAACCTGCTCCGCGTCCTGTCATGGGACCCATAGGTCCTGTTCTGTCTCCTCTTCGAATAAATAATACTTCTTCCGTGTTTCATTAGTTTCTTGATTTACTGAATCCTGTTACGGTTTACCCATTGGTAAGCGAGGTATGCGCTGCCGGGAATCAGCCAGGCAACGGCCCACAGCATTTGTCTGTATCCGCGCCCACGGCCAAAACGTAAACCCCGTCCCACCAAATTTAAATATCCGGGAAATCTGAAGCCTGCGCAAAAACCCACTCCACGTCCTGTCATGGGACCCAGCCCTGAAGGTCCTGTCCCGTCTCCTTTTGGCATTGCCACGCCTCCTTAATCTTTCGTAACTTTTGATTATTCCGCCTCAGATTCCTGAGTCAAAGGCAGTTCAGCTGCTCATCAATTTTGCTTATGCTTTCAGGACTGATGATGTGTTCGATCTGGCAAGCGTCCTCGGCCGCCGTAGCGGCATCTACGTTTAAAACTCTAACTAAAAACGTCTTTAGCAGGTTGTAGCGCCTTTTTACAATTGCGGCTTCTTCAAGTCCCTTTTCTGTCAAGGTAACGGCTCCATATTTCTCCTTGACAACATATCCTTCATCCCTCAGCCTCATCATCATACAACTGACATAGTTTTCCTTGCTGGGAGTGATATTTTTATTAAGGACATCGCTTTTCATGGAGGCTAAGAACCTCTGATGAGGGGAGGCCGCATTTGGGGCATTTCAGGGAAGTACAGGGGACTCCCGCCGCATGGATTACTTTCTCACCGCATTTTGGGCAAATACAATAT
>Ga0268263_1001664_pt1 | contig 17992 bp, 20 predicted proteins | sample Biomet5_FD_190358 | JGI IMG/M metagenome (GOLD analysis project Ga0268263, IMG submission 190358) | Microbial communities from bioreactor (seeded with sewage sludge) at LBNL, California, USA - Biofuel metagenome 5 (SPAdes) (version 4) | ecosystem: Engineered > Bioreactor > Anaerobic >... | reverse complement strand
AAGGTAACCGCTTCCGAACCGATAAGCCCGGCCGATCCGGTAATGACCGCGATACCCATGGAGCCTCTCCGGTTGCTCGAGCATCCCGCCCGTAACGGACGACATCCGGACGGCCGGCGTCGCCTTGCGGCCTGGTCCGGTCTTTTGCCATGGAGGGGGAAGATACCGGGAAAGGCTGCCCGCAACGGGCCGTCGCCTGCAAGCTGGCGGAGGGAGAGGGAGACAAATCAACAACACAACAAGCTAGAATAAAAGACAATATCCAGTTCGCTGTTTTGCTATTGCCCCCAAAGTTGCCCCCAATTCACCTAGCCTTAAAAAGTTTTATCCGCAGGCGTTCAGAGCAGTGCGGCTCTACCCTCCAAGAAAAAACTCCCTCATGTAATCATAATAGGGCTTGCAAGTGGCTCTCGCAAGCATATGGACGCCTCTCACCTATGACTCCAGAGCAGAAACCGTTTGGAGCGCTTGGCGGGCGTCTTCAACGGGAATATGCGGCTTGATCTCGTGGAGACGTTCAGCCAAGGCCGTCTCGGTCGCGGCAGGGGATTCCGTCTGTACCCAAAGCGCCGTAGCCAGCTTTTCCAAATCGGCAACACCCTTCTGACCGAACCAATTCGCCACCGTTTGTATGGGCCGCTCCTTCGAGGATAACCTACTAGCGTACTTAGCAAAAAACATTCTGCCGGCTTCCGTCAACTGAATGCGGGGACCATAAGATGGCTGCACTTGGTGCTCAAGCAGGCAACTGGCGAAAAGCGAAGCCAAGGATTCATGGAGATCGAAGGAATAGGGGCCATGCTTGTAGAGGATAAAATCAAACTCTGTTGGAATTGCGCATTTTTTATCCAAAAAATACATAGCCTTCTGGACATGGGTTTCCCCTGTCCAGCTCCCTTCGTCCCGCAATTGTTTGACCATCGCCAAGATGGCTACCGTTTTGTCGATGTCAAGCATAATTTTTATTCCCCGGTTTGAGGAAAGTCTCTACGTTTTTCTTGACCCACGAGCAAGCTCTTTCCCGCTGCTCGGGATTCACGAAAAGATACCAAGTGGTGGCTATCGGAAGAGATGTCATAACTTTTGACTGGCCGTGGGCGGATATGATGCGCCCGTCATCGGCCTGAATGGGAAAATCACTTTTGCTGGCAGTGGCCTTATTGGCATCATCAACAATTACATTGTCAACCCCAATATGCTCTTGAAGAGCTGCGGCTATATCGGCCAAGGCGAACGGATTATTTGCGCAATCCTGGGCCATGAGCTGGTAGACTTTCCTGAAATGGTTCCGATACAAAATGCGCGAAGCATCTTCATGGCCGGCCGCAGAGACATTTCGAGCGGCGGCGCGAATGCTACTCAATATTTCATTATCCGTTGTCGCCAGGAATTCATCCAAATCAGTCGGATAAACTCCGCCGATGAGACTTGTTTTCAAAAATGATTTCAGATGTATGTCATAAATACGTCGTACACTGTGGAAATAGACCTGAGTAAACATCAGATACCGAGCGACAAGGAGCGACTCCGCGACTTGAACGCCTCCTTGCTCAATGCCAAGTTCCGGCTCCAAATTATATTTCTCGGTATCGTCCTGCGCCGTTCCTGGGAGAATGCGCATTGTATCAATGAGCCGATTATGGTCGAAATGTCCGTATGTAACCCCTGCGTGAAGTGAGTCGCGCAACAGATAATCCATTCGATCCGCGCCGAACACGTCGCCCGTTATAATCCCAGAAAGAATTCTTTCCCATGGACTAAATGGAAGTAGCTCTTGTGCTTCTTTTTCTCCTACGGCAATTTTGGCGATTTGCTCAGGCTTAGGCTGTGGCTCCATCTTTGCCCAAATATCCCGCATCCCTTCCAAAATAAAACGTTTCGTCATTGTTTCATGAGTAACACCCTTGGGCAGCAAATTTTCTGCTGCATGAGAAAATGGCAAATGCCCAATATCATGACACAAGGCTGCAAGGCGTAATGTCCTTCGCCAATGCTGGAATCTATCTCTTTCAATTTCAGGAATTCTATTTCGCACTTCATATGGGAGCTTGCGCAAATTATCAGGATCAGTGATCGTGTCAAAAATACGAGTGGCTAATTCCATACAGCCAATAGAATGTTCAAAACGTCTATGCGTACCGCCAGGATAAATCAGATAGGTCATCGCCAATTGATGGATATGACGCAGTCTTTGAAACGGCTCCGAGTTTATAACCATCCGTTCATCGGCATCGAGCTTTACAAAGACGTGAATAGGATCACGAAATTCATGGGTTGTTTTTGTCATGAACAATCACCACCTATAAAAATACACCAAAATATCTGAAAAACCATTTCAAGCAACAAGCACACTGGCACTCCGCCTAAATAGGTGCATAAGTCATCGGCACACTGTTTCGAATCGCATTATTCCTATCCCATATGAGCCTACTATCATGACTGATCGCGTCTCTAACTTCATGCCCTCTGTATAAATATTCGTCGTCAAATTCCAATCCAATCTCTGGAGGATCAATCCTTAGGCCGTAACGGTCAAAAAACAGAATATCCGGCGCAGGTATAATACGGTATCGAGACCTATCAAAACCGCTAACAAGGTCCCCACCACACCCAGGATGTTCACATACATTTTCAATGCCGTCGTCATCTTCCGTCTCTTCGCGGACTCGAACCCTCTTGACATTTAACTCATAAATACTTTGACTTCCGCACGACAAACAACGAGGAAGACTATTTCTTATGATGATATATTTCAATCCATCCTCAAGATCAAATATATAGTTACTTGAAGCATCAATTGACAACTCTATAACGCTCAATTCCTTTTGATACTTTTTCCTGAATACGAACCTAGACAAAGAAGCTACCAACTTTTGTTTCGCCTTAAGATGACCCTCAAGCAACGTTTTGGCTTTCTCTATTTCCTCAATCCATTCATCCGCCCGCACAACCTCAGACAGCGTTATTTTGTCACACTCACAACACCAAACTTTTTCAAACAAAATCGGAATTATTACCCCACGAGGCAGAACATACCTATAAATACGTGGCCGAAGGACATCTGTCTGCTTGAAATTGCACTTACTACATTTAGTTATCATAGGAGGCAAAGACATATCGACCTCTCAAGTTCAGTTGCAATCGCTAAGCACGCGCAACCGGTCGCGGATGGTGATGCCCGGGGCGATGAGCAAAAAGGTGTCGGAAAAGCGGACGTCACGCGAAGCGGCGAACTTGTTCAGCGCCTGCCAAGCGATGAGCATAGCCATAACGACGGTCTTGCCTGTACCCGTGGCCATTTTAAGCGCCATGCGAGGTAAGCCCGGATTGGACATGTCGTTGGCCTTGCGAAGGTCGTTGCCAATCCATTGGTCGCCAAAGCGCGGGGCCACTTCGGTGATGTAAATGGCTGTTTCAAGGGCTTCAATCTGACAGAAAAAGAGCTTCTTTTCGCGCTCCGGGGCAGTCCAATAGGCAAGGAGCCGGGCCGTAACCGGCGTGACCCCGGCATAACCGCCCCTGCGCCAAAGGCCGACCTTGCGCCGGATTTCATTGACGAGCTTGTTTTCCTCGATACGGTCCTGTGTCCATTCCGTATCGGCGAGAAGCGAGAGCTGACGGCCCTTTTTCTTGGGCTTGGGGATAGGGACGAAGTAAGAACTTATACGCCGTTCTTCGATAATTTCGTTTGTGATGCCTTCGTCTGTGAACCGAAAATGGCGGGCAGGCTCGGTAAAGGGCGAATTGATGACGGGATTCTCGATAACGACCTGTTCCATAGCCCCCCCTGTTGCGACGTCGGAAAACCTCTACCGTATCAACCTAGCTGCATTCAAGGTTTTTCGCCGGTCGGGATTTTACGTTTGCCAGAGGAGGGAAGGATGGGCACGGTGACTCGATAGAATCGGTCTAGGCCGGCCGGAGAGGCAGTGAGCGCTGCCGAGCCCCGCAAATCCTCCCCTGCGTGTTGGGTAAGAAACAAATGTTTACAGCTTACTTGCTGCAACCAAAGGGACTCTCTTGGCGTCACCGAAGAGTCTCCCCTTGTTGCCGGTGAAAACGAGCTCGCTCTCGGGCCTCTCTGCGGCAGCACAATCCATCATTTCAGCCTGTTAGCACTTAACCAATGAGCAAAACTGCCCCCCACCATGCGAAGTACTTCCGCCGCCCCCCCCTCAAATCACCTCGCCGACATCTAGGCAATCGACATCTTCTTCTGTATTTCCAGACTGTTCGTGTCCTGCCTGTCCTCCCATGATCCGTCTGTAGTTCTGCTCCCATTCCTCAATGCTTTTCGGCTGGGGCGGCATACCAATCAGGCCAATGTTGTTCTGCACGAAAGTCTTCTCAACAGTGGAGTTCGCCAAATCTTGCTGGTCCCGCCATCCGAAATTATTCTTAAGGTCGAATATCTGGCCCGCGACCATCCCCTGTCCCTGTACGAGTTGACGCGCCCGTTGGCCTTCAATGCGGAGCTTCGCCCTTTTTATCGTGTCCATATATTCAGGTTTGTATTGGTAGTTCAAAAGTGACTGGCGCGAAGTGAAGCCAAGGGCAAGCGCTAAGTCCGGAATTGTGTAGGGCCATTTCTTCCCATCGGCGTCCGCGAAATATTGCTCGATTGCCGCCTGCATTTCCTCCACGGACTCAAAGTAAGGCGGTCGCCCTGGTCCACGCGAAACTCCGCCGTCGACAACGGCGAGCTCCTGTGGCGTCTCACTTGGCATTGCCTCAAGGGCATCTATCTTGTTTTTAAGAAGAGCCAACGCACTGCGCAATTCTTCGACATTTTCCATACTTCACCAAGCCATGGGTTAAGTGTATTGCATCACTTCCGAACAATGAATATTTATCAATATTATACATAGAATTCTATAGGTCAAGGTCAAAATAATAGAGGAGTCCCAAAACAACAATATCCCCACACTTCCAGTAAAAATAATTTCAAATATCCAACACTACAGGCATCATACGTACACACTCGGCACAAAAAGTGTCGTTGTTGATATAATATAGTAAAATATATGGATAAGGCATTGACAAAACAGTCCACACAAAACAACAAAACAAACAGGAGTATTGACTGAATGAACAGAGTGACGCTTGCTGGAAACGTAGAGTCAAGTCCTAAGGCAGGTATTGCAAACGGCATTGAATATTGCAATTTTACTGTTGCCACATTCGAATCATTCTTCAACAGATACGGCCTACCAGTCGAACGTATCCTCTGGCATCATATTGTTGCTTTTGGCCAACTAGCTCGCAACGCCAACCAACAGATACAAAGCGGATCAAGCATACAAGTCGTAGGACGATTAAACTATCGCTCCTATGTCGGGAAAGACAACTCACAACGCACCATGACTGAGATTATTGCCTCAACGATCCAGTTCAACGACGTGCAAACATCACAAAATGATCAACAGGCAAAAACTGTTGTCCATACTAACGAGTCTGGAAACTTCCACTGAAGGAACTTGCTTATGAAGCCAGACGTTCAATGGGATCTAGAAATGAAACTATTGGCTACAGAATGGCAGCCCGCAATCATGTCCACCATCATTGACTTCTATACGAAGTCAAAAAGGAGAACTTCTGCCAAGCTGGCATTTGTTGAGACTTACGAGCGTTATTTCCTGAATCCTACAAAGGAGGACATTTATGGCTGATCCCCCCAATGCGCTTATCAACGAGGCAGAAAGCCCCGGCACCAGAGATGGTCCGGGGCTTTCTTGTTTCTTGGCTCCATCCTCGGCGCGCTTGAAGTCGATCTTCCGAACCTTGCTCACGCCTGATGAACAAGAGCGACTTGTGGACCTACTCTGTGGGCCACGCCGCTCGCTGGCTCTAGACCGGCGACTCCTTGCCCTTGGGCTTGCGTACAAGGCCCTTGGCAAGGTCGTGGCTTCTCACGCCGCGCGGAGAGTCGCCTTACGCGAACGCTTCGAGATCAGACGCGGATCAGACGCCCGCCACCTTGCCACTGCGGCCATGGTCGAAACGGACACGCACGAAGAAGCCCTATCCATCGCATGGTCAATAGCAAAACGGGATGTGGGCTCCCGTTGGCATTCCCGTCTCATGTTCAAATCCGCCGAAACCAGCTGGACGATCTTCCTGCCCCCGCCTCGCTCTTGGCCCGATTGCTCCATTCGCCCCTACATCCTGTGCATGCTGAAACTTCAGAGCTGAGACCACCGAAGCTGCAACTTTCTAACGTTTTTCGAGGTATGTAATGAATACACAGCCATCGCGTTCTTCATCCTTGTCATCGTCATCCTTGTCGCCCTGTGGATGAGCGTCCGTTAAAGACACAACACCAATGCCGCAGAAAGAGCCGTCAGGAAATATCCTGGCGGCTCTTTCTGCTTTAAGGAGGCTAGCCATGTCCGGACAGATCAACATCTATGAAATGATCACCGCGCGCATCATCACCATGCTCGAACAAGGGACGATCCCTTGGCGCAAGCCCTGGGACGGCGACACATCGACTGAGTATCCGATGAACTTGACCAGTAAGCGGGAGTATCGCGGCATCAACGTGTTCCTGCTCATGGCCATGGGTCGGAACAGTCGCTTCTGGCTTTCCTTCAAGCAGGCCCAAGACAAGGGCGGGCATGTCCGCAAGGGCGAGAAGGGCACGCCTGTGATTTTCTGGAAGCGCCACGAGGTGGAAGACCGCGACACCAAGGCCAAGAAGCAGGTTCCGATCCTTCGCTATTACACCGTCTTCAATCTTGACCAGATCGACGGGATCGAGGCCCCGGATGCACCTGAACCCATTAGCCACGATTTCGTCCCCATCAAAGAGGCCGCGAGGATCATCGCGGGCATGGGGCAGCGGCCAGCGATCATCCACAAGGAGCCGCGCGCGTATTACCGGCCGTCGACGGACATCGTGAACCTGCCCCCGCCCGAGCTCTTTGAGAAGGCTGAGGAGTATTACAGCACCGCTTTCCACGAACTGACTCACGCCACCGGCCACGAGTCCCGGCTCAACCGTCGGCCATCATCCGAAATCCGCCACTTCGGCGACCGCGAATACTCCCAAGAGGAGCTTGTGGCCGAAATGGGCGCGGCCTTCCTGTGTGCCAAGGCCCGGATCGAGCAGGTCACCATCGAAAACAACGCCGCCTACATCCAGGGCTGGCTCTCTGCCCTCAAGGGCACCCCGAAGCTGGTGGTCCATGCCGCCGCCCAGGCTCAACGGGCCGCTGACTTCATCCTTGGTGTCCACCACGGAGAGGCCAGCGAGTAGCCGGCCCCCGACAACCCGCCCACCTTCTCCAAAACGATGAGGCCCCCTTGCACAGGGGGCTTCGTCGTTTCTGGGGCCTGCCAAACCCGAACCGTCCGTTAACCAACAGTTATCGGACGCATGCCAGGAGCGAAAACATGTCCGAGATCATCACCGCCGCAGCCGGCCAAGTTGCCATCTTCGACGCCAAAACACAGGAACGCGTTCGCCAAATCCTCGATGCTGGGACCGCTGACAACACGCGCCGCGCGTATCAGGGCGACCTGCGCTACTTCTGGGCCTGGGCGCGCTTGGCTCTAGGCCTCCCCGAGCAATACCCCGTACCCCTGGCCGTTCTGGTCCGGTTCATTACCGACCACCTTGAAGGCCTCCCCATCCCTGTGGATGCCGCCCTGGTCGCCGAGGGTGCCAAGGCGCGGCTGGGAACCCACAGCATGGCGACAGTCTCCCGGCGGCTGGCCGCCCTGTCCGTGGCCCATGAGAGCCAGGGTATCGAGAACACCGTCCGCATGCCCCAAATCCGCTCACTGTTGGCCGCTGCCCGGCGTGGCAAGGCCAAGCAAGGCCTCGGCCCTAAGAAGAAGCGTGCGGCCACTCTGGACGTTCTGGAGGCAATGCTCGCCACCTGTGGGGATGACCTGCGCGGCATTCGGGATCGGGCGCTCCTCCTCTTCGCTTTCGCCTCTGGTGGCCGTCGCCGGTCCGAGGTGGCCGAGGCCCGGGTCGAGAACCTGACCGTGGCGCCGGGCGGTTACCTCTACCGTCTCCCCCGGTCCAAGACTGACCAGGAGGGTGTCGGGCGTGAGGTGCCGGTGCTGGGGAGAGCGGCAGGGGCGCTTGAGGCTTGGCTCAATGCCGCTGGCATGCGCGCAGGCTTGATCTTTCGCAGCATTGCTCGGGATGGGCGGGTGGGCGACCAGTTATCGGCAAGGGGGATAAATCGTATCGTGAAGAGCCTTGCCAGAAAGGCAGGCCTTGATCCTGCTGCCTTTGGCGCACACAGCCTGCGCAGCGGCTTTGTGACTGAAGCTGGACGGAGAGGCGTCCCGCGAAATGAGGCCATGGGAATGACCGGACATAGATCAGGAACCGTGTTTGACTCTTACTTTCAAGCTGGGAACATTCTCCGTTCTAAAGCAGCGAATATTCTAGATTAAAGTCATTCTAATGCAGCGACAAATCTATCTCAAAGAAACCATTTTCAAATTATTTGTGGCCATCAACTTGCTTATCCAGAAATATTTTTGAAATTTTTTCAACAATATCGAGATCGGATTTGTCAAGAAGTCGAAGCACCACTGCGACGTTTCTAAGCACTGGCGAGTCTGCATCATTCATATCGTTTTGCAACAGTGTATATGCCTCGACGCCTAACCCTGAAGCTATTTGGAAAAGTATCTCAACAGACAATGAAGACTTGTTCCTCTCGACTTCACCCAAGTACTTATAGCTAATACCAGCCAACTCAGCTAACCGCTGCTGTGATAACTGCTTCGCAATTCGAAGCCTTCGGATGTTTTCGCCGACAAGTTGTAGTTTCGCCTTCATGACTCCCCCGTCTTAGAGGATAGGTTTTTAAGACGGGGCGAAACCTCAGGTGGGTGCTCAATTCTCTTGAAACTAGCACCCGCAGGTGCTAGAGGCTGGGTCAACACTAAAAAAGGCAACTTAGAAATATGAGCAGCTTAGATTTGTCAAAGACCATTGATGGCGCAGGGTGCTATGTTATTGGCTACACCGAGCAAATGAATAATGCTGAAAAAATTGTTCTAAAAAACTACCTCGAAGCTTTTGAAGACAGAAAAACAATGACGATACTCTGTGAACCAAGTCTTTCGCAAAGCACTATTCGTCCTCCAGACTTTGTTTTAGTTGATGAAAAATTTGGAGTTCATGTTTTTGAAATCAAAGGGTACAAAATTAACGATATCATATCTGTAGTTGCAGGAGAATTTGAGGTTAGGATTCAAAATAAGCCCAAAAAAATATACCCATTTAAACAAGTTAGAAAAGCAATGTTCGATATAAAGAATACATCTGAGTATTTTGCAGAGCAAGACTTGACCATACCATTTGTCTATTGGGTAGTGTTTCCAAACATTACCAGGGACGAATGGTGCAAAAAGTGGAAAGAGAATTGCTTTCGCCCTGACGAACTAATATTTTATGACGATATAAAAACAAGCAGTATAACGAGCCTACTTGAAATAGCGACAAACAAACGACTCGCACTAACAAATTCCAAAACATTTAACAGCGACCAATTGTTCCATGTGTGGAAATCTTTTGGAGATTCCCGCGTGCTATACGACCCCTCCCGACAAAACAGGAATATTCCAGAAGAAACATTGGGATCGTATTTTGATGAAATAGCAACATCGTACAAAAGGCTTTCCGACGAGCAGCAGAAACTTGCCGCTCAGGACTGGTCTGGCGGACCTCGGTTAGTTCGAGGAGTGGCAGGAAGCGGTAAAACCATTGTTCTCGCCGCAAACGCGGCAAGATTAATAATAAAACACGAAAAGCAGCAGCAAAGTTTACTTGGAAACACGAAGAAAAAAATATTGGTCGTCTGCTACAACAGGACATTGAAAGAATTGCTACATGAGAAGATAAGCGAATGCTGCAAACAACGGGGTATGGACACCGGCGAACTTCACCAAGTCCAAATCAATATAACAAATATGAATTCTTTATTCCATGAACTTGCGAAACATACAAGCAACTACCTATGGGAATACCAAGCTATTCGAAATGGCAATCAGGAGTCAATGCAACTTCAATCAGAGTATTATTTGTCAAAAATCGAAGACTTTGCCAAAAAACACCAAAAACAATTTAAATCCATCCAATACGATGCCATATACGTTGATGAAGGACAAGATTTTTTAGAAAATTGGTTTAAAATACTATTCATGCTCGCTGACAAGAAAAACAACGGATCACCAAATCTATTTATTTTTTATGACGACGCACAGAACCTGTACGGCAGAACTAGACCTACCTGGGAACGCATTGGAATAAAGGTAACTGGCCGTTCTACTGTTATGTCGAATTGCTTTAGAAACACTCGCGAGATAATTGAAACTGCTTTCAATGTTCTTGTAGGTTCATTTTGTGACAACCTAAACCGTTCACTGAACGCCTTTGCAGACGTTCATTACCTTGAAAAAGAAAAAAACTTGATAACTAAAGAAAATAATTTCTGGCGTGTAAACTTTGCAGCTCGAAATTATGAATGGCCAACCATTGAGATTGCTTCTTCTCGCAAAGAAGAAATGGAAAACATAAGAACAAAGATTGAATTTCTCGTACAAAAAGAAAAAGTCAACATAAGTGACATATTGGTCCTTGGGCCAACGCAACAACGCCTTGATGAGTTTTCAGACTATCTAACCGACAAGTCATCAATACAAACGCACAAAGCATATATTTCATACAACAAAGACAAATACATTTTCCACCAAGACAGACTTACTGTCTCAACCGTCCACTCGGCGAAGGGCTATGACTCCTTCTGTGTAATTATTCTGTCTGCTAATGAATTTTCTGACCTCAGCTTAAACGATAGAGCAGTCTTTTATGTTGGGTGCACTCGCGCTAGAGAATTCTTGGTCGTCTCAGGGTATGCCAATTCAGGCATGTTCAACGAATTTTCTACAGCCTTATCTTGCCTAAATCCTTAGCTACTCCTCCTCTACACAACCATGACAACGTTGTTGCGACATACAATTTACGACTCACTATGGATAGTACTTTTTCGGAGCCCCAACGGGTCAAAGCTCACTGGAGTGTAAAATGAATGCACAATACTACTTCGACACAGGCATGTCATTTATTGAAAAAGGTAAATATAAAGAAGCTCTTTCTTGTTTTGAAGAATCTGTGAAACTCCAACCAGATTTTTCTGATGCAAATTTCGGGATAGGAGTATGCAAGATAAAACTTGGAGACACAGTAAACGGAGAAGCTACAATCTTGAGAGCAGCTCGGCTAGGCAATATAGATGCGCAGTCATATTTTGAGGGCAGGCACGACGCTGCTAACAAAACAACCCATAGCTCTAATATAGCATCTGGCGATAACCATCACTCAAACACTAATAGCTACACATTTTGTGACAATGAACACGCAACCGATTTCTATTTAACCTCCGACCAGGACACCAATGACTGCTTGATCAAAATTCAAACATTAAAATTGCTATTAATCGCATACTCTATATGTTTACTATTTTCAATTTTCATCACAAAACAAGCTGGAATTGGCATTACTAGGCACCACACAAACCTATACGCATCAACATTTGGATTTATTACAGGAGCTATGTGTTTCTTGTTTTGCATTTCTTTCTTAATTGGTCATTTTTTTATTAAAAACAGAAAAAATTTAAACGATATATCAATAATAGTTTCCGCACTGATTGCCGCTCTTATCCTTTAGTGTAATCTAAATAATCCTTATTATCTCAAAATGTACTTGTTGACTGCGTTACAAGTTGACATTTTATGTAATCATATAAATTTATTATAATCAAGTTTATTTCACGATACAGACTAGGCTAGTCCCCGGCACTTCTGAGACTGGACGCGGCAGTGGCCTCAGGGCTGGCCGAGACTTATCCCGTCCTGCTGGCGGCCCTGGCCCAAGTTCGTAGGGACCACCTGAAGGGCCAGCCTTCCCGAGCCAGTGGACGCCGCCTAGTCGTTGAGGGGATCAAGACCCGCCTCGGGTGACGACCTTGTCCACATGCTCCAAATCCGCACCCTGCTGACCTCTGCCAAGCACGGCAGGGCAAGACGCCCAACAAGAAGCGGGTGGCCAAATGCCGCCCAACTTGTAGCCTAAACGCTCCCATCCGTTTTTCAACCGGCCATTTCGATTGACGAACCAGACCAATCGACCATAATTCTTTTTTTTTGATAAACATTGCGGGGCGGCGTTAGCAGTATCCTTGATCGCGCTGACGATGGCAAGATTGCAACAGAGCCCCGGTTACCCACCCTACCTTCAGGATGCGGTCATCCAGGTGGTGCACCAGCAGGCCGAGGCCCTGTCGATGTAGTGAGCCACCTGGGTTGATTTGCAACTTAATCCGATACCTCCCTGTGAACGATGATTAGCGGTATCTCGTAAGAAGCCATTATGAACTTATCCGTTGCGGATAGTTCAGCTTGTCCGGGGATACCGCCAGCATAGGAAAAGGCAGTGTCAGGCTTTTGGCCAGTGGTCGAAATTTGCCGGACCAATTGTCCCAGTCTCCCAGAGCGCTACCAGGATGAAGCGGGTTTTGGGGGTTTTAGGGGGTTTGCCCAACACCCATTCTGCATTTTGTCAAATACGACCATCTTCCTGACATTTTTCCCGCATAGGGAGTAACAGACCCATAAAACCAACAAAACCACTAACCGCTCGCGGGTAACACTTTCCATTTGGCAACCCCGGACACCGGGCTGAGCTTCACCAGCTTGAAGCCGTCGACGATTCGTTCCGCATGTCTACGCAACCACCAGCCTAGGCGGTGCCTGTTGATCTCTCGGCCTTCCCCGGCGATGTCAAAGATGACCTCGGCAAGAGGAATCCCCACTTCCTTCACGGCCTTGACAATCTCTTTGACCGTCCTAGGAGTCCCCCCGAAACAATCCCACCATGTGGTGAGCAAGTCGCTCAGCTGGGCCACATCAGGGTCGTCCTCCAAGACCGCTAGGCGGCTTTTGCAGGGATCGTCAGCCCCGATCCAAACCAAGGGGGAGCGAACCAAGTCCGACCAAAGCTCAAAGCTCCCGAAGGGAGTAAGGTCCATGTTAGGACGACCGGCGGCGATGTAGGCTCGCACCAGGGTCAAAGCGGCGGTCACATAATCGCCCCGCTGCTCCAAGGCCCTGACCAAGGGGTCAAAGTCGAAACTTCGTTCCTCGGGTCGCTCCATACCTGGATCAAGGCGGCACAGAAGAGTTCGGCGCGTGAGGTCCCCAGCCAAGGACAAGTTATTGCCGTTGACGCACCACAAGGCCGTGTTGGGGATGTTCACTTGGGAGGAAGTCCCCAGGGGTCTTATTTTCACAGCCGCAGATGTCATAGCCTGACTAAGCAAGTCAGAACGTAAGGTTCCAGTTATATTGTCCAAATTGATAATGCTATCCCCTGCCAAGAGACTCCCAACCAACCTTTTTTCCAGCTCTGCATAATCAGTTGAAGCCGAGAGCACAGCAGAGCGGTGTCCTGTGGCGATGACGGACGCGACATCCGTAAGCGTGGACTTGCCCGATCCCCGCACGGGGGCCGTAATGCCAAATAGTGGCGCGGCAGGCAGAGCCGGGCGTACCACGGCTGTAATGATTATGCTCAAAGCAACTGCACAATCCACGGTCGAGATGAACGAGAATCCACACAGAAGCTTCGCCAACAAGTCGAAGGCCGTCCTGGCCTCGGCTTGAGTCGGCGCATTTGGAACATTGACCATGAGGTTATGTGCCAGAAAGTAACCGCTCCCGGGATCGTAGCCCGGCTCCAAAAGAAGCGAGCCGTCCTGACGCAAAGTCGGACAAGACACACAGCCACGAAGGACAGGTGCGGGCCACAGGCCCGCACGTGAAAGGATCGTTTCGGCCACTTCCTTGGGCGGGTCAGCCATGCGCCATTCCCCGGACCTTGCATCTAATTTTTTAAACCGACCAAACCGACCCAGGATATCCAGGAGGAACGGCTTTTGGGCTCCCATGATGACCACCGCGCCCGGGGAACGAGTGATGTCGGAGGCCGTGGACATTGCCGGGAGAGTCGCCACCCGCACAAGCTGACCGCCTCGCTGGAAGGTTCGGTACTGTGTAGGTAGGTCAGGCCGGGCAAGGATGGCCTCGCAAGCATCCACAATTTCCCCGAAAGCACCTTTTTGAATAATAATGTCCCCGGTCTCGTCCTGACGGCCGCCCTCGGCTTCCTGCATGTCCTGAACCTCGGGGATAGGCTCCCATACGGGCACGTCCTTCAAGATTTTCAAGAGGGCGTCCCGCGTCCCGCCCCTATTGAGCCAGTCGGACACGTCGCCCTTTGGCGGCAGGCCGGGCAGTTCGATGATTTTCACCACCTCGGCCAGCCCGTGGAGTTGCCGGGCCACGTCGCGGGCGTGTTTGCGGCCGGGGTCGTCGTTGTCAGGGAGAATAGCCACCCGCTTGCCGGCAAAGTGGCGGTTATACTCGGGACGCCATTTGCCCGCGCCTTGGGCGTTGCACGTCGCAGCCAGACCAAGAGCGGTCAATGCGTCGGCGTCCTTTTCCCCCTCGACAATGAATACAGACTCAGCCTTGATGATTTCCGGCAAGCGATAGGGTACAAACTCGATTCCCTTGACCGAGTTGATCCACCCGCCGTTTTCGTCCGGGCAACGTTGCGTGAAGTTCTTGGGCTCCCAGCGTGTGACCTGGAAGACCAACTTTCCGTCAGGGCCGTGGTAGTTGTAGGAGGCCACGACGCGGCGGCGGCCATTCCTGGCAGGTTTATCTACCTCAAGGCCGAGGTACCGGGCCAACTCACAGGCAGCCTCGCTTTGTTTAATGCCCCGGATCGCGGCGAACAGAGAAATGGGGTCGCCCCCTTTTTCATCAGTTGCGAAGTCGGCCCACTTGCCTGTGACCCTGTTCACGGAGCAGGACTTTCCCTCCTCACCCTTTAGGGAGCCAACCTTATATTCGTTGCCTTCTACACGCCCCCCTGGAAGCAACTGTTGCAAGAGGTCATCCAGGCGCGCGAGAGCAGCATCGTTGATTTTTTTATAATCTATCATGCCTGAGCCTCTAGTTCCTTCTCTGCACGGAGACACTTTCTTCACACCAAGACGACAGGCTTCGCTTTTCCAAGGACGTATCACTCATTGGTGGTTTTCCCCACAACGTTCAATTGCGCTAAAAGATTATTGATGTCGGACACGCGCCAAGCGGTTGTTCTTGGCCCGATTTTGACAGGTTGGGGAAACCGGCCGGTTTTCACACCTGCCCACCATGTTGAGCGACTTACTGGGATTGGACCGACAATTCCCCGCTTTCTGTCACCAATAATTTGGGACAGGCGAACGAGGCCTTGGGTCGGGAATGGCATGTTACTGTCCACGGCAGCCTCCTTGAATTCAAGACAGTCCAAGGATGACCGGCACTAGGCTGGTGGGATCAATCGAATAGAGCTAATGCAGGGGAAATAAATTCAAATATTTTATTGTATTAATGCAGCATGTTAGCTGATCGTGCTCATCTCAGGCTTGGTGAGAATTCCTGGTGGGAAATGGTGGAGGCTTTAGAAAACCTCACCAGAATGGCTTTACTTTCGTCCCATAGGTGCATTGTCGAGCAACTGATAAGAAGGGAGCAATTCTCTTCCGCGTTTTATCGCTTTCTTTATTCGGTCTTTCGCCGTTTCCAGCTTAGGATTATCTGCAAAAGGCGATGTCTCCCATGGATAATTGACAGCTAGCGTTGCTATAGATTTCTTGTCGCGGTAGTGCTGAAGGCAAATTTTGATGTTTTCGTCGTCAGAAAACTTTCTCCTTCGACCAGACGTCTTAATATCATTCTCGTCCATAGACGAACTTAGCTTTTTTTGTTCTAGAAAATTTTGACTAAAGCCATTCCCTATCCTCGATATTGACATGTCAGTGCTTGCGCTACCGTTTTGCGGAAAAGCTAGGATGCTTGAAGTACTTGGCCGTTCTTGGACAGGCATTACGTTGAACTGGGTCATGATTCTCTCTACATCTGACGATCTAAATATTGCGCTTCTATTCCTAGCAAAAAATTCGGCAGCCTTTTCGTGATCATCTGGCACTACAAAACTAACGGACCTACAGTTTGCAGGGTGGATATTGGTATAGACCTCCTCGTCAAGTCCATTATAGTCACGGATATCTATATGTTGATTGATAAACATTCGTTTCTTTTTGCGTGGGGTAAGTTGAATACGTATGGCGCTATTTTGGTTTTCATTCGCGGCAAGGGTCGATGGCTTTTCCAGTATTTTGCGCGCCAAGTTGTCGACATATTTGTAGCCTGTTGTGGGTTCATAGGCGTCGAGTCCATTCCTTATAAGATCATTTAACTCGAAGTCTAAAATACCATAGATTTCAACAATCTTTTCTCCTGTCATCCAATATGAGCACATTGTGTTGTCCCCTTCACTTTCTGACAATCAACAGAGCTAGGGCGCTTGTAAAAAAACAAGCCGAAACTATTCATCACGAGAAATGTTTTCTGTTTGCAGCTCCAATCGGCGTCGCTTGCTCCCCTGACTTGAGCTTTTCCAGATAATCAGCCCAGGCCTGCATCATGCGGCGACGCTCAGGCAAAAATTCAGCGAAGTTGTAGGCGGCCCGGACGGCATTGCGCTCGGCATGGGCAAGTTGACGCTCGATAGCGTCCCGGTTCCATCCCATCTCATTAAGCAACGTAGATGCCATTGAGCGAAAACCATGGCCGGTCATTTCGTCTTTAGTGTAACCCATGCGGCGTAGAGCGGCCAAAACGGTATTTTCAGACATAGGCCTTGCCGAGGTTCGAACCGAGGGAAACACATAGCGGCCTGAGCCCGTCAAGGGGTGCAGTTCACGCAGAAGGGCGACGGTTTGGCGGGAGAGAGGGACTATATGCTGTTCCCGCATTTTCATTTTGGCGGCAGGAATGCGCCATTCTGCCTTGTCGAAGTCGATTTCCGACCACTCCGCGTGGCGTAATTCGCCGGGACGAACGAAGACAAGCGGAGCAATCCGCAAGGCGCAAAGGGCAGTAAAAGAGCCCTGATAGCCGTCTATGGCCCGGAGAAGTTGCGCCACGGCCTTGGGGTCCGTGATGCTTGCGTGGTGCTTTTCTCTGGCTGGGGGCAATGATCCGCGTAGATCGGCTGCTATATCGCGGTAGGCCTGTCCAGTGGCGATGGCATAGCGGAATATTTGCCCGCACATTTGCAGGACACGACGAGCGCTTTCGACCGCGCCCCGTCCTTCGATAAGACGGATTGCAGCCAAAAGCTCAGGGGCGGTAATTTCACGGATAGGGTGAGAGCCCAGCTGGGGAAAGATATTTTTTTCAAGCCGCTGGATAATGTCCAGGGAATGAGAGGGGGACCACTTAGGTTTAAACCGTTCGGACCATTCGCGTGCCACCTTCTCGAAAGTCAGGGTCTCGGCGGCGGCTTCTGCCTTTTGCTCCTGTCGGGCTTTGCTCGGGTCCACGCCTTGAGCGAGGAGTTTGCGGGCTACGTCACGACGCTCCCGGGCGTCTTTCAGGCTTATGGTAGGGTAGACGCCAAGGGAGATTCGTTTTTCCTTACCTGCATGGCGGTACTTCAGCCGCCACCACTTGCCCCCAGCGGGGGCAACCTCCAGATAGAGGCCGCCGCCGTCGAATAGTTTTAATGTCTTGGGGCCGGGCTTTGCGTTGCGTATCGCGGCGTCGGTGAGCATAGGGGCAACTCCTTTGCCACGCCGTGGCGTTGCCCCCATTATTGCCCCTACTTGCCCCCGGATGTCAACGGACACCATCGGACAGCTATGGACTTAGCCCGCCGTATTTTTTGTTTTATTATAGGATGTTCTGGATTTTATCAGACTTGGCTGGATCATCATTTGGCGGAGGGAGAGGGATTCGAACCCCCGGACGGGTTACCCCGCCAGTGGTTTTCAAGACCACCGCCTTCAACCGCTCGGCCATCCCTCCGCGAAACGCGACGCTTGAGGCTTCCTAAAGCCCTTTG
>Ga0268263_1001659_pt1 | contig 18089 bp, 17 predicted proteins | sample Biomet5_FD_190358 | JGI IMG/M metagenome (GOLD analysis project Ga0268263, IMG submission 190358) | Microbial communities from bioreactor (seeded with sewage sludge) at LBNL, California, USA - Biofuel metagenome 5 (SPAdes) (version 4) | ecosystem: Engineered > Bioreactor > Anaerobic >... | reverse complement strand
CATGGATAGAGAACCAACTCAGCGCCTTCAGACTGGGAAGGAACCTAAAACTCAAGTCGCCTTATATGACCGGAGACGACGTAGCGGACGTGCAGGATGCGCTGGCGCTGAACAACTTTTCCCCGGGGCCATCAGACGGTGAGTTCGGGCCCAAAACTGAAAATGCCGTGATCGGTTTTCAGAAGAAAAATGGCTTGATGGTTGATGGAATCGTCGGAATGGCGACAACAAACATGTTGGGCGGCATCTGGACAGGGGATTGAGCTATACCTCCGTCGGGTCGTCGATGTCGAGATATACTTTCCAACTATCCTGGTCAAAGTCCTCGGATATCCGGTCGATGGACATTTTGACATAACGGGCTTTGGCAGTGACGGCGACTTCGCCTTCAGGCGTATAAATTTCACCCTCCGCCTCAAACAGCAGCCGAACATCACGGGTGATGCGCCCGACGGCTTTAAGCTGAACTTCGTACGGCAGCGGTTTTTTGTATGTCAGCGACAGCTCCACCGTAACGCCCCACATGTCAGGATTGCCAATTTGAATAGCACGCCCCATCGTTTCATCCAATATGGATGCGGCAATACCGCCGTGGACACGGCCCGGGTAGCTCTGGTGAAGCCGGTGCGGCGTAAACAACGCCACGACTTCGTTGGTATCCGTTTCAAAAAAAGAAGCCTTGAGGCCCTTATCGTTGTCCAGCCCGCAGACGAAGCAGTCGGCGGAGTTGGGTTGTTTATGCGTGACCTTTTTCATGGTATTCCTTTCCTGCCTTGCTTAATGAACTGTATTATATCACAAAAGCCGACGGTTGTCACAGAATCACCGGATAACGATTGGATACATAAAGTCTGATGAGTCAGCGCCGGATGCGGCATTTCCTGGCAGAAAGATGGGAGAAAAGGAGTTTGCGGATGACGGCATCTTCGTTGGGGTTCACCAGCGCCTTGGGAATGACGAAAGCCCGAAACGCCGAAATATGGATATAAATCGCCCGGCGTGATTCCGTCGCAAAGGTGATCTGTGGCCATGTGGCTTTGGAACTGCCGCCCGCACCGGTTTCCCGAATGCCGTCGCCGTTGATCACCAGCTCAAACTCGCTTTTGAGAGCGGCGCTTGCCTGATATTGACGGCTGGCCTGCCTGTTCATCATCATAACGTTGATTACCGCGATGAGACCTGCAAACACAACGATCAGTGGAACCACAAAGGCGAGGGTTTCGGCTCCGGCCGCGTGGAAGCCGAATATCATGAACAAACAGATGAACAGCATCAGGACGATAAACAATACCGGCATCGAAATGAGCTGCCTCCGGTGTGAAAACAGGTTATATAGCAGGTAATCCTTGAGCGACAAAGTATAACTTTTACGAAATTCCATTAAAAACTCCGGCTTGTAATATTCGCTTCATATTAACATACGACCGGGCGGGAGTCTATAACGACTTCTTTGAAAGTGCCGTAAACTGTGTTATAATACGCCGGACGACAAAGGGATGGTATGATGAAGAAAATTGACAGCCAACTGATTTCTGTAGAAGATAACGGCGAAACAGTGATCGCCGCAGATCAAAAGTGGTTCAAAGCGCCTTTTCATAGTATATCCGGCTGCGGCCCAACCACAGCCGCTGTGATACTCATGTATATGGCTTCCGTTTTTCCGGAAAGATGCCGCGCCGTTTATCCTTATGAGCTGCCGGCCGGTAAGGATGATTTTTTGTCCTTTATGGAGGCAGTTCGGAAATACGTGAAACCCGGCATTAAAGGGCTGACGGATGACGGCTTTTTTGCCGCTAGAACCGCCGCGTTTGCAAAGAGCCTGGGCGTGTCGCTCACCTATTTTCGGGTGCTCCCCTCATATAGTGTTGGCGTGGCTTACGCGTATATCAAGAAGGCTGTGGACGAAGGATATCTTCCCGCGCTTATGATCCTTCGAAATCCACACCCGGAGTTGAGTGAATTCACCTGGCACTGGATGGCGGTTACCGGTTATGATGATGAAAAAGGGACCGTTTTTATCGCGACAAACGGCGCTGAAAGAGAGCTGCCATTCGATAGGTTATGGTGTCAAAAACACCCTTATAAAGCCGCGTGTGTATATTTTTACCCCGAGTAAAACAAAGCACAAACTACTGAACGCATAGAATTCGTTTTTTTAACGTCATTGTTTTTTATAAAACTGTTGACGTATCGGGTGATTTGATATAGAATATCTCTTGCACTCGTTGACGCGGGGTAGAGCAGTTTGGTAGCTCGTCGGGCTCATAACCCGGAGGCCGTGGGTTCAAATCCCTCCCCCGCAACCAATTAGTCGTAACCCGATTGGATAGCTATTTCAGTCGGGTTATGTATGTGGCGGCGTAGCTCAGTTGGCCAGAGCACTCGGTTCATACCCGGGGTGTCACAAGTTCGAATCTTGTCGCCGCTACCACTTAAGAAGCCCTTGCGAGAGGGCTTTTTTCGTTGCCTGAATATTTCTGATAAATGGTTTTCAAGTTTCGCAGGGGATAGGGCAGGGCTAGAATTACATAAGGATTTGTCGATGTCCGACGGTTCATTATGGTTGCAATTTGACGAGTTATTTCCCCGTGTTTCATGACCCAAATTTACATCAAAATTACGAATTTCCCTCCGATTTCCCTCCAATGACGATAAATCACGTGAGATGAGGGTGTATGAGACGTGATTGAGGCCTCCGGGTTCACAACTCTAATATTGGCGAAAAGATCGGGATAACCTCTTTGGTGATGGAAATTATTGAAATAATTTGTCGGAGATGATATACTAATTTATAGTAATTATGATAGCGAGCGATATGGACATATTATACAAAAGGAAATTTTATTAAAAATTATATTAGAGATGGTGGTAACATTTTATGAAAAATATAATAATTATTTTTACCGGTTTATGTATGATATTTGTATTAATGGGTGGTTGCAATGCAGCAGTAGCAACGCCAGATCCGTTTTCACCGATTGAGCTCTCTAAAATGGAGTTGAAGGAATTGCAAAATATGGCGGATGATTGGACTCAAATGTTTGAAAGTGGGCAATATGATTTGATGTATGACCTATGCTTTAACACAGACAAAGTGGAGGAATCTGGTGCATTTAAAATCTCTAAAGCAGACTTTGTACGCTGGCAGGAAGAGAGAACAAAATATTTTCATTATACGAATATGACAGCGAGCTTTGACAAAGCCGAAGCTTCCAGTGACCAAAGCGATTATGAAAGCACAGGCTACTCAAAACGAGCGATCTTCAATTTGAATTACGATGTTGAGCAGTCTTCGAGCTTCGATGCTTATGCTGATCCCCTTCCCATGTTCGACAAGGATAGCACGGATATTTGGTTAAACAGTCTGGTCATATGTTACGATGGAACCGAATGGGGCATACGAATACATGTTCCGCAGTACATTAATGATTTCAGTGATTATATAGCACAATATCAGGAGCATGACATATCGCCTGAAAATTTGGAAAATACATATATACCACTTAATTACAAGTTGATTGATAAGAACCCGGATTCACACAAGAACGAAAAGTATAAGATTTCGGGAAGAATTGTTCAGATAATGGAGGACGCTAGTAGCACAGATATTAGGCTGGATGTAAATGATGTTTATGGAGATACCGTTTATATATACTATGATGGGTTAACAGAATATGTGGAGGATGATTATATAACGGTTTATGGCGTGTGTGAAGGGAAATACACTTATACCTCTTCCGCTGGATTTCAAATTACACTACCATTGTTTAGAGCGATAATAATAGATTAAATCTCTATGCAGGGACTTCTGACCAAAAGAAATGAGAATATGGTTTTAGCCGCTTGTATTAAGTATGATTCTCGCTCCAACTATAAGCCCAGTCTCGAACATGTCCGCATTGCCATAGCAATCCATGTCCGTACGGAGATTTATAACATCCTCCAAGAGTTGCCTGCCGCTTTCATCCAGCATGGCGTTGAGGAGGCTCAGTTTAAATTCAAGTTCTCTCCGCATACGCAGGTATTCAGGACCATCGGGATATCGTGATTCTGCCGGAAACAGTTCTCCCTCGTAAATTTGCCTGATGATACTCATGGCATACCCCCTACAGGCTTAAGGCCTGATCGAGCTTTTCAGCAGCCTCAGTGTCCTTGGATTTCAGAGCGTGGGCATAGATGTTCAAGGTGGTGGACGTGTTGGCATGTCCCAGCCGCTTAGAGACCGTGCAGACGTCCACACCCTCCGCTATCATGAGCGTGGCGTTGGTGTGCCGGAGAGAATGCAGTGTGACCTTACGGAGGCCGTTAGCGGTCAAGAACTTCGCGAACCAGCCTGTTACTGTATCGGGGTGGATGGGTTTGCCGTTCCATGTTGTGAACAGTCTATCCGTATCCTCCCATTGATCACCGAGGCTCAGTTTACGTTCACACTGCCATTTCCGGTATTCCTTTAACAGTCGGCACATGCTTTCGCTCAGCACGAACTTGCGGATACCTGACCGGGTTTTAGGCTCTTTGGTTAGCATCTGACCGCCGTTGCCAAGGTACTGAGAACTGCGCCGGATATGCATGGTGTGATTCTCAAAGTCGATGTCCTTCCACTCCAATCCGCACAACTCGCCTCTTCGCATCCCTGTGAAGATCAGCAGGTCAATCATGGTCTTATACTGAATCGGTGCATCGTTCAGCAGGTTGATCAACTCCCGGATTTCAGTTTCGTTCAAGTAACTCATCTCCTTATATGGTACTTTTGGCGGATCAGCTTTCTCAGCAACGTTTTTCTCTAGCATGTCCCACCTCACCGCCGTAGCGAGGATTTTTGAGATCACTCGATGATGCTCCAGAATAGTCTTGGGAGCCAATTTACCATTAGCTATGATGTTTCCATGCTTGTCTCGCTTTGCCTTTTGATTGATACCGTCTTCCTCAAGGTTCCTGTAGAACTGGTTGAGGTGGGCAGGTTTGATGTCCTTGATTTTTAAATGGCCTAGCGCTTCGAGTATTCGTTTCAAGTAATCATTGTATCTAACAAATGTCTTGGGAGCGAGGTTCTGCTTAGCATAGTCCTCAATCCATCTGGCAACCAATTCTGATAAACGAATATTATCATTGAAGATTTTACCGTTCTTGACCTTTTCCTCAAAAAGCAATTTCTGTTTTTCAAGTTCCTTATCAATCTGCCGCTGTGATAGACCCTCAGGCGGTATCCATATACACGCCTTGTCGATGCGCTTATAGTTGGAATCCAGACCGCAATGAACACGTATTTCATAACCTCTGCCTTTTCGTCTCGCCGTTGCCATTGTATCAGTCCTTTCTGTCGCTACTGCCGTGGGGGCCAGAGAAGCCCCCCACAACAATAACATTTGCTCACTTTTGCATATCCCCTCTTTTGCTCACACTATCTTTCTGGTCTTGGCCCTCAATGAATATCAGGATATGGCTCTTCTTTTTTTTTTTTTTTTTTTTTTTGCCCTCCGTTTTGAAGCAGGTCTGAACTCCACAAGCGCCTCCAACATTTACCAGCAAACTATTTAAAATTTAGAATAGTGTCGCGGAATGCTTTTTCTCTTGCTGTTTAGAAAATATGCCTGTTAATATATCTAACTGCTCAGTAATCCCAATTAAACAGTTATCAGCGTCATCATAATCTCTTTCTGAAAGATCATAATGATCGTAAAAATAGTGCACTAAGTTCTTAATTTCCTGAATTCTTTCTATAGTCCTATATTTGTTTGTATTCATTAGATTCTCCTCTTTCTGTAATTTATTTTGTTTATGCGCCCTTAAGCTCACGGCTCATAAACATTTGCCAATGATTTTCCCTTCCATCTTAACTCAAGGCCACCTTCCTTATTATCCCATGTTCGCTTTCTGAAATGTTCTCATGAGGTGGATGTTTCAGATAATCGATCAGGTTGTCATAGTCGATCAGAATACGCCGCCCGATCCTTAACGATGGAACTCTACCCATATTGACTAATCGTCGTAGCCCGGATAGTGTCATTGCGGTTTCAGGGTCATCATATTTCAATCCCATGTAAGCGTCATTGATAGAGCGTAATTTCGTCATGGTTAATACCTCCTCGTAGTTTCATTAATGGTCAGGGCAAATGGGGCAACTATTATCAATTCCATTATTTACTTAAGCTAAAACTATATTAGAAGTAGTAAATAATTTGCCCTTTTGCCCCTTGTTTCTATATCCCAAAAATTTTATAAGTTATCTGAGGCCTTGTTTGATATCCTCTGTTGCTGAATTGAGGACTTCAAACATTTCCTCGGTTAAACACAGAGAATACTTAAAACATCCTCCTGTCTTTTTGCTTTGTATGCCCAGATGCTCATTTAATTGAGGCTCAATATCCTTGTTTCTTTCAGGCTGGACATTATTAATCTTGCACCAGATTTTATACATTCTATTGAACTGAGATCGTAGGATAGTCCCTTGTCCGATCTCACACCCCTCCTTTACGAAAGCCAGCAGGGAATTGTTGTTGACTATGTATTCTTCTCTGGCAGATTTCATAGAATCCGACTCTGAGAAAATATATCCCCGCTGAATTGCATCACGTAGATATCTCATGGATACGCTTGCGATAATATCTTTCTCCATCAACAGCTTGTCCAGCAGTAGCGGGTCACGTTTCTCTTTAGGAATCACGTTGTTGCAGATGACAATCAGAAAACGCTCATAAACGTGTATACCCCGGTCTCCACGGAAATAGGGGAGCTGGTTAGCGTTGCACAACAGGAACCCATCGTAGATAAATGAGAAAATATCCTTACCCTTAAACTCGGCCATGAGTGTGTCGCCTCCTGTTAATTGCTTAACCGTATCCATTTCTTCAATAGCCATATACGACATGTCCCCTGAACCCGCCAGCCTTTTACCATGTAGAGCACCTGTACCAAATCGCTCATTGATTTTCTTGAGGTCGATACTTACACAGTTTTCAAGACCGATCAGATTCATAACCAATTCTCGAAGTTTTGACTTCCCAGTATTACCCGGGCCAATCAGTAATAGCATTTTCTTAAAACGCCAGCCTTTAACACAAGAGAGGACAGCTCCGATAAACTCTAAAACGAGTGATACAACTGTGAATTGTTCATCTCCATCTTGAGACAGGTGATGTATGAAGTTTGAAAACACGGGGGCATCATCCAAAGCTGCCTCTGGCAGATAATTACCATTCACCTTTCGCGTTACAAGATACTTAGGGCTATGTTTTAATAGCTGTCCAGTATCTAGGTGTAGTACGCCGTTGTTAAACACAACGATGTTTTCATCTTGGTTAAAGTCACTTTCCTTGATGTCGGGCGAATCTGTGTAGAATTCTTCAGCTATGGCTACCCAATCGCCTTTATCTCGGATTTCTGTAGGTATATAGCCTTTGATGATATTATACGTTTGCTTTCTTGATAATGGCTGATAATATCCCTCAGAATATTTGAATAAACAGTTCTTATCAGTTACATAGAATATGTGCTGACTCTTTATGTGCTTATATAGTTTTTGGCGATCTAATTCTATCTGCCCAAATTTATTTACATATAACCAATTTTCCAATTTACGTTCACTTTCCATAAGTACAATGTCTCCTTTCTATTTACTTGCAGAATTTTAGTATTGGTTTTGCCCTTTTTATGGAGAGCGGTTCTTTATGATTTTATTATTCATGTTATATACATCCTCACGCTTTATATGTGTTTATCCGTTGTATATAACGTATTGAGAGTAACAAAAACATCCGAGCTTTTGAAAAGTATATAAAATTGTAATAATTTAATTTTCAAATGGTAATTGAAATATAATTGTACCGATTGAAACCGTTGTCAAAGGTAATAACAGTAATAAAAACCTTAGGAGCCCCTATTACGCTCACTATGCCCTTATTAACATTTCCCCGAAGCCCTCTTTGGGCAAGTGATTTTGATGCACTGTGAGGCGTATAAAGTGCTTGCCCTTTCAGAAATGCTGCAATGGAAATTTTATTATGTTCAACAGACCAGGAGATAGAACAGGCAAGATCAGCTCGCTTAATTTGTGTAGCCAATGAAAAGTAACTTTGAGGTGTGTTATGAAAACGACTAACTGTAAAGATGATTTTGAGGTTTTGAAATACATTGAAGAGGTTAACCGGATTCTGTCTGATATTCGATCTATTGAACATAAGCTAATGGATGATAAGATTTACGATGATATATTTGAAGATTACATTATTGCGGTCAAAATAAATCTGAAATCAATAAAAACTGCATTTTTTGCAGTTGATGATATAAAATCGTTCAATATAAAATATTGATAAAAAAAAAATGGGTAGGCCATAGTATGACCTACCCTTCCATATAATCATTCGCTATAATCATATTGCATGTTTTCCAAAGTTTCATCTCCCGGCACCAATGCCACTGAATTACCAGCTTCACTGTTTATAATGAGGCAGAGCCAATAAGTTCCCCTATAATCGCTTGTATCCAGAAAGTTTATTTTCCAGACATAATCGAATTTACCAACATTAATGGCTGCGGGTAAACCCATTTCATTACATACTTCTTCATAGCCTCCGTTATTACTAAGTGTTACTATGGATTCCAAAAAAGTTGAATGATTTTCTGAAATATCAACAATTCTATTTGGGTCAGTCGAGACTATAGTATTTGTAGAAATCGGGCTTGCGCTTTCTTCTTCTGTTGGATTAATATCAATATATTCCTCAGACACTATGCTAAAATGATTTATGTTTTTATCAGGATAATAATAGAAATATAAGGTATAGCTATCTTCAACAAGCGTTTTTACTTTGTAACCAAGGGTTGATGTAAAATCCACGGATGATTGTTCAAACAAACCAGATAATATTTTATCCGCACTATTTTCTGAAACTCGAAGTATGCTCATTAAAAGATACCGATAATGTATTGATAACATGTTTGTAATATCGGTATTATACCCCAGATTTACGGCTCTTTGATAAAGCAAGTTTTCATCACAAATCATGCCTGTTTCAGCAATCAACCCGCTTGCGTTAATAGTAACATTAAATATCATGCCTCCATCCATAATTGAGGCGACATATCTCTTATATCCTTCTGATAACTCGGAGCTTAATTCAAAGTCTGTGGTAGACAAAAGGGTTTCATTAGATTTTCCATTGTATCCACTTATAAAATCATCCAATGTTATATCAAAATTTAATTGCTTAGGAGTTTCGGAAACAATAGGGGCTGGGGTATTGGTTTGCTTAACTGTTGAGGATGGACTGTCTTCTACATTCGTAGTGCTACAGCCAATAGATACTATCGCCATAATTATGACAAGCAAAACTATTAAGGTTTTCTTCATTATTATTTCCTCCGGTAATTTAACTGCATAGTCTATATGTGCATACGGTTTATTTTAACATGATCTATCTGCCTATACAATTCAAGTATACAAAATTAGGCAGGATATAATCATGAATTATTTTGATATTGGAAATAGAATTAGAAAGAAACGTCAAGATATGAATCTTTCACAGGAACAGTTGGCTGAGGCCATTGACATTTCTACTACCCATATGAGTCACATTGAAACAGGCAATACAAAACTAAGCCTCCCTGTACTTATTAAAATTGCTAATGCATTGAATACAAGCAGTGACGAACTTCTGTGCGATAATCTTGTTTCTGCCAAGCAGATTTATATTAGCGAAATAGCGGATATTCTTGATAAATGTAACAATACTCAGGTTCGCATAATTACCGATCTCGTAAAAGCAACCAAACAGTCTTTTGATAAATACTGCAAATAATCATTAACACATATACTTTCCTCTTAAATTAAATATTTCCTGCTTGTAGTATAAAAACTATACATAGGAGAATATAGGATTCCCTCCCGATTCACTCCGACGATATTGCACGATATTGAATAACTGCGGAGAAAAAGCAGTCGACGATTAGGTTTTAAAAACGGTATCCGTCAAGATTTATAACGGGGAATTCAAAGATAAAGGGAATTTCTTAAAGGCCTTTTTAGTGAACGCGGAGAAGTTAATACAGGATAATAGTGGGTCGGAGTTAGCTGAACGTATTACCGCAATGGAGACAGATTTAAGTGGGCTGATATCATTGAAGCTTCATAAAGAAATTGACGATGAGTCATATAACCGAGAGTATCAAAGATTGAGCCGCGAACTTACTGACTTGAGGATTAAAAAGAATGAGATCGATAAAACCTAGTTGCAGAAAACCAAAGGACATCAGCAGAATCACCGCCGTCAAAGACATTATCGGGAACGGATCAAAACCATTAGTCAATTTGACGATGAATTGTTTGAAGCCATGGTTGCGAAAGTGGTTATAAAGTCGCAGACTGACACTTTGAAAGTGGGCAGGTTATAAGGCAAAAGTTTAATTCATTCATATTATGTGTTTTCGAAATATCCATTTCAACCAAATAAAATGTTCCATTCAGAGTGAATGTAAGCGCAACTGATGATAGCGCACGATAGATTTAAAAAAACTGAGAGGAGTGAATGCCACTCCTCTCAGTGTGCATTGATGGGGTTTAATGCGAATTATATTATCCCTCGCAAGGCTTAGTGTTTTCTTTTTACTTATAAAACGGACGGCTGCAATGCTTACAGCCGTCCGTTTTCATCCTTGCTTGGACTAATCATTCTTTGCTGAAATAATGCGTTCTTTCATCCCTAAAAAGTCAATTAACTTAGCCATCTCGGGGTCGTTTATATTCGCATAATCATAAATACTCAGATTATAGGGACAAATAGATATCGCCTTTGCCACAGCTGTTTCTTTTTGTGGTGATGACATTATGTCTTTTGTCAAATAATTCGTAGATTCTTGATAATTGAATTGCTTGGAAATGTCCTCCGGGAGTATATCCTGCGATGAGAAATATCTTACATGAGAGTTAAACAATCCATCAACATAATTATAAATTGCATTTTTCATTGCAGGGAAAATCTGTTCATTCATAAATGTTTTGTATTGTGAAGATACATTTTCTGTGATCTTGTTTCGCAGATCATTCACACCCGCAACCGCTTGAGCGCTAGCTGCTTTTCTCTGACGGACTCTAGCAAAATAATTGTCAAACGCATAACCCACCCATACCATAGCGCTGTTTGTAATAACGCCATAGCTCAAACCGGTTATTTTTCTTTCCGCTTCAGAAATAATCCTGTCGCCTTCATAGCTAATAGTATTTGTGGCTTCTTCTGCAATTTGTTTGATGAATTTGAAGGTAATATCGACCAAGTCGAGAATGCCTGGCAAAGCAGGATTTAATTTATACAGCATATCATGGGCGTCTGCGCGGAAAATGCCATATTTCTTCATGACATTTTCCGTATCACTAGCGGCATCTTCTAACACCTCAAGGAATTTCAGGCCTACACTGGATTCCAGTGATAAATCGCCAACTGAATCTTTATGGAAAATGTTATTAAATGAATCTAGATATGAGTAATATATTGATTCGGCTTTTCCTGCATAATAGAACACCGTATCGCAATAAACTGACATGTTTTGCGGAAAAGAAAGCTTCATGCCGGCAATTTCGAAATGCTCTGGCGCTGCATCGTTGCGTTCTCTAAGTGAAGAGCAGTAATTAAGATCATATATTACTTGTGAATTTCTGGGTTGCCATGGGATATGCTTCCGAGTGGCGTATTTCTGTGCAAAAGACCCTTGATTACAAAGCAACACAAAGTGATAAAGGCCGTTGAAAACCGCATCATCAAGCAATATAGCGCTGTCCGGTATCCCAACATACAACAATTTAGAGCAATTATGAAATGCTCCATACTTGATTTCGATCACCTCTTCAGGCAAATCGATACCTGTAAGAGCATAGCAGTCGGAAAATGCCTTTTCACCAATAACAGTGACGCCTGCCGGCAGTTTGACTTCAACCAGATGCGAACAGGACTCAAAAACAGAGTCGGGGATTTCAGTAATCTTCGTTTTGCTTAGGTCGATCGAGCGCATGGACTGGTGTTTGAATGCGCCAGGCTTAAGTTCATCAATAAAATGTGGCATGGCAATATTTGAAAACACCTCTGTAGTTGATGCCAAATTAATCCATCCTGATTCATCCAAATTGCTAATTTTATTTATCGGAACAAACATTGACCGGCTACACAGATCATTTATATCAGTATCAACGGTTACTTCAAAATCATCAGGTATCAACGCATAATCAAACTCATTTTTTACTGCATATTGTTCTGCGGTAGAATCCGGAAAGCAAAATATGCAAAAATCACCAAATTGAGCGCCAAAGGCATAGTGTTCAATGTTTACCGTATCGCTGAGTATTACGACATATCTGAGATTCTCGCATGCTACGAATGCATATTCTCTAATTATTTTTGTGCTTTTCGGAATAACAATCCATTCCATTTTATTACATTCAGAAAAAGCGTGACGATTAATTTCTTCTATATCGTCAGGTATTGCAATTTTTGACATAGAAGTGTCTGCCCATGTAAGCAGTATATTGCCATTTCGAATAAAAGGATCTTTGTTTTGTGGATTATCATCTGGGTTATCATCTTGATTATCATCTGCATCAGCAAATGTCTCTGGAGGAACAATGGACAAAACATAATCCTCATCGTATTCAGCAATTGCTTTTAATATGCGATATACATAAGAGTTTTCTTCTACACAATACTCCGTTATGGTACCAGGATAATTAAAAGCGTACTCATCCATTTTCACGATGCTTGATGGAAGGAAAACTCTTTCAATTCGCGTACCAGTGCCTTCTATTTCCAACAATCCATGGGGAAATTTCAGCTCTTTTAAACTATCGCAACCGTTGAATGCGCTGTCTTTAATCATTTGTAATCCTTTGTGAAATTTCACTTCTTCGAGTTTATGACAATTGGAAAAACAAGAAGTAGGTATTTCCTTCACACTACCGGGAAGCTCAATGCTTTTGAGTTCATTACAGAGACAAAACGCCGAATCACCGATTTTTTTTAAAGATTTAGGAAGAACAATACTTTCAATGTTGCTTCCGATAAATGCATTTTCCCCAATTTCTTCAACCGAATCTGGCAAAATGATCTCCTTTGCTTCAGACGAATTAAATGCATCATCCCCGATTTTCTTAACACCATCCGGAACAACATACCGCTCTTCGCTGCCGTTAACATCTACTAGCACATCAGACTCAATAATGTATTCCAAGTTTTTCCCCTCCTGCTGGTTCACTATTTTAATAGTATAATAATTATTGTAAAGCGGAGACCCTGAGAAGTCAACGATTCTTCGGTTTGAAGAGGAATATGTCTCCATCGCAGACAACTTGACGTGGGGTGAATCTTAAAAGGTGTGGTGATTGCGACGGAAGGAAAATCAAATCCACTTTTGGAGCTGTTATATCTACGAGAAAAGGGTAAATCTGCAAACGCTAAACGGTTTAAATGATTTGATTTTTTGCCCCAGAACGCCAAAGCGGAATTTCCCGAAGAGTTATCATAAGCGGGTAACGGTTGCGTTTTCTTTACCATACGGCCGTGGGTGGGGCAGCGACATTGTCCTTCCGCTCGAAGAAGCCTTCTTAGTCGTCTATATGATGTTGTGATCTAAGTCAGGTTTCACGTGCTTTTGACCGGGAGGGACCTAACTCAGAAGTATGGTTTACAGTACCTAGTTACAATGAACTCAGACCAAATCCCATATAAAATAATTTAGGCTTTTTAATAGATTCAATGTCACTCCGCGTTTGACAGATGCAGATGATTGACTTAATAAGTGACGTGAGTTTATTATCATTGTGAATGCTATGTCCAAAGTTTTGAAGCAAAAGATACTTGATAAAATTCCCTCCAGATTCCCTCCGGTAATAATGAATGACATTGAATATAATGGCATGAATAGTGCTTGAAAAAGCGCTGATTTTGAATTATATTAGACCATATTGAACGAGAATATATGTGTCAAAATATGTAAGTGCGCGCTCATAACCCGGAGGCCGTGGGTTCAAATCCCTCCCCCGCAACCAATAAGTCATAACCCGATTGGATAGCTTTTCAGTCGGGTTATGTATATGGCGGCGTAGCTCAGTTGGCCAGAGCACTCGGTTCATACCCGGGGTGTCGTAGGTTCGAATCCCACCGCCGCTACCACACTTGAGAAGCCCTTTGCGAAGGGCTTTTTTCGTTGTCTGCGTATTACTGATATATGGGTTTTCAAGGTTCATAGGGGATAGGACAGCACTATTATCATGTGTGCCTTTATTAATACTCGATGGCTTTTTATGATAGGGCTTTGACGAGTTATACCCCCCGTGATTTATGACCCAAATTAACATCAAATTTCCGGATTTCCCTCCGATTTCCCTCCAATGGCGATAAATCACGTGATATGAGGGGATATGAGGTGTGATAAAGGCCTCCGGGTTCACAACTCTAAGATTGGCGGAAAGATACGGATAACCTCTTTGGGAGATGGTAAATATTGAAATAATTTGTCGAAGATGATATATTGTAATAACAAACGACACTTATCCAATGGGGCAGTATTTGATTTTATGGAGATGATAAATTGAATAGCGGCGAGAGTATTAACAAGATATGCAAAATCGTGTATTTCGATGAAAATTCAGTAACGGATTATGTCCAAATTGTAGCAGGTGGAGAACTTCAAAAAACTACTGAGTTATTCAATCAAACAAGCAAGAAAGCCGGAGCAGGTGCATCTGCGACAGTTAAGGGAGGGATAAGCGGTATATTTAAGGCGCTCCTTGGATTTGAGGCAGCCGCTTCCATTGATGCTTCTGCGGACGCATCAATTAATACTGGGAAGATGGCTAAGAACATAGTGAAAAATACGATATTGACAGATTTTATTGATCTTTTAGAACAGGATGTTGAGAACAAGAACGACAAAGGATCAAAAGGAGCAGTTCGTAAGTTTAAAGGATATACTATTACCGCAGAAAAGGACTCACTATCATATATAATAATGGTTTCACCCTATTTAACAATGTTAAAGGGAGGTTCTGGAATTCCTGCTGGAGATTTCAACATTGCAGTTGAGAAATTGGATAATGCAATAAAATCAGGTAAAGGGTATTATGAGTTTGTTGGAACTAGCGGACAGAAAAAAGTTATCCTTCGTTTTAATATAAACTCCTTTAAAAACAATTACAAAATTACTGATCTGCTTAAAATGGACCTCAGTATTTATGCAATAAAGGTAGGTATAACCAGTATTGATAAATTAAATTTCAATAACGAATTGGATATTGATTTGACAGGCAAAAAGGACAACCCTTCTTATCGAAAGGATGATTCTTTTAATGGCAAGAGAAAGTCAAGTCTACAATTGGAGGTCTATGATGTGTTACTGGCAGGAGTAGAAACAGATGGATGATAAAAGGATTATCGTTTTTTATGGGTCGAAATCTGACTTTGAGAAAATGTTAGAAGAAGAAATACAAAGCGATGTTGAGACAATAACTTTTATGTCATTAATCCAGCATTATAATGCTAGAATAAGACCAAGTGAATCCGGGGTGCAAGAGACAGCATTAAGAAAGAAGATCCAGGTTGATAATTGCGTAGTTCGTGCTGAAGATTATGCTTCTGTTCTTGAACATGCTTTATCAAACTTCGTAAATATTGTTACACTTAATCATGAAATAAAGACTTTATTTATACATAATCCTCCAAAGAGAGTTATACGATCCTTGATTTCGATTTATCAAGATAGTATAGAATATCGTTATTCGAATTATAAACCCATTACTCAAGATATTTTAAAAGAAATATATAAAAACCTCAATGTGGATATTTTAGGTCAGGACAAATGTAAAAAGCAGATAATTAGTGGGCTTTACAGACTAACAAAAAGTTCTGGTAACCGACCAGTAGTACTCATGTTCTTTGGCCCATCAGGTGTGGGAAAAACAGAAACAGCAAAGAGTATCAGTAAAACACTGGGTGGAGATTTGCTTCGAATTCAGTTTTCGATGATGCAGTCGGGAGAAGCATACAACTATATTTTTGGAGCAGAACACTCCAAAAGCTCTTTTGCAAGGGATATGATGTCAAGAGAGTCGAATGTAATACTAATTGACGAATTTGATAAAGTTAACCCGATATTTTACAACGCATTTTATGAGCTGTTCGATGAAGGTAGATATGTGGATACAAATTATGAGGTTGACTTGAAAAAGACTATTTTTATATGTACATGCAATTTTATGAGTGAAGATGAAATTAGAAAAGTACTAGGCCCTGCAATGTATTCAAGGATTGGTTGTTGTATTGAATATGATGAACTAACCTCAGAACAAAAATGGTTAATAATAGAAAGTTGGTATCGAAATATTATTGGAATATTGACAGATGAAGAAAAGGATATTATTCAAAAAACAGACATACTAGCGTGGTTTAAGGCAAATGCGAAGAGATTCGATAATATACGCATCTTAAAAACCAAGATAGAAAATGCGATTTTTGATGAGTTAACGGATATATTTATTATCTCGAGGGATAATCCGGATGTCAGGAGAGGTAAAGATATCATAATTTCAGAACCTCCATCATGATCTTCGCCCCCATCCTAAACCCAGCCTCAAACATGTCCGCATTTTCCATCCCATCCATGCCCATGCGGAGGCTGAGAACGTCCTCCAAGAGCTGTCTGCCGTTTTCGTCCAACATGGCATTGAGGCGGCTCGGTTTGGATTCCATTTATCTCCGCATACGGAGGTACTTAGGATCGTCGGGATATCGTGATTTCTGCCGAAACAATTCACTTGGATATAGATCTTCGAGTACATAACTTTAAGATGGGGATTGAGATTTAAATATAATAAGTAATTAATTGAAGTGATTAACAACTATTGATATACTGTGTATTGGGTGTATGGTATGATTGAATTAAGCGATTAAGGAGACTCATGTATGATGAAAAAAGCTATTATATTGATTATAGCAATGATAATGATACTATTCTTTACCGCATGTGGTAGCCAAGCGGTAAAGGAAACTACTGCTGAGATGGAGACAAGTGAAGCAACACCAGAAGTTACATTTGTATTGTCAGTAACACCTGCTCCAACAATTGAACCGATCATCCGTCCTTCTGAATCTCCGGATGTTACAATACCTGTAGAGACCCCAACACCAACATCACACGAATTTGATGTTGACGATGTCAATATGCAGTCTACTCCTGGGTCCAGCTGCTTTAGTGAAATCGGCTATGATTCGGATTACGATATTCTGGTCGTCCAGTTTAGGGACAGCGGTTCAGTTTATAAATATTTGGATTTTCCAATAGATGAATGGGGTAAATTTACATCTGCTGATTCGCTTGGCAGGTGGTTTAACAAACACATCAAGAATAAATACGAATGTGAGAGAATAAGATAGAGGGGTATGTGCTTAAATTCATGTGGCGGCGGGGCTCAGCTGGCCAGAGCACTCGGGCAGAGTCCAGACTGATGATTTTGTGAATCAGGGGTATTCATATTCAACGTATGTGAATTTTGATGATATATCAGAGTATGCTATGGTGACGATAGAACTAGAAGATCTACCGAATTTTGGCATATTGTCCTTGCGTAAAGGGCTTTTGGGGAAAGAGAATATATTTGTCGACCGCTCATTGCCATGTATTGACCGTCCCGAATTTTGTGTAAACCTCCGAGAGAGTGTAAGGTAGAAGCACCTGAACGGAGGTTTTTAAGATGGGACGAAAGATTACACCGGAACGCAGGGAACAAAGGAAAAAGCTCTTAGCATTGTTACAAGACGCAGGCATCAATGATGTCGAGGGCGTGCAGGAGTTGTTCAAAGAGATGGTCGGCACCGTCTTGGAGAACGGGCTGGAAGGCGAGCTGGAAGACGAGCTTGGTTACAGTAAATACGACTACCGCAACAAGGAAACCGACAACAGCCGCAACGGGTACAGTGAAAAAACGCTCAAGACAAGTCTGGGGGATTTGGAGATATCCGTTCCGCGAGACCGGAAAGGCGAGTTTGACCCTCGGCTGGTAAAGAAGAACCAGAGCAGCCTAAGCGGCGACATTGAAGAAAAGATACTGTCGATGT
>Ga0268263_1001647_pt1 | contig 18207 bp, 25 predicted proteins | sample Biomet5_FD_190358 | JGI IMG/M metagenome (GOLD analysis project Ga0268263, IMG submission 190358) | Microbial communities from bioreactor (seeded with sewage sludge) at LBNL, California, USA - Biofuel metagenome 5 (SPAdes) (version 4) | ecosystem: Engineered > Bioreactor > Anaerobic >... | reverse complement strand
AAACAGCGCAGTAATCAGCTACTGCAAAAATCACGGAAACTACTGCATCGTCTGTCCGGAACAGGCCGGAGGCTTAAAAGCCCCCAGACCGCCAGCAGAGCGGCGGGCGGGCGGCGTCTTTGATCGTGAGGGAAAAGACGTGACACTGCAGTTTCGACGCGGCGCCGAGGCGTCATATGAAAAGGCCGCAGCAAGAGCGGCCGAGCTCGGTGAAGAAATTGAATATGCGATTCTCAAAGCGAACAGCCCTTCCTGCGGCAGCGGAAGGATATACGACGGGACATTCAGCAAAGTGCTGACAGACGGTGACGGCTGTTTTGCAGAGCTGCTAAAGGAAAAGGGAATCAGAGTAATAACAGAGAAGGAGATATAAAATGGTAGATTTCAAGCAAAAGATCGCTGAGCTCATCGCTCAGAAAGTTGAGGGTCTGGAACTCTCAGAGATCCTTGACATGGTCGAGGTACCACAGGACACCAAAATGGGAGATTATGCGTTCCCATGCTTCAAACTTGCAAAGACGCTGAGAAAGGCACCTCCGCTTATCGCTAAGGACATTGCGGCAGCCCTTTCAGAAAATGAACTCTTCGAAAAGGTTGAGCAAGTCAACGCTTACGTAAATATGTTCGTTTCCAAGGAAGCTTATTCCAGCGACACGATTTCAGAAGTAATCAACAGAGGAGAAGACTTCGGCAAGACAGACATCGGCAAAGGCAGACTGGTGATCGTAGAGTATTCATCGCCTAACATAGCTAAGCCGTTCCATATCGGTCACATCAGAAGCACTGTAATTGGAAATTCAATCAACAAGATATATTCAGCACTCGGTTTCAAGGTAAGAAGACTCAACCATCTGGGCGACTACGGCACCCAGTTCGGCAAGATGATCGTTGCATACCGCCACTGGGGCAACAGACAGGACGTCGTTGACGAGCCTATCAAAACACTGCTGGCTTACTATACTAAGTTCCATGTTGAGGTAGAGACTAATCCTGAACTGGACGACGAGGCAAGAGAAGCATTTGCTAACCTGGAGCACGGTCAGAAGGAAGAGGTTGAACTGTGGCAGTGGTTCAGGGATGAGTCGCTGAAAGAGTTTATGAAGGTATACAACATGCTGGAGATCGACTTCGATGAGTATGATGGTGAAAGCTTCTATTCAGACAAGATGGGCCGTTTCATCCAGGAACTGAAGGACAAGGGACTTCTTCAGGAATCAGAAGGCGCCAACATTGTTGACCTTTCTGAGTTCAACATGCCGCCAGCTCTTATCACAAAGTCAGACGGTTCAACTCTTTACTGCACTCGCGATATTGCAACTGCAGTTTACAGAAAAGAGACTTACGATTTTTATAAGAACATCTATGTTGTTGCATCACAGCAGAACCTTTATTTCCAGCAGTGGATGAAGGTGGTTCAGCTGCTTGGCTACGATTGGGTCAAGGACTGCGTACATGTTCCATTCGGCATGGTCAGCCTGGAAGAAGGCACGATGTCTACAAGACACGGCCGCGTTGTCTTCCTGGAAGACGTTCTGAACAAAGCTGTCGAGAAGACAAAGGAAATCATCAAAGAGAAGAATCCAAACGCTGACGAAGCGACTATCGACGAGGTTGCCAAGGAAGTCGGAATCGGCGCAGTCGTATTCCAGGAACTTTCTAACAACAAGATCAAAGACTACGTCTTCAAGTGGGACAAAGTCCTCAACTTTGACGGCGAGACTGGCCCTTACGTTCAGTACACTCATGCAAGATGCTCAAGTGTTCTGACAAAGGCTGGCGAGGATGTCGTTGCCAAGGCAATGGCCCTCAAAGATATAGATTACAGTTACTTAAACAGCGACAGCGCTTATGATCTTGTTAAACTGATCCATAAACTGCCTCAGGTAGTCGTTGAAGCTGGTGAGAAGTATGAGCCGTCGATCGTGACTAGACACATCGTTAACATTGCGCAGGCGTTCAACCGTTTTTATCACGACGAGCACATCCTCACAGACAACGAGGATGAAAAGGTTGCAAAGGTAGCGCTGGTAATCGCTGCCAAGACAGCAATTAAGAATGGTTTGGCACTGCTGGGAATGCACGCACCGGAACGCATGTAACGAGATTGCGCTTCGTTAACTGACTTCGGCATATGTTTTCTGTAATGCGTACTCTATGTTCCAGCGACTTCGCCGAAACTCGCCTGACGGCTCGGACAGTCGGCTCAGCCGCGGAACAGAACGACCGCGCATTACGAAAACATGGATGCCGTCATCAAAGTCACTCAGCGCAATCCGTTACATGCGGGCTTGTTGAGGGACCTAGAAGAAAATGAACATTCTGCTCATTAACTGGAAATAATATATGACTTCAGCAGCGGCTGATCCTGTTTTCCGGTACTCGCGCCGAAACTCGCCTAACGGCTCAGACATCGTCGCACCACTCGGAAAACAACGTATCAGCCGCTGGAAGTCATTGATATTATTTCCAAAATCATTCGCAGAATGAAGTTACATGAGTGACTAAAAATGACGCTTCGTTAACTGACGCCGGCATATGTTTTCAGAAATGTGCGCTCTATGTTCCAGCGACTTCCGAATGATTTGCAGTCATAACAAAGTATTGCATCCACTGCATACAAGCGCGCATCGCGGGCCATTTCCATCCGGAGTGGCTTTGCGAGTGATATATCGTTTTCCAAACGCGGAGTCGTCGTTTTCCGCGTTGGAGGCGACTGTTTGAGCCGAAGGCGAGTTTCGCCGATAACGCTGGAAAACAGAAAACGCGTTTGTAGAAAACGCATATCAAGAGCAGTTAACGACGGATGGAAAGGTGGTGCGCCGATGCGCTATGAAGGAGATATCTACCGGCCGCCTAGTGAGGCTTATAGCCTGCTGGTGCAGGTCACAATAGGATGTTCACATAATAAATGCACATTCTGCAGCATGTTCAAGGACAAGCGGTTCAGAGTCAGAGACGTGAACGAAGTCATTGAAGACATTGAAGATGCAAGAAGGCAGTATCGCCGCGTGGAGAAAATATTTCTCTGTGATGGGGATGCACTTTGTCTGGCTACAAGCAAGCTGATTGTCATTTTGGATAAGATCAGGGAACTGTTCCCGGAATGCGAGAGAGTAAGCGTTTATGGCCGTGCCGGAGACGTTTTGCGCAAGACGCCGGAAGAACTGAAACAGTTATATGAAAAAGGCATCGGCATGGTATATCTCGGCGCAGAGTCAGGAAGCCAGAAAGTGCTTGATGCAATACATAAAAATGCGACAAGAGAAGAACTCATAGAAGCCGTACACATGATAGAGGCTTCAGGGATGAAGGCTTCGGTGACATTCATCTCAGGGATGGCCGGAAAAGCCGGCTGGAGAGAGCATGCCATTGAGTCAGGAAAGATGATCAGCGAGATGAACGCGTCATACGTGAGTTTGCTGACTTTGATGCTGGACAGAAGAGCGCCGATAGTTGCGCAGATCGAAAGCGGAGAATTCGAACTTTTGAACGGGGAAGAAGTGCTGCAGGAAACATATCTGCTTTTGCAGAACGCAAACCCTGAGAAAGAATGCGTATTCCGCAGCAACCATGCATCTAATTACTTATCGCTAAGAGGAAACCTTCCGCAGGACAGGGACGCCATGCTTACTCAGATAGAGAGAGCAATGAAGCATCCAGAACTGCTGAAGGATGAGAGATTCAGGATGCTTTAAATGAGAATTTTACTGACGACTCTTAATTCAAAATATATACACTCCAATCTTGCACTTAAGTATCTCTACTGCGTGGCAGCCGGGTCAGACCTGGATGTTTCCATGCGCGAGTTTACTATAAACAACGAGAAGGACTATATATATACGGAAATAATCAGGGGAGGATACGATTACGTATGCTTCTCCTGCTATATTTGGAACATAACCCAGATAAACGAGCTATGCGCCTCGCTGAAAAAAGCCAGTCCGGAGATGAAGATCATACTGGGCGGTCCGGAAGTAAGCTATGAAACGATAGAATACATGGAAGAACACCCATGGGCGGAGGCCGTAATCAGAGGAGAGGGCGAGTACGCTTTCTTCAGACTGTGCAGAGACCTGTCGCTGGGCGATGGTTTTGATGACGTGCCGGGGCTGACATGGCGCAAAGACGGCGGAATAGCAGAGAATCCGGAGGGACCGCTGCTCAAGATGGATCAGCTGCCGTTCCCGTACGAGACACTGGAGATCGAAGACGACAAAGTCATCTACTATGAGTCATCTCGCGGATGTCCGTACCGCTGCAGCTATTGTCTGTCATCGCTGGACAAGTCGATCCGCACTCTTTCGCTGCAGAGAACGCGCCGCGACCTGGGATATTTTCTGATGAAGGGTGTGCGTCAGGTAAAGTTTATCGACAGGACCTTCAATTTCAACATGAGCAGGGCCTATGACATTTGGCAGTACCTCATTGACAACGATAACGGAGTGACTAATTTTCACTTTGAAATATGCGCTGACCTTCTGGACGACCATCTGATCGCACTTCTCTCAAAAGCGCGGGCTGGTCTGTTTCAGCTTGAGATCGGCATTCAGTCGACATGCGAGAAATCACTTGCTGCCTGCGACCGCAATACTGACACGGACGTGGTGCTGAGCAACGTGCGCAAACTGGTGGCTTTAGGCAACATGCACATCCATGTAGATCTGATTGCCGGTTTGCCATATGAAGATTACAGGACGTTTGCAAAGTCGTTCAACGATGTGAGACGTCTGCACGCCGACAACATGCAGCTTGGCTTTCTTAAGCTGCTGAAGGGCACCAAAGCCCGCAGCTGTGCCGAAGAATATGGATATGTCTACCGCGACGAAGCGCCATACGAGATCATCTCAAACAACTTTATGAGTCCAACAGATATAATCAAGCTGAAGATGATCGAAACGGTTCTCGAACTTTATTCCAACAAAGGCGGCTTCGAACGGTCGCTCAGTTATCTGGAGGCGGAGCTGGCGGAAACGCCGTTCAATTTCTACGAGCAGCTGGCAGACTTTTTCTACTCAAACGGTTTTCAGCACAAATCACATAAAAAGGAAGATCTCTACCGCATACTGCTGGCTTTTGCTGAGACGCGCAGCTACAGCGTGGCGGTTGCCGAGCAGGCCAGAAAACTGCTGGCGGAAGATCTTACTGACACTATGAACTTTGATGCCGTTAAAAAATTCAAAGCAAAGGGATGGGAAATTTAGAATGGATAATTACGATAACATAGACTTCACAAATGCAGGCGGCGAGGCTGAGGACACAGGCATTCTGCAGGACCGTATAGGAGAATACCTGATTCCGCATCTTTCGGAGTTCGTATTTGACGAACTTTCTGAGGGCTATCTTAAGCGCGCTGAAATAGCAGACATACTGACCGGTGTACCGATTCCAATCAAAAAATCCGAGTTGGGCAGTTTGTCGACGCTGGCAATTGCAAAAAATATGGCTTTTGTCATCGGCTGCGACATCAACTTCAAATATCGCGACAACTATTTGTCATACATTACGCGCACATTTACAAAAGAGTTTGCAAAACCGCTGACCAACGAAGGCATTGAGTCCGCTGCAAAAAACGACTTCGACTACGCGTGCATTTGCTTCAGGGCGGCAATTTTGATCGATCCTGACTCTTCTGATGCGCTGTACTGCTACGGCAGGGCGTGCAAGGATTCCTACGAGGCGGGTGAAGGCGAAGAGTACATCGGCCGCTACAAAGCGGAGTCGCTGGAAGCCTTTGAAAAGACGACTCTCAAGGCGCCTGATTTTGACATGGGATATTATTTCCTTGGATATGCATACCTGAATCTTGGCCTTTATATCAAAGCTAAACTGACATGGGAGACTTTCCTCAAGCTCAGCGACAACGGAGAACTGAAGGCAGAAGTCCGCGAGTGGGCAGAGAAACTAGACGAGCCGGTAAAAATCGAAGAGGGTTATAATCTGGTCCTCAGCGGCCATTTCGAGGGAGGCATTGAGGTGCTGTCCCATTATGAAAACGATGACAGGTTCAACAGCTGGTGGCCACTGTGGTACTATCTTGGCGTGGCATACAAGGAGATCGGCGAGGATGAGGAAGCGGAAAGCCATCTGCTGAAAACGCTGACCTTAGCTCCAAGCAATTTAGATACAATGAAAGAACTTGCGGAACTCTATGAAGAGCAGGGTGATACCGAGTCCGCAGAGAAGTATAGGAACAAGATGCAGGTCGTAATGCACAACATTGAACTTGACCGCGCAGAGAGAACAGGAGATATGTCATAGCGTTCGAGCGGCGTTTATTGTGTATGAAAAGAAATGCAATAAAATGACATTTTTCTGTTGACAAAGCAGAGGTATTTCTGTATAATATGTTTTGTTGTCAGCGATGATAACAGGCATTCCGAGGTAGCTCAATGGCAGAGCAACCGGCTGTTAACCGGTAGGTTGTGGGTTCGAGCCCCACCCTCGGAGCCATTTTTTTAAGCCGGAGTGGCGGAATTGGCAGACGCACAGGACTTAAAATCCTGCGATCCTTACCGATCGTACCGGTTCGACCCCGGTCTCCGGCACCAATTTTTTTTTGCCCTTGTGCATACCGGTGTGAGACATACAATGAGGGTTTTCCTAAGAACGCAAATAAGTGCTTGAGAAAGGTGCTTATATGTGATATAATAACAATGTTGTCGATAAGACAGCATTCAATGACGCGGGGTAGAGCAGTTGGTAGCTCGTCGGGCTCATAACCCGGAGGTCGAAGGTTCAAGTCCTTTCCCCGCAACCAAAATTCAACGCTCCTAAGACTTTTTGAAGGTCATGGGAGCGCTTTTTTATTACCTTTATGAAAATGTTGGAAAATACACGAAACATCACGAAACATCAGAACTATTTTTAGCGGATATGTCCAATTTATGTCCAAAAAAGTTGGTCATCTCAACCTCTAACTTTTGGGCATATCATCTGCTGAATACATTGGGAGAAGTGTCACTGCGCCGATCATGTCGGTGCCGGAGACGGCAGAATAAAACTGCGTTGTAACGTCTGTCGAGCTGTGGCCCATAAGTGCCGCAGCAGTCTCCAATCTTACACCGGCCTTCCTAAGGTTAGTGCAAAATGTTGCTCTAAATGCGTGGAAGTGCTTCGGCTCGAATTCCGGCTCTGCCTCGCTGATTTTCGCATAGAGACGTTCAAGCGATCTGCGCACATCGGACGGGTCCAGCAGTTTGCCGGTGTTTGATGTAAAAATGTAATCAGTCTTATAGTGGCGGCTTCGCATTTCCATTTCGTGCTGCTTCTTCTGCTTTTCCAATTCTGCCACGATAAACGGATGCAACGGAATGGTCCTGTATGATGCCCTGCTCTTAGGCGGGGTGATTTTCCCATGCTGATATTGCTTGTCAACGTGGACGGCTCCGTCATAGATGTCGGAGTAGGTGAGCGCTCTCAGTTCCGCAGATCTTAGGCCTGTGCCCAGGGCCATCACCAAAAGCAGTCTGAGCCGATGGTCAGCTGACCAGTCCATAAGGATTTTGAGGGATTCATCGCCCCAGGTCACTATTTCGTGTTTGGCGGTCTTCTGTTCCTGCTTCGGGATGATAACGCCAGCCATCAGATCAGCGCAGTAACCGCCGGAGGAAAGCCACTTAAACAATAAACGCATAAACTTGCCGATGCTTTTAATCGTAGCAGGCGAGCATGTCAGCCTGTTAAAAAACAGCTGCATGTCCATCTGGTCAATGTCTATAAGCATGTGGCTCATCAGCTCTACGTCAGGCTTGACATAGTTGCGATACACGGAGCCGTAGAGCGTCCGTGTTCCTTCAGAATATTTAGTGTTGACCGCCAAGACATTCTCCGCGTAAAAATCGGCTAGAGAGCCAAACGTGGCCTCAGGGCGCTTCGCTGACTCAACCTTTGCCTGCTCGGTCAGCCATTTTTTATATTTTGCTTCTGCGTCGGTCTTGTTCTTGCCGTTAAAGTTCTTAATGACCTGCTTCTTTTTTCCGTCCACCATCTTATAGCCAACTGTTACTCTGAGCCGGTAGTAATCGTGGCCGTTGACAGATGTGTTGGTTTTTCCCTGTGCCATGTTATTCCACCTTGACTTTGGTCATTATTTCAAGCGTAGCGCCATACTTTTTCTTGCCGTCATCTCCGACAAAATCATAGATATGCATGTCATTGCCATAGTAGTCGTCTGCGTTTATGATTTTGCTTACATGGTCAACCATATTTGCAGGGATATTTCCGACTGTTTTGCCCTCAAACACAACATACATTGCCGGTTTTCCATCATACTCATACGGCTCAAAATCTGCGCCTCCGGCATTGACGCGGTCATCATCAAGCTCGTAATCATCCTTGTCATAGTTGTCCTTAAATGCGTCGCGAAGCGCTGCCTGCCTCGATGTGCCATCCTCGTTCCTGAAGGTTACACCGGCGACCGTGCAGTCAATTCTCTTGATCTCAAATTTTTCCTTTGGCTTCCTGTGAAATAAACTCATTTTTTGCTCCTTTCTTAATCAATGCATTATTATTTTTTCCAAGTTTTTATCAATAGATAAACCTAGTGCTTGCTGTGAACGTTTTGAAAGCGGAAGTATATTATTTATATCCGTTCCAGAGCAATATTCGTTGATTTCATACAAGAGATTATTAATCCTATTATCCATCATCGATAGTGTAACTTTGTACTTATTTGCCATTTCGCATATTGCTGCAATAGAAACACTGAAAAACTCGTTATCACCATTAACTTGCCATTGGTATTTATAATTATCAACAAATTCCGGGATGATTAACCTATATGGCATGATGATTTCAGCAGCTCCCTCATTTGCTTCCCATTCAATAAATGGATTTTGGCATGCTTTTATTTTGTCGTAGCAACTAAATGTTCCATTGTGTTCATTCGTGTGCTTTAAATAATGTATCAACTCATGCATTGCATAGAATGGTTTCTCGCTTGAGCTTCGAGCAGCATCCAACATTATCATTGGGGCATGGCAGCCATCTTCAGGGATCATCATTCCCCTAAGCCCTGGTGTCTCAAAATACCATTCGTGCATCTCAATTCCTAGCCGCTTACATAAATCTCTAATGCAAAATTGTGGATTTAGAAAATCAATATTTAGGCAAGCTTTTACGTTATCCGCATAGTTATAAAGCCGTTCTTTCGAGTAAATATCTGTCATTTTTGTTTTTTTGATTCTCCTATAATTCTTAATGCCATAGCAATATCATTAGGGTCAATGTTCTGGTCTTGGGCCTGCTGTGCAAAATTAGCATACATATCTCTTAACTTTTCAGTCTCTCCGGTCACTTCCATCGGTTCGATCAGCGAAGATTTGCTGATGTTAAAATAATTAGCTAGCAATTCGATTTTATCAATCCTTGGATAAGTATTCCCTTTTAACCAATCCGTAAAAGTTGTATATTTGATTCCAAGATCATCGCAGACAGCGTTTCTGTCTTTCCCGTATTTGTCCATAAAGAATTGCAGATTTTGCGAAAACGCCTCTTTCATTTCATTCGTTTCCATGACTTATCTCCTTCTCAAGGCTACATTATATATATATGTAACTGTATTATGATTTTACGACAAAACCGTAAAAATTGCAATAGTAATCTGAAAAAATACCGTAAAAATCGTTGACATTACGGTTAAACCGTAATATAATACCCTTGTAGTTAAGAAAAAATGAAAGGAGGTTACAAATGAGCATTACATTAAAGGCTGCAAGAGTAAATGCAGGGATGAGCCAGAAGGAAGCAGCAAAAGAACTTGGCATCTATCCCGACACATTGAGCCGTTATGAAACTGGGAAGGCTTATCCAAAAGTTACACTTGTCTTTAACATGGCAAAACTGTACGGAGTAAGTTATGACGAGTTTAATTTTTTGCCCACGATTACGGAATAACCGTACTTATATGCAAATGATATTACGGATATATCTGAAACTAAAAAAGCCCGCAGTTGGCGCTGCGAGCATGAGCTTGGGGCCGAGGCCCTAATCAAATTTGTCAATGCTATTTTAGCAGAAAGGAGCACGAAATGCAAGCGATGAGCGAGGCTGTTGTGCTGAAGCCGAAAGAGGTCGCAGAGATCCTGCGGGTCGGATATGCGACAGTAATGGAGCGGCTTAATGCCGGAGAAATCCCGGCCTATAAAGACGGAGCCGACTGGAAGATCCCGGCAGACATGCTGCACGAATACATCAGAACCCGCGCGGTCAATGAGACGGAGGAACGCAAAAATGAAAAAGTTTAGGTGGAATGGAAAAACATATAAATGGACGATGACACCGTGGCAGGCAGCTGCGCTGATCATGTTACTGGTCGCCGGTGTCTGGGCTAACATGTCACTAATGGCATCGCTGCCAATAGAGTAGGAGGCCATCATGGAAAATAAAGAGATAACAGTGCTATACGGCACAGTTGGCAAGATGCCTGACCTGGTCAAAATCGACCCGGAAGACATCAGTGCAATACATAAATTAATCGGAGGCTATTTTGAATGCATCACGATTGACGGCGACATGATCATGCTTGTCGACGTAGCAGCACGCATCAAGTCGAGACCATATGCGTGCACTATAAGAGCGCTCGATGCAGAGATCCCAATCTTTGGCGACTGGATGATAGTGCGGAAGAAAGGCCAGGGCTTCGGCTCGATCAACAGCCGGATGACTAAAAAATTCATGTGCGGGATTCTCCGCAACATCATGCTAGAGAAAGGGGCAACTAATGGAAAGTAAAAAATCGGTAACTGCAGAATCGGACGAAACCAATCTAACGCAAGAATCGGAGCCATGTGAAAAGAAGCATCCTGGGCGACCAGCGAGGAAGACGACAATAGATTTGGACATGGGAAAAGTCAAGGCGCTCAGAGCAGCTGGCTGGTCTTATGCAAAGATAGCCGACGAGATGCGTTGCTCGGCTCAGACGATTGTTAACAAGCTCAAAGCGGAGGAGGCGGAAAGCAATGACTGATTTTAACAGTGCTACACTCAACAGGATTTATAACTGCCTGAGCGAGACTTAACACAAGACCAGGTCGCGCATATGCACGGAGACATGTCTAAGCGATAGGCAGGTAAGGCGAGGCATACAGGAATTAAGAAACAAGGGCGTGCCGATCTGCTCAACATCACATAGCGGAGGCTACTGGATAGGCGACAGAGACGATGTCGATGCTCTTATAGCGGAATATAAATCGCGCGCGGTCAAGATGCTGTCAACCGCTTTGAGCCTTAGCCAGTACGACCCGATGCAGGAAAAATTATTTTAGGAGATAAATCATGGACAACGAAAAAACGATAAGTATCAGTCAGGAAGAATATAAGGAACTGATTGAAATCAAAACAAAGTTTGAGCTGCTGAAGGAGAGCGCGAGGGCGAACAGCTACAGGTCGAACTGGGAGAGCGCAATCTACGGGCTTGACAATGCCAGCAATGATTAAGAAATTAGTGCTCAGCGGACGCGATGAATGGCTCGTGGCTAGGTCTGGACGAATCGGCGGAAGCGATGCAGCGTCGGTGGTCGGCCTAAATCCATACAGAACAAATGTGGAGCTGTGGGAAATCAAGACAGGCCAAAGAGAGCAGGAAGACATCAGCGAGAAGGACTATGTCAAATACGGAACCGACGCAGAGCAGCACCTAAGAGCGCTCTTTCAGCTTGATTTTCCGCAGTACAAAGTCATGTACGAGGAAAATAACCTGTGGCTCAATGACGACCTGCCCTTTGCTCATGCTTCACTTGATGGTTGGCTAGAGGATCCCTTTGGGAGGCTCGGCATCTTGGAAATAAAAACGACCAACATTTTGAAGAGCATGCAAAAAGAAAAGTGGGACAATCGTATCCCGGACAACTATTACATACAACTGCTCCACTACATGATGGTGCTTCCTGATATGAAATTTGCGGAATTAAAAGCACAACTGAAATACGATTTTTCGGGCGAGATTTTCCTGCAGACTAAGCACTACCATATTGAGCGCGAAGACGTGCAAGACGACATTGATTACTTAGAACACGCCGAGCGCGTTTTCTGGGAGAAGATACAGAAAAAAGAGAGACCGGCACTCATTCTGCCGGAGATATAAGAGAGGTAAAAATGGAACTTATAATTAAAAAAACGACGTTTCCCGAGGCCATAGAGTTCAACTATGAGGAACTTAAACAGGAAATAGTGGCCACATCTGCTAAATATGCGAACATGGTCTACACAGATGAAACCATGAAGGAAGCAAAGGCCGACAGAGCAAAACTCAACAAATTCTGCGATGCTCTGAGCGCTGAGAGAATCAAGGTCAAAAAGAAGTGCCTGGAGCCTTACGATGATTTTGAGAAAAAAATCAAAGAGCTTACCGGCATCGTTGGCGAGCCGATCAGAGAAATCGATGACCAGGTCAAAGCCTACGAGCAGAAGCAGAAGGAAGAAAAGAAGGCACAGATAGAAGAGATTTGGGAAACCGAAAAGTCAGAGCTGACTGCGGACATTCCGCTGGCCAAGATTTGGGATGAAAAATGGCTCAACACTAGCACATCTATCAAGAAGGTCAAAGAGGACATCCGCGACGCTATCGGCAAGATCAACACTGACTTAAAGACGCTTGGAATGCTTCCAGATTTTGCTTTTGAAGCAAAGGAGTACTATCTGAGAACGCTGGACATCACCGCTGCAATAACAGAGGGCAAGAGACTTGCAGACATTCAGGCGAGAAAGCAGGCATATGAGGCGGAACAGGCGCGCATCAAGGCAGAAGAGGAAGCAAGACAGCCTGAGCCTCAGCCGGTGCAGGCAGCAGAGGCCATTGAAGAAGCACCGCAGACAGTCGAGCCAGACAGACAGTGGTACAATTTCTCAGCGTTTCTGTCAATCGACGAAGCGCAGAGGCTTGGAAACTTCTGCAGAAACAGTAATATCAAGTTAAAGAGAATTTAAGGAGGAACATCATGGCAGTTAAAAACGCATTGGCACCGCAGAAAAAGGCGCTTGGAATCGGCGCATATCTCAGCCAGGACGCGGTCAAAAGAAAAATCAACGAAGTAGTAGGCGGCAAGGATGGCCAGAGGCTGATCACCGCAATCGTGTCTGCGACAACGGCAAATCCAAAGTTGCAGGAATGCACCAATCAGAGCATCCTTTCGGCTGCGCTCGTCGGCGAAGGCCTTAAACTTTCGCCGTCTCCGCAGTTAGGCCAGTATTATATGGTGCCTTTCGAAAACCACAAGACCAACGAGACAGTTGCGCAGTTTCAGTTGGGATATAAGGGCTATATTCAGCTGGCGCTTAGGTCTGGTTACTATAAGAAACTCAATGTGCTGGCAATCAAAGAAGGCGAACTCGTCCACTTTGACCCGCTCAACGAGGAGATAGAAGTACATCTGATAGAGGACGAATATGAGCGTGAAAACGCACCTACAACCGGCTACTATGCTATGTTTGAATACCTCAACGGATTCAAAAAAGCAATGTACTGGAGCAAAGAAAAGATGATATCACACGCAGACAGATACAGCATGGCCTTTTCGAAGGACGGCGGTGGCGGAAAGTACAAAAAAGTTTCATATGCAGATTACCTATCGGGTAATTACGACAAAAAAGACGAATGGCTTTACTCATCATTCTGGTACAAAGACTTTGATGGAATGGCCTTTAAGACGATGCTGCGCCAGTTAATAAGCAAGTGGGGCATCATGTCGATAGAGATGCAGACAGCATACGAGAACGACATGGGAGTCATCAGCGAGGACGGAAAAGTTACGTATGTTGAAAATGACGAGCCGGAATTTGACCAGGCTAACATTGTTGAGCCAGTGACTGCTGAGGAGCCTGTTGAAGTTGAGCAGGCGGACGAAGCACAGGCAGCACTATTTGGAGACGGAGGCGATTTTTAAATGAATTCAGTAACACTGATCGGGCGCCTGACGCGTGACCCGGATATCAAATACAGTCAAAACAACATGTGCATCGCTTCGTTTTCCGTCGCTATCGACAGACCAGTGAAAAGCGGAGAAGAGAAAAAGACAGATTTCCCGAGAGTGACATGCTTCGGGAAGACTGCGGAAAACTGTCAAAAGTATCTCGCAAAAGGCAGACTCGTCGGAGTGCTGGGCAGGATCCAAACAGGCAGCTACGAGAACAAAGACGGCGTAACAGTCTACACAACAGACGTGGTCGCGGACAGAGTGGAGTTTCTCGAATGGGGAGACAAAAAGCAGGGCACACAGGCATCATCTGCCGATGTCATGGCAGAGAGCAAGGACCAGTCGGCAGTGCCTGACGGCATGGCCAATGATTTTGCGCAAATAGACGAGGATGTACCGTTTTAAGGAGGGCTAAATGAACAGCAGGGAAAAAGGCAAGAGGGGCGAGCGAGAACTCGCCTCGGCCCTGCGCTACTATGGTTATGACTGCCGGAGGGGCCAGCAGTACTGCGGGTCAAACGGCGATGCTGATGTCGTCGGCCTTACGGGCATACACGTAGAGTGCAAAAGGGTAGAAAAATTGAACCTATATGATGCGATGAGTCAGTCGATATCTGATACACGCGGCGGCGAAATGCCGTCTGTCATGCACAGAAAAAATCACTGCGACTGGCTGGTCACGATGAGACTGTGCGACTGGATAGAGATTTACAAAGAATGGAGTGGCAGCAATGGGCAAAAAGAGGATGTTTAGCATTGATATAGTAGGTTCTGACGATTTTCTGGACATGCCTATATCAACTCAGTGCCTCTATTTTCACCTTGGGATGCATACCGATGACGATGGTTTTGTTAACAGCCCAAAGACGATACAGCGCACGGTCGGAGCATCTGACGACGACATCAAACTCCTCATTGCCAAACATTTTGTTATCACATTTGAGTCTGGTGTGATGGTCGTGAAACATCATCTGATTAACAACAACATAAGAAATGACAGATACAAGCCCAGCCAGTACGAGGATGAAAAAGCGCAGCTGTATATCAAACGCAATAAAGCGTACACACTTAACGGAAATCAGGACGGAGCAGTGCCAGCGTTGCCTGTTAAATGCTCAAATTCCAACGGTTCTAACGTTGGTATACCAAATGACAACCAATGGTATACCAATGGTATACCTAACCTAACCCAACCTAACCTAACTAAACATAACTCAACCCAACCTAACCAAAGCATAGCGGACCGGCTGACGGAGGATGAGACGAGACGACTGAGGGAGAGATATGGCAATTATGATGACCTGATAAAAAAGGTCGACGGCATGATCGCAGTCAACAACACAGAGGTCAGAAAACCTTACTCTTACATCTCTAAAATCGCAGACAACGAGAATTGGCCATCAGTCATAGAGGCAAATGCCAAGAAAGCGAAGCGGGAAGCAGCGCTGAAGGCTAGAGAGGAAGCGGACAGGCGGCTGGTAGAGGAAGCACAAAAGAAAGCGGAGGCACTTAAACATGATCAAAAAATATGACCAGTATACCGACCATGACGGTCACTTTTACCACGTCGCCGACATTACAGGCGACATCATCACATTAAGAAGCATCAGAAACAGCAGTTTTGAAAAGACCAGGACAGTCATCGTCAAGAAGAATGAAATCAACAAGAGGTTTGAGAAGACGATAGCCGGAGAGGTCAAAACATACCACATAGGAGAAGAATGATGGAACCGCATTTTACAGTTGAAAACGGCGACGGCTATGTCACATTAAAGTTTTGGGTTAGGCTTGACCATTACCAGATAGCAAACATGAGCGACGATGAAATGAGGCACATGGTCACAGAGCCGGCACTAGCGATGCTAAAGGCCGCTAAAAAATTAAAGCGATAAGATTAACGGAGGTAAATTATGAAACAGCACAAATCAATTATCAATCTGCCGGTTGAGCAGATATTGGAGCATCCGGACAACCCACGCAAGGACCTGGGCGATCTGTCCGAGCTGACAGAGTCAATCAAGAAAAACGGAATCATGCAGAATCTGACGGTGGTGCCAGGGAAAATAGACGGTAAAGCGTGGGTCGTCAAACCAAACACATACACCGTCATCATCGGTCACAGAAGACTCGCAGCATCTAAAGCAGCAGGGCTGACTGAGGTGCCGTGCCGCGTGATCGAGGATATGACGCACAAAGAAATGGTCAGCATGATGCTAGAGGAAAACATGCAGCGAAACGACCTGACTATAGTTGAGCAGGCTCAGGGCTTCCAGATGATGTTGGATTTAGGTTCGACTGAGGCGGAGATAGCGGACAAGACAGGGTTCAGCAAGACGACGGTTCATCATCGTTTGGAACTTGCAAAGTTGGACAGAGAAGTTTTGACCGACAAACTTAAAGACGACAATATCCAGATCAACATGACGGACCTCTTCGAGCTGGAAAAAATCGAAGATGTCGACGAGCGCAACATGATTCTGGAAGATGCTAAATATACCAACGACATTAAGTATAAAGTGCAATCCGCACTGAAACAGAAAGAGCGTGACGAGAACTTTGAGGAATTGTTTGGGCAGGTAAAGATTTACGGTGTAAAGCAAAACACCAAAATCAGCGCATATAGCAACGGATACGAGGTGCTTCAGAGCATCAATCTGAATAAACTGCCTGAGAGTTTTGATTTTAAGAAGCAGGACCCGACCAAATGCATTTTGACGCGTGACAACTATAACGGTTACGACGCTTATATCGTGATCAAAAAATCCGACATGCCAAAAGAGAAAGTTGTACTGAGCGCTGAAGAAATCAAAAGACGGAGAGTCGAAGCCAACCACAAGATTGCAGACGAGAAACTTAAGGCACTGAAGGGCAAACTGCTCGGCATGCTGATAAGAGTTGTGAATGAGGACCTTAAGCCTAACGAAATGCCAGAGGACGAAATCGCACACACAGCGTTATGCATGTCGCTGAAGGGGAAAGGCTATATCACAGGCAGAGACATCATCGCCTACTATGAGGGCAGGAAATATTGGGAAATCGATTTTGAAGATATGGACAGTTATAACAGCTTTAGTGTTATGCAGTTGGCTCTGATGCAGCTGCTGGCTACACAGCAGGATGACACTCCGTTTGAATGGAATATGGCATATCGCGAAAGCGAGGCAAACGAACTGCTGAAAATCTGCGAACTGATGTCACAGTTTGGATTCTCACTGACGGAGGACGAGAAAAGGCTGCTGGCCGGAACGCACGAGCTGTATGAAAGAGAGGAAAAGTAATGAAACAGGAAAACCTCGACACCAAATATCTGTGCATCGCAGAGAACTTATATCACGGTAACGTCTGGGGAGTGACTGGGGCAGTAATGACACTGAGAGAATGGATGTTATTTCTCATGGGAAACAATGCCATAGATTACTTTGACGGATACGGAAACGACGAAATTGTTGAGTACATACGGCAGAACAGAAATGTCAAACTAATAAACGTTGGAGGGAGAAAGTAATGGATGCAGTTAAGTTTTTAAAAGAGGCGCAGAGGATGTGTGATGATTATTGGGATTTATCCTGCGAGGGTTGCCCGAATGAGAATAATGAAGATGAATGTTCTGGCGGAATCATCAGCATCGAGGATGCAGAAATCAACATTTATCGAGTAGACATTTGGTCAGCAGAGTATCCAGCTAAGACAAGGGCAGAAGTATTTAAGGAGTTATTTCCTAATGGTAATAAGAGATTCTGTCCTCAATTTATTGGAGGAAATGAATATTCTTGTCTTGGAAAATTATGTGAAGATTGCAAAGTATTTTATTGGGGCGATATAGCACCAAAGGGGTTCGGAGAGAGGGATTCAAAAGGTGAGCAGAAATGATTGAATATAAAGGCTGCAGAAACTGCAAGTATCAGATAGAACCATTGAGAACATGCGAATGGTTTGAGACTGTAGAACATAAAGAAATATGGTTAAAGTGTCCAAGATGGGAGCCAAAAGATAAGTTGCAGGTGAGCAGAAATGACTAACGGCGATAAAATAAGGGCGATGACAGACGAAGAACTTGCAATGTTACTTTTTAAATGCCCATACGAGAATGAAATAGGAGACCATTGCACCGAAAACACTAAAAATATTGATGGTGAGATTGTCATGGACTGTGATGCGTGTACATTGGATTGGCTGAAGTCGGAAGTAAAGGAGAGTGAGCAGGATGAGTGATAGATTGATTAGTGCATATAGAACAAAATTTATAATGCGAAAGCAAAATTGTACTTATTGTGAGTACAGGCTATGTGATGGATGT
>Ga0268263_1001638_pt1 | contig 18302 bp, 13 predicted proteins | sample Biomet5_FD_190358 | JGI IMG/M metagenome (GOLD analysis project Ga0268263, IMG submission 190358) | Microbial communities from bioreactor (seeded with sewage sludge) at LBNL, California, USA - Biofuel metagenome 5 (SPAdes) (version 4) | ecosystem: Engineered > Bioreactor > Anaerobic >... | reverse complement strand
TTGAAGCACACAAAGCAAGAATCTCTTCACGTTTCATCAAGGAAGAAAATGGTTCATTTTATATCCAATTTTTCCTCTAAACGAGGAAAAATTGTGTAGCCTTAACAAGGCTACCTGAATAGTTACATTTTCTCTTCAAATTCCTCGTCATCATCCTCAGTTTCCTCAAAACCTACGTAACGGCCAGGAGTAAGTATATAATCGTGTTTCTTAATTTCATCAAGAATTGCAGCTTTACAGAAGCCAGGGATATCTTCATACTCCCCGCTCTCAATCTTTTCTCCACGCCAGGCGTGGTAGGTATCAGCAATTCTCTGGATTTCTTCGTCGGTAAGTTCGCGGTGAGTACGGTCCCGCAAAACTCCCATATTCCGGGCGTCAATAAAGAGAACTTCACCGCGCCGGTCGCGGAAACCGCTGTTTTGCTTATCTCGGGCAATGAACCATAGGCAGGCTGGGATTCCAGTATTGTAGAAAAGCTGACCCGGAAGTGCAATCATACAGTCTACAAGGTCCTGTTCAATGATATTTTTCCGGATTTCACCCTCACCAGAGGTGTTTGAAGACATGGAGCCGTTTGCAAGCACAAAACCTGCAATTCCGGATGGGGAAAGATGGTGAATGTAGTGCTGGACCCAGGCGAAGTTGGCATTACCTTTTGGTGGAATTCCGAATTTCCAGCGGGCATCTTCAGTAAGAAGTTCGCCTTTCCAGTCCGAATCGTTAAAAGGAGGATTTGAAAGAATAAAATCGGCTTTCAGGTCTTTATGCAGGTCATTATGGAAGGAATCACCCCATTTAATGCCATCATTGTCTATGCCCCGGATAGCAAGGTTCATTTTGCAGAGTCGCCAGGTAGTCTGGTTTGATTCCTGGCCGAAAATGGAAATATTTTCAAGACGGCCTTCGTGAGCTTCAATAAATTTCTCGCTCTGGACAAACATCCCACCTGAACCGCAGCATGGGTCATAAATTCGGCCTCGATAAGGTTCAATCATCTCGACAAGAACTCTTACTATACTTCTTGGGGTATAGAACTGACCGCCGCGCTTGCCCTCTGCATCTGCAAACCTGCCGAGGAAATACTCATAAACTCGGCCAAGCACGTCTTTACTCCGGCTTTCCTTATCCCCAAGGCCGATTGTGCCTACAAGATCAATCAACTCACCCAGGCGCTGCTTGTCAAGTCCTTCCCTTGCGTAGTTCTTCGGAAGCACGCCTTTTAGAGTATTATTGTCCCGCTCAATTGCAGTCATGGCTTCGTCTACAATTTTCCCAATAGTAGGCTGCTTTGCACTTCTCTCCAGATGGTTCCAGCGGGCTTCAGGAGGCACCCAGAAAACATTCTCTGCAAGATATTCTTCTGGATCTTCCGGGTCTGCTCCTTCCTCAACTTCCGATATAAGTTTTTCGTGCATCTCCTCAAAAGCATCCGAGATGTATTTCAGGAAAATAAGGCCGAGTACTACATGTTTATACTCTGCTGCGTCCATATTGTTTCGGAGTTTATCCGCCGCCTGCCAGAGTTTTTCTTCAAAACCTAGATTTGCGCCGTTTGAGCCTGCTGTATTTTTTGTCATGGATTCTCAACACTTAAACCGTAACTCAGGATAGTTTGCATACTGGATAGAATTATTGATTTAAGTGTTGATCGCTATTTTTCTGTCAATAGCAATATTTTGCTAAGAATAAGAGTTAGTAAGAAGAGTTAGTAAGTCCCATAGTTTTTTATTTCAGTCTTTTTTATGGTTCCCACTGTCATAATGCATTTAAAACCCTCAGTTCATCAAAATAACGTATTTAAATCCCCAGCCCGTCAAAATGGGTCCTTTATATCCTTTCTATATTTGAATTTCCTGATTTTATTTCCATTCCATCAAGATCTGCGCGCAACCTGTATACTCATCAATCTCTTCGCCAGTCGCCACAAACCCACACTTCTCATAAAAGTGAAGGGCACTTTCGTTTTCCCTGTAAACTTTGAGAGCGAGTCTTCCTTTCAGGGTTTTTGCATATTCTAAAAGAGCTCTGCCGATTCCTCTACCCTGCATTTCCGGCATTACGAAAAGGGCGCAGACGTGTTTCCCAACAAGGGAGATAAATCCTTCAATCTGTCCTTTTTCCTCAAAAACAAAATTTTCGGCGAGTGGAAGGTACTTCTCCTTCATTGCATTCTTTTGCGAAGCCCAGAACGAGGCAGGGATAAAGAAATGGGCAATAACTGAGGCTTCGTACCAGATCTTTACCATCTCTTCAAGATCGGTTTTCCTGTAGCTTCTAATCAATTCATCAACTTTCCTTTATATTTTGGACTAATTTATCGACTTTCCTTTATATTGGATCCGTTTATCGATTTTTCTTATATTCGGATCAACTTGCCGGTTTCCCTGTAATTTCTAACATTTATCCTTTTCCCTGTAATTGAAGATTATTTTACCGGATTTCTATTTGTTAAGGTTTCTTTTACCTATGTAAAGTTAACAAATGCTTTCATAAACCAGGTACTCTAAGCTGAAAGTCCCTGAAAGTCCTTGAAAATTCCTGAAAATTCCTGAGCGTAATAACTGTGTATAAAAAATTATGGAAAGCACAAGTTATATATATAGTAAAAATAGTCTAAAAAATGCCAGACCGAAAGAACTTCGGCCTGAAAATAGGCTTTCACAAAAATAGGTCCGAATCAAAAAGAAAAAGTCGGAAAAACTTGCTATTATATTTCACTCCAATGACTCGATTTGGTGGATCAAGTCACTGGTGTATCTTTCGGAGAACTCCACCTGTGGACTGAATGGCACGATCTTTACCAGCTTCCCATATCTGGAGACGTACATATCAGGCCCATGTGAAGTTTTCACTTTTGTAAAAGTATATCCGTTTGCAAAGGTCACTATTTTAACCTCCACTAGTTACTATGTCAGGCATACTATATTAAAATTTTTTTACCTAATAATCATTATAGATTATAGCTTCTGCAATTGATCTTTTCTCAACTAATTCCAATTTGATGTAATTATATATTTAATTAAGAAGAGGAAGTTTTACCACTTCATTATTCTAGAGGTCATCTTTATAACTCCTCTTCATTCTCTTTGTTTCCGCCCGCGGGTAATCGTGTTTTCAATCCAACCGGCCCTTTAAGGACCTATTTGCTGATTTACGGGAAGAAGCCTGGCTTCAGGGAGATTTTGAGGAATATTTATGCAAAAGACCGGTAAAAAACAAAAGCTTTTTTTTCGAATTGTGCATGTATATCGGAGATGAGCACCAATCCAACTTCAACTAAGAACGATGAAAGCAAGATCGATAAAAGCGATATCGATAAAAGCGATATCGATGAAAGCAAGATTGATAAAGGCAGGGTGGTTGTTTCATGGACCGGGGGAAAGGACGGTTGTTTCGCATGTTACAGGGCAATTTCAAAAGGTTTTGAAGTCTCCCATCTTCTGAACTTCAGGGAAATTCAGAGGCGCGGTTCCCATGACATCAGTCCTGACCTGGTTTATGCACAGTCTGAGGCGCTTGGAATTCCTCTGATCCATAAAGACTTTGTTTCATATGAACAGGAGTTCAAAAAAGTAGTTCGTAATTTAAGGGATAGCGGGGAGAAAATAGATGGGGCTGTTTTCGGACATATTTGCACACACAAAAACCTCGTAGACAGGATATGCGGGGAACTGGGCCTCGAGTTAATAATGCCTCTCTGGCAGAGGAATTCCGAACAGATCATAACTGACCTCATCGATTCTGGGTTTGAGGTGATCCTGCTCAGCGTCAAAGCCGATTTGCTAGGGAAAGAGTGGTTGGGCCGAAAGATCGATGAAAATTTCATACGCGACCTGAAAAATCACAATCCTTCAATCGATCCATGTGGTGAAAACGGGGAGTTTCATACTTTTGTTACCGACGGCCCGTTGTTCAAAAACAAAATAAAGGTTACGGAGAGTGAAATGGTCTTACGGGAAGGCTATTGGTTCCTAGAGATCTCAAAGTTTGAGGCCGAGAAAAAATAAGCCTGCACATAAAGCTTTCAAAACCTACATATTTGGCTTCATCTTTTATCATGCCTATTTTACTTCGGAACCTATCTTTTTTGCTCGTGTTGCATATCCTTCAAACCGCAAAAATAGAACTAATCTAAGGAAACTGATAGTTGGTCGTATCCAAGGTTATTGAACCGGAACTCTAAACATTAATAATTCCTTTAAACTCCATATTTGGAGCGGTGGCGCTAACATTTCCCTGAAAGCAATGGAATGCGCCAGCATAAATTTGATTTCCTGAATGTTATCTGTGAGAATAGTATCTGTGATTTTGTCTTCAAGAGTAAATTCTGGTGAACGGAAAAAGTAGTTCGGGTCAAAAGTAGCTCCGGACAACGAAAAGTTGGGACCAAAAATAGTCCAGAACCAAAAATTTAGGGAACAGAAACAGTTAGAAGCCAGTACTAGTATCGCGTAAATCCTTAAGGATTGAATAATTCTGCGTAGTTGTAATCGATATTATACGACATTTTGCTGTTGACGTGACACTAGTGTCATGGCAATTTAATTATTAAGCATAATCTTTGATAGCTTTTCGTCAACATATAGCGATTCAGAACTAACATCTGACCAATAACTAAATTTTCAAGACACTAGTTACCGAAATTTTTCTATTATTTTTAGCAGTTCATCTTCATCCTTTGCTAGGGAGACTATAGCCATTTCTACCATAAGGTTAACAATCCCATCGGAGAGAGAACGAAAATCGGTTCGAACCCCGATAACCGGCTTTTCCTTTGCATAGGCGTAGCCTATCTCCCAGGCAGTTCCTGAGTCTACATCCACACCATCAAGGACTGCAACTACAATGTCAGAACCGTCCACACCTTCTACGCATTTATTGAAAATACACTCCTGGTTTAGTTTTTCGCGTTCGTCTATGGTATCCTCTGCGTCTTCCTGGGGCAAAAAAACCGAAAAGCCTTTACTGAGCAGCAAATCCTTCAATCTACGGTTATAATCGAGTTCTGCATGGCTGAAGAGGGGGCCTGCAAGATAGATTGTCTTCTTCCTGTTCATGATTTTTTTCTTCCTGACACTTAAGAGGGTATATCGCAAATTTTCCTATAGTAAGAGAGTCTCCAAAGATAAAATCATTTACCTGTGAACTTCCAATTTCCGGCGCTAAGTGCCTTAGCAATTTTCATTTGGAATATACTTATATATTAAAAAATTTAAATCTTACTGATTTCAAATTATATGGGTCGTTCTCTGTAGAATAATGAAAGAAAATCTGCACAATTTAATTTACTGACAAATTTGGGAAAAAACCTTCACAATTTAATTTACTAATAAATTTGGGAAAAACATAATTTAATTTACTAATAAATTTGGGAAATACATAATTAAATTTACCAATAAATTTGGGAAAAACATAATTAAATTTACTGGTAAATTTTGAGAGTTTCCGTTATAAGACTTCTTTATGATTAGTGGCTTCTATCTGGATGCCCTGAGCAGGGGAAAAGTAAACTTCTGATCCTTTACGAAAGTAGACAATCAGCAGTAGATTTGGAATCCAGGCAGAAGCTTTCAGGAAAAATTCTCGATTATCAAAGCAGATTCTACTTGAAATCTGTTTATGAAGAAGTACATCTAACTCAACATATCTAACTCACTTTATAATTCAATTACGAAAGTTCATATCTAATTTCCTTTGTAGTCGGATTATGAAAAGAATATCTACTGATATTGATTACAAGCTGATATCTCCTTTGAAAAATTGTATTTAAGAAGAAAAAGATATGGCTCTGCAGCCGGAGCCAGCTTTTCGAGCAAGACCTCGTAACATCGATTAATGACAGAAACAGATTTTATATTTGATTTTTCCAATAACAAATTTAATTATCTTGTATCAGTATTACACAGGCAGTGACACTTATGATTAAGGCTGGAATAATAGGAGCTTCGGGATATACGGGAGGAGAACTCCTGCGCTTGCTCGTTAACCACCCAGATGTCAGGTTGGAGCTGGCAACTTCCCGAAGCCTTGCAGGGAAGCCCGTAACGAGCACTCATAAACATCTTGAAGGTTTTCTCGACCTCAAGTATGAAAATCCTGATCCTGAAGATATAAGGGAGCGTTGTGACGTAGTCTTTCTTGCAGTACCTCATGGATCTGCCATGAACTATGTACCTGAACTGCTTGATGGCAACACTAAAGTTGTTGACCTTAGCGCGGACTATAGGCTTGAAACCTCGGAATTTGAGAAAATCTACGGGATAAAGCATAGTGACCCAAGGAATGCCGTTTACGGGCTTGTAGAGCTCCACCCCGAAGTTGCAGAAGAGAATTTCGTGGCAAACCCAGGATGTTTTCCTACAGGTTCAATCCTTGCAGCAGCACCGCTTGCAGCAGCTGGACTTATCGATATTGCGGTTTTTGATTCTAAGACAGGAATCTCAGGAGCAGGGATCTCGCCCACTCAAAACTCGCATTATCCAAACCTGGCGGAAAATATCATCCCATACAAACTTACAGCCCACAGGCACAGGGCTGAAATTGTCCAGGAACTGACAGGGCTTGAAGGAAAGCTCAGGAACATCAATTTCACTCCCCACGTGATTCCATCTATCAGGGGGATCTTTACAACTGCTCACCTCTTTACAAAGGAACCTCTCTCCACGGATGACTTAAAGGCAATTTACGAGGAATTTTACAGGGACAGGCCGTTTATAAGGTTCCCTTCAGGAGTTCCTTCCCTAACCGCAGTCAGAGGTTCTAACTTCTGCGATATAAGCTTTGAAGCTGATAAAGAAAATAACAGGGTTGTTGTCCTCTCAGCAATCGATAACCTGGTCAAAGGCGCATCAGGGCAGGCTATCCAGAATATGAACCTTATGTTCGGGCTGGACGAGAAATCTGGGCTCTGGATGCCTGCTGCGGCTCCGTAAGCGTAACCAAAGCAAGAAAATATAACTGGTGACGGATTAAATTAAAGAATAAAATTTGTCTCAAGGGGTAAAGTCAGATGAAGGTAAAAGATGTCATGAACCCGAATGTTGTTTTCTGCAAGCCTGATGATACAGTCCGGGAAGCGGCAAGAATCCTGAAGGAAAACGATATAAGTGGAGCACCTGTTCTTGAAGGTGAAGAGCTTGTGGGAATCATAAGTGAAGCGGACCTGCTAAAACTGCTGATACTCCCCGAAAAGGGGGAACTCTGGCTTCCAAGCCCCTTTGAGGTTATAGAGGTTCCTATCAGGGAACTCCTTGGCTGGGAGGAAACAAAGAATATGCTCTCTGATGTGGGTTCCACAAAGATAGAAGAGATTATGATAAGGGATGTGCACACGATCTCTTCCGAGGCATCTATTGAAGAGGCATCCGAGCATATGATAAGGCACAGGATCAACAGGCTTCCTGTAACTGAGGACAACCGCGTGGTGGGGATCATTACTCGCGGCGATATTATCAAAGGTCTTGCAAAGCTCTGAGGAAAAAGGAGAGTCTTTCATGAAGGAAATCGAAGGTGGAATCTGTGCAGTAAAGGGCGTATCTGCAAACGGGATTAAAGCCGGAAAATTGGGATTGACGGTCATTCTTGCAGAGGGGCCGGTAGCAGGTGTTTTTACAAAAAACAAGGTCACGGCAGCTCCGGTTACCCTTAGTAAGGGAGTAATCGATACTCATCACCGGCTTTCGGGATTAATTGTAAATAGCGGAAACGCTAACGCTTTTACAGGTGATGATGGCTTTCTGGATGCTATGGAAATGGCATCAGTACTTGCCCAGAATCTTGGTCTTGAAGCTGACACGGTTGCAGTTGCCTCGACAGGAGTAATTGGCAGAAGGCTTGATGTCTCCTTAATCACGGAACATCTTCCTGAAGTTCTCAAGGGACTGGGCAGTTCTCCTGAGTGCAGCCGTGAAGCTGCAAAAGCAATGATGACCACGGATAGGGTCGTAAAAGAAGTAGCTATTGAGATGGACTGTGGGATCAGGATAGGAGCAATTGCCAAAGGTTCGGGGATGATCGAGCCCAATATGGGAACTATGCTCTGTTTTGCATATACCGATGCGAAAGTGCCTGCTGATGTCCTGGATGCTGCTCTCAGAATAGCAGTGGATAAAACTTTCAATATGGTTGTGGTGGATGGGGACACAAGCACAAACGACATGGTACTCCTTACTTCCACCTGCAAGTCTGGAGTCAAGCCCTGTATGGATTGTCTGGATGACTTTGAGGAGGGGCTGATTTACGTCTTCACCGAGCTTGCAAAGAAAATGGCAAAAGACGGAGAAGGAGCTACAAAACTTATTGAAGCCAGGGTAGTGGGCGCAAAAACACACGAGGACGCTAAACTTGCTGCAAAGGCAATTGTACGTTCTCCTCTGGTTAAGTCTGCAATTTTTGGAAAGGACCCAAACTGGGGAAGGGTTGTAGCCGCTGCAGGCTACTCAGGTGCCGAACTTGAACAGGAAATGCTTTCCCTTTCTTTCTCAGGAGGAGGAGAAGAGGTTGAACTTGTAAATTCCGGTGAGATTTCCAGTTCTTCGGATCTCGAGCTTTTGAAAAAAATAATGGCAAATGAAGAAATTGTCATTACCCTTGATCTTAATCTTGGAGAGGAACAGGCAACAGCCTGGGGCTGCGACCTGACCTATGACTATGTCAGGATTAATGCCGAATATACGACCTGATAATGAAACATAGTAATGCAGTGTTGAACACAGGCTTAATGCCAGTATATTACTTCCTGCAGTACAGGACATAAATAACAGGACTGATACAGGACTGAAAAAGCAGAACTGAAAATACAGGACTGACTACAGGATTGATATACAGGCTGAAAAAAACAGGTAGAAGAAAATAAAAAATGTAAATCAGATTAATTCGAAATTTAAGCAAAATCACTTCGGGAAAAATCCTGGTTTCTCCTAATCCCTGAAAATTATTTCAGGTTTATATCTATATTTCCAGGGGGTTTGTTAAGTGGATATACAAGAATGGGAACAACGCTACAAAGACGCTTTTTACAATGTCAAAAAAGCCCTTCCTTATCTGGATGGTATGTTTGTAGCTTACAACAGTAATATTGATGCTATCAAACACCTTACAGACAAAGAACTGTCCATGCTTATGGGGCTTTTTAACGAGGCTGAGATTCAGGCAAGAGTTGAAACATACCCGCGAGAAATAAAAGAGCCTCTGGATTTCATGGCTCGCCTGTTGATTTCCATGCGAGAAGGAAAAGCTGCTGAAATTCCGACCCATACCTCGGATACTCATGAATGGCTGAAAGAGAATCTGGGTTTTGACTATGCACGCATGGGCGGCCAGGCAGGAATAATTTCCAATCTTCTTGCCAGTCTTGGGATTAAAAAAGTGGTGACGTATATTCCCTGGCTTTCCGAAGAACAGGCAGAATATTTTGTGGCTTCTGACAATCTTCTGCACCCTAAGGTAGAAGATGGAAAGGTCATACTTAAACCCCCGCGGGAAGCCTTCAAACCCGGAATAGAATCAAAAGTCAACTGGATCTTTGAGTATTCCAAAGGCATGGATGTAACCTGCGGTGGAAGCAAATTCCAGATTCCGAGAGATAACCGCCTTATAATCTCCTCCCGCCCGAAATGGATCCGTCTGGATATGGACAGGGAAATCTATGAGCACCTTGACTCACTTTTTCCGATTGACGGGGCAATGCTTTCAGGTTATCAGATGATAAAAGAGCAGTACGAGGATGGGTCTACTTATAAGGACTACGTTTTGCATTCCGTGAAAGCTATTGAGAAACTCAAGGCTTTAAATCCTGAACTCCGTGTTCATGTAGAACTCACATCCATTCAGAACCGGGTAATAAGAAAGGCTATCCTGACTGAAATTGTTGCCAAACATGTTCATTCCCTGGGACTTGATACTGTGGAAGTGGCAAATGCACTGAACGTCCTGGGGCATGAAGAACTCTCTTATTCCGTGATAAGAAAAGAAGAGACCGGGATAACCTCGCTTTACCATGGAGCTGTTCAACTTTTAAAGGATCTGTCACTTGAAAGGGTTCATGTTCATTCTCTTGGCTTTTACATCTGTATCCTTGCAAAAGGCCATCCTCTTACACTTAAAGAACATAGGGATGCCCTGCTCTTTTCCTCAACTCTGGCCGGTGCCAAAGCCCTTAAAGGAAAAATTGAGAACCTTGAGGACGTAGAAGCAGGACTGGAGATCCCGGTTTCAAGTAAAGGCCTGGAAGACCTGGACAACTTCAGAGTTTACTGTGTAGGGAAGAAACTCTGTACCCCTGAGGAGTTCGAATACGGATACCTCTATGGGCCTGACCATGATGCAGTTTTAATTCCTTCCAAGGTAGTAGATAAGCCCAGAGCAACAGTTGGGATAGGCGATGCGATCTCGGCAGGAGCTTTTGCAGCCATGCTTGCAAGAATAAAGCAGGAGCAGGCATGAAAATAAATTCTCTTTGACTTATCCGATATCCGAAGTACTTATCTGATATCCAAAGTCGTATATTTATCTTCTATTCATTTTCTTTCCATTCATTTTCTTTCCATTCATTTGCCTTTCATTTGCCTCCCATAAGCCTACCGTTCGTACCGTTCGTCTTCCATTTGCCTTCCATTTGCCTCCACTCGCCTCCTATTTCACGGATACAGGAACTGATTCGATGAATATACTTTGCGGATATAATGTCAATATAGATTCGGTGTACCGAATCAGCGGGGCCGAGATTTCGGAACTGCTGGAAACTTTCGAAGAGGCTGAAATCCTTGACAAAATCGAGAACCCCCCCGGAAGAATCTTTTCGAAATCGGATTTTGTAGCAGGGCTTGCCTACTGTATGAAAAACGGATGTGGAGCCGAGTGGCTTATTTTTGATCAGTCCGTTTTCGAGTTTCTTAAAAGCCGCTATTTTGGGAAATCCCTTGTAAGAATGGGCGGAAATGCAGGAATAATGGCAAACGCTCTTTCTCAGTTAGGAGCTTCCAGAGTAATACCGAATGTTGCAGTGCCCTCTAAAACCCAGCTTTCTCTCTTTTCAAAAAAGGCGATCTATTTGCCGGAACCCTCCATGCAGATAACGGAAAACGCAAGGAAAGGGCCTGAAGAAAATAAAGGTGCTTTTTCCAGCAGCCAGGAACCAATACATTTCGTATTTGATTTCTCTGAGGGGGAGACATTTTCTCTGTACGGAACCGAGGTTCGGGTCCCGAGGGAAAACCGCTTCATAGCTACCTTCGATCATTTGAATCTCAGGCTTTTTGTTAACCCTGCGTTTGAGCAGTATGCTATCCAACACGCCTGCGAGCTTGATGGAGTACTTATATCGGGTTTTCATCTCCTGCTTGAGAACTATCCCAATGGCCGCACTTATAAGACAATTCTTGATGATACTTTCTCTCAGCTAAAAAGCTGGAAAACCAGAAACAATAAGCTTCAGATTCACCTGGAATTCGGACATTTTGCAAGTAAAGAAATTGCAAATTCGGTCTTTTTGAAGTTTGCAAAACTTTCAGATAGCCTTGGAATGAATGAAGACGAACTTGCAATGTTTTATAACTTACATGGAGTTCCTGGAGAGGGACTTCAGCATATGGAGGCAGATGCCATATCCAGTGCGGCTTTCAGGCTGGCATCAGGGCAAGGGCTTAAGAAGCTCATAATCCATACCAGGGAATTTGTGCTGGCTGTGTTTAAAACCGATTTTGAGTTTAATTCCAGAGAAGTTTCTGAATTTGAAATGGACGAATCAGAAAGTTCAATTTTACAGAGGGCAGCCCGAGAAAAGCTTGAAGCTCTGGAATTCGGAGTCAGGTGTGCAGGTGTGTATGCAGCTTCAGGCAGGCTTGAAGGGCGGAAATTTGTGGAAGAGGAAGCTTCGAAACTTCAGGAGAGCCCATTTGGAAGAGAACAGATTGCAGCTTTCGTTAAGGCTTTTAATGGAAAAACTCTTGGGCAGGGGGCTTATACTTTAAAGGAGAATTATATTATTTGCATGTTGCCTACAATGCTTTCCAGATCTCCAGTAACCACGGTAGGGCTGGGAGATACATTAACGGCAGGGACTTTTCTCAGGGGGCTTGAGCTGGACGTACAGGCTTAAACCCGAACTTTTTGACCTCAATTATACTCTTGACTGCGGGCAGGTCTTCCGATGGGAACAAGAAGGAGACGGGTGGACAGGCGTTGTTGGAGACCAGGTTATTCGGCTTTCGCAGGACCACGGGCAACTGATTGTTGATTCTACACTCTCGCCTGAGGTTCTTACTCGCTATTTCCGCCTGGACGACAACCTGCTTTCTATTTACGAAAACATAAACCGGGACCTGCTGATCGACAGAGCAATCCGCAAGTATCGGGGCCTGCGGCTGATCAGGCAGGACCCCTGGGAATGCCTTATTTCCTATATGCTCTCAACAGCCTCAAGCATTCCCACAATCCAGAAAAGAATCTGCCTGCTCAGCCGGTCTTTCGGTCAAGAAATCGAGCCAGGCTATTTCAGCTTTCCTGACCCTGAAACTCTGGCAAATGTCGATCCCTCCGAGCTTGACAAATGTAAGCTGGGCTTCAGGACCCAGAACATAATAGCTGCAGCCGAAGAAGTTGCGTCGGGCGAGCTGGACCTTGACGTGCTTTTCCGCCTGGAGTACAGGTATGCGCGGGAACGCCTTATGAGGCTCAGGGGCATTGGAGAAAAGGTTGCTGACTGCGTGCTTCTTTTCGCTTTTGATAAAATGGAAGCCTTTCCAGTTGATACCCATATCAGGCAGATCATCCAGCATTATCATATAGATGACAGTTACTTTGAAACCTGCAAAAACATGAGCTGTATGGGGGACTGGGGAAGGGAATATTTTGGACACTACTGCGGGTATGCTCAGGAGTATTTGTATTATCAGAAAAGAATGGAAGGGTTTGTAAGTCTTTATTAATAGGACTTGTACACTTGAGCAACAAAATCAAGCACTATAGGCATTGGATTAAATGTAGAATTTAGACAGATGAAGTGTCTAATCGATATACAACGAAAATACCACAGTATATTTCATGTGGAGGATAAATTCAAGAGAATAATAAAGATGATAAAGGAGTCTGAGCTTGAGGAATCCAAATGCAATGAAATCCTAAAGTTAATCAAAGACGCAATTCAAGAATTCAAAAACGAGAAATTTCAACTGCAATTTTTAATACTATGTCAGCTAGATCTTGGACTATCACCTTTATGTGATGCCTATGAGGATCTGGAGGAGCACGGAATTATCTCTGTTTATCGAGATTAGACGTAAAAAACAACCTTCATATGTGATATATGTAAGTAGTAAATACAATGAGAAAGTTTAGAAGAATAATCTCTGATTTTTTCCAGCAAACAAGAAGGCTTTGGCTCGCACTACTTGTATTTATTTTTCTATTATTTTGTATTATGTATTTTGGACTTTACACCTATCTAACTACGGACTCTAATAGTGCATTATACTTGTTAAGTACCATAGCTCAAAGTAGTGCTTCAATAATCGCTATAGTTATAAGTCTAAGTTTATTGGTAGTTCAGTACTCTGCAACTACTTACTCAGCAAGAGTTGTTGATATTTTTAAAAACGATATAAGATTGTGGGCACTTATCTTCTTCTATGGATTCTCAATAATTTTTTCTCTTATCGTTATTAGATTGATAAAGGATTCAAGTAATGGATACTCGTACTTAGGTATCAATTGTTTAGAAATCTGCTATACTCTGGCTCTTCTGCTTTCATTTGCTGCATATCTCTCACTAATCGCCTACATTCCATATGTATTAAAGATGATGAAATCAAGCTCGGTAATTGACCTTTTATCTGATAAAATTGACATCAAAAGTTTATCTAATTCTTCAGATGAAGTAGATGAACTCGAAAGCAAAATTTCCAAGGACGAACCAAGAATTAATAGAATCATTATAAATTTACATGATGAGGAAGATCCTTTTCTGCCAATCTTTGATATTATACGAGCTTCAATTATGCGGTACGACTACGCTACAGCAAGAAACGGGCTTTGGGCAGTATCAAACTGTCTTTACAATATCATAAAACAAAATCCACACGAGGAAAAACGAATATCTGAGCATGTATTTAAACGCATTTATGAGATTTGGAAGTTGGTTCTGAAAATCAAGGATAGAGGATTCATTTACATGATACTGATGCAATATTGGTATATTGGAAATCTATGCACTTTCCCATTAAGAAAGCCAGATTCCACGTATATTAATTTTTTATTGAAATTAAAAACGAAATTTTTGATTCCAATATACAATACTTTTAATGAACCGTATTATGAAGAAAAAGTTACACAAAACAATTTACTATATACTACTTTTTTATCGGAGTATTATATAAAAGAAGCTTTGAAATCGATTTTGGAAGTGAAAGACGAAGAATTTCAAAATTTATCAGTATTTTTGGCGATTAAGATTAATGAAATTGGATCAAAAACCTTCGGAAATTGTTATGAATTAAAAGTAGATAAATCAGTAGAAATTCTAGAAAGCTTAGAATGTTCAACTTCTGAATTCTCATATATTTTAAAAGATATTGGAATCGCTTCAATCAATGCAGGTTCAAAATCTACGTTTGAAGTTGTTATTAATACTTTTAATTATATTGGAAAAGCAGCAATTTATTACAACCTCATACACAGTGTTGCTCATATACTGAAAAATCTAAAAATTATTGGTGAAGAATCTGCGAAAAAAGGAGAGGAATTTGAACTCTTAACTAAACAAATAGTGGAGTGTTTAGAAAATTTAGCATCCAAAACTAATGCTCATTCAGAAGAACTCGCAGGTGAGACACAAATTCAGGTTATTGAATATTATGAGCACATTAAACAAAAGTATGAGTATAAAAGAACTGAACATGCTCTAGAAGAATTAAATGATAGAGTAGAACGTGATATCAGAGATATTTATTGTTATATAGCTATAATTGGTGCAGAGTCTACAAAAAATAATCTGTTAGATGCAACACGACAATCCCTTAAATCACTAAAAACTGTTGAAAGAATTCGTCAAGATGACATTAAATCAAGGCGTATTTGTGAGATGATAAAAGACATCGGACTAGAAGCTGTAAAAAAGGAGCAAACCTATCCTTTAATGAAAGACATAATTAATTCTATATACTCAATAGGAATGCTGCAATTTGGCTATATGTTTGATTGGAACGGAGATCTCGAAAAACGACAAGAATTTATGAAGAAAGAGTACAATGATTATTTTGCAAAGGGATTACAAATTAGTTATTCTGATTTTGAAGAAACGGTAGACGTTAAGTATGTTGATGACACAGAAAAGAAATTAATAATTAATGGTAATGAAAGAAAAGACATAAAATGCCTTTGCCTTAAAGATATAGATAGTAGATATTATAGTAGATTTTGTACGTTAAAATTATTTAAAAATGATATTTTTGAAAACTCTGAAACAGCATATTATGAAGTGCCTAAATTGTTAAAGGAACTCATTGATCCGATTCTAGACTATGCACGTAAATCACCATCTGATGACACGAGAAAACCGTTTGGCATGATAATACAGTGCTTCGAAAACTTTGGAATTATATCAGCTAATTTCCGAGACAAGTTTTCATTAAACATATTTATACGCTCTCTAGTTACAATGGGAGACTCTCTAGTTGATAATTCGATAAATACTGAAAGATTTATACGCTCTCAGATTACAACGGGAAACTCTCTTGATAATTCAATAAATTTAGAAGATAACAAAGATCAGAAAGCAAGGGAATGCTTAGAGTTGGCAGCGGCAGCTACCTCCGACTCGATATATAAATTAGCAATTCAATGTTTGAATTATAATCTTGTAGATAATAATACATTTCATCAACTGGTATGGTGTTTAATCTATATAGAGAAAGAATACCCTGATGCGTTTTATTGGGAAAAGGATAAATTGGAGAGAATATTAGAGAAGATAAAGGAATCTGAGCTTGAGGAATCCGAATGTGATAAAATCATAAAGTTGATATCAGAAAATGGAACAAAACCAATTAAAATGGAAAAAGTAAGCGTAAGATGGAAAGCAGTTCGTCAAACGCCAAAAAGAAGAGCAATCAAGCGAATGAAAGAATCCTCCTAATAGATCCGCGTTAGCAACCTGCCAGAACAAGTCAAAATAGAAAAATTGTAATGAAAAGTCCTTTTGATGGTGATTTAACGGCTTGAAAAGAGAGATAGATTAATTGATCATGTAAGAAATTGTTTGCCAACTGAAAAAATTACAAATAGAACTGAGGGTTATAGAGGCTTAATTTACTTCACCATTCTTATAAGGGTAGTGTGTCGAATTTTCTGCAAATTCAAAGTCAAATTTTCGTATACTGCATGAAATTCAGCTCTCTTGCTATTGGATTCTCAAAACACAAACTTATTAAGATTTCTAATTTTACAGAAAAATTGGCACACTGCCTGCAATCTCAATTAAAACTAGGAAAATAATAAAAAGTCTCGAAATTTGAGACTTTTTGACTTCTTCTTAATTTTCAAGAATCTCCAAGAGTTTTTTCAAATTTGAAATTTTTTCCACGTTCAGGACCGTAATCAAAAATTTGGTAAATAATTAAAGAAATATATTAGCGTCTCCACTTGTTTCCGTCCCACCATCTGTTTCCGTCCCACCATCTTTTGCCGTCCCATCTCCAGTGGTGTCTATCGTCCCACCAGTTGTGGCCATCCCATCTCCAGTTATGTCTATTTTCATACCAGCTATGACCGTCCCATCTCCAATTGTGGTCATCATCCCACATGTTATGGCCATCCCACCTCATATGCGGATGACCGGCAGGACCGCGAGAAGCCGGATAGGGCTGTGCACTTGCTGACATCGCTGTCAGTGTTGCTATAAAAAAGACTGCTATTAAAATGGTTACAGTCTTTTTCATTCTGGTAAATGTATGTTCTCCCATCATCTTTATCCCCTTTTATCTTTGCTTATTAATTTTAGCTCAATTCAGTGCAATATTATACATGTTGATTTCTCAGTTCACTCTCTGACGGCAGATATGTTTGTTTACCAATAGTCATTTCCCCCATTAATCAACAAGTTTTGGTTTAATTTTCCAGGGTTGTTTCTGATATCGTACTTGATATCGTACTCGATATCGTAATGGTAAATTTATCCCCCTTTTATATGCCGATGAAAGTGACTTGAAAATCATGCGGCAAAGGAAATAATTGTTCAGAACATATAATCTCTACAGAAATATAATTCAGAATCCAATATTAATTAAAAAAAGATGTTATTTAGTCTGCTTCTCGGATATCATTTCAACGACAACATTCCTAAAACACATTTCTCACTAAATTATTGTCTTCTAGTTTAAGGAAACTGCTAATGTATGCTTAAAGTAAAACTCCTTTGGAAAGTCGCTTTGGTTTATTTGCTTTAGCCCTCAATGTCACATAGTATTCAGGAAATCCAAAAAGAAACAAAACTCTCATATCGGCATCCTCATTTTATTATCCACTTATAGGCGTGAAATTCTGCAGATTTCGATTATGGGTCGTGTCCCTGAGTTATTGATCAATTCCGAAAAAGCGAGTACATCTCACGTATTTAATGAATATATTGAGAGATTCTTGCGCTTTCAGTTTTCAATGATTCAAACCCACGACCCGATTATGGGGTAATTTGAAACGACTCTAATGGGCTTCTCAAACATCATAAGGTCTAAAAATGATCTTAAAAGGTTTCTTTTTAGTTTTTGGAGGTCGCGAGAAAAACGTATTACATAAGGACTTTGGGAAAATCCCATACTGGTTAATTAACTGACCAACATGGTACGATCTCGAGAAGATGTCGATTTTTTTCCATCCATTTCCTCAAAAAACTCTGAACTCCGGATATTTTAATCCGCAGATCCCGGCATCCTCAATAATCTCAAAATCATTATTCACGCTCTGATGCACCTGTTTTCCAAACGATAAACTCATGAGCCGTTTTTCGAGAAGTCCTTTTTTTGCCGTCGAATACTTGCTCCAGGTTTCAAAGACGTATTCCCATTTTTCGATATAATCTTCTAAACCTCAAAATACATCTCATTCCCTTTAAGTTTCACTTTGGGATTGGTTTAAGTACTTCTTAACCAGATCCGTGTCTTTCAGTAGTTTAAAACTCACAAACCCTCCGGCAATAATATTCGTATAAAATGTAAAAGCTCTCCATGCTGCCACTGTAATTCCGAGAATATTTGCCGGTACAAAGATTGAAAAGAGGGAAATTGCAGCAAGTTCAGCCACCCCACTTGAAC
>Ga0268263_1001633_pt1 | contig 18376 bp, 19 predicted proteins | sample Biomet5_FD_190358 | JGI IMG/M metagenome (GOLD analysis project Ga0268263, IMG submission 190358) | Microbial communities from bioreactor (seeded with sewage sludge) at LBNL, California, USA - Biofuel metagenome 5 (SPAdes) (version 4) | ecosystem: Engineered > Bioreactor > Anaerobic >... | reverse complement strand
ACCAGCATCCCGCCGTCAGACACTGCGTAATGCAGCATTCGGTGGATTACCTGCGTGAAGCGCTGTCGGTGTGGCTGGCCGCCGGTGGAAAAATAAATTATTCCGCACAGGATAATGACATTTTAACAGCCATCGGGTTCGGCCTGACGTGGCTTCACGGGATGATAATCGTGAAAAATTCACGCCTGCACAAAACCAGAATTACGTCCGAAAACGCACTGAACTGGCCGCGCAGTAGCCTGTCAAAAAATCCCCGTAAATCCCGCCCTTTTTCCCGAATTAAGCCATGCATGCATAAGGTGCATGGTTTTGCATGCGTTTTCACGCTCCCGCCCACCCTGCCAGCGCCAGCTCTGGCGCAGCCTGAGGCCACCCATGCACCTGCATTAAAAGCGCCCCTTTAAGCGGGCAGGCGGGGCGGGGAGAGCATTGCGCGCCACGCACTGACATCAAATAAAATATATTTTTTGTAACTTCACCAATATATCCTGAGCAAAATTAGTATATATTTTCTCTATAATTTTCTCACGACTAACAATAATATCATCGCGATTTAATTCACTATTTAAAAATGCCTCAGTTGGTATGTGCTCATCAATAATGTTATAAACATAGTCATTAACATCAACAGCATGATTTTTTGTATAGAAAATTTTTCCGCCTAAACGACTATATTTATGCCCAAACATATTTTTAGGCGGAAAGACAGAAAAGTCGTTGATATCCGCATTAATACCACGCTCATCAAACACTGCAGAACAATAATTATTCAAAATTATAGAAACGGTTTTACCTGAAGCAGAACCTGCAGTATAGTCACCTGTTAAGGGAGGAATCCCCTCCGCAGAGAGAATATTTTTTAGTTGCCTTCCCATTTTATTTTTTTGCATTCCGAACTTAAAGAAATCGATAACTTCTTCTCGCTTAGATGGACTGGCGCTTCCTATCCCAAAAACAGAAACAATAAACAACCAATATTTCATAACTTCAATTGGATTAAATTTTTCACCACTATGGAAATAATGAAACACCATAAACAACTGGTGCGTATAAGGTAGCAAAGAAATGCTATTGATAGATAAAACATTAACTAAATAATTTAATGTTCTATCTAAAGATTTTATTATGCCATCAAGTTTATAAGGTTCTCTCTCATCAATAAACTTTAATCTTTCGACTATTTTATTCCTATCTTTATCATAAATCTCCAAGCCAATAGCTGTTTTAATCAACTGGAGATAAATATCACCACTGCTTTTTTCGACTTCGATATAATTAGCAAAACACTCCTTAACCTTATTTATAAAATCATTCACTCTATTGTTATCACTGCCACTGTATGTAAGAGCGTAAATAAGATCTTGCTGTTTAATATTTTTTCCTAATGAGTTTAGTCTTGAGAAAACCTCAACAACCTCAGCTAAGGTTCCACCATCAAGTTTGATAATGGCCATCTTATATTTTCTTATTCTATCTGCCAAAAACTCAGCTTTTTCTACGAGTTTGTCGTCTCCTGTTTCTTCTATTATTCTCCTTGCTTCTTTAAGAAAAGAAGTCGTTTTCCTGATGGAACGAATGCTTAGATAGCAACCTTTACTTGCAGACTTATTAATTGAGTGAGTAAAAACCTCCTCACTTAAATTAAAGTAAAGGTCCCATTTACCATCTTCATCATAAATATCGTCAGACAAACAACAAAATAAAGTTGTCAATCTTTGTTGGCCATCAACAATATAGTACTTATCTCCTGTACTCTGTCCAATATATCGCCCACCGATACTTCCTATATATGGGATATCATTTCCGCCACCATCCCATAGCAAAACTGATCCAATAGGATAGCCTTTGTAAATACTATCAAAAAGGTCTCTTATATCATTTTTCTTCCATACATAAGGTCGTTGAAACTCAGGCAACACCATTTTACCATTTTCGATGTTAAGGACAAGGTCATCGATAAATGTAACTTCAGGGCTTACAGAAGGAACGTCATCTTTGTAGTCATTCATAGTATGTTCTCAATGGCCTCACATATGGACTCAAACTCAGCACGAATGTTACCACATCTATCAGAAAAGTCATCGAGTGAAATAGTCTGATAATTATTATATACCGTGTCCGCAATATCTTTTCCAAAGCCATTTTTTAAGTGTTCATAAGCATCATCACTCATTGATTTAAATAAACCATTAAAAGATTCATCATCTTTCTTTTTGAAACCGCCTTTTTTCTTAAATCCAATTTTGTAATCATAGTGATCTCTCTGCTGAGAACTTAATGTTTTTAAATATGAAACCATTTCTTTTCTTGCCACATCTAAGTTTTCAACAATAACATCGGGAATGTAGTTTTCTATTTCCCGCTTTAATAAGGTATGACAATAAATATTATATTTGTTAGCTGTTTGAATTATTTTCAATTGAGCTGGCGCTAATTCTTGTCCTGGATAAATCCTATCTGAATCATGAACAACAATAATTCTCATGACCCCTTGAGATTTACTGACTTCACTTTCAATGCTTTTTGGTATTTCTCCACAACCGCCAGGCCCTCTTACCTCCCAGCTAATATTTTTCTGAGATAATATATTAGCCTTGCCTTTTGCGTGAAGCAGTGCATCTAAAAAATATGAATCACTATGTTCATTTTCGATAATAATGACAGCCTTTCTACTCATAATCTGATTCAGCACTGTAACATCAACAATACCCTCCTCTTGTAGATTATAACCAACATTTATTGTAAATTTATAATTACGTTGAGCAGAGAGCACTGTAAGTCGTCTCAACTTCTCGCATAAAGGAATATTGGTTTTAAAACGTGCCAAAAGCTCATCTATATTCAAGGTGTTAAGTGAATGTGATTCTCTATGCGCTGACATACATGAGAAAAAAAAGTCACTTTGAGCATTAGAATAAAATATAGATGGATCACATTTTATTTTCATGTTCTCTACTCGCTTTTTGCAATGCAATTACTTCATCAAAATCCTCTTCAAATATACCAGTAGGCCATTTATCAACAGCTCCTTTTTTGTCAATCACTATAGAGTCTATTTTTGCAGATTTATTATTAACATCAGAGTCAACATAGATGATATTAAAATCTTCATTATTTAAACCTTCAGCAATTCTTCTACGGATTCTCAATAAAAATTCTTTTGAATGCGTTTCGACGAAAACGACATTATTTATCATTGCAGTCAAATATAAATCAGCAACTACTCCACAAGCAGCAGGATGCATATGAAGCTCAGGTTGCTCAATTATTTCAATGCCCCTAACCTTATCAAGGTCCCGAACATTACGATTTATTATTGATGGAAATATTTGGGCAAACCCCATCCCTTCATCAATTATATTAGACTCACCTGTCACCCCACTGCAGTTAACCGAAAAAGATTTTTCATATGATTTAATAAAGAAATACTTACCATCGAAATGTTTCTGCATCCATTCTTTTATTTTATTTCCAAGGACGCCATTTGATTTATCCTCTTTGTCTTGAAAAACATATGGTGTGAATTGCCCTTTATGTCCAACGAAATTATTTTTAACAGTTTTAGTTGTAAACGTCCTACTCAATTCACTTCTAAAAGGCCCTAGATAGCTAAGATTGAATCTATTATATTTTATTGCATTAAGCAAAGAAAATAAATCATGAACACTCTCACTAAAGGAGGCATCTAAAAATGATAAATCAGGAAGCAATCCATTAAATACCATAGGGATAGAAGTACCATCATAAATATATTTTAGCACCCCTTTCTTTTCTAAGCCCTCAATATCCAAATGTACTTCGAAGGCTGGCTCATCATTTTTTGAGCAAATAAAATGTGATACAATAGTCCTTTTTAGCTCAGTTGAATAAGTTAACTCTGTGATAAAACTAAAATAATCATCAATTACAGAAAATGATGCACCTAAACTCATTCGAGTAAAATCATTATGACCATGGACAACATCTGAATAATTAGCACCAATATCAATACCTTGAGGTGAAAAATCCACAACGTTATCATCATCTAAATTCAATGAATTTATAATAAATGGTACCAATCTAATTATCGAACTCTTACCAGCACTATTTTTCCCAATAAAAATTGTGAATCTGCTTACATTAAATTCAAGTTCTTTATATGCTTTATAATTTTTAGCATATAATGCTTCGAGGGTGATCATTTTACTTACCTATCAATTTACAGGAATAATAATTCATCATCACATATCTCTTATCGAGATAGATAGCATGATTGTAGGTGCCACGAATACTGTTTTTATCCACGTGAGCCAACTGTAGCTCTATATATTCTGTTTTAAAACCATCTTCATGTAAAATAGTTGAGAATGTATGTCGAAAACCATGACCGGTTATCTTCCCGCCAAAACCAATTCGCTTGATTAGCTGATTTATACTCGCCTCACTCATAGGCTTGTTCGGATCGTTCCGCCCCGGAAAAACATAACGATAGTTCCCTGTCATGATCTTGAGTTCATTGAGTAAATCTAACGCTTGAGTCGACAATGGCACAAGGTGCGCCCTACGCATTTTCATCCTTTCTGCTGGAATTTCCCAAATAGCGTTATCTAGATCAAATTCCGACCACAATGCAGCACGTAATTCAATGGTTCTTACACCCGTAATCATCAGTAATTTCGTAGCAATCTGGACAAGCCGACTCCCTGTGTAACTTTCTAAAGCTCGCAGAAAATCGGGTATCTCATCAGCTTTTAGGAACGGAAAATGATTGGATTGATGTACTTCGAGCGCACTGGAGAGATCTGCCGCAGGATTAAATTCCGCCCTTCCGGTAGCTATCGCGTAACGAAAAACCTCTGAACAACGCTGCCGAACTTTGCGCATTTTCTCTAACGCACCACGCTTTTCAATTTTACGCAGCACACTAAGCAGTTCTAGCGGTTTTATTTCACCGATGGGTCTTGTCCCCACATACGGGAAAATGTCGTTCTGAAACGCTTCCATGATATCTGACGCATATCCTACCGACCATTTGGTGGACTTCATCTGATGCCACTCTGTGGCTATCTTTTCAAACGCGCTTTCGGATTCCGTTTGCAAAGCAATCTTCTGCTCTTTTCTAACCTCACTCGGATTCTTTCCTTCCGCGACCAGTTTGCGGGCATCGTCACGTCGAGAACGCGCATCAGCAAGTGTGATTGTTGGATAAACACCAAGCGAGATCATTTTGGGTTTACCGGCAAAACGATAACGGAACCGCCAGCTCTTGCTTCCATTAGGTTCTATAAGCAATGAAAGCCCTTGCCCATCTCCAAGTGTATAGGCTTTAGCTTCAGGCTTAGCGCGGCGAATCTGCATATCGTTTAAAAGCATGTGTATAGGAATCCAAGACCGAACAGGAACATATACACAATCCTATACACATTCAGTTCCGGATTCTACTGGATGGTTGCGGACTACCATGGATATAAAATAATAAAAATATTTATAAATCAGATAATTTACGGACTAATACGGACACTTGAGGAAGTTGAAATGGTGCCGATAATAGGAGTCGAACCTACGACCTTCGATTCCAATGACGTGTTTCACAAGTCATTGATTCTTCGAACCGAATGCGCTGCTCCTGAAAGGCAAAACATACACAACTGATCACAGTTGCCCCTGAATAATAGATCGGGGGAAAGATGAAATACAAGCCTAATGCGTACCTTGTTAAAGAAAACTCTTCGGTGTACTCCGTTAAAGTCACCATCCCGCCTTATATGCGTTCCCTGTTTGGGAATCGAACAGTGTTCATGCGTACAACAGGCACGACAGATATTAGAGAAGCCAGGATCATTCGTGACAGAATCATGCACGAATTTTTCACCCTTCGAGAGCAACTAAAACCTAAACCTCAGGGAAACTGTGTTGATCGAGTCCTGAACGAACTCCGCTCTATCAATCAGTATGTAAGTCAGAATGCGGGGATCGACTTCGCAACGGCTCGTGTTTGCCCTTCCCTTGTCCAGTTACGTGATGAATTTATCGTTCAGCACAATGACAGGCGCAAGCTGTCCACGCTCAGCAAGTACATCAAAGCGGTTGAAGTCTTTACGGCTCATTTTCGATGCAAGGATTTTCGCTTGCACGACATCAACAGAACAATGGTCACAGAATGGCTTGACAGCGCCAAACTTGAAAAAGCCAGTCAGACTTTGGCGAACTACCTTGGTTGCCTGTCCCAGCTTGTGGCACTGGCTCAGAACCGCTATCACGATGCGCCGAAAGAGAATGTTTTTACAGGTCATAAGCTGGATGTACGCCATGATCGAGAAAGCTACGAACCCTTTAGCGGGGATGAACTAGCTAAGGTGTATGCGGTGCTTGATGAAGAGATGAAAGCCGTTGCGATGGTGGGAATGTATAGCGGTATGCGCCTTAACGAAATCTGTTCTCTGCAAATCAGCAATATCAAAACCGTTGAGGGGGTATGGTGTTTCGAGGTGGCGGAGGGTAAGACACGCAATGCGGCTCGCCTGGTTCCAATTCATAGCCAATTGACGACACTCGTTAAAAACCTCATCCAGAACAACCATAACGGCTTTCTGTTCTACCATGCCAGCATCACAGAGCGTGCAGACGGCAAGCGCTCAACGTGGCATACACAGCGATTTACACGGGCTAAACGTAAAGCATTGGGTGAGAAAGGCACGGAGCGGAAGGTATTCCACAGCCTACGAGGGATGTTTATAAGCCAACTTGATCGGCATGGTGTACCTGAGGACAGAATAGCGTTAATTGTAGGCCATGAAAGAGGGAAAACGGAATCTTTCCGCACCTATAGCCAAGGGGCTAGCATGGAAGAGTTAGCGGGGTATGTCGGGTTGGTCAGCTACGATATTGTGGTCAAACGTTAATAAAGACAATGCAGCACACGTCACTGTACGCCGTAGAAAGTGCAAATTATCAACAAGAAACAATGAGGTTTCAGAGTGAATATATTCAACTTTGATAAATTTGATCTCCGCGTCCTTCTTGGACCACATAAATTTTATGTTTTACAAGCCAAGCAGCGGCTGTTATCTCAATTTAATGATATATCGAGAGAAGCTGATGAAGTAGAAAAGCAGCACTACGAGAAACTGGGGCAATTCTTCGACCCGGATAGAGATGACCCAGCAGATTCATATGAAGCAGCGTATCAAGAAGGCATCTCACATTACATCGCGCTTGATGAAATGCGGAACACTGTCACATTGGCTCTTACTGCCGGTATGTTCCACCAATTTGATAAAGCACTGCGTGAGAAAATGGTCATGGAATTTCGGCGCTGGCAGCCCGCAGCAGTTGATCCACTTATCTGGAATATTGATTTCCCTGAATTAGTTGAATTACTTGAATGGACAGGCATCGACATAAAATCGAAGACATTCTATGAAAAAATTGAAGCATGTCAGCTGCTTGTAAATGTTTACAAGCATGGTAAAGGGCGGTCTCACACAGAACTTGCTGGTAAATACCCGCAATACTACCCCAACTACACACCAGGAACAGTTAGAAGAAAAACACTTCCACGACCTGAACAACTTAAGGTGAGTGAAGCACAGTTCACCGATATTGCTGATGCTATAAGAGATTTTTGGCTCAACATTCCTGAATTTCGCAATGAGTCACACTTGCGCGATCAGCCTGAATGGTTTGATAAAGAAATGAAGCGCTTTGATCGTTATCTGAAGAAGAATGCTGTGAAGAAACCATAAAAAAACCGGGCGGTTTCCCGTCCGGTTAGTTAATCATCTTTTTTCGTTTCTCGTTGAGATAGTGTCTCACGGCGCTATCAAATCCGTGGTTTTGAATGCGGTCAAGTAGGCTGGAACGACTACAGCCAAGCCTACGTGCTAACGCTGACATGTTGATAATCGCATCATCATTTGTTCCGTCTAAAATCCATTGCAGTAGTGGCATGTTGCCAGTACCGATCAAAGCTAATTTCATGTTGTGTATCTCCTCTTCTTTGCCTCGCCAGCAGCGGGACAATACGCCCCCAAAATCCGCTGTCTTACGCTGCGTCGTCCATAGTGATCTTCAGAACGAAGTCCGGACGCATTGGGATCTGAATCTGTGATAACTCACTGACCACCTCATAGTTCATGAACTTATCACGCAGAACGTAATGGTAAGACGGATAAACTGGACCATTAGCAACTTCAGCATGACGGCTCGCCGGAGTCTGGTAAGTCATATAAGGTGAAAGGTCGCCTTCAACAACATTGGAGAACGTCGCCAGCATGTAGCCTTCACCATCTGCAATGCCGTACAGCGGATCGTCAACCTGCACTACAGTTACGCGCCCGATGTTGTATCGATCATATGCGCCCAAAGTGTCAGGGAAAATGATGTCACGGGACGTAGCACCAAACAGAGCCGCCTGATATGCGGTTGGGTTGCCTTGAATGGCGGTGAACAGACTTGGACTCGCCAGCAGATAAACCTGCTTGATGCTGGAAGACCAACCTCCCAGATTTTTCTTCAGCAGCGTGACAGCGTTCTGCATCTCAGTGATGACGTTGGCACTGGTGCCAGTTTTCACGGTTGTTGTTGGCTGGCTAATGCCCCAGAAGGTTTGCCAGTTCAGGTCAGGGCCTTCACGTAGGTGTGTCGCCTCTACAGTATTGTGAAACAGACTCTGCGCCATGGCATATTCAACATCACGGCGGGTTTGCAGGTAGTGCTTCACGGTATGATTAGCAACTACATCTTCAGCGGTCATCTGGCGATTTGTTCCCGGCTGACGTTTCCCCTGCCAATCCTGGCTGGTAATGGTTGAGCTGTAGACATGGAGTGGACTGGTTACCGTCACGTTGGCTGCACGGGGAAATGAAAGCCCCGACATTTCCGAGCCATAACGGGCAACAGATTTGGTCACTTCACGCTGCACATCTTCCAGTGTGTCGAGCGCGATGATTTGCGTATCACTTGGACGGCTGGTAAAGATCCCCAGGCTGGACAGGAGGAACCCCTCACCTGAGGGCTTCACGAACTGACCGGAAAGGTTAGTAAAATCACTTAATTTCATATTGTTATCTCTCCTTGATTAGATTGCGGTGTTTGCGTCAGCAATGCGGTTGCCTTGCTTAACAAGGGCAGCGTAAGCAGCATCTTTTGCAGCACCCGCTACAACCAGACCTGATGGATTGAACACGCATTGGGTATCACTGATAACAAGGCTACATGCCTCACCTGCAATTTGGTTTTGCAGTGCAACAGCACAGTTATCAGCATCGGCTGCAACATATGCCGCGCCAGTGGTCGGGTTAATCACATCACCACAAGTCACGTCAGCAGCCAGATCGAGGATCACGGTACGCTTATGAAAGATCGGTGAATCGGTATAAACCAATACATCCTGTGGGGTTTTGCTTTCGTATTCGAATGCCATATTTTGTATCTCCATACAGTAAGTCGCCAGGGCGATTAACGGTTTACCGTTAACCTGCACGGCAGGCAGTTATTGTTATTCGGCAGATTCGCCGAGATTTGCTTCAGGTATAAAAGAGGCCGCACAAAGGCGACCTTCTTTGCTTCGTGTTCCAGCAGAAAAAGACCAAGGCGAGAATATCCCGCCTGGTGTAGGTCAGTAGTTTTCTGATAGAGAGATATGGAAAGCATGATCGGTGAGTCACGCTTCAGGAATGAGGGAGCACAGCAGCGGGAGACCTCATATCTTCGCTGCCGCACTCAATGCCAGTTTGCATCATGGCAAGATGACCGACGAGGAGAGCGCCGGATTTAATGGCAAATCCAGACCAGTGGCCCGGACTTTGTACGCCCTATGACATCGCAGCGCGATTTAAAACAAAGTTTTAAACCCGTCCACGGGTGCTAAAGGCGAATCTTAATCTTTTATTGGGTTGCCACCATGGCATAGCCTTTTCAGGCCGATAATCTCTAGAGAGCAATCACAGCAGGAAAGGATTCAATGATAATAATAACCAATATAAACTATTTTATCATTTGCTTATTACTTTTGCAATCAAAAGGTTACATCATTACTAGGTGTAAGAGCTATAAAGTTCTATGAAGCTATACCGGTATCCACTTCCAACAGCATCAGAAGAGTTAGCAAATTTAAGTGGAGTAAAGAAGTCACATCTGTCTATTCATCCAGTTATTTTCTTGTTTTCCTCCCTCAATTGAGGTATAAAAAACAGAAAATAATCATGAGGCCTTTACCGATGTACTCTCATAATCTCGAAAAAACCGTAGTATTGGCTGATCCGAATGATATCGAATCTTACTTGCAACCTCTGAATCTCAGTCAAAACGACCTTATACGCATTCTTGAGCGTGGTTTGTCTGGTCGCTATTCCACTACACAAAATCACCCTGTAACGTCTCGCGGACAGTACTTTTACGGTGAAGGGGTAAGCGCTGCTAGAGATATCCTTACTCCGAAGGGATTCAAGCGATTGTCTCTACGAAACGTTGAATTGACTATTAGTGAAACGGTGGCGATTTATCTCTGCCGTGGCTGCGATCAAACGGGTTTGGTTCATGGCTATCCTGAGTCACGTATGAAGAAAGGAGACTTTACTCGTGAACTCATGGGGTTAATCCATAATAACCACCCTGGTCAGGGGAAACTAATACTGGATGATAACCAGCTCAAATTAGATTTAGACCTGCCAGAAGGTGAGGTTGTCCCATTACTCCCGAACAAAATCGGACGGGACTTATGGTTCTTACTTTACGATTTTGATGAACTGGATGAATTCAACCGTGTAGGTATTCGCGCGGAGCTGTCCCGGCCTGTTTCCTACAATGACAAAAATGTTGTTAACAGTTTTTCTACTCGTTTGATTCTAGATGCCCATCAGCCAGATCCAATGGTTCAGGGTGGTGAGACTCCTCAGTTTACACCAGATATTGATCTTGATATTTTGAAAACAGGCTAAAGATGCACCATGTTTAATTCAGAGCGTTTACGTATAGCAAGAGAACGGAGAGGCCTGACTCAAAGAGCGCTAGCTGAAGCTGCTGGATTAACCAGCAAGACCATTTCTAACTATGAAAAAGCAGGTATCTTCGAGCCAATTGCCAGCGATAGTATGGAAAGAATCGCTTCTGTTTTGGAATATCCTATCGAATTTTTCCTCGATCGGGATGTTCCTTCATTGACGCCCGAAGCCGTCAGTTTTCGTGCAATGACAAAGTTAAGCGCCCAAAAACGTGATTCGGCACTCGGCGCTGGCAAACTAGCACAAGAATTATCGGCATGGATTGATGGGCAATTCAAGTTACCGAAGCCCAACATCCCTGATTGTAGTTTCGACGGATATTCTGAGCCGGAGCGTGCTGCTAGAGCAGTTAGAGAAGCCTGGGGTATTGGTGAACTATCAATTTCGAACATAATTCATTTGCTTGAAGCTAATGGCGTCAGGGTATTCTCACTTGCTGAAAATTGCGTTGAAGTAGATGCTTTTTCATTTTGGATGGACGAAAAACCCTTTGTTCTGCTGAATACAATGAAAACTCCAGAACGCAGCCGCTTTGACGCTGCTCATGAGCTTGGTCATTTGGTTCTGCACAAACACTCCAGCAATAATGGTCGCCAAGCTGAACAGGATGCAGATCGCTTTGCTTCGGCGTTATTGATGCCTGAGCGTAGTATCTTAGCCTCAGTACCAAGGATGCCTAGCCTAGACCAGCTTGTTTTATTGAAGAAAAATTGGAAAGTGTCCCTAGCGGCTTTAGTTCGACGTACCTTTGATGTCGGTTTGTCTTCTGAATGGCATTACAGACAACTGGCGATAGAACTCAACCGCCGTGGTTACCGTACTGGGGAACCCCAGGGCATGCCAGAACGAGAGAAGTCGTTGATTTTGGAAAAAGTCTTTACATCGTTGCACTCTCAGGGAGTAAAGCGTGTCGAAATACTTAAACAGCTGCGCTTCCCCGCTGATGAAATAGGCGCGCTCACATTTAACAATCGCTTCTTCATGGAGGCCATAGCTGGGGACGGCCTTTCGTCGTCGATCAAGCACAAACGACCACCTCATTTAAGTCTTGTCAAATAATCCTATATGCGACAACCGGCGGTTTACTCCGCCGTATATAGCTCGAGTCCGTTAATCTCATATTAAGCTAATCTGTTGATCTGGTAGCCTAAATACTTTAGCGCTAACCACTGTTCATTAGTCAGATCTTCGATCTTGCTCTTCATCAGCAGACTGACCGGACGGAGATTTGCGCTGTACCCTTGAGCTGCACAAGTCATAGCTATACCTTTGATTTTGATCGCCTTGCCGCCCTTCGTCTGGGTCGGCTGGCTGTTAGATGTAGGTGAAGCAAGATAAGTAGTAATTGCATCTGCCAGCACCTGATCAGCACTTTTGCTCAGGTCTTCCGGTTCGTCTGTTCCTGCGATCATCGCTTCCAGAATACTGGCTCGAATTTCTTCGATGTTTTTCATTATTATGTTTCCTGTAGAGGTCCAGGCCGTCACGAAGCCATAGAAGTACGGCTACGCAGATCCGCAGTAAGGATAAATATTCAAATAGGGTCAAGTTTCCCCGGCTGGGGTATTAATAATGCAGGCGTGGTGATCGCCGTTGGGGCGCTACCTGCTTGCGTGAAATAGTCTTCCGGTACTCAATGAACAACGGATCGTCACTAACAGGCATTCGGGATGAAATTTCCTGATCGCTCACTCCGTCACGTTGAAGAAACGTGATTACAGAAAATAGAGATAACTGGAGGTCAGCACAGATTTTTTCGAGCATTGCACCTGAGTCAAAATACTGGCGTACAGTTCGCTTAATTGCGTACTGACTGGTGTATTTCACCTTTCGGAATTTGGGATTCCAGGTCTTCGCGAGTTCAGCCACAAATTCAGGATTGAGACGAAGGAGCAAGGAAACTTTTCCCAGCGACATACCATGCACGAGCATTTTTTTAGCCATATCGTTCAAAGAACTATCGCGAGAGCGAGACTTATAAAAGCGGGACAGGTCTGGGTTTTCGGCGCTTAATCCGTTGCATTCAACATTGTTCAATTGTTCTCCGTATCATTAAAATGGGATCATGTCGTCAAAATCTTCGACTGTCGATTCTACTTCGTCGAAGACTAACGGCGGCTCAGATGGCGATGTTGAGTTGATCGGCAGTAAGTGCGCCGGGATGTATTCCGGTCTAGCTTCTGCCATGTATTCTTCGCCTGTTCTTACAGGTATGCCGTCACGTTCATCTTGTGAATGTCGAGCAGCCCAATAAACGTACCTGATACTCTGCAACGAACCGTCAGCATTACGATTTGGTGCGGCGTTACCGGTCAGACTGTTGATAAATTCCTCAGTAACCACACCATATTCATCAAAGATCGTTATTTGATTCACCGCATCATTAGCGGGAACATCATCGCAGCTATCACCATCAGACTGTGAAACGCCAGATTGCTGTTCAGGATCATTCGTGGCAGATACAGAGGCCACAGTAGCGGGTTTCTTATTAGTCTTATCACCGTTGCTCTCCTCCTTCGGTGTGACCTTCTGATCTGTCTTCATCAGTAGAAATTGCTCTACTGATGTCGCGGTATAAATACTGCTCGTGCCTTTCCGTTTCTCAATGGTGAGCAAACCTAGTTCCTCAAGCCGTGCAGTTCGGCGGCTTACTGTACGTTCGTCACAATCAAACCAATCTGATATGGTTTTCCTCGTCTGATAACACGGCTTTTTCTGGTGAAGAAAGGTAAAAAAGAACATCCACCATACAAGATCATCACCGTCAACTTTCATGACTCGGCCATCAGGTGTACGAATTTTTTTACCCAGCAGGCTCAGAGCTTCATTTGGAAGCATCGCGAATTTGCCTGATACCGTCAGTTCGCTGTTATTCTCTGTTTTCTCGATCATTGTTCTCTCCCTGTGGGTTCGTTAGTGATTGGTTATCGTGTTGCTGTTCGTTGCGTTTCTGAATGTGTTTCGCCAGGTTCTGGCACATGTTCCGGATCATCCTCGGAACTGGCATCCCCAAACGGTCTGATTCTTCACGTAGGATTGCGTATGTTTCGTCATCCAGGCTCAGCTTCATATCAAAAATCCTCCTCAATTAGGTACAAAAGAAACCTCTCCAGTGGTCACCAAGAAGGCGAACCGGATCAGGTTTTGTTCAGTGTTGTTAGGCTGCGGTTGCTGTCGGGAATTCGCCAGCCAGTGGATAACCGTAGGCTTCAAGTTCTTCTGCACCGCTGACAGCCACAAGCAGCATAATGATCTGCTCATGAGTCAGTGCAAGATTGAATTTGTTCAGATAAAGCTGGCGATGACCTTCTAGGATTGGGCGAAGTATCTCGGTCAACTGCATTCCGGCAGCGCGTTGATTACTCAGCGGCTTAAGGATGGTTTTAAACGCTCGCGCCTGCTTTGCCTTTTTGCGCTCCTGCTTCAGGATATGCAGGCAGACGGCAATCTGTGGGAATCGAGCATGTACAGCATCCGCGCCACCATTCCTACTGATGAAGGCCCACAAGGCTGATTTGGTGTATTTGCCGTTCAGGATGAGATCAGCGATCTGCTCGCCTGTCATAGTGGTCAGGTCGAGACGTTGGGATTTTGGTTTGTTCATGTTGGGTTCTCCGTTTCTGTTAAAAGAATTATTTGCGGAGGTCTTTTTGTACCCATTTTGTATTGCCGTGAGATTGAAAAAGGATGTCGTGATGACGGCAGAATTATTCGAGGATTCGTAGGAAAATCATTACCCTACTAAGATCTATTATATCAGTATTCGCTTAAAATAGAAAGCTTTGTTTTAGTAAATTTTATAATACCTCACATTCACATTATCAGTCATAGAAATCTTTGTCAATAGGGCTAAATCTCTCTGTAACGCATTATGCGGGGACTTGCCTTTATAGCAGTACCATCGTATTACCCACACCATTTAAACGCCGTAGAGAGGCGTTGAGGAGGTCAGTTAGTTAACCCGCGCCACCCCGGAGTGAACCGGACAGATGCAAAGCAGTCCTTTCCGCTGTGCTCCGATCCACATATGGCGAACAGGTTCGCATACACCCACACATGTTGGCAGAGCCAGTGAACCGGAGGTTCATTGCGGAGCAACACACACAATTGCCGTAGGCTTTCGGGTTACCCGAGACACAGAGCGTAGCGATGGGTTAACGAGGGTTAGGAGATCACGAGATGACGAGTCTGTTCACGTCATCGAAGATGAGCTTCTTACTCACAGATATCTGAAGTGGCTTAGCCATTCAGAGCGGAGCGATACATAAACATCACTACGTTAGAACCCAACTAGTTAAACGCAGATTTAACCCTGCCTTTGACCTTAAGGTTCTAAAGATCTATTAAAGGGATTTATTGGTTTGATGTATTGAAAAATATATTAGGGGGACACTATATTGTCCCTACCCTTAGGACACTATGATGCCCCTACCACCTGGGACACTATGCTGCCCCTACCACCTGGGACACTATGCTGCCCCTACCACCTGGGACACTATGCTGCCCCTACCGCTTGGGACAATATACTGTCCCCACCTTAAGACTTACAAAGTAGAGACACTATGTTATCCCTACCCCGCCATTCTCCGTAATACGCTAGGATTAACAACCCCATACTGGTTTTCTGTTGAAATTTGGTGGAGAATCTCCAGATCTGGCTACCTCGTAAACAAATGAAATTAACTACCCCTTAATAGGCCACTAATAGCAGATAATTATGCTTTTATGGTCACTATGTGTACAACTCAAGTTTCTGCACATATGAACGATATGGTGTGGTGCATGCAGCGAAGCCAATAATGGCGCGGCCTCGGCAGATTTGCCAGTCAGACTGGAGCTAAACACAATCACCGATCCGCCCTTCCATGCCGAAAAAAATAAATTTTCTTCACAACCTTCTGAAAATACGTCTATTTCTGGACGCATTGAGCCGCCTGTATCGAGCTGTGGGATGCTGTGGATTATCGGTACGTCGGTTTACATCTGGTGGGGGATAACGCCGCTACGGGATTCTGGTGAAGCGTAGAAGGGATTGGTGGGACTGCTTGCGCTGGTGTGGATTTCGGGCAATAAAAAACCCCGACAGAGCGAGGTCAAAGTGGGGATGTTTTGGGATGGTTCAGGCTTCGGCCTTAATGTTCATGACCGTTCTGGTGCTCACGTTGTGGCTTTCTGCGATTGCACGAATGGTTTTACCTGCTGCGAGTTCTGCTTTAATGGCTTCACGGTCAATAGAGCGACCTTTGCCCCGTCCGGTGATCCTGCCTGCGGCTTTTGCTGCTTCATAACCTTCACGCTGGCGCTCCAGCATCGTTTCACGTTCCATCTGTGCGACTGCTGCCAGTACGGTCAGCATCATATTACCTGCCGGAGAGTTCTTCCCGGTCTTAAAATCCTCTTTGTGGAACTGAACAACTACACCACGTTCTGTTAACCGCTCAACCGTTGCCAGCAGGTCAGCAGTGTTTCGGCAAAGGCGATCAATGCTGTGAACGTGCAAAACATCGCCTTCACGGATGTAGTTCATCATGGCTTCAAACTGTGGGCGCTGCGTGTTCTTTCCTGAAGCCTTATCTTCAAAGACCTTATCGAGTACCACGCCTGCCAACTGGCGATCTGTATGCTGTTGTGTTGTCGATACCCTGATGTAACCAATGTTCGCCATCTCATCCCCTTACCGTTATGTTGCAAAATGACTACATCAATTAAATTACAACAACGTATTACTTTAAAGCAAGGCTTTTTACTACAGAAAGACAGCGTTTCGCCTGTTGTAATAAAGCGAGGCATATTGCAACACAATCAAACCAGCCCCTGGAGTGCCAGCCCTGCGATATTCGCCAAAAATGCTGTGAAATAGTTGGGCGACCTGACGGTTTACTTAACCGTGCGCCAATAGAACCGGGGGATATTTTCAAAAGGAGGATGTGATTCGGTCTGACACTGCCACGTTCAATCCGTGGGGAACAAGGTCATATGATGCCTTGTATCGCCACACAGCGGTCTTGACAGAAAGAAAGCTGATCAATCTGGATATGGTATTTTCTCAATTAATGCGTCTGGATATGCTACCTCTTGCTTCAAGCGCTGCCATTCTTTCTTTAAAATTTTCTGTGTCGTTTCGGCCGCTGAGTCAACCAATCCCACCATATTTGAGACAGAATTATTCAGATCATCCCCTTTTTGTGCACTTTGGATCACGGGGAGTAAATTTCTAATACTATCAAGTTGTTGCCTCAATTCTTGATGTAGCTCCTCGTTTGAATTAAGTCTCAATTTAATACGAATGTGTCGCTCTTGGTGTGTACGATCTCTTAATCCATTTTCCTTTGAAAAATCATCGAGTATAGTTTGAATAATCTTATCTCTTTGATTTTCGCTACCTCGAGCTAATACTTCCACTTTGTTTGCAGTACCATCTTTCATAGCCTGCCATTGCCAAGCTATTTCTTGTGAAAGAGCTAAATGAAAAGCCATATCAGATCGCAACTCATCTATCCATTTTTGACGCTTGTCTGCAATGAATGAAGCTGTAGCACGTTTAGATACAAGGTGTTGAACATCAAGGGTATCTCGCGTATTTTTCTCTGTATAACGCCAGCCAAAGAATGCAATTGTTGCTTGCAGCATTACTCCTATGAAGGTAGCTATAACCTGCCAAAGCAATGACGAATCCGAAAACATAGAAGCCTTTATCCTAAATATTTTTAATACAGGTTACAGGTTTAATTGGGTCTATCATCTGAGCCATCTTAAAACAAAAATATTATAAATCAAGATAATAGCAACCATTTAGCGCCGTGTTGGGCATACCAACATTCAGCGCCGAAGGCGTATCATCATTTTCTTGTCAGTTAACCGTTCTCTTATCGAGTACCGATCATTTATGGCTCGGTGAACACCACGGCAGAGCCAGCCCCTTTCCCGGACTGGTTAGGCTTCCCAACATTTGCTCGTTTATCCGTGGCGTGTCATCACGACAGGCTGTTACGGGACACCGCGCTAAGTGTGGAACGGTTAAAAGTGTTGGGATTGATTAGAGACGTTGGCAGCGTCATCAGCTTCGAGTTGATAGCGGTTCGTGTGGACTGTTCACGCTTTGTACCTGTTCGAGCTTTACAACTACAGGCCGCTACGTGCTAACATCCCTGAATAGCCACTGTTAACCATAGCGGCAACTGTTGGTCATAGAATCCCTTAAAAAAGATTGTATCTTGAGAACAAAAATCGTCTTAAGCTATTGTTTTTAAAGGATTTTGTTGTGTGAGTGCCGATAATAGGAGTCGAACCTACGACCTTCGCATTACGAATGCGCTGCTCTACCAACTGAGCTATATCGGCCCTGAGAGGCCGGTTACGAATGTAACCACGGGGCAGAAGGTTAGATCTAACCG
>Ga0268263_1001632_pt1 | contig 18381 bp, 9 predicted proteins | sample Biomet5_FD_190358 | JGI IMG/M metagenome (GOLD analysis project Ga0268263, IMG submission 190358) | Microbial communities from bioreactor (seeded with sewage sludge) at LBNL, California, USA - Biofuel metagenome 5 (SPAdes) (version 4) | ecosystem: Engineered > Bioreactor > Anaerobic >... | reverse complement strand
TCTTTGGCGAAAATGTCCTGAGAGCAGACCTTTCTATCTCCGTACCTGAGCTCGGTTCACTGCTGGACCACAGTGGAGTCACGGGAGATGCGGAAAACTTCTCCGCTAAAGTTTTTGGGGCAGACCGGACTTACTATGTGCTGAACGGAACTTCAACTGCCAATCAAATAATCTGGCGGAGCCAGGTATCTCCCGGAGAACAAACGCTCATGGACCGTAATTGCCACAAGTCGCTTAACTATTCGATGATAATTACCGGGGCCAACCCGGAATACATGCATCCCCTCCGCAACGGGCTTGGAATTATAGGGCCTGTGGATTTCAGTGAAATCCAATCAGAAAAATTGTATAAGATGGCGGCTTTAACCAATTCGACGTATGACGGTGTCTGCTATTATACTCATTACGTCCAGGAATGTCTAAAAAATGTGGAGATACTTCATTTTGACGAAGCTTGGTACGCCTACGCAAAATTCCACGAAATTTATGAAAAACACTATGGAATGTCTTTACCTCCTGGAAATAAATTAGTATTTTGCTCTCAATCCACCCACAAACTGTTAACCGCTTTTTCCCAGGCTTCCATGATTCATGTCAGGTTGCCCAGGTACCTGAGCAATTCGGCTGAAGCTAGGGAAAACTTCCATGATCTTTTTAATGAATCGTATATGATGCATGGCTCCACTTCTCCTCAGTATTCTATGGTGGCTTCGCTGGAAGTAGCTACTAAGATGATGCTGGATAATGGCGATGTCGTATTTGATGAGATTATTAAGGAAGCCATCGAACTACGCAGGAAGATCGCATGGGCTCAAGAGGATCTGGCTGAGCAAAAAGATTGGTTTTTCAAGATATGGCAACCTCCCTGTATTGCCGAACGAAATGAAAATCGCGAACCAAAGATTTCAATTGAAAAATTGGCTAAAGACCAGACTTACTGGACTATCAAGCCGGCAAAGCCCGGTGAAACAACCTGGCATGGTTTTGCGGTTAAAGACGAATATGCCATGCTGGACCCGATCAAATTAACTTTTATCTGCCCTGGAATTGATATTAACGGCAATATGGACGATGCCGGCATCCCCGCTGCTATTGTTACCAATTACCTGATCGACAAAGGCATTGTCTGTGAAAAAACCGATTATTATTCCTGGCTCTTACTTAATTCGGCTGGCACCACTAAAGGAAAACAGGGTACTCTGGTAGCCGAACTCTTTAAATTCAAGGAATTATACGATTCAAAAGCGTTGCTGGCTGATGTATTCCCCGATCTTGTTGCAAAGTACCCGGAAAAGTATCAGGGAAAGAGCTTGAAGGATCACTGCCATGAAATGCATGACTACATCAAAAAGCATAAGCTGCTGGAGAATATGCGGGAGGCTTTCGAAGCCAGGCCAATAAATGATATAACTCCGGCCGAAGCTTATCGTTGCATTATAAAGCAGGAAGTAGAATCCGTCGAGTTACGCGACATCAACCCCGATGGAGCAACACCTCGAATAGCTGGAGTGATGCTGGTTCCCTATCCTCCGGGAATTCCTATCATGATGGGCGGGGAAAAATTTGACCTCTATGCCGGAGATATCCTGAAATACCTTATTGCTCGACAGGATTTCGAGAATGAATTCCCTGGTTATGAAAGCGATATTCATGGCATTGAAAGGACCGCTCCAGATGAAGAAGGAAATAAATATTTTAAAACATTGCTGATAAAAAATTAGAAATAAACCTGGATAAGTAAGAATCCACTTTCTGCAGATTTCCTACCAATTTTTATAATTTTTTCTGTTATCGTTTTTTCTGAAAACTGCCCTGTTTTCTCAAAAATGTGTTTTTGAAATATCCTGCAGTTTTCGACCTTTTGCCTTTATTGAAAATTTTCAGTATCCATATCACGAAGATTCGGTTGAGGTAACAACTGCAAATTTTAGAATAATTTTCCAAAAACGATAACATGAAAACTATTATTTTTTTGAAAACATCTGCCAAAAGTGAGGTTGATGATAATATAGTTCTTAATTCCATTTTTTGGTTGTTAACTTCTGATCAAACTAAATGTTTCGGGTTATTGTTTCCTTGGGTTATTGTTTCCTTTAATGAAATTTCGTCCTTCTTCTGTCTCATTTTTGCTTTTACTTCTATTGTTTTTCCTTTTATACTCTCCTTTTAATTTTGTTTCCTCTCTTCCCATTTTCCTTTAACTTTTGCTTATTAGTTAAATTTTTTTACAATGAGTACTTTTTTTAATTATGGTGTCTTAATGATTAATGGGAAGTCGCTTGCTGCAGAGCAATTAAGGGAAGTTTATTATGTCTGTTTCTCTCAATCAGCACAATTATATCCAGAAAAATTCGGAAAGCTTTCTGGAATTTCAATCAAACTATTCGTCTGATAACTCTTTTTCTTCCGGGCCTTTGGAAGGAATAAAACTCTTCCTTGATATGGATGGAGTCCTTACGGATTTCACCGCAGCCTGTGAGAAGATCGGGGGCAATATGATGTTCTGGTACAGTAACGACAGAGAACTCTTCTGGAAAAAGATTACATCTGCAGGAATCGAGTTCTGGTCCGAGATGTCCTGGATGCCCGGCGGGCAGGAATTGCATGGTTTCCTTAGAAGCTCGGGACTTTGTCCGACAATCCTTTCTGCGCTTCCCGGACCTGAGAGAAAAAAAGCCTTAATCAATGCTAGAGAGGGAAAAATCAAATGGATCAGGAAAGAACTCGGGCCCTCTTATGCAGAGGCTGCAATTCTCTGTTACCGCCCGGAAAAAGCCTTACAATCAGGGCTTGCAAGGGTTCTTATTGATGACAACTCCGAGAATATCCGCGAATGGGAAGAAGCAGGAGGTATTGGAATCCTGCATAAGAACACCAGTCGGACGATCAGGTGTTTCACTAAGGTTCTTAAAGTCGAGCAAAAGTTCTGATATGCTGAACTTTACAGGCTAAACTTTACAGGGAGGCCGAAAAGGCTTATGCTTCTTGATTACAGGCTACGATAAGAGCCACAAAGTTTTGCTTGTGGTTTTTGATATATTCTCCTTCCACATCTTTTAACCACTTATTTCCTCCGTGAATTGCGTGATCCCCGCAGATAAAGAAAATCGTTCCTTTTTCCGCATTTCTATAAATCTCACCCAGGTTTTCATCCACAGCCTTTGCAGCCTTTTTCAGTTCGTCCCAGCTTTCTGCCCTGTGGGAAAAACGGTCAAGGGTCCTGAGGTGAACCGCCAGTATATCGGGCTTTTCTTTAAGGGCATGTAGCGCATAGTTCGTTATCTGAAGGTCATAATCCAGGATATCCTCTGAATTCGGGACTCCATAAAAGTCTTTTATCCTTCCCCTGAAACTTTCTGCACCTTCGGACTCTATGACTGCTGACGCTTTCATGCCTGCCCTGCAAGCCCATTCCATAATGCTTTTCAGTCTCGGGTTTTCCGAGTCTTTTGTCCTTTCAGTATAAATGTCCGCGGTCGAGTAGATATTATGCTCCTCAGGCAGGTATCCTGTAAAGATTGAAGCAATAGCAGGGGAGGTTATTGTTGCCGGGGATTTACACCTGAAGAGGAGCCCTTTTTCGGCGATTTTGCTCAAGTTTTTCATTATCGAAGAAAAATAGTTATAAAGAGAATACCCCAGACTGTCAACCACAATGATTACTGCTCTTTTGCAGCTTTTTTCCTTTGCGTAGCTCTCTACTTCCGGAATTGGCCTGCCAGTTGGCGGAACCATAGGGATTTTCAGTAATCTTGAGATCGTAGGGGCAATATCAATGGTGTTGCACTCTAAAATTTTCATAAGCTCTCTAATATATTATCTAGCAAGCTGGCTTATATGTGTTTCCTGTATTCCGGTCTTAAACTCAGGTAACTGTAACTAATTTTTAGGACTTATGTTCGAATTGTCCAATTTATTTCCTACTTCAATCATATTAGTTTGGACTTTTAGAGGACGAAAGAATTCAGGATATATTAATTATATTGGTGTTCCGTTAATAATTAGTTGATATTTTTCCAGAATATTCACATTCATACTCCTATCTCATACCTGCTTATGTACACTAGATTTTTGTACACAGGTAAGCTTAGAAAACAGAATAACTCAGAAAAAACACGAAGATAAAATATCAGCCAGCCACTGAGCACGACTTAATTATTTGCTAAATATAAAAATGAAAAAGCAGCCTTATTAGGCTGCTTCTGCCCAAAATATAAGGCTTCCATTAAACTGTCCTGTAGAGGAATAATTTCCTGGTAGGTCAAGCTGGGCTTCCGAGGTTTCAGACGTGTTTGAAGCTATTGTCTTACTGTAATCAGAACATTTGTTCTGGTCAAGCATAAGCCCTGTATTGAATGGGCCATCATCCTGGTCTTCCACTTCAGCCGTTACTTTTATACTACCGTGTCCATTGTTTTTGAGGGTCAAAGGTACGGACTCGCTCGACGTTCCCGGTTTTACTGTTCCGAAATCGACTGAGTTCGGTGTGACCTGCAAGCAAATAGCAGGTGTGATGTTCACAGTAAGTGATACCGTAGCTGAATCAGATCCAGATGAACTGGTTCCATTATCACATGTTCCGTTATCACTGGTTCCGTTATCACATGTTCCGTTGTCACTGGTTCCGTTGTCGCTGGTTCCATTATCACTGGTTCCGTTGTCACTGGTTCCGTTGTCACTGGTTCCATTGTCGCTGGTTCCATTGTCACTGGTTCCATTGTCACTGGTTCCATTGTCACTGGTTCCATTGTCACTGGTTCCGTTGTTACTGGTTCCGCCCTTATAACTGACAGTAAGGATTGCACCCGAGGGAGCAAGGTAGTCCCCACTATTATCTGTAACAGATGGAGGAATTATCTGAGCTAGGTTATTATTGGCCAGGAGATAATTTCCGACAGACCTAGCTTCATCGATATCCAGATCAGAGTATGGAGTCGAGTCATAAACACCGGATATGTTCATATCATTAAATTTCAATCTAATGCCATCATGTCCTCCAGACTGGACCACAGTCCAGAGCTTGGCATTGTCTACATTGCTGAGATTTACAGAGCCGTTGAATGGGATTTTTACGGTAGCCTCTTCAGGAGTCAGACCCCCTGAAGTACTCATCGTACTCACCATGTCACAGCCTTCATTTATCCAGTATTCGGTTTCGTTTCCTGTGGCATCTTCATACACCACAAGTAAACCGATTCCATCAAAGCAGACAAAGTTTCCGGTCTCATTATTGGCATTTGTAACTACTGTGGTATAATTTCCACTTCCTTTTATAAGATCCGTTACATCATAAGCCCAGGTACCGCTTGGGTAGTCATATACAGAACCCCATCCCTTCTGGTCACTGTATTCGGCATCCGGAGTCAGAGAAGTCCCCTGGAACTGTAGGTCCATGGAAGGATAGACTCCGGTAGTGCCTGTAGCACTCCATGTCCAGTAATTATAGAGTCTTGCAAGCTTTACAGTTGCATTTGCAGGAAGACTCAGATTGTGGTGTACTGTGTATGTGCCGCCAGGAGATACCTTGCCGCTGTACTTGCTGTCTCCGTACTCATAAATAATGTCGCCTTTAACAGTGTCATGGGCATAAGTTTCAAGAGGCTTGTCTCCGGTATATCCATTATGGGTATCAGAGGAGTTGTTTCCACTACCGTTGTCGGATGAGTTGTCACTACCGTTGTCGGATGAGTTGTTTCCACTACCGTTGTCGGATGAGTTGTTTCCACTACCGTTGTCGGATGAGTTGTTTCCACTACCGTTGTCGGATGAGTTGTTTCCACTACCATTATCTAATGAGTTGTTTCCACTACCGTTGTCTGAGGAGTTATCTCCACTATCGTTGTCTGAGGAGTTATCTCCACTACCGTTGTCTGAAGATGAAGTAGTGTATTCAGCTGTCAGTATAGCAAGCGCATTTTTGTAGAACGCGTCAGTCCGATCATAGGTCAGAGTATTTGCACCGGTCGATTTAAAATCGTCCTTAACATCCCAGGAATCTAGCCCACAATAAGTACCCTGAGGTGTACCTGAAGTGAGTGCTTTTCCGTTGAAAGTGTATGACCCGTCTGTACTTGCCATGTGTACATCTGTAAGCGTTGCATCTGTCAAAGACGCATCAGATGGCAAAGCTGCCTGGAAAGCCGTATTCCCAACGTAAGTTTCGCCATTGTCATCAACATAATAAGTATCCGGATCATGTCCACGGTTTACCTGATACCAGATCTTTTTTCCGCTGCCGTCATTGTAAGCTACAACAAGGGTAATCAGTTTTACTCTGCCATCAAATTTACTGTCACTAGGTTCGGTATGTACGGTAGCTTTGTTTGCCCCGGACTTTACAAGACTTGTGACATCATAATACATCATGTAGTCGCTGGTTACCCTGTTAACGTGGTCGTTTACCTGGACATATGCTTTTCCGTCGTTACCTCCGTTAGTAATGTATGTATAAGGAACATTGAGGGTTTCTGTTCCTAGAGTTTTATCGTTAAAGCTTACTGTTGCCTTCCCCTGGTAATTGTTTTGCATGTGTCCGCAGTATACGGTTGTGAGCAACATTGCCCATTCAACCTTGGCGTTAGACGGCAATGTAAAGGTCTTGTCTATAGTTTTAGCGTCGTGTATTGCCTGATCTGCTGTTCCGTAGTAGCTATCACAATAGACACCTCCACTTACTGTTCCGCTGTGGACAGAAGACAGAGGGATCCCGCCGACGTAATTGTCAGCCAGGCAGACTCCGCTACTCAGAATCAGAGTTAATAATATCAAAATTAATTTTCTATTCGTTGATCTTCCTCCTGTACATCAATTAGAGAAAGAATTCTAGAGATCTGTGAATAAGAAGCTCTTTTCAAAAAAATAACAGGAATCTAGACTATTACCTGTAGAAGCAGAGCCAAGTAGTTTTCATTGGTTTTAAGGAAAGTATCAAATGCTTTTGTCAGACTGAATGGATATTGGCTCTTCGTCATTCTCTATGGATAAGATGATTTTCAATTCAAGACCGCATTGGTTTTTATGAGGACATAATGAGAATATCCACACAAAACAACGAAGAGCCATCATATTAATTTCAGTTCTGAGTGACTCCTTTTGACAGTTATCTTTAGGATTCTTTCTCCCAAAATTTTTTCAATTGTTAATTTTGATTACTTTTTAAGATAAATAATCATTTTCTTAATAACTATTCAGATATATTAATCTTTCCAAATGTTTTATATGTGTAAAAATATATAAGGTATTATGTGTGTTGTAATTATTCATTTTCGAAAAATCGTTTGATTGATGTTGATTTTTTACTTGACAGATTATAATTGCTATTAATAAAAAATTCAAAAACAAATGTAAGAACCAACAATTAAAAAATTTGGTTTGCACAGGTTTGCCTATCAATTTTTATAATGGTGTTTAATGTTCTTGATTTGTCCCAGCTAATTAATTACCAGGTATTTATTTATAGCTGACTTTCCGCGGATGTCCATTCAATTTTCACAATTTTTCTTGCTATCGTTTTTTCTGAAAATTACCCTGCTTATTCAAACTTCATTGAAAGCTTTTAACCTCTATTTCCGGAAGTTTTAGTTGAGATAATAATTGCAAATTATTGAGCAAATGCACAAAACGATAGCAGGAAAAATGTTCTTTTTTTCAAGACATTTGCGGAAGGTCGGTTATAGTTCAACAAACTATTATTTATCTTAAAATTTATAGTTATTCTTAAATAGTAACTTTTATTTAATATTTTTTCTGAATAATTGTTAAAAACGTGAACAAATATTGAAAATATTGCTTTATAATCCTAATTTGACAGTTTATATAAGTTAATTATAGTGCTCCCTATAAAATGGAGAAAATTAAAGAACATAAAGTAGAAATTCAAATAATTTGAACTAAGCAAAAACGTGAAGCTTATTTGTACATTACAAAATTTACATTTCTGTTAAATTAAGGATTTAAGCGATATTAAAAGACTATCTTGAAGTCACAAACTTTAAATATGAAAATATATAAATAAATAGTTTCAAAAATGTAGGATTCCCGGGAAAATTGCGGGAGCAAAAAGTGAAAAATTATTATGTGTTTTTCAAATATAGTAAATAACTCCCCCCACTACATTAAACCCTTCCATGTTACACTTCAGAGATATTTATTCAGTTATTTATGGTAGTTATTTACACAATTATTTATTTTTAACTGTTATGCAATTAGATATCGTTTTAGTGTTACTACCTGCTGCATTGGAAACTGTAAGTTTCACTGTATACTTTCCTGCTTTTGAATACTTATAGACTGGATTCTGTTTTGTTGAAGTTGTTCCGTCTCCAAAACTCCATTTCCATTTAGTCGGTGACCCTGTACTTTTGTCAGTAAAGGTAACTTTTAATGGTGCTTTTCCGGAAGTTGGAGATGCAGAGAATGCAGCAACAGGTTTTGCTATTACTGTTACATAATTTGTTTTTGTTACTGTATTACTACCTGCTGCATTGGAAACTGTAAGTTTCACTGTATACTTTCCTGCTTTTGAATATTTATAGACTGGATTCTGTTTTGTTGAAGTTGTTCCATCTCCAAAAGTCCATTTCCATTTCGTTGGCGTTCCTGTACTTTTGTCAGTAAAGGTAACTTTTAATGGTGCTTTTCCGGAGGTTGGAGACGCAGAGAATGCAGCAACAGGTTTGTTACTTGAGGTCTTGTATTCTGCTGTTATTATGGCAAGTGAATTCTTATAGAATGGGGCACTCCTGTCATAGGTCAGGGTGTTTGTGCCGGTCGATTTAAAGTTGCTTTTAACATTCCATGAATCGGACCCACAATAAGTACCCTGAGGTGTGCCTGAAGTCAGTGCTTTTCCGTTGAAAGTGTACGATCCGTCTGTACTTGCCATGTGTATATCTGTAAGTTTTACAGATGTTAGTGTAGAGCCCGCTGGTAAAGCTGCCTTAAAAGCTGTGCTTCCAATGTAGTTTTCACCCAGGTCATCATCACTATAATAAGTATCCGCATCGTGACCGCGGTTCACCTGATACCAGATCTTTTTTCCGCTGCCGTCATTGTAAGCTACAACAAGGGTAATCAGTTTTATTCTACCATCAAATTTACTGTCACTGGGCTCCGTGTGTACGGTAGCTTTGTTTGCCCCGGACTTTACAAGACTTGTGACATCATAATACATCATGTAGTCGCTGGTTACCCTGTTAACGTGGTCGTTTACCTGGACATATGCTTTTCCGTTATTACCACCATTAGTAATGTATGTATAAGGAACATTGAGGGTTTCTGTTCCTAGAGTTTTATCGTTAAAGCTTACTTTTGCTGTTCCTTGATAATTATTTTGCATGTGCCCGCAGTATACGGTTGTGAGCAACATTGCCCATTCGACCTTGGCGTTAGACGGCAATGTAAAGGTCTTGTCTATAGTTTTAGCGTCGTGTATTGGCTGATCCGCTGTTCCGTAGTAGCTATCACAATAGACACCTCCACTTACTGTTCCGCTGTGGACAGAAGACAGAGGGATCCCGCCGACGTAATTGTCAGCCAGGCAGACTCCACTACTCAGAATCAAAGTTAACAATATCAAAATTAGTTTTCTATTCATTGACCTTCCTCCTGTACTTCAATTAGAGAAAGAATTTCCAGAGATCTGTGCATAAGCAGTTCTTATCAGACAATTAACAGGAACCTGAGTGTTGCCAATAAAAGTAAAGTCAAATAATTATTAGTCTGTATTAGAAAATGTGACCAAATGTGTATTCAAACTAAAATCAAATTAATTCCCGTTTCTGAGGAACTCCTTTTGACAGTTATCTTTTGGGTTCTTTCTCATAAGATTTTTTTAAATTATATCTAATTTTTAATACAAATAATCCTTTTATTAACAATTATTCAGATATATCAATCTTTCTAACATTTTAAAATTGAAAAAATATATAAATTTTTGTGCGTATTTGTCGTTTTTATTTTGACAAACTAAGATATTTATCTTAAATAGTGGGTGTTAATTATTGAAAACCACAATGATTAGCAACTTTTTTTATTTTTCAAAAAAGAAAGAGGATGGGGTTCTATGGATTTCCATAGAACATCCTCAATTTCACGAAATAATATAACGTCGCATTTATAATTGTTAGAATATTAGTTTCAGGATAGGCCAACGAAATTATATCAAAGAGTTCATTCCAAAACTTGAAATTTGCTTCTTGGGCCTTGTATTTTGAAGAATCGATCAAGCTCATGATCATGAAAACAATTCTGAGAATTCCCAATGATTAAGAGTAAAGTGGCTTTTGGTATAGGCTCAAATATAGCATTAAAAATCATAATTTTTTAAAATAAAATAACATCATTTAGAAAAATTAATATATGAATAATATAAAGTATGACAAAATTTGGAGTTTGTCTGAAATAAAATGTAATCAAAAAAATGAAAAGTAACTTGCGTAAAAAATGGATAAATATTTCAGCTAATGCCTTTTATAGTTGCCAGAAACTTAGAAACTTATAGAGAAACCATGGAGAGATGAGCGAATAAATATGCTGTTAAAAAGCAGTAAATTGAACAGATTTTTAATGTACGCTGCAGGACTCTTAATTATTTTTATGTATATTTCTCCTTGTCTGGCAACTTACAATTTTGAAGGTGTCCCTGATCAGGACGAATTGACTGAAATTACATCAGGGACGGTAAAAGGTGGACTTTACGTTGATGGAGGAGAGGGGCTTAAGGAGTCACCTTATGTGCAGGAATTCAATGTTCCGGGAGATTCCGTAAAATGGGCCAGGGTATATGTGGGAGTATGGGGTGGTACAGAAGAAAAAACCGGAACTGTGGATCTTACGATAAATGGAAAAGATTTTGAAAGTGTGGACCTGGAGGGTAAAGCAGATTCGGGAGATGATGAGGGTCAGAATCCATCAATATATTGTTCTGGGCATGGAGTATATTGGTTAGCTTATGACGTAGGCACAAACATAAGCACCGGACCTGTAAAAGTGGAAGCAAAAACTGAAGGGGACATTGATGGCAGAGTATATGGTATAATCCTTACTGCTGTATATGAAGATAAAGAAGGAACAAATACAAAGTACTGGATAGAGGAAGGAAATCTGAACCTTCACGGCACAGGATGGAGTGGGGATATGCCATCAACGCATGACGAGGGATATGCCAAGTTTTCTGGACATATAGATACTGATGAGTACAAAACTGCAACCCTTGCTGTAGCTTACCTCTGTGGCAGTAAAGGGCTTGATGACTCTCTCTACTTTAACGACGAACAGCTCTCCGATGGGGATAACAAAAACGATATTGCAGATTCAAAAAGTTATTTTGATTTAAAATTCTTTGATGTACTGGACTTTCTTACGGAAGATGACAATGAAGTCAAGTTCCAAAGAGATGATGAAGATTATGTCCATCCTGTACTGGCTGCGCTAACTTTGGGAACAGAAGAAGCTGGAAGCTCTTCCGATCTCATAGTCTCTGGACTTACCTTACCTGTGCTCTGCGCAGGTAAAGATAATGTTATTAAGGCAAACATTAAAAATATCGGAACAGACCCGGCAAGTAGTTTTCAGGCAGCACTTTATGCTGATGATGAAGTAGTATCCACTGCTTCCGTATCTTCTCTTGCCAGTGAAAAAAACAAAACTATAGAGTTTAACTGGAAACCTGCCAGTGATGGACAGAAAGCTCTAAAAGTATGTGTCGACTACCTGAACAAAATAAAAGAAAAATGTGAAATAAATAATTGCAACATTCCCGTTCTTGCCAAAATTGTCGATATGAATCCACCCGAGATTGAAATAAACTCACCGGAAGACGGAAGTTTCGTAGACGCTGGAGAGATAACTGTAAGTGGAACGGTTGAAGACACAAGTCGGAACCTAACAGTGGATGTGAACGGAAAGAAAGCCCTGCTTTCAGATGGGGGATGGAGCGCAAAAGTGCCTCTGGTTTCAGGACCTAATGTAATAACTGTTTGCGCGGAGGACAAAGCAAATAACACAGCAAAGGAAGTTATCGTTATCAACCGAAAAGCTTCTTTCCTGCGTGATTTTAATGAGTCTTCCGGGTCTAAGAATAAAAATAAAACAAGATCTACTAATGAGACTCATCAGATTCCCCAGTATGAAGACCTGTCACTAAATAAGATATATCTATTTATCAAAAAATTGATCTCTAATTGGTGGCAACGATTTTGAAAACCAGGACATACAATCAAAACCTGTATATGGGTTGTTCTTTGACAGGTTCTAAAAAAATTGGGATACAAGCATGCTTTTCCAAATTTTACGTAGTTGTGGGGTTTATTTTGGCTGCTTTGCTCATAGAGTTCCAAAACTGGAGGGAACAATCATGAACAGAAAAAGTAATTTTTATATGATTGCGGTTTTTTTAATCGTTTTTTACATGCTCATAGGTGTTATGCCTGCTGCGGCAAATGAAGATGACTGGAGCAGCCTGACCGTTACCCTCGGAACTGAAAATTCAATAGTAAGCATAGTTTCTGTTGATGAATACACTATTGAAGCATTGAAATTTGATGGTTATGGCATGGTCTGGCTTCGGGTCTCGAAAAATGGTTTGACTCTTGGGGATACTGTCCTGGAAAATAACAGTTCAAGCTGGTGTTATATGGACAATGACAACATACGGCTTAAGGCTTGCAACGTCACCAATATGGAAAGCCTTCCTATGTTTTCTAATCTTTGTTCACCTGAAGCAGAAGTAGTTTTCGAAGCAAAAAGGTCCGCCGAAGAAACATCTACCGAAGATAACGTGAATCTGGAACTTGATTTGGAGGCTGATAAAGATGAGTACCTGCTTGGTGACGAAGTAATTGTTGATACGGAGATTCGAAATATAGGGAACATTAAAGCAGACAAAGTAAAATTTAATGTTGACTCCGATGGGCTTCTTGTTCAGGATGGAGGTCCTGAAAATATAACGATTGATAAGGGTTCAAAAAAATCTTTTGAACTTCGGTTCAGGTTTCCAGAAAGAATTAAAGATAATTATAGTATAACCGGAAATGTGAGTTGGGAGGATAATTCCGGTAAACATTTCCTTTCAAAAGGCGTAGACATTTCAGTCAGCGAGCCCCTGAAAATCTATAAATACACCGGGTCCGAAGTTTTTATAGGAACTCCTGCATATGTTACGGTTTCCGTTAAAAACGTTCAAGATAGACCAGTAAATATCTCATTAATCGACCCGTTGCCCGCAACATTTACAATGATTAACAACTCCGAACTGGCTTCCAGTGTCCTGGGTTTGGATAATTTGACTTATTTGAGCCAGGATTTTGTGCTGGCCCCGGAAGAAATGAAAACAATTTCTTACTCCATCAAATCCGAAAAACTCGGAGCACACAGGGTACCGCAAACTCATGCATATGCAAATTTATGCGGGCAACTATACAATGAATGTTCAGATTCCGAAGATATAATCACAGTATCTGATAATATTTCATACAAAGAATATAATCATGAGACTCAGGTAGAAGAAATATCTCCTGTAAAAACAAAATTGCACGTTGATCTGGTTCCGGCATAATTTTTTCGGTTTTCAGAACTTTATTATTATAAGGCGAGAAGCCCCCTTCCTCAAAAACCTGAGCGTGAAACGGTTCTAGGGAGAGGTATTGACTTTCAGAACTTTTAATAGCTTAGGAGTGAGGAGAGATTCAAGAGTACTATGCTTTTACGAAAGTCGAAGTAAGAAACCCACTGCTTTAGCTGTTGGTAGTTGACAGCTTATCTGACAATTATATGTGAACTCGCCGAAACAGGCAGCAGCCAGGATGAAATATTGGTAGTTGACAGCTTATCCGACAATTATATTGTGGAGTAAAAAGATGGCAAAATAACATGAAATTCTTCGAATAACAAGTACAGAAAAATAAAATTTTAAATCATCTTACTCTCTTTCTAATTTTCCCTGAAAATTTTCAGTTATGACTGATTATTTAAGTAGCCTCCTTCTCATTAGCAGCCCTGAGATCACCAGACATACATATGCAAGGGACGCATTAAAACCAGGTAAAACATGGGACTTTTCTTCATAACTTTTAATTTTAGTCAGAGCAAAAGTATTTTTTTCATCAAGGCTTTTGATTGTATCACCAAGACCCTTTGTAGTAACTTCAAAACTTCTGGTTGCATTATCAATGCTCCTGGTCACAATTGCTTGCAAATTTCCAGTGTAATCTTTTAGTTCCTCATCTATATGGGTAACATTCTGCGTAAAATTAAGCCTGTCGTCGATGTTTTTTTCCAAAGATTGCTGCAAGGTCTCGTTGATTATTATATTAGTTAAAGAATTAGAAGAGTTTTCTGTTCCGTTTGAAGAACCACCATCGGAAGAGTTTTCTGTTACTTCTGAAGAACTACCATCGGAAGAGATTTTTTTAGAAGAGCTACCATCGGAAGAGATTTTTTTAGAAGAGCTACCATCGGAAGAGATTTTTTCAGAAGAACTACTGTCTGAAGATACTCCTTCAGAAGAACTCTCTTCTAATGTGGAGAGTTCAACATGAACAGGAATTATGACCCCCGCCCCAACAGATTTTCCTGGTACGGTACATGGAATATATATTTTGCATTTAATGTCTGTTTCAGCGGAAGCGGGAACTTTGAGCGTGACTTTAACTTCTTTCGTTTCTCCTGCTTTTAGATCAAAGGAGGAAGAAGAAAAGGTAAACCAGTTTTGATAAGTACTTTCATTAACAAAAATATCATATCTTGCAGTCTCATTTCCTGTATTTATCACATATATCTGTTGCTCTGCAGACGTCCCAGGAGCAAGTTTAAAACTCATATTTCCTGGACTCACTCCAATTCCCATACCATACGCTACAGTTCCTTGCAATGAGATCAGAAGGACGCTAATGAATAACACAATTTTTACTCTCATTTACAAACCTCATTATTTCCCAGTACAAATTTTATGCATAATTTAACTTTGACTTTCCGCGTTCAGAGGGGTATCCCGGCCTTTGTGCAAATGTAAACATAATTCAGTATTCTAAGACGGATTCAAGAGAACTTTCTGCTAGATTCATGATTCTTAACTTCAAGTTATCAAAATTTTCAAAAAAGGCGACTTTTTTTCCTGAAAGAACATCCTGCAGAATTAGTCTGCCAAACTCGTCATCCTGTCCGGATTTTAAATTCAGGATCACAGAACCCGCAGAATAGGTCACTGAAGCTGCAAGTTCGTCACAGTCACCATCCGTAACTCCAATAATCGGAATCCCAAACCTGGAAAATATACTTCCTGCAATCTCAGTTGTGTCGTCTCCAATGGTAATAGCAAGGTCTGCTCCTTCAATCATCTCAAGTGAACGCTCTGCGCAGTGGTCTATAAGAATGACCTTAACTCCGCGTTCAGGAGTTGTCTCCATTAAAGAGTTCTTTTTTAAAATAGCAGTTTTTGCCACACATTCACTTTTGCCTTCAGGAGAGCTTTTGCGGTCTTTGAAATTTTCCCGCTGAGTACCAGTTTTTACCCAGGACCTGGAAAGGTCTATAGGTACTCTTTCTCCGTGCTTATGGAGAATATTAATACCCTGCTCTTTTAGAATTCCTCCTTCCATTGATGTCAGGAAACCATCTTCGGATATGAGTGTGACCTCAGAAGAAGTAGCCTTTCCGATGATGATCCCCTCGACAAGTATGTATGCCCCGGGAAAAGCTGATATTCTCCTCAGAACCCGCCTTCCCTGATTGGTAACTTCAATAGTATTAATCGGACGCGGAGGCTGGGAGATTTTCAGATTAAGCAATTTGGAAAGTTTTTCAACATAGAGTTCAGCAACCTGATTCCATGGGATGATTTCGCCATCGAGACAACCAGGCCTTTCTATCTGTATAAGAGGCTTTTCATCAGGATTTTCTACATGCGAGACTACGATCCTTCCAAAAGTCCGGCCTGTTTGGAGCTCTCTACCATGGTTCAGAAGGCACACCATGTCATTTGATTTAAATAGAGTCTCAATACAGGCACTTGGACTTAGAAACTGGTTGATTTCAATCAAGTCTTCCAAACCGGCATCAATAACTGCAACTTTTCCCAATGTACCGCAGAGACAGGCGTCGACAAGGTTTTCCCTGGAGAGTAGTGTAAGAATATTTTTAATTATCTGGGGGGAATCCATAAGCTGGACATTATGAATAACAATTCCAATCTTCATAGATACAAGTCATATAGTCAAACTAATTATACTCATCGAATTAATTTCGTATTAAATAAGTTATATTTCTTCATAATATTTAGTTATATAAATTATTATATTATCAAAATCCGTTTGGAAATCTCTTATGGCTAAGCTTGTACATAAGATTAATACAACGTGATAACCTCATTTTATGACTATTAAAAAATAAATTACATTTTAAATTCGGGCTTAAATTTGAGCTTGTTTCCAAATAAGTGCCCGTAAAAAATCAAAAAAGATATATATTCATAATTTATGTTAATTAATCTAAAATAAGTAACATTTAATCTTGTAATCAACAATATTTTTTTCATAAATTATACGTTACTGTAATTGTAACGCATTGATATGGCTACGTTTTAGTCTTATCCCTGCCCCATTACAGTAACGGAAAAGGAAACAAGGATTGTTGAACGATGTTTGACGAAGAATTTTCAATGGCAATAAGGCAGTTGCGTCTTAAAAAACTCCGAAGCCTTCTGATACTTCTCGGAATCGCAATTGGAGTAGCATCTGTAGTAGCCGTCGTCTCCTTCGGAGAAGGGCTCCGAATCAATGCGGTAGAAGAAATTCAGAAGTCTCGTGACCTGACTTTAATTGATGTTTCTCCAGGTTTAAAAGATAATGGACTCATCCTGATAAGCGAGTCGAAAGTAGAAGAACTAAAAGAATATGGGAAACTGGTCTGTCCGTATGTAAAGGATGCCTATGTTAGCCCTTCAGGGAGCTATTTTGACTTATTTGGTGTTCAGGAAGATTACAGAACTGCAAATGAGCTTGAGCTTGCCGGAGGGAGCTGGTTTGAGAGTGGACAGAACCAGATTGTACTTGGAAGTGACCTGTGGGGAAAACTGGAAAAGTTGGACGGAGCCAAAATAGGGACACCCATAACAGCTAAGCTGCGTCTTTATGGAGACGATGGGAGACCAATCGATAAGGAAGTAAACTTTATTCCAACGGGCTATCTAAAGCCAACAGGAAGTGAAATCGACAATGAAGCTTTTATGAGGCTTGAATCTGCAAAGGAACTCAGCAAAAAGGAGTATTATGACGGGGCTCTGGTTAAGGTGGAAAGTTCATCTCTTGTCACCGATACAAGAAGGAAGATCGAAAAACTTGGGCTTGCTACTTCAAGTGCCCAGGACGAAATCGATTCCGTTAACCGGATAATGAACGCGGTGACTCTTGTACTTGCCTTTTTTTCGAGTATTACCTTGCTTGTAGGTGGACTAATGGTAATCAACACTATGGTGGTCTCGGTCTACGAACGAACCAGGGAGATAGGGATCTCAAAAGCTCTTGGTGCTTCAGAATCTGACATCCTGCGAATGTTTTTAGCCGAATGTCTGTTTATCGGGGCTCTTGGTGGAATTTTTGGAGATTTTTTTGGTGTTATATTGTCAACGCTCATAGATAGAGTAGGAAGGCCCTTATTGATATCACGGCTTGGAATTGAAAATATTGGCCACCTGACTGCCTTAAACTTCAAGATTCTTGCAGCCGGTTTTGTAATTTCCTTAGTTGTGTCCGTGCTTTCAGGGCTTTATCCTGCCTGGAGGGCCGCAAAATTGGATCCTATCAAGGCACTGAGACATCTTTGAATGGATACTTAGCTTTTCCTGGAGATGATTTATTTGGATACTGGAAAGAAAATCTTGATAATAGGGCTGCTTGGAATCGGACTTTTGCTCCTTTACTTTTTCTCTGGAAACGGAGGCTGGCAGGGAGATGGTATTCCTCCATATACGATTGCAGAAGGAGTTGTCAGAGGAGAAGTCTATGTTGACGGGGGGCATGGCTATACCGGAGAAAACCCTTATATCCAGTATTTCAAACTGCCTTCCGGGGACATCAAATATGCTAGACTTTACGTACCCGTCTGGAACTATAAAAGTGGAAATAGCATCCGTGTAACTGTCAATGGAAATAACCTTTCAGTAAGGCAGGAACCTGATTATTCTTCGGCCTGGGGAGTCGGCCTCTATTGTTTACAAATCAATAATTCTCTCCACGCTGGAACAAATGAGGTTTCTATCTATCCTGAAATTCCAGGAGGTGGACCTTATGGCACTACCCTTGTAGCTGTTTGTGAGAACAGGTCCCAGTCTCCGGTCAAGTTCTGGATCAACGAGGGTGACTATGCTCTTGCGTATACAAATAATAA
>Ga0268263_1001631_pt1 | contig 18408 bp, 9 predicted proteins | sample Biomet5_FD_190358 | JGI IMG/M metagenome (GOLD analysis project Ga0268263, IMG submission 190358) | Microbial communities from bioreactor (seeded with sewage sludge) at LBNL, California, USA - Biofuel metagenome 5 (SPAdes) (version 4) | ecosystem: Engineered > Bioreactor > Anaerobic >... | reverse complement strand
GGTCCTGAACGCGGCGCACATCTTTTCACTGAGCCAGTAAACGATCGGTGTGCCGGGAATAGAGGCGAAGTCCGAGCGTGATGCCTGGTAGAAGTCGCTCTCGCGGGTGCGGGCGTCGAGGGCTGCGTGCAACGCGGAGACCTTCTCAGCTTCGGAGTTTCCGTCGACGAGGCGGACGAACGACCCTGCCCGCTTGCCCGGCTTGTTGGTGAGCACGAATGCCGTCGAAGACACGACTTCGCCGCCGATGGAATCGAAGGCTTTGGCGCCGAGGTGGAGCATCGAGGCGATCTGCTGGTGTGCCAGCAGCGAGTCGCGGAGCCTCGCGTACGAGCTGAGGAACATCCACGACTGCATCGTGATCATCGCCACCGCTCCTCGCGGCGCCGCGAAACTGGTGCAGCGTTCGATGAAGGCCGCAAACAGATCGGACTTGCTGTCCGGGTACTCGTCCTTCATGAACTGTGAAAGCAGAGCGTTCATCTGCTTGCTGCCCATATAGGGCGGGTTCGCGACCGCGACGGCATAGCCGCGGGTGAGGTAGGTGGCTTGGTCGATGACGCGGGCGGCCCAGTGGAGTACCTCAGCGCGGAGGATGTCGCCCTCGTCGTCGAGCGCGACCAGGTGATCGGCGAGCCGAACTGTCAGCTCGGGGTCGGACTGGATGAGCGAGCCGAAGGTGTCGGCGTTGGCGAACTGGTTCCAGAACGCCTCTTCCGCGTGCCTGTCGCCGCCCTTGGTGACGAGGTAGCTCAGTTCGTCGGACGTAAACGTGATCGGGTCAAGCACGCAGACGTTCGGCTCAACCGGGTTCTTGAGGAAGAGCTTGCGCCTGGCCGCAGCCTTCATCGTCAACGCGAACGCTGCCAAGGCGCCAGCGCGCGGGTCGATCTCGGTGCCATAGAGGTTGTGGGTGACGATCAGGCTGGGGATCTGAGAGGGGGCATAGCCCTCCTCCTCGTAGATCGCATACATCAGGTCGAAGGCGTAGGTGAGCATGTGGCCCGACCCGCAGGCCGGGTCGATGATCTTCAAGTCCTCGGGGCCGGCGATCTTGAGGAAGTCGATCTCCACGTCGACCGGGGCGATGTAGTACTCCATCTGCTCGATGAGGCGTGAGCCCGGGTGGTTGAGCATCCACAGCCGCCCGACCGAGTTCTCCACGAGATAGCGGACGATCCAGTGCGGGGTGAACAACTGCGTGGCCGCGGGGATCTCGTCGGCTCCCGCTTTCTCGTTCTTCTTGAACCCTGCGAAGACCTCGTCCTTCCGCTCAGAAATGTAGAACTGGTAGAGCCAGCCGATGACCTCGACGTCCTGGCAGACCTCCTCGGTTAGCACTTTGACTGCGCGGTTGAGCACCGAGTCGTCTGCGAGCAGATTGGCCGGGATGAGCAGCTCGGTGAAGTCGCCTTCGCGCTCGAACATGAACGGCATCGCCTTGTTCCAGTAACGGCAATAGTCGGCAAGGAGGAGTTCGTAGGCCTCGGCCTGGGCATCGACGCCGAGGCGCGGCTGCCGGGTGCCGTTGAGTAGCCCCGTGATGGTCGACAGGTTGGTCTTGACCACGTCGCCGTCGACCTGACCGGCCTTGGCCGCGGCCAGCACTGCGGGCTGCCCGACTTGGTCGGCAGCCGGTGAGACTACACCGATGCCGGTGTAGCCGTTGGCGTCCATGAAGCGCAGGGCGATGATCCGGTTGAACCAGGTGTAGGCGACCTTGTCGGCCACGTGCCCCTTGCCTCGGGCACCTCCACCACCGGCCGTGATGGCACGCTCCAGGGTGGCAACGGCCTTCGGCTGCTCGACGCGCTCCGGTGAGGCCTGAGCAAGCACGGCAGTGATCCGTGCTCCAACTTCCCTGATGAGTTCGGTGCGCGCCGAGGTGGCGAATGACTTCAGCGGTGCAGTGTTCATCAGAGCGTGATTCGCTTTCCGTCGTTGAGAGTTGCGACAAGTGCGGCGCGGTACTTGGCAAGGTAGGCGTCGACGTCGTCCTCGGACTCCAGGACTCCCGCCGCGCCAGGCACACTGATCGTCTTGACCGACACCATCGGCTTGGGCGCCACAGGGTCGCCCGGATCAACAGGACCGGGCTGCGGTGACTCGACGAGTGTGTTGAGGAGCGCCGGGTAGTCGTCCTGCTCGAAGGTCGCGCCCGTCTGGAGGATCAGTGCGATCTGGTTCTCGCTGGCGAGGCGCGCGAGCATCTGGTCGATGCGCCGGATGACGCTTGTCTGAGCTTCCGCTGTGGCACGCGCGTAGTAGGCACTGCCGAGCAATTCGGCTCTGCGTCCCTCGACTTCCGCGGTGACGTCGGCGCGCTTTGTGGCAACGACGTCGTCGATCTGCCCGCGCAGCGTGTCGGTTGCGACCTTGAGCTGGTTCATCTTGTTGCCGCGGAAGGCGTTGGGGTCGGCCAGGAGTGTCTTGACCGGTTCGGCACTGCCAGTGGGGAGGCAGCCGAGGTTTCCGGTGTTGTTCCCCAGGAGGGCTTGGGCTTCGTCGAAGATCTTGGCCTGCTGCCCGTTGAGGAAGGACTTGATGTGGTCGATCAGGTCCTCCTTGGCTTCGACTAGTTCGGCGGCCTTGTCGAAGCTGCTGAGGTACCAGTCGGTCGGCTTGCCGATGACCTGGTCGAGCAGGGCGACGACAGACGAGAGCTGGCCGACAAAGGGGTACCGGCTCGTGCGCACAAGCTCGTCGAGTTCGTCGCGTTTGGCGGTGAGCCGGTCCTTGCCGAAGCGGGCCAGTTCGGAAGGATCGCTCGGCACGTCGCCATTGTCGAAGAAGTCCGTGCAGAACTTCTTGAACGCAGCGACCTTGAACTGGTCGTAGGCCTTCTGCGGCGCGACGACGGTGTGCTGTTGCTTGCCCGTGTTGCGGATGAGGGTGGCCGCTTCGGTGCGGACGACGGGGTTGGAGTCGACCGAGAGCGCGACCTTGCCGTTGCCGACAAGCCAACCGAGTACGACCTCGATGGAGCCGAGGTCCCAGCCATAGGGCTTGGACTCGAAGCGGTCGACGATCTTCTTGACTGTGACCTGCTCTCCCAGGCCCGTCTGAATGGTGATCCAGGATTGAACCTCGGCTCCGGGAGAGGCGAGAACGCTCAGGTTCCCGGCGCTGATTAGACCCTGATCGTTCTGCACTGCAGCAGCGACCTGCTGCTCCGGGTACACATGGCCGCCGAGCAGCCCGAGGTTGGTGTAGGTCCGGCTGACGAGTTCCTGGAACCCGTCGGTCACGCGCGCGACGGCATCCGGTGACGAGGAGGTGATCTCTGCGGCGTTGATGATCAGCTGCGCCTTGCCCACGGCCTGGCGGATGCGCTCGATGAGTTCCTTCTCGCGGTCGGCGTTGAGTACCTGCTTGGACTGGAGAATCGCCTGCATCGAAGCAGTGGTGCCCGAGTTGAGGCGCTGTTTGGTGTATTTGGCGGTCTTGAGTAGCAGGCGCAGGTCGGCGAGCAGCCGCTTGTCACGGCCGAGGAGGACCCGCAGCTCGTCCCGGCCCATGCTCTGGGCGGCGATCTCTGAGTCGCTGTAGCTCGTCTCGGGGGTGACGAAGTGGACGGTCAGCTCGCGCTGGTTGCCCTGGGGCACGTCATCGAGCTTGTAGCCGAACTGGAAGTCCTGGCCGTTCTTCGCGTACTTGAGCTTGTTCGTCTTGAGGATGTCGGACGAGAGGTACTTGAAGAGCCTGCCCGACACTTCGGAGGAGTCGACGTCGAGCGCCTTGATCTCTTTCTCGATCTCCTGCTCCTCGTTAGTGAGGTACTCGTAGACGTTGCCGTTGCGCTGCACGTACGACTGCGACTCGAGCAGGTTTAGCGCCTCCTGGACCTGCTTGCTCAGCCCATTGAGGTCGAGCCCGAACCGGTCGTAGACGAGCACGGTCAGGTTGCGCGGCGTTGCCTTGAAGGTATCGACGTACTTGACCAGGAACAGCGCCTTGAGGAGCCGGTTGGCGAGGATCGTGACATCCGAGGTCGGGTCGGGCAGATGTTTCTCGGCTTGGAGGACGGCGCCTTGGGCTGCCGCCTTCAGGGCCGCACTGATGCCGGCGAACATCTGGTCGAATGTGGCGAGGTAGCCCACCTGCTCATCGCCGATGCGCTTAGCGACCTCCTGGACCACGCCGAGCATTGAGCGCTCGCCGACCGAGCTGTTCTTTCCCTCGAACATGTTGTGGTCGGACAGGCCCTCGATCGCGGCCTGGAACATCGGGATCTGATAGGTGACGAACGGGTATGTGTTGACGAAGCGGGCCTCGTCGACATAGTTGCGGTAGGTCTTGGCGCCGTCGATGAAGTTGAAGATCGTCGGGAAGTTCGCGGACTGCTGGGAGTAGATGGCCTCGAGATCGGCCGCTCCTGACGCGTTCTTCTCCAGGAGTCGCTTGCTGATGACCTCTTCGACGTCCTGGCTGGTGAGCTTCACCTTGGTGCGGAACCTGGCTTGGATCTTGGAGAAGTCGTTGCCCTGCTGCTTGGTGCGGTCACCGACGACCTTGTCCATGTCCTCCTGCGAGGTGACGAATACCCACGCCTGTCCCTTGCACTTGGTGTTGAGGGACTCCGCGATCGTCTGGAGGTTGAGCATGAGCTTGACGTCGTCGGCGACGAACTGGCCGACCTCATCGACAAAGAAGTTAAGCCGAAACCCGGACTCCTGCTTGTCGATCCACGCCTGGACGGAGTTGGCGAAGTCCTCGATCGAGACGGCGTAGGACTTCTGGTACTGGGCGATGATGCCGGGGTTTGCCTCGCCGTTGACCTCAGCGAACGCCTTGTCGATGTTGTGGCTCTCAAGCGCGGTCTGCTCGCGGCCCTGGGACCAATCGATGCCGGCCCGCTTGGCGAAGGCAGCCTTGAAGGCGTCGTACTGTCCCCGCTTGTCGAGGTCTTCCTCGAAGCGGGCGACGGCGCCGTCGTTGCCGAAGTATCCGCGGCTCTCGTCGAAGACCTTGACGAACACTTTGAGAAGCGCGTCGGTCTGGTCTTTGGTGATGAGGGTCGCCTTCTGGTCGATGTTGAACAACAGGCTCTTTGCCGGGACGGCGGCGGCCTTCTTCAGCGACGCGGTGAGGAACGCGTCACCCGTCTTTGTCAGGAAGCTCTCGCTCACCTTCTCGCGCGGGAGCGCCTGACCCTCGACGTCGCCGAGCAGGTGTGCAAGCATCTTGAGCAAGTGAGACTTGCCGGAGCCAAAGAAGCCCGAGATCCACACGCCGTTGGCGTTCGTGTAGTTGGTGTACTCCTCCAACAGCGGGGCGACTCCCTTGGCGGCGTCGTTGGTGAAGACGTACTCCTCTACCTCGATGCCAAGGTGGTCGGCATCGTCGGCTTTGACGACACCCTCGATGGAACGGGTTACGTCTTTGAGAAAGATCTCGTTGAGCTTCATCGGGTCATGCTTCCTGGTCGAGGATGCGCTTGGCGCGGTAGAAGGAGTCGTCCTTAAGCTGGCCGAACAAGACCAGCGCTGAGCCCTGCGTGGCCGACACCTCGTACCGGCCCGGGAAGAACATCAACATCGGCTTGTCTGAGACGACGGTCTGCAGGTTGTTGAGCACCGTGTGCGAACGCACGAACGGGAACACCTCGCCGATGCCGGTGAGGAAGAGGATGTGAAACGACTCGTCCGCGATGCGCTCCTTGATCGCGGGGGCGAGGTGCATGTGCGGGTCGAGCATGTTCTGGAGCATCTTCAGGAAGTCGGGCTTGTCCATCGTCTGCTCGGCGGCAAGAACGCGATCCCAGACGCTGCGTTTCTTGAGCAGCTGGACGCAGAGGTCGTAAAGGTTGATCTCGAGGACCTTGACGCCCAGCTCAGTGTCGAGTTTGGTCTTGATGCGCCTTTTGGCCTGGGCAACGTCGAGCGCCCACGTCGGGTCGTAGTCGTAGATGAAGTGGGCGACCTCTTTGCCGAGGCCCTCCATCTTGAGGAATCGCTCGCTGCTGAGCACCTTGAACAAGTGCTCCTCTTGCCGGACCAGCGTGGGCTTGGATTGCGGGGGCATCAGGCCATCCTCGTCGGGAAGAAGCGTATGTCGCTCGGCGTGCGCTCGGTGAGGCACTCGGCGACGCGGGCTGAGAGCAGCGCCGGCTCGATGGCGCGTTTTGCGTTCAGCAGCCCCGCCTCCCCCATCATCCTGAATAGCACCTGCCGCAACTTCCTGTAGGAGAGGTCGGTGACCCCATCTAGCTCGTCGTGCCACATGGCCTTGGCGCGATAGAACGAGTCGTAGTCGGCGTAGGAGACAGTGTCAACCAAGGTGAGGAAGCGCTCACGTAGCACCTCCTCAGCGAACTCTCCGATGAGGTCGTAGCGGCGGCAAGCGGCGGCCCACATGAGATGCCCGCGCTCGGTCGATGTGCCGTCGACCACGATCTGGAGTTCGGCTTCGCTGAGCAGTTGGAGCCGCGGCATGAGGGCGCCGAGAACTCGCATGGTTGAGCTGGCGACGCGGCTCTGAAGCAGGTTGGCCTCTCTGACCTGTGTCCGGGTCGCGGCCCAGTCGTGACCCCGCAGGTAGACTGTCGCGACCACGGACGCTTCGGTCGCAAGAAGGCCGCCGGTCGTGAACGACAGGGCATACCGCTGCGTTGCGGCCGAGCTGCTGCTCACGGGGCACCCCCTTGGAAGATGGCAAGTTGATCACGATATGTCGGCCTTGCGACAGTGTGGGCCCAGCGTGTGATGGTTAGGTGCCGTACTTGTGGCGGGGCGCTTCTTGCGCCGCACCGCCGCTGCGCACCCAATCGTCGATCTCCCTCGCCTGGAATTTCCAGAGTCGACCAACTAGGTGCGCAGGCATGGCCACCTCGCTGGTCCAGATGTAGGCAGTGCCCTTCGTGATACCCAAGTGCGCGGGGATCTTCTCGGCAGACAACCATTGGCTCAGACATGCCCGCCTAGCCCCGAGTTGCCACGCAGCATGTCATGTCGGCCACCCTAGCCGTGAGAGCGGTTCACCGTCCGAGAGGCTCGGTCAAAACGAGTGAGACTGGGCGTGGCGCCCGATAGAGGCGGCCACCCCCTCAGCCGCTCCAGTTGCATCCACTAGTGGGAGGATGCTGCGTTGAGCCGCATGAGGCCAGCTGGCGCTGTCGGCCGGCAGCGGCAGACTTCGACGCATGGCGGACTATTTCTCGCTGATCGCCCAAGTCGCTGCAACGCTGCTGGTCGCTTATGTGGTCTTGGTGGGGCCGCGCACCAATGCTGATCGGGTCGCTCGAGTCATCGAGGTGCTGGGCGCGGCCTGGATGGTGTACGTACTGGTGACCGCGATGGCTTTTGCGTTACCGAGACTCGACAACTCAAAGGACTTGGAAAATGCGAGCTACCTCTTCCTGATGATGCTCGTAGCTGTGCTCTTGATGGTGTTCGCTGCATTCGTTCGTCCGATTCGGGCAGTGCGACCATTCTGGTTCCGTCTGCCGGAGCCGGAGCCGGAGCCGGAGCCGTCTGCCGGAGCCGGTCGTGCCGCGAACCCACCCGCGACGCACGCGGCCTTTGATGAGCCCGGTGCGGAGTCACCTGGGACACTCACGCCGAGCCCTCCGAGAGTCTCCTCGCCAAGGCCGGGCGGTTTGACAGCGTGGGCCGTCGCCGCAGGCACTCGTCGACCCGTCAATATGGGGACATGGCCAACGATGTCCAGACGAGTGCAGCGAACCCGAACCGGGTGGACGCGCTCTTCAGCTATGTGGTGGCGACGGACTCAGGGTTCGCGCCGAACCTGTTCCACGGAGTGTGCACGCTCGCCTGCTGCAAGCCGAAGTTGCGCAAGTCGATCGGCAACAGACTGTTGCGGGAGTCTGGACGGGCTGACATCGCCGAGTTGCGGCAGGCTGATCCGGGGTTCTTTCGGGCGCAGAACTTGTGGCTTGTTGGGCTGGCTGGTGCGGGGCTGCGGGATCGTCCGCGTCGGTCGGTCGTGTATGTGATGCAGGTCACTGACGTGCTCGATTTCGCGTCCTATTACGCGGAGTATCTGCAGAAGCGTCCGAGCCGGACGCCGCCGCTCACGTCGGCTGATCCGGCCTGGCACGGGGATGCGATCTACGACGGCAACGATCCCGCCACTGCGCGCCAGCTGACTCCGTGTGCGCACTCCCGTGGTGATGATGAGGACGAGGGCAACAAGTGGCATGACCTCGGTGGACGCTACGTCCTGGTGTCGGACCGCTTCATCTGCTTCGGCGCCGGCGCGTCCTACCGGCCGATCGAGGAGAAGCTGCACCACGGCAGGGGACACCGCTCCCACCACACCCCCGAGACGATCGCCGAGCTTGAGGCACTACTCAACGGGGATTGGGCTGAGCTGCTCAGCCGTCCCGGAGTCCCGGTGGTCGTGGATGTGCCGGTCGATCCCAACTGCGGATCCGGGCGCGCGAAGTGAAGATCGTGCTGTCCCGCAAGGGCTTCGACTCCCAGTACGGACGCATCCCCAGCCCGACGGAACTCTGCTCTCGCTGCCAATCCCGACCTCGGAATCCGGACGCCGCTTCGCCGACCTCACCCACGATGGCCGGACGTACTCAAAGGTCATCACCCAGCTCGGCGGCTCTCCGGCTACCGCGGACGGGTGCTGCCATCTCGATCCCGACCTGCGGCCCGGCAGCGCGCCCGGGTGGGTGCCTGCCTTCGGCCAGACCGGCGCGGCCCAGACGCATCTGGCCAACCAGGGTGTGGGCGTCGGCGATCTGTTCCTCTTCTTCGGACGGTTCCGCCGCACCGAGCACGACACCGCCGGCCGTCTGCGCTACGTCCGGGACGCCCCCGCCCAGCACATCGTGTTCGGCTACCTGCAGGTCGGCGCGATCGTCCGCGGCGAACAGATCCGTGACTACCCGTGGCATCCGCACGCCGAGAACCCGAACCCGCTGCCAAACAACACCCTCTACCTGGTCGGCGACCGGCTCACCTTCGCTGATGCGCCTGGCTGCGGCGTCCTGAGCTACCGCGACGATCGGGTCCTCAGCGCGCCGGGCTTGGCTCAATCGCGCTGGCGGCTCCTCGACTGGATGGCGACAACGCCGATCAGCTACCACTCCCCGTCCAGCTTCAAGGACGGCTACTTCCAGTCGGCCGCGAAGGGCCAGGAGTTCGTCCTCGAGGTGACCCCCCAGGCTCGGGCATGGGCGGAGGCGTTGATCTCCGAAGCCAGCTGATCGACAGTGTTTCGAGACTCGCCTCAGGCCTTGCACCAGAAGGGCAAGCGCCGGAGGTATGAAGTCCCAGCACTCATCAATAGCGGCAAGCGCTACCACGATTCCGCTGAGCGCTCCCGACGCGCCTTCCGGGAGGCCTAGCTCGGCCAGGGCCGACACCAGGTCGAGCACTTGAAGGGTCCATGTCACGACGATTCTCAGCCAATCGCTTCGGGTTGTGTATCTGCTCACAGACCGCAAGAAGGGCGGCAGGACCGAGATGATCCGGCGGATGGCGACCGCGGGTGGGGTTCGCGCTGGACCCACGCCAGTTTGGGGCGGGTCCTCGAAGAGCGAATAAGGGACGATCTCCCGTCGCTTCTAGGCGAGGCGGAGCCTCGCGCGAAAGACCAGTCGAGGGATTTGAGGCTCAGTCGCTGTGCGGCCAGGCCAGCGACGACCCCGAAGCTGACTGCGGCGACACTCGCGGCACGAATGGCCCTAATGGACGCCGACGAGACCACGGGAGCTCCATGGCACAGACGAGCATCACAGCTAGGGCGGGAGGTGCTCGGCTGAGCTGCCGCCCGAGCCACTGAACACACAGCGACGCTGAGGGCACACAGAGCGCACCACCCGGAGACCTACTAGCGGCGCCACCGCGCGTCGCTCATGGCGCGAGCACCGTTGGGTGTCTAGCTCGTGCGGCAGGCGTCGAGGTTGGCTCCCTAAAGCCGCTGCTCGTGGCCAGATGCGAGGGTCTGCTCAGCGAGCGAAGTCTCGTTGGCACTGCGCAAGCCAGGCGGACGGGTCGTCCGCGGCGAACAGGCTGGAGCCGCTGACGATCCAGTTGGTGCCGGCGAGGCTGAGTCGGCCGAACTGATCGGGGCCGACGCCGCCGTCCACTCCGATCGACTCGTGGCAGCCGCGTTCGAACAGCCGAGTGACGCGGTCGACGGCTCGATCATCGAAGGGTGACCCGGCCCGACCAGGGGTGATCGACGTCCCGAGAACGTCGAACGACCCGGGCGGGACGAGCTCGAGCGGGGTCTCCAACGACACGGCAAGGGCCGGACGGGCACCGCGCTCCTCGATCCGCCGCAGTGCAGCAGTCCCGAGGTTCAGCCGGTCATGAAGCTCACCGGGGCCCGGGGATGCAGCTTGTGTGAAGCCCCCCGGGCTCGGTCGACGGCGTCAGATGAACAAAGTGGTCCGGGAGTCTGCGGCCTCGTCGAGGAAGGTGGCCACACCGCCGAACTCGACGCCGTCCAGCAGGTCGGATTCGGCGATGCCGAGCAGGTCCATGGTCATGGTGCAGGCGATGATCCGGGCGCCGCCGGCTTGGGCGGTGGCGATCATGGTCGGCAGCGGAGCGACGCCGTTCTTCTTCATGACCTTGTTGATCATTGCCGTGCCGGCACCCAGCATGTTCATCGACGACAGGGTCAGCGAGTCGGCACCGCTGGGCATCATGGTCGCGAACATCTTGTCGATGGCCTTGCGCTCCCGCTTGGGCGGATTCTTGGTCCGCAACGAGTTGAGACCCCAGAACGTGAAGAACATCGACACGTCCTCGCCCATGGCGAGGGCTCCGTTCGCGATGATGAAGGCGGCGATCAGCTTGTCCAGGTTGCCCGAGAACACCACGAACGAGGTCTTCAGCTTGTCCGCGGGTTGGCTCACCGGCGTCGATGCCGACAACTGGCCGGCCTGCCCCTTGCGGAACAGCGCCTCATAGCCGGGGCCTCGCGGAGTGAGTTCGAGCAGCTGGTGACCGTTGCGACGGGCCCATGCGGGGGCGTCCGTTGCGAAGCCCGGGTCGGACACATTGACCATGATCTCGTCGCCGGCGTTGAGCGTCCCCATCTTCTCGCTGAGCTTGAGGATGGGCCCCGGGCAGGCGAGTCCTGCACAGTCGAGGTCGACGCGAAGACCGGTGGCCGGCCGTTCGGCGGCCTTGATCGATTCCCGCTCCGCGTAGAGCTCCACGGGAGCCGGGGAGGCGTTGCCCTCCTCGGCGAGGTCGTGCCAGAACCGGAACGTTGTGCTGCCGCCGGAAAGGGTGGCGACGTCAGCGAAGCCGCGCTGCACCAGCGCTCGTTGGGCCAGATAGCTGCGGAAACCCACCGCGCAGTACAGACGCAGCGGGATTGTCTTGTCCCAGCTTTCGCACACGCTGCGCAGGGTGCCCAGCGGCACGTTCTGCGCTCCAGGCAGGTGCCAGATGTCGTATTCCTCGGGCGTGCGGACGTCGATGATCCGCGCGCCTTCGGTGTTGGCCGGGTAATCCTCGGCGTACCAGAGTCTGAGGTCCCCGCGGATGGTGTTGGACGCAACGAAGCCGGCCATGTTGACCGGGTCCTTCGCCGATCCGAACGGCGGGGCGTAGGCGAGCTCGTACTCCTCGAGGTCGAACACCGTCGACCCGTTGCGGATTGCGGCTGCCAGTACGTCCAGGCGCTTGTCGACCCCGTCAAAGCCGGTGGCCTGTGCCCCGAGGATCTTGCCGGTGGTGGGGTCGAAGAGCACCTTGAGGTGCAGCATCGCGGTGCCGGGGTAGTAGCCGGCGTGGCCGGACGGATGCACGTGGACCGAGCGGAACGGCACCTTGAACATCTTCAGTTGGCGTTCGGATGCGCCCGTGCCACCGGCCACCATGTCGAAGACCTTGACGATGGAGGTGCCCTGGGTGGAGCGGTACTGGGTGTCGCGTCCACAGATGTTCTCGGCGGCGACACGGGCCTGCCGGTTGGCAGGCCCGGCCAATGGTACGAGGTGGGAACCTGGCAGGACGGTGTGGAGTGTCTCCACCACGTCGCCGGCGGCGTAGATGTCGGGGTCTGAGGTGCGCATGTGAGTGTCCACGCGGATGCCGCCCCGATCACCCAGCTCGAGACCGATCGCCTTGGCCAGGTCGGTGCGAGGCCGGACTCCTGCGGCGAGGATCACAAGGTCGGCGGTGAGGGTGGTGTTGTTGTTCAGTTCGACCCGCAGGCCTCCCTCGGGGAGTTCGGCGAACGCCGCGACCGCGGTGGACAAGTGGAGCTGGACGCCGTGGGCCTTGAGGTGGTGCTCCACCGGTATCGACATCTCCCGGTCCAGCGGAGGAAGGATCTGGTCGGCCATCTCGACCACCTCGACCTTTGCACCGCGATGCACCAGGTTCTCGGCCATCTCCAGACCGATGTAGCCCGCCCCAACGACGACCGCCCGCAGCTTGTCGCGCTTGCCGACCTTCGCACCCGCCATGGCGCCGTCGACGATGGTCTTGATCTGATCCATGTCGTTGATCCGGCGCAACACGTGAATGCCGGGCAGATCGATACCCGGCAACGGTGGCCGGAGGGCCCGTGCTCCCATGCACAGGGCGAGCTTGTCGTAGCTCTCGGTGTAGGTGCGATTCCCGTCGAGCTCGCGGACGGTGACCGTCTTGGCGTCTCGGTCGATCGAGACGACCTCTGTCGCGATCCGGACATCGATGTCCAGCGACTCGCGAAGGCTCTCCGGGGTCTGGAGCAGCAGCCGGTTCCGGTCCTTGATCACCTCACCGATGTGGTACGGCAGGCCACAGTTGGCGAAGGAAACGTGGTGGCTCTTCTCCAGCACCACGATCTCGGCGAATTCATCCAGACGACGAGCGCGAGCCGCCACAGACGCACCAGCGGCGACGCCGCCCACAACAACGAGTTTCACGTCGCAATAGTACGCAAAATGCGCCAATACACCCGGGGGTTTGCGCCATAGTCGCACTACTTGCGCGTGTCATGGTAGCGAGTCTCCCGTCGATCGTGACTCCGAATCGTTGTTCGATTAGGAGTGATGCATCTTGTGTGCGCTCGTTGAGCCCTTGGTTGAATGCTGACTCGAGGATTGGATGAAGAGATGCCCAAACACCCCCCGGTAGGAAGGCCACGGAGCAGGCGGTGGTGGTCACGCGCCACGATGAGCACCGTCCTCGCTCTGAGTGTTGCCACGGCCTCGGTTGCCACAGGGCTTCTCGGGGTCACCAGCGCCTCGGCGGCGCCCGGCGACGAGCCCACGTTGTCCCTGACCATCAACCAGACCGACGGCACCGAGCCGTGGAACACAGATGACGCCGCCGGGCATGACTCGGCACCTGATAACGGCATCATCCGCACCAACGACACAGTCTCCTACGACCTGGGCATCCGCTTCGAAGGGGCCAGCCACACCGGCACCGTCGTCGAATTCACCCTGCCGAAGGGGCAGGGGTTGGTGCAGCTGCCGCCGTTCTGCGAGGCCGGATCATCGGTCACCCCGGCCCAGCTTCCGGCTCCCGCGGTGCCGCTGACGGCCACCTCGTGGCAGACATTGCCGCAGCAGTCGGTGAGCTGTGCCCTCACGGACTATGCCGCCGGTCAGGCCCTGAACTTCAACTTCGTGACCTCGGTCCGTCCAGAGGTTCCGGACGGAACGTCTTTGGCCCCGATCACGTTCACCGCCCACTCGACCGAAGCGCCCACCCCGGTCACGGTGGCTGGCCCCGATCCGCTGACGGTCTCGGCCAAGGCCGACTACGACCTCTCCAAGCGGTACAACTCTCCCAACAACAACGGTCCCATCTACAACGGCGTCGGACCTTGTATCGGCGAGCCGAACCTTCCCTGCATGTTGGTCTGGTACCCGGTGACCATCAACGTCCCGGCCGGAGGCAAGGGCAGCTCGCCACTGCAGAACGGGATCTCGTTTGTCGACGACCTGTCGCCCGAAGCGTTCTTCGGCCCCACGGTGTGGGCCAATGCCGTGGCGCTGGCAGGAAGCGAAGCCGCCGCTCGCACCAAGTACGCCCCCCGGGCCAACTGCCTGGGCAAGGTGGGGTTGACGTCCGGAACGGGTGTGTACCTTCCGGTGGGCGGACTGAGCAGCCCCGGCGCCACGACGACCAACAGTGTCCGCGAGTCCGGTTCCCCGTCCTGCAGCCCCACCCACACCGTGGGTGAACCGGTGACGGTGACGATCACCGGCACTGACACCAGCGCCGTGACGGTGCCCACCACGACCGCCAAGGGGAATGCGCTCCCGGTCAATACGGGCACCATTGCGTCCTACGACTTTGGCGTCGGTATCCCGATGGCAGCAGTCCTCGACCTCGGCATCCGGAGCAACGATACGTGGACGCTGAGCACCACGAACACCTACACCGATGTCCAAATGCGCGACCTCAACGGGAACCTGGTCGCGGATGACCCCAGCAACAACTCCCGCGAGAACACCCTGCGCCTCCAGACGGGCGGTGGAGCCGACAAGTTCTTCTCGGGGATCTGGGGCCAGCCCGGCAACACCCCGTCATCAGCGTGGTTGGCGGCGGGTGGAGCACGCTACGTCGAGGGACCGCCCGGATCCGGATTGTTGAAGGACGGCAACACAGTCGTGGCGGCCGGTCAGGCAGTACAGAGCACTCTGAGCTTCACCGAGCGTGGCATCTCCGGCACAGGAACTGAGGTGTCGCGCACCGTCGTCGGCTGTGACACCTGGGACCCGTCCCGACTCAAGCTGGCCGCCGACCCAACCTGGACCGGACATCGAGGCGCCGCGACGCCCAGCAACGGCAAGCCGGTCTGGCCGGCCGCCTACTGGTCCAACGAGGATCAGAATGACCTGGCCGAGATCAACACCGCGACCGGCCTGATCGACGGGCTGGTTGTGGAGTACAGCTCCGGCGCCTTTGGCGCCGGTTCAGATGCCAAGTGCGACACCGGCAGCTGGTTCACCAACCCGGACGACGTGCCCGGCGTCACCAAGGCCACCGATGGACAGGGCCGCACCACCTGGGACGGCATCAACCGGGTCCGGGTGCGCTTCAACACCCAGTGGCCGGCCGGAGATCCGCGCTCGGCGTTCTCGCTCCTGATGGCGATCGGCCAAGAGATCAAGCCGACCGGCCGCAACACCGAGCCCATCGGCAACTGGGAGACGGTGAAGTACCGTCGCGGCATCCAATCGGTCGAGGACACGCTCACGGCACCGACCTCCGAGCTCCCCTCCGACTACAACCCCGCCACTCACGTCGGCAGCCTCGGGGACAGGCTGTGGGAGGGCACTGGCCAGGCACGGGTCCGTAAGTACGTCAAGAACCCGACCACCAGCGAGTTCACCGACACCGCGGTGCCGCAGTACACCGGCGGCTCTCAGGTGACCTACCGGATCAACCCGAGCCTGAGCGGTGACGCACGCCCGGGCGCGGCCAGATGGCCGGTCACGGTGGAGGACTGCTTGCCCCGTTACCAGGTGTTCGCCTCGTCACAGCGGTCCAGTGGCTCGGCCATCACACCTGCAGTGGTCCAGATGGGGGCTCCGTCCGGCGCCGAAATCACCTGCGCAGCCACCCAGCAGTACGTGAAGTGGGACCTGGGCAACTATGCCGTGGGTGAGGTCATCGACCCGGTCGAGGTCACCGCCGAGGTACTCGACGTGGCCCGCAACGCCACCTACTCCAACGTGACCGTGGTGGCCTCTCCGGCTGACCCGAGCCCCGTGGCGGCTCGCACCGACGACGTGCAGATGCAGTTGGTGGTGCCCACCGGTATCAAGATCTCCAAGACGGTGGACAAGCCGGTGATCGAGATCAACCCGGCCGGCGTGACCCACCCGCGGTCCTTCACGTGGAGCGTGTTCTTCGCCAACATCGACGGCCCCACCAATGTGGCCAACGTGGACGTCATCGACGTGCTGCCCAACAACTCGGTGGGTGGCAGCGACTTCAGCGGCGTCCTGACGTTCAACAACGCCACTGTCGTGGCCGGCGGTTCCGGTATGGACGTGGTGTACAGCAAGACGCCACACACTGCCGTGGCCCTGGACCCGCGTGATGCCTCCAACGACCCGACGACTGGTAGCACCGTGTGGTGCGATGCGCCCTCCGCCGGTTCTGTTGTGATGGGTAGTGGCACCGCGGCAGACTGCCCGGCCTCGGCCTCGGAGGTGACAAGCCTGCGCATGCTGCGTCCGGGCGCGTTCACCACCGACGACGAGTTCCAGGTCAACATCTCGATGACACCCATGGGCAACAAGCCTGGTGACGTGTACATCAACCGGACCTCTGGCAAGGCCGACGGCGTCACCCAGTCCGTGGGCCCCGCCCGCCGCAGCGTGGAAGTGGTCGCCTCGGCCATCGGTGACCGTGTGTGGGAGGACACCAACGAGAACGGCCTCCAGGACGCCGGAGAACCAGGTATCCCGGGGTGGCCGGTCCGGCTGATCGGTACCGATGTGGACGGCAACGCTGTCGACCTCAGCACCGTCACTGACGCCAACGGCGAGTACATGTTCACCGATTTGGCCAGTGGTGAGTACCAGGTGATCTTTGACCCGGCCCACCTGGGCGCGAACTCGACCTTCACCACCGCTCAGGTGGACGCAGGCGCTCAACCGGCCAAGGACTCCGATGCCGACCCAACCACGGGCAAGGCCCCGAAGCTCACCCTGGGGGTCGACAGCACGGACAAGACTTGGGACGCGGGCGTGCATGAGACGTTGGGCTACTCGTTGCCTCGAACGGGCGGTCCTGCGTTGTGGCTTCTCCTGCCTGCGGCAGGTGCCATCGGGGCTGGTGGGTTGCTCCTGAAGAGGCGCCGCACCAACTGACCTCGTTCGCCCAGGCGCGACTCCCGCGAGAGCTGGCTTACGGTCCTCGCGACACCTTCGATCTGAAGGTGTCGCGAGGACCGTTCCGGCTTCCACGGAGAAGACGGTTTTGGGTATCGGAGCTCTCGGGACACCTCAGCGTCAAGGATTCGGGCGATGGTCTCTGCTGTGGAAATCGTAAGGTTCGGATTGTTCGTGGGACGCCGTCATGAACCCGGGAATACCATCGCAGATCGCTGGGTCAAGCCGGCGAAGCTGGATGAGCCTGCTCCGTTCCACGACCGGCTGGGGAGTCAGCCGTCGATCCCGCTGCCGGTCCGGCGGAAGAGCCAAGATGGGGACGTGGCCAACGACGACACCGCCGGACGCCTGCGCTACGTCCGGGCCGCCCCCGCCCAGCACATCGTGTCCGGCCCGTACTGCACGTCGCTCAGCCAGGACCCGCGAGCCTCCACCGGTCGCACGTGTAACAAAACTGCCGCTCGCCTCAACTACTCCGGTGCAAGCAGCAAGCAGCAAGCAGCAAGCAGCAAGCAGCAAGCAGCCAGTTCAGACGACGAACAACCGCCACTACGTCCGCTTGTCCAAGTCCATCCAACTGACGAAGGAGCAGGGCAGGTACCCCATCGTTAGGTATGCGCTGAAGCACAAGTAGCCCGAACCCACCCTCACGGAGGCACTCCACCGATGCCAAGAGCCGTCATCTACCTCGTTATTGCGCTGTGCGGCGCGGTCGTATGTCTGGTCGTGGCAGTCGGAGTGCGAGACGAGTTCCGTCGGCCGCCGTCGTTGAGACGCCGGCTGACGGTGCTCGTTGCGTTCGTGCTTGCAGTCTTCGGGCTGTGGGCAATGGTCTGGCCCGTCGTGGCGCCAGGCGGTCAGTACTGCGGAGTCGCACCCGGCATTCTCACTGCGACAGCAACCGACTCTGGTCTCTGGTTCAGCAGTCCGGCCGCCGACGCTCATCAGGCATGTTCCGCGTCCCGTTGGTCAAGGCTCGTCGCCGGCCTCGCGGCAGAGGTCGCAGCAGTCGTTGCACTCGGGCTGAGTCGCAGAACCGCGGCCGGCTCGGCCTAGTGCATGGGGAGATCCGGACGACTGGGGGTCGTTGGCCGCCGTGCTCCGGGCGGCGCGAGTGGCGTCTGGCCAACCCCGGCCCGAAGCCGGCCGGATGGCACTCAGCGCCTTGACATCCGAGCCATTTCCGCTTGTGGATCCACATCCGGGACCGCTGCACAGTGGCTACACATGTGGCCATGCCCGCACCCCGGACCGACGAACGAGGCACGCGCGACATCGGCCGACGCCTTCGCCACGTTCTATCGAGACAACTACCAACCCGCCTTCAACCTGGTCCGCTGTCGTTGAGGCACCGCTGAGGGTCGCAGCGAGAACTTGAGTCCGACTCATCGGGTTCCGAACCTCGTCTCAGCCACCGAAGCCTCGCTGGCGCTGGCGAGTCAGGCGGCAGGGTCGTCCGCATTGAGCAGGCTAGAGCCGCTGCCGGTCCAGTTGAGGGTCTGTCAGATAAACGGTGTGTGGGGCCCGGCGGTTTCTAGTGAGTGGTCCTTTCGAACCTGCCTGCGAAGGTGATCGCGAAGGCGTTCAGTGCGGGCTTCCACCTGACGACCCAGCGTGCCCGC
>Ga0268263_1001629_pt1 | contig 18425 bp, 17 predicted proteins | sample Biomet5_FD_190358 | JGI IMG/M metagenome (GOLD analysis project Ga0268263, IMG submission 190358) | Microbial communities from bioreactor (seeded with sewage sludge) at LBNL, California, USA - Biofuel metagenome 5 (SPAdes) (version 4) | ecosystem: Engineered > Bioreactor > Anaerobic >... | reverse complement strand
AGAAAATATCAGGTGATTTCCGTGGACCTGCGGGGACACGGTGAGTCCGACAAGCCCTCTTACGGCTACCGCATCTCCCGTCTTGCCATGGATGTGCACCAGCTTCTGGACTCCCTCGATCTGCGCGAGGCGGTGCTGCTGGGCTGGTCCATGGGCTGCTCGGTGGTCTGGAGCTACTGGGACCTGTTCCGCAGCGACCGCCTGTCCAAGCTGATTCTGGTGGATGAACCGCCTCTGTGCCTTATCAACGAGGGCAATCCCGACGGCTTTGCCGACAACCCCTCCCTGGAGGCGTTGGAAAAATCCATCCTCAGCGACACGGTAAAGGCCACCGAGGGATTCGTGGACATGATGCTCTACACGCCGCAGGGGAAGGAAAAATACGGCCCGCAAACTCTGGAGGAGAGCCTGAAATTTCCGCCGGAGCAGTGCGTCCGTCTGCTGGCGAACCACGTCTACACAGACTGGCGGGATGTTATCCCCACCATCACCCTGCCCACACTGATCTTTGCGGCCGAGCACAGTCACGTCAAGGTCTCCAACAACGAATGGACCCACGCCCAGATCAAGGGCTCGGAATACAAGCTGCTGACCACCGCGCACATGATGTTTTTGGAGGAGCCCGACGCTTTCAACGCCGCCGTGGAGGCGTTTATCGGCTGAGCAAAGCCCGTGGAAAAAGCGGGGTCCGGGAGAGTTTTCCCCCGGACCCCGCTTTTCTGCGCCGCCGCGCGTTCCCGCCCCTTCAGCTGTTTTCGGATGCCCGCGTATCGTAAAACATCAGGTCCAGATCCACATATGCGCTGGAGATGCCGGGGATGCTGCCCTGATTCGTATACTGCCACATGGCAAAGCCGCCGGAACGGGTCGGCTCCTCCGTATAGTCCGCATACCAGACGAGGCGGGAGGAAAGCACGGAGGCATCATACATCCGGGCGTCCCAATCCCCGTTCATGTAGACCATCGGCAAATAACCCGCTGCCTCCACCTTTTTGCAGAAGGCCAGCGCGTTGGCCGTGGCCTGGGCGCCGCTGAGCCCGTCCGTACGGGCCGGGGCCTCGGCGTACTCCTCCAGATCGTAGACCACCGGATAGGTGACGTCCGTCCCTCCGATCCGGGAGAGCACGAAATCCGCCTCCGCCTCCGCTTCCGCCTCTGTGAGCGCCTGAGAATAAAAATACACGCCGACGGAAAGTCCGGCGGCCGCCGCCCCGGCGACATTCTGCGCGAAGCGGCTGTCCTCCGCCAGCGCGCCGGTCCGATAGCCGCGGAAGCCGACACGAATCATGGCAAAGTCGATTCCCGCGTCTTTCACCTGCTGCCAGTCAATCTCCCCCTGATGGACGGAGACGTCCACGCCCATCCGGGAAGCGATCTGTGTCCGGGAAGATGCGTAGGAGCGCAGGCCGTCCTCCGTTGTGACGAGCAGGCTCCAGTCCGGCTGAAGGTTCAAAAGACCCAGCGCATTGCTGGCGACGGGGGACCGCTCGGCCAGATACGCCGCGCCCGTCAGCCCGATCACCAGCGCGGCGGCTGCGGCCAGCAGCCACGGATATGCCTTTTTTGCGCCCTGCGGGCGCTTTTTTCTCCTCTGAGTTTCCTGCATCATCGGTCTCCTCGGCAGTGTGCAAAACAAAACAGGCGGCTTCGCACCGCCGGTTTCTGACAGATTTCGACTTTGATTTTACACCGCGCGGAGGCGCGCCGCAACTGCCGCCGGAGAAAAAATCCCAAAAAAGGAGGCGCCCGCTGCTGCCCGGAGCGTCTTTTTGGCCCTTTTCGGCTCATTTCCCCCGGAATATTTGTTGAAATCGCGGGAAATTACTGCTTTTTTTCCACGGTCGGATATGGTAAAATATTTTAATGGCAGATCGCAGCATACTTTTGGAAAGGCGGGGCGAGCGGAATGGAAGTTTTGAAAAAAATATACTCTGCACTGAATCCGGCTGCAAAAGAGGACGACTATCTCGACGACTATGAAAAGCTCTCCGAGACAAGGCACGCCCCCTCCGGGGACCGGCGGGAGGTCAGCATCCGAACCACCGCCAATCTGCATGTCGCGTTGGTCCAGCCGAAAACCATGCAGGAACTCCCCGAGATTATGGACGAGATGCGTCAGGGCATGACATTGGTGCTCAATATCGAACAGACCGACCGGGAGACCTCCCGCCGCGTGCTGGATATGCTGGCCGGCGTCGCCTACGCGCTGGACGCCAACATCTCCCGAATCGCCACCAACACCTACATGATCCTGCCCTTCAACGTGGAGCTGGAGGACAGCTTCCTGCACCAGTTACATTCCAGCGGCTTTTCCTTCGGCGCGGATCTGGCGGAGGGACTTTGACGGTTTCCCTGCGGCGAAAAAAGGAAATTGTACAAATCCGCGCGGATACTTTTTCGTTTTTCCTGTGAAAAATTACGGTTGACTTCTGGAGAACCGCCCGGTACAATAAGGTCATTCTATAACCTGTTCGGGTGCAGCCCGCGCCGCAGAGAAAGGGTCTGTCATGATGTTTGCCTCTCTTGAAAAAGCAAATATGACGCACCGTTTCGCTTCTGCCCATATGGCAGAGGCCGCTTCCTCCTGCGCCTCCTCCAATTTTGTTCTGATTACTCTGGACGCCATTTTTATGGCGTCCATTATTATTATCCTTACGATTTCCGTATCCCTGGTCAGCGTACTGGCTTTGGTACTGGTACTGGTATTGGTACTGGCTGTACTGCTGCAGATCGTATCTTGGGATACCCGGATGCCAACAAGGATAAGGTTCGCTTAACTGTTGTGACAGAAAAGCGGCTCCGCCTGTTGGCGGAGCCGCTTTTTTTGTTGTCCTTCCCGCGAGGCGGGAAAGGCAGACTTTTTCCGACGAGAGCTGAACGGCCGTCAGCTTTTGCCGGAGCAAGGCACCTATTGGAATTGGAAAACAACCACTTTTCAAACAAAAAGGAGAATTTTAAGATGAAGATGAGAATGAAGTTTTTTGCCCTGCTGATGGCTGTCGCAATGACCGCCGTCTGCCTCGCCGGCTGCGGAAGCTCCGGCACGACCGCTTCTTCCGGCAGCGCCGCCTCTGCCTCCGGCAGCACGTCCGCAGCCTCCACCGCGGCCGCCTTTAAGATCGGCGGCACCGCTCCGCTCACCGGAGGCGCCGCCATCTACGGCAACTCCGCCAAAAACGGCGCGCAGATCGCGGTCGATGAGATCAATGCCATGGGCGGCATCCAGTTTGAGCTGAAGTACGAGGACGACACCCACGATGCCGAAAAGGCCGTCAACGCATACAACGCCCTGAAGGACTGGGGCATGCAGCTCTCCCTGGGCTCCGTCACCTCCAAGCCCTGTGAGGCGACCTCCGCAGAGAACTATGCCGACCGCATCTTTGCCCTGACGCCCTCCGCCTCCTCCGTGGCCGTCACCGACGGCAAGGACAATGTGTTCCAGATGTGCTTCATGGACCCCAACCAGGGCTCCGCCTCCGCTCAGTACATCTCTGAAAAGGCTCTGGGCACCAAGATCGCCGTCATCTGGAAGAACGACGACGTGTACTCCAAAGGAATTCACGACACCTTTACCTCCAAGGCCGCGGAGCTGGGTCTGAGCATTGTCAGCGACACGACCTTTGCCGACGGCAACGCCACCGATTTCTCCGTCCAGCTCACCAGCGCGCAGACCAACGGCGCCGACCTGATCTTCCTGCCCATGTACTACGATGCCGCCTCCCTGATTCTGTCCCAGGCAAACTCCATGGGCTATGCGCCTAAGTTCTTCGGTGTGGACGGCATGGACGGCATCCTGACCATGGAGGGCTTCGACACCTCCCTGGCCGAGGGCGTCATGCTGCTGACTCCCTTCAACGCGGACTCCAGCGACGAAAAGACCGCCGCCTTTGTCAAGGCTTATCAGGACAAATTCGGCGAGACGCCCAACCAGTTCGCGGCCGACGGCTATGACTGCATCTACGCTTACAAGCAGGCGCTGGAAAACGCCAAGGCCACGCCCGACATGGACGCAAAAACGCTGTGCGATCTGATGATCCAGCAGTTCACCACCATGACCTTCGACGGCCTCACCGGCTCCGGCATGACCTGGAACACAAGCGGACAGGTCTCCAAGAGCCCCAAGGGCATGATCATTCAGAACGGCGCTTACGTGGGCCTCGATTGATTTTCTCCGGCCATACACATTCTGCTCTTTGCATGGGGACGGCTTCTCCCGCCCCCATGCAAAGGCTCGGTGCGAATCTGAAAAGCGCCGCCGGCCGGCGCCTTTCAGATTCGCACTGACCCGTCTCCCGGGTCTGCACTTCCCGCAAAATCGAAAAACGCAAGAGGTGTGTCTTCGTGAATTTTCTGAACTTTCTCATCAGCGGCATCAGTCTGGGCAGTGTTTACGCCATCATTGCCCTGGGCTATACCATGGTGTACGGTATTGCCAAAATGCTGAATTTCGCCCACGGCGACGTCATTATGGTGGGCGCTTACGTCTGTTTTTACGCCATCTCCCGCTACCATCTCCCGCCTCTGGTCGGCGTGCTGCTGGCGGTGCTCGTGTGCACGGTCCTGGGCATTGTCGTAGAACGGCTGGCCTATAAGCCGCTGCGCGCCGCGCCGTCCCTGGCCGTGCTGATCACCGCCATCGGCGTGAGCTACTTTCTTCAGAACATGGCACTGCTGCTGTGGACATCGAATCCCAAATCCTTTCCCGCGGTGGTCAACGACCGGAAAATGGAGTTTGGCGCTCTGAAGATTTCCATGGTCACCATCGTCACCATCGCCAGCTGCATCGTGATCATGCTGGCACTGACCTGGTTCACCGGCAAGACCAAGATGGGAAAGGCCATGCGGGCCGTGTCGGAGGACAAGGGCGCCGCCCAGCTGATGGGCATCAACGTCAATTCCACCATCTCCATGACTTTTGCCATCGGCTCCGGTCTCGCTGCCATCGCGGGCGTGCTGCTGTGCTCCGCCTATCCCACGCTGATGCCCACCACCGGCTCCATGCCCGGCATCAAGGCCTTCACCGCCGCCGTGTTCGGCGGCATAGGCTCCATTCCGGGGGCGCTGCTGGGCGGGTTGCTGCTGGGCGTCATCGAGATATTTGCCAAAGCGTACATCTCTACTCAGCTCTCCGATGCCGTGGTGTTCGCCGTTTTGATCGTCGTGCTGCTGGTAAAACCCGCCGGACTGCTGGGCCGGCAGGTCCGGGAGAAAGTGTGAGGTGGGCGGAATGAAAAAGCTGAACCGAACCTCCCGCAGGAATGCGGTCACTTATCTGCTGGTAATCGCCGCCTTCGCCGTGCTGCAGATCCTGCGCGGCGCCGGCGCCGTCAGCTCCATCGTTCAGGGGCTTCTGGTCCCCATCTGCGCCTACGTGGTCATGGCCATCTCCCTGAACCTGACGGTGGGAATTCTGGGCGAGCTGAGCCTCGGGCATGCCGGCTTTATGTCCGTGGGCGCGTTTACCGGCGTCACCGCGGCCATCGCTCTGCAGAATGCGATTCCCTCCGCGCCGCTGCGTCTGGCGCTGGCCATGGCTGTCGGCGCCGCCTTTGCCGCCCTGGCGGGCTTTCTGATCGGGATTCCGGTGCTGCGGCTGAAGGGCGACTATCTGGCCATCGTGACGCTGGCTTTCGGCGAGATCATCAAGAGCATCTTTAACAATCTCTATGTGGGCGTGGACGGCAGCGGCCTTCACGTCAGCATGCTCAGCGACAAAACCAACCTGGATGAAACCGGGAAGCTGATCATCAGCGGCCCAATGGGCATCGGCGGGATCCAAAAGATCTCCACATTCACGGCCGGCTTTGTGCTTATTCTCATCACGCTGGTGGTGGTGTTCAATCTGGTGAACAGCCGGGCCGGCCGCGCCATCATGTCCATCCGGGACAATCGGATCGCCGCCGAGAGCATTGGCATCCATATCACGAAGTACAAGATGACGGCCTTTGTGATCTCCGCCGCCCTGGCCGGGGCCGCCGGCACATTGTTCGCCATGAACTTCTCTACCATCGTGGCCAATAAATTTGATTTCAACACCTCCATCCTGGTGTTGGTCTTCGTGGTGCTGGGCGGCATCGGCAATATCCGCGGCTCAATCATCGCGGCCACTGCGCTGACCGTTCTGCCGGAGGCGCTGCGGCAATTTTCCGATTACCGGATGCTGGTCTACGCCATTGTCCTGATCCTGGTCATGCTGGCCACCAACAACCCCCTGATCAAGTCGCTGATCGCCCGCGTCCGGGATGGGAGCAGAAGAAAAGAAGAGGAGGAGAGCGCCCATGTTTTCTAAGCTGGTTCCGATTCCCTCCGGCGCTATGATTCCCGACCGCGATATCGACAAGTCCCCCGTGCTCCAGTGCATTGACCTGGGCATCACCTTCGGCGGTCTGAAGGCCGTGGAAAATTTCAATCTGACCATCGGACGCACGGAGATTGCCGGGCTGATCGGCCCCAACGGCGCCGGAAAAACCACGGTATTCAACTTGCTCACCAAGGTCTACCAGCCCACCGCCGGAACCATCCTGCTCAACGGCAAGGATACCCACGGCATGAATACCATGCAGGTCAATCAGGCCGGAATCGCCCGCACGTTTCAGAATATCCGTCTGTTCGGTGATCTGAGCGTGGAGGACAACGTCAAGGCCGGCATGAACAATGCGATGAAATACGGCATCTGGAGCGGCATCTTCCGTCTGCCGGGCTATTGGAAGGAGGAGCGGATCGTCCACGACCGGGCCATGGAGCTTTTGGGCATCTTCGGCATGCAGGATCTGGCGAACGCCAAGGCCGGTTCCCTGCCCTACGGCGCTCAGCGCCGCCTGGAGATTCTCCGGGCGCTGGCCACGAATCCGTCCCTGCTGCTGCTGGACGAGCCGGCGGCGGGCATGAACCCCTCCGAAACGGAGAGCCTGATGGAGAACATCCGTAAGATCCGGGACACCTTCCAGATCGCCGTGCTGCTGATTGAGCACGACATGAACCTGGTGATGAATATCTGCGAGGGAATCTGCGTGCTGAATTTCGGGCAGATCATCGCCAAGGGCAGTCCCGAGGACATCCAGGCCAACCCGGCCGTCATCGAGGCATATCTGGGCAGGAAGAAGGGGGCGTAAGCGTGGAGACGGTTTTAAAGGTTGAGGACATCAATGTCTACTACGGAAGTATTCACGCCATCAAGGGCGTCTCCTTTGAGGTCGGCGAGGGGGAAATCGTCACCCTGATCGGCGCCAACGGCGCGGGGAAATCCACGACGCTGAACACCATTGCCGGGCTGCTTCACTCCAAGACCGGCTCCATCTCCTTTCGCGGAGAGAGCCTGGCCAAGGTGCCGCCCCACAAGATCGTGGAAAGGGGGCTGGCCCTGGTGCCGGAGGGACGGCGCATCTTTTTGCAGATGACGGTCCAGGAGAATCTGGAGATGGGCGCGTACACCCAGTCCGGCAAAGCGATGGATGCGGATTTGGAAAAGGTCTTCACCCTCTTTCCCCGTCTGAAGGAACGGCGCCGTCAGATCGGCGGAACCCTCTCCGGCGGTGAGCAGCAGATGCTGGCCATGGGTCGGGCTCTGATGAGCCGGCCCGGCGTCCTGATGCTGGACGAACCCTCCATGGGCCTGGCGCCCATTCTGGTGGAACAGATCTTTGAGATCATTCAGAATCTTCACCGGGCGGGCTCCACGATTTTGCTGGTGGAGCAAAACGCCCAGGCGGCTTTGTCCATCGCAGACCGGGGCTACGTACTGGAGACGGGCAAGGTGGTCACCACCGGCTCCGGCAAAGAACTGCTGGAGAGCCCCGCCATCAAGAAGGCTTATTTGGGCGGCTGAGGATTCCGGCTCTGCCCGGGGCGGAGCCCCGGACCGCAAAAAGGGGGAAGCGGCGGCATAACAGCCTGCCGTTTCCCTTTTTTGCAGCTCTGCCGGGTGCTTTTGTCCAGCGGATACCGCCTTGTCCGGCGGCCGAACGGAACCGGACGCCCCGCGGGGCGGGGGCGTATTGTCGGCGATGGTCCATGCGCCGCGCCGGGGCGCCTTCCGGGGAAGGGAAAACGGCCGGGCGGCGGGAGCCGCGTTCCGCGCGTGCTCGGCAGCGCTCCGCGATTTGCTGTCCCTCCTTCGTCGGGCACCGGTCCTCTTCCTCGCTGCTTCCCATTTGGAGAAATCGTTTGTCTGGACGCGCGTGTTTTTTATAATCGGGCCGCCGGACGCCCTCCGTCCGTCGGTCTTTTCTTTTGGAGGAGTTTATGCTATGATGGCATGAACCAAAGGATTGAGGCGATGCGGCGTGGAGGAACCCAAGCATGTGCGGCGTGTCCGCTACCGGGGAACGCATCCCCACACTTATCAGGAAAAATACAAGGAGCTGGAGCCGGAGCGGTATGCGGAGGACGTGGCCCACATTCTGGAGAGCGGCAAAACGCCGGCCGGAACCCACATTCCCATCTGCGTCCGGGAAATTCTGGAGTTCTTGCAGATCCGTCCGGGGCAGACCGGCCTGGACGCAACGCTGGGCTATGGCGGACACGCGCAAAAAATGCTGGAGCGGCTGGGCGGAAGCGGGCATCTTTTTGCCATCGACGTGGACGCCGTCGAATCCGCAAAAACGCAGGAGCGGCTGCGCGCGCTGGGCTACGGCCCCGAAATTCTCACGATCCAGCACCGCAGCTTTGCCGATGCCGACACCGTGGCGCCGGGGAAAAAATTCGACTTTGTGCTGGCGGATCTGGGCGTATCCTCCATGCAGATTGACAACCCGGAGCGCGGATTTTCCTTTCAGTACGACGGACCGTTGGACCTGAGGCTGGACTCCAGCCGCGGTATTACGGCGGCTGAGCGGCTGCGGGAGCTCTCCGAGGCAGAGCTGGCGGATCTGCTGAGAGAAAACGCCGACGAACCCTATGCGGCCGAGATTGCCGGGCAGGTGCGCCGGGTCCTTCGGGCCGGCGGATCGCTGGACACCACAAAAGCGCTGGCAAAAGCCGTGGCCGACGCGCTGCCGGCGCTGCCGGCCGGAGAGCGCCGGGACGTTGTCAAGCGCTCCTGCCAGAGAACGTTCCAGGCGCTGCGGATTGATGTGAACGGGGAGTTTGAAGCGCTCTATCAATTCCTCAACAAGCTGCCGGACGTGCTTTGCAGCGGCGGGCGGGCCGCCATTCTGACCTTTCACTCCGGGGAGGACCGTCTGGTCAAGAAGGCCTTTCAGCAGCACAGCCGGGAGGGCCTCTACCGGGAAACCGCCCGGGAGGTTCTGCGGCCCTCCGCCGAGGAGTGCTTCCGCAATCCCCGGGCGCGCTCGGCCAAGCTGCGCTGGGCGATCCGGGCGTGACATCGTTCCCGGAGCGCCGTCCCACGACCCGCCGCGACTCCTCTGCAAAAAGCAGTCCCCCGGACAGGCAAATTTCATGTCTGTCCGGGGGCTTTGTTTTTGTGCAGGAGGGGAACTCTTCGCCCGACGGCGCCGGGAAACCGCTCAGGAGCCGTCTGCTCCGGCCAAGCGGCTGGCGCCGGTGGCATAGTCGATGACGACTCCCGGCTGGACGTTGTAGCAGAACACATTGAAGCATACGGATTTCCCCCGGTCCTCCACGGACTCCGCCTCCATCTGTACGCCGTCGGCCACCAGATTCGTCCCGGTAAAGACGGGCGTCACGCGGTAGAGCACATGGTTGCCCGTCTCCCGGACATAGTCTCCCACCAGATTTTCGAACGGCAGCATGCCCTCCGTATTGAAATAGCGCGTTCCGGTGATGAGATTCCTCTCATTGGCGTTTTCACCGGTGAGCTGGTAGGCGATCAGATGGCAGCGGTTATAGAGATAGCGCCCGTCCACAAAATCATACCGCGCGATCTGCCAGCCGGAGGGACGGATCATACCGATCTCCCCGCGCTCCTGCGTGGGCATCAGCTCCCGGCCCACGTTGGCGTAGGCCGCGCCGCAGCGCCCCAGCGCGTCCAGCGGGCTGTACCGCTCAAAGCAGGCCGTGGTAAAATCCGCCTGTGCAAAATCCGGCGTTCCCCCGTTGAGCTCCGCATAGGGACTGGAGACATACGCCGGGATCCCGCCGCTCTGCACGGTTGGAACAGAAAACCAGCCGCCCGAACACAGCACTGCCGCCGCGAACAGCGTCAACAGTACAAACGGCCAGCGGCGGGGCCTTTTGCGCTTACTCCTCACGCTGTTTCCCGCGCTCGTACAGCTCCCGGGTAATCCTCTCGTGAGAGGTTCCGGCGAGGTCCACGCTCTGCGTCAGCTTCAGGCCCAGGGCGGTCGGATCCAGATCCAGATGGAAATCCGTGGGATAGACCCGGTTCCACCGGTAGATCACCAGCTCTTCCAGACGGTCGGAGAACTGGCGAAGGTGACGGTTCTCCACAAAGCAATAATCGCCCGGGGCCGCCCGGGATAAAAACAGCTCGTCCACCTGAATACGGTCCTCCCAGCCGGCAAACAGCTCCGCAGAATAGGGGTTCATCCACAGCGGCGCACCTCCGCACAGACGCAGCAGGTCGACCCGAAGCGCCCGGTCCTGGCTCTGACGGCGCCCGTGAAACAACATTCCTCCCCGGTCGTCCACACAAACTACGGCAATCAAAGCATATCGCCCTCCCCTGAATTTCCGGTTTTCTTCTCTCCCGTCAGGCACAACTCCTCCAGAAAACGACGCAGCAGCGTCAGCTTCGGATCTCCCACGTTCTCCCGCAGGCAAATAAAACACAAGGAGACATAGACCTCCGGAAGCATCGGCACGGCGGCAAGCCGGTAGTAATCCCGGAACGACGGCGGTCCCAGGGCGACGCCGCGCCCCGCCCGGATCAGGCTCATGAGCGCGGAGACGCTGTCGCAGCGGTATGTTCTGCCGATCGTGACCCCATAATCGCCGCAGTCCTGCCGGATCGTCAGATCCTCCATGGAGTTCTCCGGCCCCGTAGCCACGGCGCAGCCGTTCAGCTCCTGAAAGGGGATTTCCCTTCGGCTGCTCTCCGGCGCAGACGGCGACATCAGGACACATTGGCGCTCCCGGATGAGATCCTCGGCGTAATAAAGCTGGCGCTCCGGAATCAGCTTCTCCGGCGGAAGCCGGTCAAGCGCCACGTCCAGCCTGCCGCTCTTCAGCTCCTCCAGGATGCTGCCGCTGATCTCTGTCACGAAAGTCACGCTGATCTCCGGGTGCTCATCGAAAAATTTTACAATGGGCTCGAACAGGCGGTTGGAATACACCCGCGCGCCCAGTCCGATACGCAGGCTTCCCGCCGGACTGGAGCGGCAAAGCTCCATGCTGCGGACAAGATGCCCCCACGCCGCCAGCACCGGCTGGGCCTTGCGGACGAATACCTCGCCTTCCTCCGTCAGCTCGACTCCCTTTGGCGTTCGCCGGAAAAGCAAAAAGCCCAGTTCCTTCTCCAGCCCCGCGATCTGCAGGGAAAGAGCCGGCTGCGTAATGTAAAGATGCTCCGCCGCCCGGGAAAAATTGCGGAACTCAGACACCGCCATGGCGTAACGCACCTGCGTGATATTCACCGCTCCACCTCTTCTCCGGAAATTCCATTAGCTTTCCTTATATGCCTATTATACACAGGCCTCCCTCAATATGCAATCCCCTCTCCATTAAAAGGACAGAACGTCCGGCTCCGTCCGGGCAGCGGCCCGGCGGCACGCGGCGCGCCGGAAAAGGCGCGATTAAGTGTCGGAAAAGTAAAAGAGGACCGCGCCGTACGGCGCGGTCCTCTTTTGCCCCATTCGGGGCAGTAAAAGCGTTTTCCCGAAAACCGCGTTCCTGCCGGGCGCAGTTTTCTGAGGAAAGGGAGAGCAGGATCAGTTTGCCTTGCTCAGGGAGGCGGCGCGCTTGATACCGAAGCGGACAACCACCACCATGTAGGCGAGTGCAAAGCACAGGCCGATTACATAAGCCCCGGTCCAGGGAATATGGAAGCCGATTTTCGCGTTCATGATGTAGGTGCAGGTGACGAACGCGTACCAGCAGCCGGGGATCAGAGGCATCCAGCAGAACTTAATCTTCCCGTGCTCGATGAGGTAGATCGCAATGCATGCCAGCGCGAACAGCGACAGCGTCTGGTTGGACCAGGCGAAGTAGCGCCACAGAACCGCGAAGCCGCCGGTGCTGAACTTTGCCCAGACAAGGATCAGCGCGACGAGGGCAAAGATAATCGCCGACAGGCCCATGCGCTTGGCCCCGGTTCTCTGGTCCAGATGGAAAGTATCCGCAATGGTCAGACGCAGAGCGCGCAGAGCGGTATCGCCCGAGGTGATGGGCAGAACGATGACGCCCAGCAGAGCGATGATGCCGCCGACATTACCCAGAAGGTTTTTGCACACGATGCCGACCGTTTTGGTGGCCAGCGAGGGGTCAGCCGTCTGCAGGCTCAGGTTGTAGACGCCCATAGCGCCGGCAGCCCAGACCATGGCGATGAAGCCCTCGATGATCATCATATCGTAGAACGTGTGGCGGCCCTGCCGCTCGCTGGTCATGGTGCGGGAGATGATAGCAGTTTGGGTGGAGTGGAAGCCGGAGAGGATTCCGCAGGCCACCGTGATGAAGAAGATGGGAATGAAGTGATTCTCCGTGAAATAGGTGCCGTATTGGATCGCGCCGCCGTTCCAGTTATCCCAAACTTCCGTAAGGGGATAGCCCTTGGCGAACAGGCCGATGAACACGCCGAGAGCGGAGAAGAGCAGAATGGCACCGAAGATCGGGTAAATGCGGCCGATGATCTTGTCGATGGGGAACACGGTGGCGATAAGATAGTAGGCAAAAATCACACCGTAAATCACCCAGGTGGAAGCCGAAGTGGGCTTCCCGTCAAAGCCAAAGACCTGCGTGGCCGCAATATCGCCGGGCGTATAGATAAACACCGCGCCCACCAGGAGCAGCAGCACGCATACAAAAACCTCGTAGATCCAGAAAACGCCCTTGTTCGTGTACTTTTTGATCATATCCGGCATCTGGCTGCCGCCGTCGCGCAGGCAGATCATGCCGGAGAAATAGTCGTGCATGGCGCCGCCGATGATATTGCCGATAGGAATGGTCAGGAATGCGATCGGCCCGAACAAAATGCCCTGAATGGGCCCGATGATGGGGCCGGTGCCGGCGATGTTCAATAGATTGATCAGGCTGTTCTTCCAGCTTTTCATGGGGACATAGTCTACACCGTCCTGTTTGGTGTAGGCCGGGGTCTCCCGGTCGTCCGGGCCAAAGACCCGTTCGCAGAACCTGCCGTATAGGAAGGCTCCTGCAATCAAGATGACGAGGCCGATAAGGAACGTGATCATAACAAACAACACTCTCCTTTTCTTTTCCCGCGGGCTAATTTTACAGTACCACAAAATGGAAAAGGGTGGCTGTTCAGAGCATGCCTAAATTTGTTCAGAAGTTGTTCAGAAAACCGAAATATTCGTTTTGTTTTCGTTGAATCGGGGCGCTTTTTTGTTACTGGGAGAAACAGCCCTCCGCACGACCTGCGAAAGAAACTTTTTCCCCCAGCTTTTCCGATGGAAACCGGCGGGTTACTCGCCCTCTTTCATCCGGTATCCGACTCCGATTTCGGTGAAAATATACTGCGGCTCCGCGGGATTTTTCTCAATTTTCCGGCGGATATTCGCCATATTTACCCGGAGAATCTGATTGTCCGTCCCCGCCCGGGGGCCCCACAGCTCCCGGATCAAAAAATCGTAGGTCAGAACCTTCCCAGCGTATTTCCCAAGAAGCGCCACAATCCGGTACTCGCTCAGGGTCAGGTGCACGTTTTCCCCTCCCACCAGGACCTGATGTTTATTGTAGTCGATGGTAAGATCGTCGACCTGATAGACTCCCGTGCGGGCAAGTCCGTCGTTTTCCAGGGCGGTGAGGGTATGGCGGATCGCCGTCCGGACGCGGGCCAGCAGCTCGTCTGTTCCGAAGGGCTTGGTCAGATAGTCGTCGGCACCGGAATCCAGCGCCGACACCTTGTCGTGTTCATGAGAGCGTGCGGAGACCACCACCACCGGAAGACTGGACCATCCGCGCAGGCTCTGCAGCACCTCCATCCCGTCCATGTCGGGCAGGCCGAGATCCAGAATCATCAGATCCGGACACCAGGAGGAAACCATGGACAGCGCCTGGGCTCCCGTCCGGGCCTGAACAGTCTCATAGCCGTGGGTGTTCAGAACAGTGGAAATGAAGTGCGCAATGCTCTTCTCGTCCTCCACCACTAAAATTTTTTCACAGATCTTCATTCCGTCTCCTCCTCGTCCAGCGGCAGGCGGAAGGTAAATTCCGCGCCGCCAGCCCCGCTGTTGCGGGCACCGATTGTTCCGCCGTGGGCCGAGACGATGGCCTTGCAGACAGTCAGGCCCAGCCCCATGTTTCGTTTCCCGTCGTTGACCTTCTCATCGCTGTGGTGAAGCGTACCGTCGAACAGCGCCCCCAGGATCTTGGGCGGAATGCCCTTCCCGTTGTCCCGCACCAGAAAGCAGGCGCAGTTGCCCTCCTGTCTCACCGACAGGCACACCGCCGTCGTCGTCTCCCCGTGGAGCACGGCGTTTTCCAACAGATTGGACAGCACCTGCTCAATCAGAATCGCGTCCATGGGAACCATCAGCAGTTCCTCCGGCGCCCGGACCTGAATGGAAACCTCAGGAAAACGCTTTCGGAATTTTTGGGCCACCTCGCCCAAAACTTCCTCCGCCGCCTCCGGCTTTTTTTTGATTTTTGCCTGCTGATCGCCCATGCGGGTGATGGACAGCAGATTTTCCACCACGCGGATCAGCCACTGCGCCTCGTCCCGGGCATCCTCCAGAAGCTGATGCTGTTCCGCCGGCGGCAGCTTATCTCCGTTCTCCAAAAGCGTGGACGTCACCCCAACGATGCTGGTCAGCGGAGTGCGGATATCATGGGAGACGGAGCGAAGCAGGTTCGCCCGGGTTTTTTCCCGCTCATTTTCCAGCTTCAGCTGCTCCTGCTCCTTGATTTGGGTGGTCATCGTACAGGTGATGACGGAGACCACCAACATGGTCAAAAACGTCAGCGGGTAGCCGGAAATGGAAAAGTTGATCTCCAGATAGGGGTACGTGAAAATGTAGTTTACGCAGACGACGCTGATGACCGCCGAGAGCAGGCCGAACAGATATCCGGTGGTCAGGCGGGAGACAAAAAACACGGCCAGAACAAAAATCAGCTTGGCAAACTCCCCGCTGGGGTCCGCCATGCGCATCAAAATACATAACAGCACCGCGCCGCATAAAATGCAGGTACTCACCAACGCGTCCAGCCAGGTAAACGGGAACAGCCGCCTGACCTTCCTCCGGTTGAGCTGCATAGAAGCACTTCCTCTCTTTTGGTCTTCTATTATAGCAGAATTTTCGTTAAAAATATGTTAAAAACGGAAGCCTCTCCCGTCCGAAAAAACCTTCTTCACGTGATCTTGTCGCGGCGCGCAAACCCTTTACCACTCGCTGAACGAATATTCCTCTACAATGAAGAAAAGGAAATTTTCGCAGTTTCCATGCGCGATTTCCAGAAACAAGGAGAGTGTTATTTATGAGTGAATTTCAAAAGCGCCTGCGTCCCGGTGAAAAAGTGCTCTGGCAGGGCGCGCCTCAGCCGTTTGCCCTTCTGGAGGACGGCTATCGCACTGCAATCATCCGCAGATGGGTCATCATGGCGGTCTGCGCGGCAGCGATTCTGCTTCTCTATCTTCGGACGAACTCCGCGCCCAGCGCCGGATTCATCGTGCTGGTTCTTCTTCTCGCGGCAGTGGTCATGGCCTCTCCTTTCCTGGAGCGCCGCCATCTGAGCCGGCAGGAATACTGGATCACCGATCAGCGCGTTTTTGTAAAAACCAGCAATGGCGCTCTGGCTTACATGGAGCTGTCGGAAATCGGCGAACCGCTGGTGATCGGGGCTCAGAACACCGCCCCCAGCCTGGCGCTGGGAAGCGAGATCCACGATACGGTGGAGAAGCAGGTGCGCTGGCAGGCGTGCCACCCGAAGATCAGCTCGGCAGCCAACGGAAACCAGGAACACGCCGTGGGTCTGGTCCTGTATGAGATCGCCCGCCCCGGCGAGGCGCTGGAGCTGCTTCGCTCCGGCAAGGCCGCCAAGGCCAGCTGACCGAAGAGAACCGTCTATCCGCAAACACCGCAGGAGCGCGGCAGAGCCGCCCTCCTGCGGCGTTTTTGCGTCCTCCGCCGGAGGAGCCCGGAGGACGCGTCCTCTTTTGTCCCGGTCCCGCCCTCAAAGCCGCCGCATTCCCGCCGGAGATTCCGAAACGGCGGAAAGGACTTGTATTGCACGGCCGCGGCAGGTATAATGGTCGGAGCGGTTTCGAGGTGTTTTTTTGATGAAAAGCAGAGAAGAGGACCATGACCTGACCCAAGGCGTCATCTGGAGGGAGCTGCTGGTGTTTTTTCTCCCCATTGCGGCGGGAATGTTGTTCCAGCAGCTTTATAATACTGTGGATGCCGTCGTGGTGGGAAAATACGTCGGCACCGGCGCGCTGGCCGCGGTCGGAGGAAGCACCTCGCAGGTGATCAACCTCTGCATCGGCTTTTTTGTCGCTCTGTCCGGCGGCGCCTCCGTTGTGATCGCGCAGCTGTTCGGCGCCGCCGACCGGGAGGCCGTCTCCCGCGCCACTCATACCGCCGTGCTGTTCAGCATCCTGATGGGCGCCGTTCTGAGCATCGCCGGTTATTATGCCGCCCCGCCGGTTCTCCGGCTGATGGGAACGCCGTCCGAGACCCTGGCGGCTGCCGCCTCCTATCTGCGGATCTACTTCAGCGGCACGCTGTTCGTTCTGCTGTTCAACATGGGCTCCGGCATCCTGCGCGCCGTGGGAGATTCCAGGCGTCCCTTTCTCTACCTGGGCGCCTGCTGCGCGTGCAACACCGCCCTGGACCTGATCTTTGTCCTGGTCCTTCACTGGGGTGTCGCCGGGGCTGCGCTGGCCACGGTCTTTTCCCAGGCGCTGAGCACCTTTCTGGTGCTTTTGCAGCTGCTTCGCTCCCGGCAGCCGTACCGCGTGATCCCGCGCAGACTCCGGATCGACGGGCTGCTCCTGCGCCGCATGCTGCGGATCGGAGTCCCCGCCGGACTGCAGGCCAGCATGTACAACCTCTCGAATCTGATCGTCCAGGTGGGAGTCAACACGCTGGGCACGGCGGTCGTGGCCTCCTGGACCATGACCGGAAAGATCGACGGCATTTATTGGGCCGTGAGCAACGCCCTGGGCACGGCAGTCATGAGCTTTGTGGGGCAGAACTATGGGGCCGGCAAGTATGACCGCATCCGGAAAACCGTCCGGGTCAGCCTTTCGCTGTTCATGGGCGTCACTCTGGCGCTGATCGGGCTTCTCCTGACCATCGGGCGGTTCGGGCTCCAGCTTTTTTCCAACGATCCGGCGGTCATCGCCTGCACGTGGGAGATGATGCACTGGCTGGTTCCCTTCTATGTCGCCTGGACCCTCATCGAGGTCCTCTCCGGCACGCTGCGCGGCGTGGGCGACGCGATCGTGCCGGTCGTCATCACCGCCGCGGGGATCTGTGGGCTGCGGGTCGTGTGGATTGGGACGGTATTCGTCCGCTTCCACACCGTTGTAGGCTTCACCCTGTGCTACCCCGTCTCCTGGACGATCACCGCGCTGGCCCTGGTCCTCTATTACCGGCGCGGCCGCTGGCTGCACGGGAAGGCGGCCGCGGAGCCGGAGAACCCGCCCGCTCAGCGGGAAAGTCCGTAAAATACGTCGGCCGGCTTCGGGACGGGGACGCGGCGGAGCATCCGCTCCTCCCTCACAGAGCGGTCAGGAGCCCCGAGATGCCCTTTGTCCGAAAGACCTGCTGATAATCCTTCAGCGCGCGGGAGATATAGGCGTCCAGCATCCGCATCCCCAGCACCTCCACCGGGGCGCAGTCGTCGGTCAGCTGCGTCTGGCCCGCCTCATAGGGCTTCAGTGTCTCCGACACCGTCCGCATCAAGCCGCTCAGCTCGGGATCGGTCAGCCCGGAGCGGTTTTTTTCCAGCAGGGCCGCCGGATCCGTCCCGTCGGAGGCAAACAGCTCCCGGTTGCTGTTTCCGGCCACGTCCGCCGTGCAGACGCCGGTGAACACGCCGGAGATCGTGTCGCACAGGGCGGCGTTGATACCGTTCTCCGAATCCGTGGTCATATTGAGATTCACCACCATCACGCCGCCCTCCCGGAGATGCTCCCGCACCAGAGTAAAAAACTCCCGCGACGACATCTGAAAGGGAATGGTGATGTCCTGATAGGCGTCCACCAGAATCACGTCGTACTTCGCGTCCGACGCCTGCAGATAGGCCCGTCCGTCGTAAGTGGACACCTCCACGCTGTCCGGCATGGCGAAGTACCGCGCCGCCAGCTCCGTGATCTTCGCGTCGATCTCCACGCCCTCCACCTGCGCCCGGGGGAAATATCTGGC
>Ga0268263_1001625_pt1 | contig 18479 bp, 15 predicted proteins | sample Biomet5_FD_190358 | JGI IMG/M metagenome (GOLD analysis project Ga0268263, IMG submission 190358) | Microbial communities from bioreactor (seeded with sewage sludge) at LBNL, California, USA - Biofuel metagenome 5 (SPAdes) (version 4) | ecosystem: Engineered > Bioreactor > Anaerobic >... | reverse complement strand
ACTACTAGCCCACTCATCCGTCATACTAGTAAAACGGCCACACAAATGTGTGACCGCTCTTAATAAACTGCTTTGAATATTTAACCCGTCTGCTTGACAGAGGGCATATCATGTGCAACAGCTCCTTTGTTAATATCTTGATTATACTAGTGAACGAGAGTGAAAATACGGAATGCGAACAGTACGAAGCATATCCACATGATTCCGTTTACTTCCTTTGCTCTTCCGGTCAGGACTTTCAGGATTACCCATGAAAGCATTCCGAACATGATTCCGTTGGCGATGGAATAAGTGAAAGGCATCATTACGATGGCCATGAATCCACTTACTACGTCTGCGATGTCACCGTCGAAGCTCATGTTCTTGATTGAGCTGATCATCAGCAGTCCGACCCAGATCAGTGCCGGTGTGGTGGCAAATCCAGGGATAGACAGGAAGATCGGTGAGAATGGCAGTGCAACCAGGAACAGGATGCCTGTTACAAGTGCAGTCAGTCCGGTTCTGCCGCCGGCTGCAACGCCTGCGCTGGACTCAACGTAACTTGTTACTGTTGAAGTTCCCATGCATGCGCCGAATACTGTACCGACAGCGTCGGACAGCAGAGCCTGCTTGGCTCTCGGAAGCTTGCCGTTTTCATCAAGCAGGTTTCCTTTGTTGGCGATACCGATCAGCGTTCCAACTGTGTCGAAGATATCTACGAACAGGAAGGAGAAGCAGATGACCACGAAGTCCATAATATTGTTGCCTATCCAATTAAAGTCGAAACTGAACCAGTTTACGTGGGTAGAGAACAGTCCGCCATGCATGCTTGGATATACGGAGTAAACACCGTTTGCTACATCAACCTGATACCAGCCGGTGGCCTGAGCGATCATGCCCAGCACCCATGTGCCCAGGATGCCGATGAGGATCGCTCCTCTGACATTGAAGTGGGATAAAACGGCGATGATCAGGAATCCGAAGAGAGCAAGAGCTACCTGCGGAGTTTTAAGAGAACCGAGGGCTACCAGAGTGTCGGAATTGCCGATGACGATGCCTGCGTCCTTCATTCCGATGATGGTGATGAAGAGGCCGATGCCTGCGGTGATACCCAGTTTCAGGTTCTGAGGAATGTCGTTTACCAGCTTTTCACGGAAGTTGGTCAGTGAAAGCAGGATGAAGATGATACCTTCAACAAAGACTGCCGCAAGGGCGATCTTCCATGGATCCTGTACCCCTGACTGAGCAAGAGGGATGCAGACGCTGTATGAGAAATAAGCGTTAAGTCCCATGCCTGAAGCAAGTGCGACAGGGTAGTTTGCATAGAAGGCCATGACAAGAGTCGCAAAGGCAGCTGATACTGCTGTTGCCGTGAATATAGCGGCGCTGTCCATACCGGATGCTGCCAGAATATTCGGGTTAACGGCCAGGATGTAAACCATTGCCAGGAAGGTGGTGACGCCTGCGGTGACCTCGGTTTTGACGTCAGTGCCATGCTCCTGGAGTTTGAATAGTTTTTCCATATAATTCTTTCTCCTTTTATATTGTAAATTGATAATGAAATTAAGAAATACATATTCATTATACACAAAAGGTTATATATAGTTCAAGTTTTATTCATATACTTAAGGTTTAAAATTGTATTTTAGTTGTTTTTCGCTGTGCAAAAATAAAGAAAGGCAAACTTTCACAGTGGAAAGTCTGCCAATCGTTCGGTTTTTGATTTTATGCTTCCGGTAAGGTCTTCATAGCCTCCAGAGTGTCGTTCATAAGCTTGTCCAGCTCCCAGCCAAGCATCTCCGCACCCTGTTTTATGACATCGCGGTCACAGCCTGCAGCGAACCTTTTGTCCTTGAATTTCTTTTTCAGAGATTTCAGCTCCATGTCTTTGCAGCTTTTGGAAGGACGCATCAGCGCGGCAGCGCCGATCAGTCCGGTCAGCTCATCGCATGCGAAGAGGACTTTCTCCATCTCCAGCTCCGGTTTGATATCGCAGCAGAGCCCATATCCGTGGGAGCAGATGGCATGGATCATGTCATCCTCGATGCCGGCTTCCTTAAGCAGTTCGGGTGCCTTGATGCAGTGCTCGTCAGGCCACATTTCAAAGTCGATATCGTGGAGTATTCCAACTATCTCCCAGTAGTCTGCCTGGTCTTCATAGCCGAGATGCTCTGCAAACCAGCGCATGCAGCCACCGACGGTTTTTCCGTGCTGGATGTGGAATTCCTCTTTGTTATATTTCCCGAGAAGTTCCAGTGCTTCATCTTTTGTAATCATTATACTCATCTCCTGTTCGGTAAATTACCGGTATTATACACTAATTACTCTTGGCCTGCAACCTGTCCGACCTGGATGGCAGCTGTGAAATGACTACTGCTCCGAAGATCAGGCAGCATCCCAGAAGTCCGCGAAGCGGCATGCTTTCGCCCAGTACGATTGCTCCGGTGATAACTGAGAATACAGATTCCAGACAGAGGATCAGTGATGCCTCGGTCGGGTCTGCGTCAGCCTGAGCAACGATCTGCAGGGTATAGGCAACTCCGCATGAAAGTACTCCCGCGTACAGGATAGGCTTCCAGGCTCCAAGGATCATCATCAGATTCGGTTCTTCGAAGATGAACATGCATATGATGCCGATTGCTCCCGCGAACAGGAACTGGATACAGGACATTTTCACTCCGTTGCACTTAGGCGAGAAGTAGTCTATGACCAGAATATGTACTGCGAATGCGAACGCGCAGAGCAGTACGAACAGGTCGCCCACCTGCAGGTGGAAGGATTCGCCCTGCTTGATGCAGAGCAGATACAGTCCGCACGCTCCCAGAAGTACACACAGCCAGATGATAGGTCTTACCTTTCGGCCTAGAACGATGGACATTATCGGCACGATGACCGCGTACAGTGAGGTGATGAATCCTGCCTTGCCGGCGGTGGTGAAGTTGATGCCGTACTGCTGAAGGGTGGAGGCTATGAACAAAGCCATGCCGCAGCACAGTCCGCCGATGATCAGCAGTTTCTTTTCAGCAGCCTTTTCCTCGGCTGTTTTTGTGTCCACAGGATGTTTCTTTCTGGACATGCTGTCAAGCACGAGGATCACGGGAATCAGAACAAGTCCGCCGATGAAAGTCCTGATGCCGTTATAGGTAAAAGTTCCGATGTCGGCGCCAACCTTCTGGGCAACAAAAGCGGAACCCCAGATGAATGCCGTCAGAAACAGCAAGCCATCACTTTTCAGTCTTTTATTCATAGTTTCACTCTTCCTTTTGTCAAAATGATATATTATATGAATAATTATATTAAAACTTGTGAAGGTTTACAAGGAGGTTCACTTTTTTTTTACACAAAAATATGATAATATGGTTGTACTATAAACAAATTAGGAGAAAGCTATGAGTGATGAAAAATTAGTCTATCAACTGGCCGGACAGATCGATGAACTCGATGAGAAGGCCATGGAAGCCGCCAGAGAGCGGCAGGCGGTACTGGCTAAGGTACCGGGAAGCCTTGGCAGATTAGAGGATATCTCCATTAAAATGGCCGGTATCACGGGAAAAGTCAAGGATAACGAGGTCAAGAAACAGTGCGTTGCCATCATGTGCGCCGATAATGGAGTCGTTGCCACAGGAGTAGCTTCAGCGCCTCAGTCGGTCACACTTTATCAGACCATCAATTTCACAAGGCGTATCACAGGCGTCAGCTCCATGGCGAAATACTTCGATATAGATCTTCTGATCACCGATGTTGGGGTGGCCATGGAGATACCAAAGGAGCTTTATACTGATTCGATGCTGACGGAAAAGGGTGAAATTCCAATACAAATCGTTAATAGACGATTAGCGAACGGAACCAAAAATCTGGCAGAAGAGCCTGCCATGACGAGAGAGCAGGCGGTGAAGGCCATGCTCGTAGGCTTTGAAGCAGCCGATGCCATGAAGAAGGCGGGAATACAGCTTTGCGGCCTGGGAGAAATGGGCATAGGCAACACCACCACGAGTTCATGTCTGCTGGGGGCACTGACCGGAGTATCAGCTGAGGATCTGGTCGGACGCGGCGGCGGTCTTAACAATGAAGGACTTGCAACCAAGTTGAAAATAGTAAGAGAGGCGTCCAGAAGATGTGCTGACATGGATGCTCTGGACAAGCTGGCCAATGTGGGCGGATTTGATATCTGTGCCATGGTGGGCGCTTATCTGGGAGCTGCAAGGAATCATATGCCTGTTGTCATCGACGGTTTCATATCCATAGTGGCGGCCTGCATGGCCAGGGAGTTCAATCCGCTGGTCACCAGTTACATGTTCGCGTCTCATAAATCCATGGAGATCGGCTATGTGACGGCCATGGAGAGGCTCGGACTCAAGCCCATGTTCGAACTGGGCATGCGTCTGGGAGAGGGAAGCGGATGTCCGCTGGCCTTCAAGGTTATTGAGGCGTCATGCGCTCATATGAGTCTGATGAAGACCCTCGCCGAGGGGTCCATAGACGATGGATATCTGGACGAGATCAGGAAAGGAAATTTCTTCTGATGAACATTTTTATCAGCGGCGGATGCAAGAACGGAAAGTCCATGCATGCACAGGAGCTGGCCAGGGACATGGCGGCAGAAAGCGGCAGACCGCTTTACTATATAGCCACCATGATACCTGGAGATGAGGAGGACAGGGTGAGGATCGCCCGGCATATAGAAGCCAGGGACGGCTGGGGATTTCAGACTCTGGAGCAGGGAACAGATCTGTGCAGATGTCTGGATCAGCCCGGTGTCGATCCCCGTGGCGCCTTTCTCATGGACAGTGTAACGGCCCTTTTGTCCAATGAAATGTTCCGAGCCGACGGGACCTATGATGCGGGAGCCGCAGACAGGGTGGCGGATGACCTGGTGGAATTCGCCTCTCGTACTGGCAGTACGGTGTTCGTATCGGACTATATATATTCTGATGCCAGGGTATTCGATGAGTATACTCAGCATTACCGACGCTCGCTGGCATTGTGTGACCGCAGACTGGCGGCAGTCTGCGACCGTGTCATCGAAGTGTCATTCGGCGTTTTTAAGGAGTTGAAATGAAGTTTATCATTGGTTTTTTCATGGCATGGGGGAATTTTATCACCCTGCCGTGTCCGTATAAGAGGTGGGACAGTAAACTCTTGAATCTTATGCTCATGTTTCTGCCATCAATCGGAGCCGTCATCGGAGCACTGTGGCTGATCGTCATAGAGTTGCTGGTGTATTTCCAGCTTCCGGATCAGATCGTGGCGTTTACAGCGGTGTTCTTTTTGTTCGCCATCTGCGGGTTCATGCACATGGACGGATTCATGGACTGTAACGATGCCATTTTGTCCAGGCGGCCCCTGGAGGAGAGGCAGCGCATACTTAAGGATTCTAACGTGGGCGCCTTTGCCGTAGTGACGGTGGTGTTCCTGCTGATCGGCTGGTATGCGGCCATGAGTGCGGAGCTTGAAAACACTGATTTCCTGGTATTTTTCATGATACCGGTGCTGAGCAGGACCATAGCCGGAGGATGTGTGCTGAAGTATAAACCTATTGGGCACAGTCAGTATGCGGCTGACTATGAAGAACCGGGCAAGGGAAAATATTATCTGGGTATGCTGATACAACTGGCTGCGTTCACGGTGATCTGGCTTGCTGTTTTCGGTTTGGGCAGCGCCGGCCTTAAGGACGGCATCGTAGCGCTTATCGAAGTGGCGGTCTGCATCACAGCATGCGGATACGCTAGACATCAGCTGGGCGGCATGAGCGGAGATATCGCCGGATATACTATTTGTTTTGGGGAGCTTGCCGGTATTATTGCGGCGGCTGTAATACTATAGAAAAAGAGGTGTTAAGATGATTTTGATAATTGGCGGCGCATTCCAGGGAAAAATGGATTATGCAAAGAAGGAATTTCAGCTGAAAGAGAGGGACATCTTTCAGTGCAGCGGAGAAGATATGGTGCTGGACTTTGATAAAAAGGCGGTCAACAATCTGGAACGTTTTGTTCTCGCCTGCATCAGAGAGGATATAGATCCGAGGGAATGCCTGGAAGAGCATATAGAAAAACTCAGGGACAAAATAATACTCTGCGATGACATCTCACAGGGGGTAGTCCCTATGGACGAGACGGAAAGAGCCTGGAGGGAGATGACCGGAAGATGTCTGGTCTACCTGGGACAGGAGGCCGACCGGGTGATACGTGTATTCTGCGGCATCCCGGAGATCGTTAAGGGGGAGTAGAATGATATCGCGCATATATTTTATCAGACATGGAATAACTGAAGGCAATACCAGAAAATGGTTTTACGGCAAGGCGGATCTGCCGCTGACCGAGGACGGCAAGGAAACACTGCGCCGGCTGAAGGAGCGGGGCATCTATCCGGATATTCCGGCGGACGCGGACTGCTATACGTCGGAGCTGATGCGAACCGATGAGACTTTCAGGATCATATATGGAGACCGGCCGAGGAAGGCGCTGCCGCTGCTCAATGAGATGCAGTTCGGAGATTATGAATGCAAGACTTATGAGGAGCTGAAGGGCTATGACGATTTTGACAGCTGGGCCTACGACAAAACGGGCGATGTAAAGCTGCCGGGCGGCGAATCCCGCAACGAGTTCGCGGCCAGGATATCCAGAGGGCTCAGGGAGCTGATCAATCTTCACAGGATGAAGGAGTGGTCTCACAGGCACGGTGGCCAGGCTGCAGTGTCGGTGGTGGTATGCCACGGCGGTGTGATATCTGCGGTGATGCAGGAACTGTTCCCCGGTGTCAATGGCACCATGTGGGACTGGATACCCGATCCGGGTCTTGGTTACATGGTGGAATTCAAGGATGGTGATCCCATGGCTTATGAGCATATTTCAGAAATAAAAAGGCTGGGTTTCGGTTTCATGAGGCTGCCTATGGCAGACGGAGAGGTGGATATCGAACAGACAAAAAAGATGGTAGACATGTTTATGGAACGCGGCTATACGTATTTTGACACGGCCTACGGATACCTGGATGGTAAATCGGAGGAAGCGGTCAAAACTGCCCTGGTGGATCGTTATCCAAGGGACAGCTATCAGCTGGCTACCAAGCTGCCGGCCTTTATTGCGGGGAGCCGCCGGGAGGCTGAGGCCATGCTGGAGACTTCGCTGGAACGTACCGGTGCGGGCTACTTTGACTATTACCTGCTTCATAACCTGGGGGATGACAGAACAAAATTCTATGATGATTATGAACTCTGGGATTTTGTTGCCAGGAAGAAGGCGGAGGGGAAGATCGTCAATGCCGGATTTTCCTTCCACGATCATGGGGATGAACTTGAGCAGATACTGAGTGAGCACCCGGAGGCTGATTTTGTTCAGCTGCAGATAAACTATGCCGATTGGGACGATCCTGTGGTGGAAGCTGGAAAATGCTATGATGTGGCCAGAAACAATTTTAAACCGGTCATCATCATGGAACCCGTCAAAGGCGGCAATCTGGCCAGCCTGCCGGAGCCTGCTGCCAGGATACTGGCAGAGAAGGACCCGGAACAGTCACAGGCTTCATGGGCGCTGCGATTTGCCATGGGGCTGCCGGGTGTGGTCACCGTACTCAGCGGAATGTCGGATGTGGCCCAGATGGCGGAGAATCTGGATATCGCGGATTCATACAGGCCACTTTCCGATGATGAAAAGGAAACTTTGTCTCAGGCGGCTGAAGCCATGCGGGCAATACCGAATATTCCGTGCACTGCATGCAAATACTGCATAGACGGATGTCCGGCCGGTATACCGATCCACGGCGTATTCCGGGCGCTGAACATGAAATATGTATTCAACAATGAAACGGGCGCCGGCTTTGCCTATCAGTGGGAGACCCGCGATGGAGGGATCGCTTCCAGGTGTCTCAAGTGCGGCCACTGCGAGGGAGTCTGTCCACAGCACATTAAAATAATCGACGAACTTGAAAAAGCCGTTGAAATGTTCGAATGATGTAAAGTTGTTCAATAGACTGGCTGCGACTCTGCTTTCCGTGAATCTACGGGAAACGGGGTCGTTTCCATTCCAGACGTGAAACCTTTGAAAGGTCCGGGATCCGCTGCTTGTATGTCAGGTACCGGTGAATAAAATGTGACGATACCGACACAAAGCTTCTACAAACCTTCTCACAAATATGCATATGTTCTTCACACTGCACCCCTATAATAATAACTGTCAAAAGGAAATTGACAACACAATTAAATAAACATTCTTTTCAACATTCTTTCTCAAAATAATAACTCAATAACTCAATAACTCAATAACTCAATAACTCAATCAAAAGCAAATACCATCGTCCTGATCCGGCGATGGTATTTTGTTTGGCTCGCAACCGCGCGGTTCTGCAGCCTGCACGGATACTCGCGATCCTGGAAAGTCATGTTCACCGCGCCATTCTGGCTATCATCGAAGAAAAAAACGCGATATTCTGTAACATTGATGGAAATAGGCGGATGATAGCCAGAAACCTCCATCTACCGCGCCATCCTGGCTATCATCGAAGAAAAAAACGTGATATTCTGTAACATTGATGGAAATAGGCGGATGATAGCCAGAAACCCCCATCCACCGCGCCATCCTGGCTATCATCCAAGATAAAAACGCGATATTCTGTAACATTGATCGAAATAGGCGGATGATAGCCAGAAATCTCCATCCACCGTGTGATTCTGACTATCATCCAAGATAAAAACGCGATGTTCTGTAACATGGATCTAAATAGACGGATGATAGCCAACATGATGAGGCTTTGCGCGACGGGAAGGATATCAGTTTACGGAAATCGAGATCTCGCCGGTGTGGAGTGTTTCGATCCTGCCTTTGTCGGGGCCCTCCGTGTATTTCACTATCAGGCCGCCGTCGTCGCCGATGTCAAGGGCGTCGGCGGTTACGCCTTTATCGTCGTAGGATGGATGGACGGTGATGCTGCGTCCGAGGATGAAGCAACGGGCTCTGTATTCGGTGAGGAAGCTCATTTCATCCATGTGGTCCAGGATGTCCATGGTCTGGTTTATGATCTCGGCGGCCAGGGCGCTGCGGGAAAAGGAACCGGGTATGTCGGAGACGGAACCGGCTATGTGGCGGATCTCTTCGGGGAAGCTGCCGGGGAAGCAGTTGACGCCGGTGCCGATGATCAGGCTGTCGATCCTGCCTGTTTCAAAATTGGACTGGGCTTCTGTAAGAATGCCGCAGATCTTTTTGTCCCGGTAGAAAATGTCGTTGACCCATTTGATATCGGCCTTGATGGCGCAGATTTTCTCCAGGGCGCGGCAGGTGGCGACCGCCGCCGCCATGGTGACGTAAAGGGCTTTGTCCAGCTCGAATGACGGCTTCAGGGCGATGGTCATGTAAAGGCCTGTGCCGCCTGGTGATTCGAATGAACGCCCAAGACGACCGCGTCCCTGGGACTGCCGGTTGGCGATGAAGGCCATGGGCTGGTGACCGAGGGCCGCGACTTTGGCCAGATCGTTGGTGGACGTAACGGTATCGAAGACTTTGAGGTCGCAGGAAACTTTGAGGCCCGCGGCTACGCCGTCTGTGGTGAGCGGATCCGCATCGCCGGAAAGCTTGTAGCCGGCGTTGGTCCTGGATTCTATTTCGTAACCGTCAAGCTTCAGCTGTGAGACCGCTTTCCATACAGCGTTTCGGGAGACATTGAGGGTCTCTCCGATAAACTGACCGGAAATGAATTTATTCTGATTTTCTGTTAGTAGCTTTAGCAGCTCTGTTTTTGTTGACATGGCATACCTCCGTTAAGTAGATTATATGGATTTAGGGCAAAATAGTCAACAAATAGTTATTGACATATGTTATTTATGAGGTATAATGTTATTAACATATGTTAATAATCGGAGGAGGTAACCATGGCCAGACCACAGAAAAGCAGAACAGTGAGGAGCATGCCCAGCAGTGAGGGTTTTGTGCCTATGGGGTTCTACGGAAGGGGACAGACCGTGATCATGACCGTTGAAGAATACGAGGTGATCAGGCTGATCGACCTTGTGGGGATGACTCAGGAAAAATGCGCATTATCCATGGGGGTATCCAGACCAACGGTGACAAATATTTATGATAAGGCCAGGTACAAGCTGGCCGATGCACTGGTCAACGAGAAATCGCTGCTCATAGAAGGCGGCAACTTTATGGTTTCCCGGGAGAACAAAAGGACAGCAGTGCTTGGGGAGGAAAAAAAGAAAATGAAAATAGCGGTAACTTACGAAAACGGACAGATATTTCAGCATTTCGGACATTGTGAGAATTTCAAGGTGTACGATGTTGAGGATGGAAAAATCACAGGAAGCAGAGTGGAGAACGCCGCCGGCAGCGGCCACGGCGCACTGGCCGGCTTCCTGAAAGGTATGGGAGTCGATACGCTTATCTGCGGAGGCATCGGCGGCGGAGCCAAGATGGCGCTGGCGGATTCGGGCATCAGACTCTTCGGAGGAGTTTCCGGGGATGCGGACGCAGCCTGCGAGGCGCTGCTCAGCGATCGTCTGGTATATAACGCAGACGTTCAGTGCAGTGGCCATGAGGGTCACGGAAATCATAACTGCGGTGGACACGGCCATAGTGAAGGTGGCTGTGGACATAAATGCCATGAATAAATAAATTAAAATGTCCCTAAACATTTTAAGATTATTTCTGGCGGAATCAGGAGAGAGCTTTGCCTTGGGCATTGCCCTCTCTTTTCATTGTGTTGAATTGCTGAATAAATCGACAAACCCTTTATTTTCCTACAATAATATGATAAGATTACTTGGTAGAAAATGCTGTCTGCATTTAAGCAAGGAGGAATCTTATAGATGAGCACCCAAACAATGGGGATATACATTGCGGTAATAGTTGCGCTGCTGATACTTTCGGCGTATTTTTCTGCGACTGAGACCGCGTTCACTTCTCTGAACCGTATAAGGCTGAAAAATCTGGCAAACGATGGAAACAAGCGGGCCAGACTGGTCCTGGATCTGGAGGAGAAATATGACACTCTTCTCTCAACCATACTCGTCGGCAACAATATTGCCAACATCGCCAATACGGCCATAGCCACGGTATTTTTTGTCAAACTCTACGGACCGTATGGGGCCACCATATCGACCATCGTCGTGACTATCGTTGTTCTGATTTTCGGTGAGATATCGCCGAAGAGTCTTGCCAAGGAAAACCCTGAAAAATTCGCAATGTTTTCAGCACCGTTCATATGGGCGCTGATGGTGTTCTTTACACCGGTAAACTGGCTGTTTGCACAGTGGAAGAAGCTTTTGTCCAAGATATTCAAGGGAAGCAGCGACCGGGCGATCACCGAGGATGAGCTGATCACCATCGTGGAGGAGGCAGAGACGGAGGGATCGATACTGGCAGGCCAGAGCGAGCTGATCCAGAATGCCATAGAATTCAACGAACTGGAAGCCTGGGATGTGCTGACGCCGAGGGTGGACGTCAAGGCGATAGAGATAGGAATGACAAAAAAGGACGTGGGCAAGCTGTTCCTGGATACGGGATTTTCCAGGCTGCCGGTCTACGAGGACGATCTTGATAAAATACTGGGAGTGCTCAACCAGAAGGACTTCCATAACTATATTTCCGGAACGCGAAAGACCATTTCCGACTATGTGAAGCCGGTGGTATTCGTGGCCGGTTCCATGAAAGCTGCAGATCTGCTGAAGAAGATGCAGATGGGCAAGACCCAGATAGCCATAGTCGTTGATGAATACGGCGGTACGGCAGGTCTTGTAACCATGGAGGACATCATCGAAGAGCTGGTCGGAGAGATATACGACGAGCATGATGAGGTGGAATCACAGGAGATAACCGAGCTGCAGGACGGAAGCTACAGGATCATGGGCAGTACCAATGTGGAAAAGATGTTTGACTTCTTTGATGAAGAGGAAGAAATGGACGCTACCACGGTCAACGGCTGGGTGGTAAGACAGCTGGACAAGCTGCCTGAAGCCGGAGACACCTTTGATTATGAGGTGGGGAACAAAATTTTTACCGGCAAGGTCACCAAGTCCGATGGCAGAAAAGCAATAGAAATCAATCTGCGGGTAACAGAAAAACCTGAGGAGGAACAATAGAAAGGGGAGAACATATGAGTTTAGCAGAAAAGATCTTTGGAGATCTCAATAAAAAAGAGGTCAAGAAGGTAGAGAAGATCGTAGTAAAAATCGAGGCCTTTGACGAGGAGATGCAGGCTTTGTCCGATGAAGAACTGAAGGGCAAGACGGCGGAATTCCGCGAAAGGCTGGAACAGGGAGAGACTCTGGATGACCTGCTTCCGGAAGCCTTTGCAGTCTGCCGCGAGGCGGCATGGCGCAGCATCGGCATGAAGCATTTCCACGTACAGCTCATCGGCGGAGTGGTCCTGCATCAGGGCCGTATCGCGGAGATGAAGACAGGCGAAGGTAAAACACTGGTGGCAACGCTGCCTGTATACCTTAATGCTCTGGCGGGAAAGGGCGTCCATGTCATAACCGTCAATGATTATCTGGCCAAGCGTGACTCGGAGTGGATGGGCAAGGTCTATACATTCCTTGGACTGACAGTCGGATGCGTCATACACGGTATCACCGATGAGGTGAGGAAGGCCGCATATGAGGCTGATGTAACCTATGGTACCAACAATGAATTCGGTTTCGATTACCTGAGGGACAACATGGTCATCTACGAGGAGGACCTGACCCAGAGGGGACTGAATTACGCCATCATAGATGAGGTGGACTCCATACTCATAGATGAAGCCAGGACACCGCTGATCATTTCCGGTCAGGGCACTGAGTCTACTGACATGTACAGAAAGGCAGATCAGTTCGTTACGACCCTGACTGCAGGCAAAGAGAACGATTTTGAGGTCGAAGAAAAGGATGAGCAGGTATCCCTTACCGATGCCGGTGTTGCCAAAGCCGAGGAATTCTTCGGACTGGACAACTTCGGAGATCCTGAAAACATGGAGGTCAACCATCACGTTCAGCAGGCGTTGAAGGCCCGCAACCTGATGGAAAGAGATGTAGACTACATTGTCAAGGACGGCGAGATAATCATCGTTGATGAATTCACAGGACGTCTGATGTTCGGACGTAGATACAGCAATGGTCTGCATCAGGCCATCGAGGCAAAGGAAAGACTGAAGGTAAGATCGGAGTCCAAGACTCTGGCGACGATAACGCTGCAGAACCTGTTCAGGATGTACGACAAGCTTGCCGGTATGACAGGTACTGCCAAGACAGAGGAAGACGAGTTCCGCGACATATACAACATGGACGTAGTGGTCATTCCGACCAATAAGGATATAATCCGACAGGACCTGCAGGATTCTGTATATCAGAAGGAGCACGGCAAGTTCATGGCCATCGCCAACAAGGTTGAAGAGGTACATTCAACAGGACAGCCGGTGCTGGTAGGTACCATATCGATTGAAAAATCAGAGCTGATCAGTGACCTGCTGAAGAAGAAGGGCATCAAGCACAACGTGCTGAATGCAAAGCAGCACGACAAGGAAGCTGAGATCGTAGCTGAGGCAGGACGTCTGGACATGGTCACCATCGCCACCAACATGGCAGGAAGAGGAACAGATATCATCCTGGGCGGCAACCCTGAGTTTGAAGCCAGACGCGAGATGAAGAAGAAGGGATATTCGGAGGATGCCATCAGCTTTGCCACCGGGTATGCCAAATCAGATGATCCGGAGCTCAACGATGCCAGGACCGCATATAAGGATTACTATGACAGGTTCAAGGTTGAGCGCGACGAGGAGCATGAAAAGGTAGTAGAGCTGGGTGGACTGTGCATCATAGGCACAGAGCGTCATGAATCAAGACGTATCGACAATCAGCTGCGAGGCCGTTCAGGACGACAGGGAGACCCGGGCTCAACTCAGTTCTTCATTTCACTGGAAGATGAGCTGATGAGGCTCTTCGGCGGTGAAAGGATGCAGAACATCGTTACCAAGATGGGACTGGAAGAGGACGAAGCCATCGAGGCCGGCATGCTGACCAGATCCATCGAAGGCGCGCAGAAGAAGGTCGAGGGCAGGAACTTCGGCATCAGAAAATACGTACTCCAGTACGATAACGTCATGAACAAACAGAGAGAGATCATCTATGATGAGCGCCGCAAGGTGCTGTTCGGCGAAGATCTGCGTGACTACGTCATGAACATGACACATGATCTTATCGATCACATAGTTGAACCGATAACCATGGAGTCCAAGTTCCCTGAGGAATGGGATTTTGAGACCCTGAACAAAAATCTGCGCAAGCTTACCAGGGACTATAAAGGCAAGACCGAGTACTCCACCGATGAGCTAGTGGTCATGGACGAGGAAACGCTGAAGCAGGAAATATACGATGAGTTCGAGGCTGTCTACGAGGAGAAGGAGAAGGAAGTTCAGGCCGACCGTATGAGAGAGGTCGAGAGAATGATCCTGCTGAGAGTTGTGGATAACCTGTGGATGGATCAGATCGATGCCATGGACCAGTTGAAGGATGGTATCGGGCTCCGTGCGCTGGGACAGCAGGACCCTGTTGCCGCCTATGCGCAGGAGGGCTTCGACATGTTTGAGGCCATGATCAATGAGATCCGCGAAGAGACAGTTACCTACTGCTACAACGTCACCGTTGAGACCAACACTCAGAGAAGATCCGTTATTGAGATCGGCGAAGAAAAGAAACTGGAATATGTGGATGAGGGCGTTATTGCCGCGATGCAGGGCGGCGGAGCTCCTGAAGGCATGCCTGAAGAAGGCGCTGAGATACCTGAACGCGAGCACAAGCAGGAGACAGTACGCCGTGATCATCCGAAGGTGGGAAGAAACGATCCGTGTCCTTGCGGAAGCGGCAAGAAATACAAGAACTGCTGCATGCAGAAGGATCTGGAGAGAGAAAGAGAGAATATGAATGCTTAAATTAGACCCAATAAAACAGGACCTGCCATCCTTAAAGGCAAAACTGATGGAAGTCGGTGACTCACTTTGACCTGGCTGGTCTGAGAAACAAAGCGGAAGAGCTTAATAAGAAAACCATGGTGGACGGTTTCTGGGATGATCCGGATGCCGCCCAGAGTCTGCTACGTGAAAAGAGCAGCATTGAAAACAAGATAAGTGAATACGAGGAACTGGAAAAGGGACTTAACGATGTTGATGAACTCATCGCCCTGGCTGAGGAAATGGAAGACGAGGACGAGGCCGACAGCATAGTGGAAATGTATAACGACATTTCCGGCAAACTGGAGACCTTCAAACTGGCTACCCTGCTCAACGGCAAGTATGACCACAACAGTGCGATTTTGTCCGTGCATGCGGGAACAGGCGGCGTAGATGCCATGGACTGGGCGGAAATGCTGCTGCGCATGTACACCAGATGGGCGGAGAGCAAGGGATACAAGGTCAACATAGCCGACGTGCAGGATGACACCGAGGCGGGAATCAAGAGCGCCACCTTCATGGTGGAGGGCGAGAACGCCTACGGATATCTGAAACATGAAAAAGGCGTCCACAGGCTTGTAAGAATATCGCCTTTCAATGCGGCCGGAAAGAGGCAGACGTCTTTTGCTGCCCTGGAGGTAATGCCGGAGATAGAGGACGACATGTCCGTCGAGATCAATCCTGAGGATATCAGGGTGGACACCTACCGCAGCAGCGGCGCCGGCGGCCAGCACGTTAACAAGACGGACTCGGCCATCAGGATCACCCATCTGCCGACGAATATTGTGGTCACATGCCAGAACGAACGCAGCCAGCACCAGAACAAAGAGGTGGCCATGAAGATCCTCATGTCCAGACTGGCAGATCTGAAGGAGCAGCAGCATAAGGAGGACCTGAAGGAGATCAAGGGCGACTTTTCGCTGATAACCTGGGGCTCTCAGATACGATCCTACGTATTCCAGCCGTATACCATGGTCAAGGATCATCGAACAGGCGCCGAGGTGGGCAATGTCAATGCCGTCATGGACGGGGCGCTGGATCATTTTATCAACGAAGAACTGAAACAACTGTAAACAAGAGGTAGAAATGGACATAATACAGAAACTTGCCGGGGAGTTCAGACTCAAGACATCCCAGGTGGACAGCACAGTAAAACTTATAGATGATGGAAATACCATACCTTTTATTGCAAGATACCGTAAAGAAGCCACAGGCGGACTGTCCGACGTGGTACTGCGTGACCTGGACGAAAGGCTGACCTATCTGCGCGGTCTGGAGGAGCGCAAGGAAGAGGTCGTAAGACTCATCGATGAACAGGGCAAACTGACAGATGAACTGAAGGCCGAGATCGAAAAGGCAGAGGTGCTTCAGAGGGTGGAAGATCTTTACAAACCTTATAAACAAAAGAAAGCAACCAGAGCGTCCAAGGCCAGGGAAAAGGGACTGGAGCCCCTGGCAATGGTGATCTTTGCCCAGCAGAAGACTGACGGAAGCGTGGAGGACATAGCTGCTGATTTTGTCAGTGAAGATAAAGGCGTAGCCACAGCAGCAGAGGCAATCCAGGGGGCAATGGATATCATCGCAGAGATGATAGCCGATGATGCCGATCTGACCGATGTGATCAGAGAGAAGACATACGGCGTCGGAATGATTTCCACAGAGGCCACGGACCCTGAAGAAAAGACAGTGTACGACATGTACTACGGCAGCAGCGAGGCCATCGCCAAGATGCCCAATCACAGGGTACTGGCGGTCAACAGGGGAGAGAAGGAAAAGAAACTGAAGGTCAAGGTGGAGATAGAGCCTGCTCAGATCACCGGCATCATTGAAAAACAGGTGATCAGAAACGGCAAGTCCATCTTTGTTCAGATATTGAAAGATACCATCGCCGATGCGTACAAGAGGCTCATCGCCCCTTCGGTGGAGCGCGAGATGAGAAACACTCTGACGGAGCGCGCAGAGCTGGACGCGGTGAAAGTGTTTGCAAAGAATACGGAAAACCTGCTTATGGTCCCTCCGGTAAAGAACAAAAGAATCATCAGCATCGATCCGGGCTACAGGACAGGCTGCAAGGTGGCTGTTTTGAACGGGACCGGCAAGCTGGTCGCCTACACGACGATCTATCCGACCCAGCCGAAGAACGATGTGGCAGGAACGGAGCGTACGCTGAAGAAGCTGATAGACAAGTTTGGCTGTGATGTCATAGTCATCGGCAACGGCACCGCCTCCAGAGAGACTGAAGAGGTGGTCGCCAATTTCATTAGAAAAAACGATCTGGATATCCAGTACACCATAGTAAACGAGGCGGGAGCTTCCGTATATTCGGCATCCAAGCTGGCCACTGAGGAATACCCGGATCTGGACGTGACGACGAGAGGAGCCATGTCCCTGGGCAGAAGACTGCAGGATCCGCTGGCCGAGCTGGTCAAGATCGATCCAAAGCACATAGGGGTCGGCCAATATCAGCACGACATCAACCAGAAATATCTGGACAACGCGCTGACCGGCGTGGTGGAGGACTGCGTAAACAGAGTCGGCGTCGACCTGAATACAGCTTCACCATCACTGCTGTCATATGTGGCGGGCATCAACATGGGCATCGCCAGGAACATAGTGAATTACCGTGAGGAAAAGGGCAGATTCGACAACAGGAAGGAACTGCTGAAGGTATCCAAGCTGGGCCAGAAGGCCTTTGAGCAGTGCGCCGGATTCCTGCGCATATCCGAGGGCACAGAGCCGCTGGACAGCACTTCCGTCCATCCGGAGTCATACGGGGCCGCCGAAGAAATGATGAAGAAGATCGGCATTTCCCGGGACGACATCGTTGCCGGAGGAGCCGGAGAAATAGATGAGAAGATCTGGGAGGCATATCCGGCCAGGAAGCTGTCCGACAGCATCGACAAGATGGCTGAGGATCTTGACATAGGAAGACCGACTCTGGTGGACATCATCGATGAGATGAAAAAACCTGCCAGAGACCCCCGTGAGGACGCGCCGCCGGTGATATTCAGAAATGATGTGCGGACATTTGAGGATCTTAAGGTGGACATGGAGCTTACCGGCACGGTGAGAAACGTGGTGGACTTCGGCGCCTTCGTGGACATCGGCGTCAAGCACGACGGTCTGGTGCACATTTCTCAGATGAGCAAAAACTACATTAAGCACCCTATGGATGTGGTTTCCGTAGGTGATACGGTAAAGGTAAAAATAATCGGCATCGATATGGAGAAGCAGAAGGTTTCTCTGACCATGGTGCTTTAGAGAGAGGAAAAGATGACTGTAAAAGCAGTGATATTTGATTTTGACGGGACTGTGGCCGATACCAATCAGCTGGTCATAGATTCCTGGCAGCACACATATAAAACCATAAACGGGGAGCCCCATCCGGTGGAAAAAATTGTCAGGACCTTTGGCGAGCCTCTGCGGGAGAGCATGATCAAGGCGTTTCCCGACTGCGACGCCGATGAGGCCATAGAGATCTACAGGGATTATCAGCTGAACCGTGATGACCGGGAGCTTTATCTCTTCCCGGGAATACGCGAACTGCTGGAGGGACTGCGTGAGCGAGGCTACAAAGTAGGCATCGT
>Ga0268263_1001623_pt1 | contig 18498 bp, 13 predicted proteins | sample Biomet5_FD_190358 | JGI IMG/M metagenome (GOLD analysis project Ga0268263, IMG submission 190358) | Microbial communities from bioreactor (seeded with sewage sludge) at LBNL, California, USA - Biofuel metagenome 5 (SPAdes) (version 4) | ecosystem: Engineered > Bioreactor > Anaerobic >... | reverse complement strand
ACGGCCATCCAGACCGTCAGTCCACGCGCGTCATGACTGACCAGGGACAGGATGGTGCGGTTGCGGCGTATGAACTCAGGCAGCCTCATCGTCCGTCACCTCCTTGCGGTAATAGTGGCTCTGGACCTCATACATGGCGGCGTACGACCGGCCGGCGGCGATCAGCTGTCGGTGCGATCCCTGCTCGACAATGTGCCCCTGCTCCAGAAAGATGATCTCATCGCAGAAGCGCGTGGAGGCCAGCCGGTGCGAGATGAAAAGCGATGTCTGCCCCGCCGTCAGCTGCTGATACCGGTGGTACATGCGGCTTTCGGCCAGCGGGTCCAGGGCCGCCGTCGGCTCATCTAGCATCAGCAGGCGGGCCGGTTTATACAGGGCCCGAGCCAGCAGGATGTCCTGGGTCTGGCCGCCGGAGGGCGTGATGCCAGCCGGATCGATGTCATGGCCGATGAAGGTCTCCAGACCCTTGTCCAGCCCGGCCAGCATGTCGCCCAGCCCGGCCGACACGGCGGCCTTCTCGACGCGCCGCCGGTCCAACTGGCCGTCAGGCAGACAGGCGATGTTCTCGGCGATGGTGGCCTGGATGAGATGGCTGGTCTGGAACATGACCGCCAGCTGAGCGGCATGTGCCGGCAGCGGGATGGCGGCCAAGTCCTGACCATCGATGAGGATGCGGCCGGAAGTCGGATGATACAGGCCGCACAGAAGCTTGACAAGAGTCGACTTGCCGGCGCCGTTGATACCGACCAGGGCATAGCGGCTCCCGGCCGGGATATGGAAGCTGACGTCATGCAGCACGTCATGGTCGCTGCCGGCGTAGCGGTAACTGACATGGTCGAAGACGATGTCCATGCCTTGCGAAGGCATACCGCCGCTGCTTTCAGTAACCACTTCCGCCGCATGGTAACGTGTAAAGAAACTGCGCAGCCCGTCGATGTCCAGACTCGACTCCTGCATCTGGGCCAGCGTGTCGCTGATCCTGATGAAGGCCGCGCCGTACCCGGACACGATGTTCAGGTACAGAACGAAGTCGGCGGCGGACATGCCCGCCATGACCCGTCGGAGAAGATAGATGTAACAGGCGGCGTCCTGGCCCAGCTGCAGCAGCAGCCCGACGGTGTCGTATAACATGTAAAAAGAGTTCTGTCGGCGGATGATGGCCATGCGCTGGTCATTGGCCCGCCGGTAGACCGCCGACAGCCAGCCGTTGAGGCCATAGAGACGGATGTCTTTTCCGGCCGCCGGTTCACGGATGGTACGGTCGAGGTATCGGCGTGTCATGTGGTTGGTCACCAATGCATCCTTGTTAGAACGCTCGTAACGCGTCACCGCCCCGAAGCAGGCCAGTTTGACGGCGGCCAGGGCCACCAGCAGCCCTACGATCCACCATTCGAGCCGACCGAGGATGAGGCTGTAGAGGGCCACCTGGGCCACGGCCACGCACAGCTCGGGCAGCCGGTGCATCATCCCTTCCAGGCCCCGCTGGTTGGAGCTCATGGCCTCGGAGGCCTGGCTGCTAGCCTTCTTGAGGGCCGCGCTCTCGGCCGTCTGCAGGTCGCAGCCCGCCATGATGTCGTTGAACATCCCGAAATAGCGCTTGATGCGGATCTCGACGTATTGCATGCTGTTGCGGCCGGTCAGGTAGCTCTTGGCCCCCAGCAGCAGGGCGTACAGCGCGAAGGACGCCATGACCCGCCCGGCGAAGCCGGCCAGCCCCAGGCCCTGGGACAGCCAGCCGATGGCCAGCGCCGGCAGCACGGCCGTGGCCAAAGGGACCGCCACGTCGGCGGCCACCTCGGCGGCCTGCATCAGAACCATCCTCTTGTCATAGCGCCACATGCCATCCAGCACGTAGGCGGCGTTGGCCGGCATCGGATACCGTCTGACGGCCTGTTCTTTTTGTGTCATGAAACCATCGTACCACAAAGCGGCTCGGCGTCACGCAATCATTGGTTGCGGCGTTGAATTATCGATGTCCTTTGTTTATAATACAGATTGCGATGTCCTCGTAGCTCAGCTGGATAGAGCATCCGCCTTCTAAGCGGACGGTCGAGCGTTCGAACCGCTCCGAGGACGCCATCATGACGAAACAAAGCCCCCTTCGCCAGGGGGCTTTGTCTTTTCATCGTTTCAGTCCTCGACGGGGTCGTCAGGGGCGATGGTGTCCTGTTTCTTGAGCTCGCGGAAGTGGGCCTTGCGGTCCAGTTCCGTCAGATAGCGCTTGCGCAGGCGGATGGCGTCGGGGGTGACTTCCACCAGCTCGTCGTCGTTGATGAAATCCAGGGCGTACTCGAGGGTCAGCTGGATGGGCGGCACCAGCTTCTCCGCCTCGTCGGCCCCGGTGGAGCGGACGGCCGTCATGTGCTTGGCGGTGGTCGGGTTGACCTTCATGTCCATGTCACGGGCGCAGACGGCCACGATCATGCCTTCATATACCGGGGTCTGGGCGCCGATGAAGAAGCTGCCGCGCTCCTGCAGGTTCCAGATCGCATACGTCATGGCCACGCCATTGGCGTTGGAGATCATGACACCGTTGCGATGGTTGTCGATCTCACCCATGTACGGCTCGTAATCCTTGAACTCGCGTATCAGGGTCCCTTCGCCGCGGGTCATGTTGATGAAGATCTGGCGGTAGCCGATCAGTCCCCGGGTGGAGACATCGAACTCGATGGCGACGAAGCCGTTCTTCTCGGTGATGTTGACCATGCGGCCCTTGCGCAGGTTCAGCGTGGTGATGACGTCGCCCTGGTATTGGGCCGGCACCTCGCAGATGACCTGCTCGACGGGCTCGTAGCGCTTGCCGTTGACGTACTTGTAGATGACCTCAGGCTTTGAGACGGCCAGCTCATAGCCTTCACGGCGCATCTGCTCAATCAGGATGGACAGATGGAGCTCGCCGCGGCCGGAGACCTTGAAGGTGTCGGTCGAGGCGGTCGGCTCGACCTTGAGTCCGACATTGCTCTCCAGTTCCTTTTCCAGGCGCTCCTTGAGGTTGCGCGACGTGACGAACTTGCCGGACTGGCCGGCGAACGGCGAGGTGTTGACCATAAAGTTCATCGACATGGTCGGCTCGTCGATGTGGATCGGCGGCATGGCCTCGATGTGCTCGGGGTCGCAGATGGTCTCGCCGATCATGACGTCCGGGATGCCGGCGATGGTGACAATCTCCCCCGATGGTGCCTCGTTGACAGGGATACGCTTGAGACCCTGATATATGAAGAGCTTGGTGATCGAGCAGCGTTCGACATGGCCGTCGGACTTGATCATGGCAATCTGCTCGCCTGTCCGCAGCGTGCCCTTGTAGATGCGGCCGATGCCCAGACGGCCGATGTAGTCGTCGTAGGACAGGTTGGACACTTGCATCTGCAGCGGCTGTTTGTCCAGGTCGGGGTACGGCTTGATGTACTCGATGATCGTCTCGAACAGCGGGATGATGCCGTTATCGGGGTCGTCGATGTTCTTCTTGACGATACCGTCGCGGGCAACGCCATATAGGATGGGGAACTCGCACTGCGCATCGGTGGCGTTGAGCTCGAAGAAAAGCTCGTAGACCTCGTCGATGACTTCCTTGACGCGGGAGTCCTTCTTGTCGATCTTATTGATCAGCAGGATCGGCCGCAGGCCAAGCTCCAGCGATTTCTGCAGCACGAAACGCGTCTGGGGCATCGGGCCTTCGGCGCTGTCGACCAGCAGGATGACCGTGTCGACGGTCTTGATGATGCGCTCGACCTCACTGGAGAAGTCGGCGTGACCCGGGGTATCGACGATGTTGATCTTGTAGTCCTTATAGAAGACGGAGCAGTTCTTGGAGTAGATCGTGATGCCGCGCTCGCGCTCCAGCTCGTTGGAATCCATGATCTGGGCGACTTCCTCCGACGGCTTGACGGCCCCGCTCTGGGCCAGGAACGCGTCCACCAAGGTGCTCTTTCCGGCATCGACGTGTGCGATGACGGCCAGGTTGATGATCTTCTGTTTGCTCATATGCACATCCCCTTTTCGAATGAAAACCGTTTTGTATTATATCATATCCATCATAAGTATTTACGTTCAGTTTTTAAGCGGCCGCGTGAATCAATCGTCAGGACCATGTATCCGGGCTTGGACATGTCCCGATTATAATACAGCGAGCCGGGATTCAGCAGATGGATGCCGTCGACGTACCGGTCGTCGTAGGCGTGTGTGTGACCATACAGGACCACGTCGCAGCCCAGCTGTCGGGCCCGGGCCGCCAAGGCCTGCGGCCGACCGACCGGCGGGAAGTGGTGCGAGTGGGTCATGAAAAAGTGCAGCCCGCCATAACTCAGGACCCTTTCCGGAGGGAAGTCGCTGTAGTAATCGTTGTTGCCTTGGACACACACCAGCTGCGGGAAGAGGCGGTCGTCGCTGGACAGATCGCCACAATGTAAAAAAACATCCGCGTCCTGGTTGGCGGCCAGAACCTGGCGGACGTTTTCATCGTAGCCGTGGGAATCACTCATCAGAACAATCTTCATGTTTTTTTGTTCGCCTGCGCCTAAGTATAGCGACATGACCGCGCAAAAGCAAGGCTTTCGTCACGCAGCCCCTCAGGCAGCGCTTTCATCCTTGCCATGGGCGTCCTTATGGATGAACGAATGCACGACCGCCGCCTCCTTGGGTCCGATAACCGCGGCGATCTCCTGCTGCCCGGCGGCCTGCAGACGACGCACGGAGCCAAAACGGCCGAGCAGACGGCGCTGACCAACCGGGCCAAGACCCGGGATGTCGTCAAGCAGCGAATGCGCCATGCCCTTGGAACGGAGCTTCTGATGGAAAGAGATGGCGAAACGGTGTACCTCGTCCTGCATGCGCGTCAGCAGGAAGAACAGCGGCGTGTCACGCCCCAAAGCGACGGCTTGCAGCTGATCGTCCAGAAGCGTGCTGGTCTGATGGCGGTCGTCCTTGGCCAGACCCATCAGCTTGAAGCCCAGCCCGAGCTCCTGCTTGATGGCGGCGGCCGCCCTGATCTGGGGTGCCCCGCCATCGACGATGATGATGTCGGGCATGACGCCCTTGTCCATCACGCCTTTCTGCAGCCGCCGGTACAGCACCTCCTGCATGTTGGCGAAGTCGTCACCGCCGTTATGGACCTTGAAGAGGCGGTAGTCCTTCTTGGACGGAACCCCGTCGTAGTAGACGACCATGGCACCTACCGCTTGGGTGCCAGAGATGTGGGAGTTGTCGTACAGCTCGATGCGGTGTGGCTGCACCCCGGCGATGGCGGCCAGCTGCGTCAGGGCCTGGTCGAGCCCCTGCTGGCGGCGGTCGATGACTTCGAATTTCTGGTCGAGGTTGATGCGGGCGTTGTCGAGGGCCATTGCCACCAGCTTTCGCTGCTTGCCGCGCTGCGGCTGATGGATCCTGACCTGCAAGCTCTCCGCCAGCGCAATGGCATCCAGCCCGTCCTGCATGGGCAGCAGCAGCACGTCCGGCAGCACGTTGTGCTGATAGTACTGCATCAGGAACGACGAGAAAACGTCTTCGGCGTCTCCGTACAGCGGCTGCAGCACCAGATGACGGTGCAGCAGGCGGCCGCCGCGAATCAGCAGACCGACGATGGAGATATAACCCTTGTCGACGACATAGGCGAAGACGTCGGCGTCGGAGTCGTCGTCATATATTATCTCCTGGGTGGATGTCACATGCTGGATCGACTCAATCAGCTCCTGGTACTTGGCTGCCTGCTCGAACTGCAGCGCGGAGGAGGCGGCGTCGCGCTTGGCGATGGCTTCCCGCATCATCTCGCCGGTGTCGCCTTTTATGAACTTGACGATCTTGGCGACCAGCTGCTGATATACTGCCGGATCAATTCTGTTGACGCACGGCCCCAGGCACTGGCCCAGGTGATAATACAGACACAGCCGGTGACCCATGGCTTTGCACTTGCGCAGCGGGTACATCTTGTTCAGCAGGTCGACGATCTGCCGCGCACTGCCGGCCACCGGATAAGGCCCGAAATAACGGGCATGGCGCATCTTGTTGGCGTCGCGCACGACCTTGAGGGTCGGGTAGTCTTCCGTGGTCAGCCTGATGTAGGGATAACTGGACCCATCCATCAGGGCGATGTTGTACATCGGACGGTATTTCTTGATGAGGTTGTATTCAAGCAGCAGCGCTTCCTTCTCGCTGTTGGTGACGATATATTCGAAATCGGCGATGTCGGCCACCAGGCGGGTCGTCTTGAGGTTGTGCGTACCGACAAAATACTGGTTGACACGGTTCTTTAGCTTTTTGGCCTTGCCCACGTAGATAATCTGGCCGTCCTTGTCCTTCATCTGATAACAGCCCGGCTCCATCGGCAGGGTGGACAGCTTGGCCTTGAGCGCCTCGTTCATCTTTCGTGCTCCCGCAAGGTGACAAGCGTCGCGCCTGCCCCGCCCTGGTTGGCCGGGGCCATCTCGTAATGGTCGACGAAGCGGTACGACTTCAGCCGCTCCCAGATTGCCTGACGCAGCACGCCGGTACCCATACCATGGATGATTCGTACATATGGGGCCCGGGCCACTACGGCGTCGTCCAGATACTTGTCCAGCAGGGCCAGGCCGTCCTCAACGTGCTGGCCGACCAGGTTGATCTCCGGGCTGAATGAGGCCCCGGCACGGCGATAAACCACCGGGGAGGCCGCCTGGCGTTTGGGTTGCGGCGCCCGGGTCAGGCCCGACAGCGACGTCCGGAAGCGTACGCCGGCGCAGTCGACGGTGGCATTCTTCTTGTCCAGCTCGATGATCTGTCCGACCTGGTTGCTGAGGGCTACGCGAGCCCAGTCGCCCACCTCCAGTGGCTTGTTATCACCGACGTCTGCCGGCTCCGGCTCCGGTGCAATCTCATCCAGCTTGTGCTGAAGTTGGATGATGTCCTTCTGACGATAACGTTCCTGCTTCTTAAGATGGTCGATGATGTCGTCAGCCTTCTCCTGGGCCTGGGCCACGGCCTCGGCGGCCTGCCGGCGGGCTTCGAGCATGATCTGCTCGCGCTGGGCCTGCATGTCAGCATCCTGCCTAACCAGGTGCGCCTTCTCAAGTTCGACCTGGGTCTGCTGGCTGGCCAGTTTCTCGGCCAATCGCTGATTGACGGCCAGCTGGGCCTGAAGCTTCTCGGTAAGACCGTCCTGGACCGTCTGCTGACTCTGTTTAAACTGACGGGCGGCCGCTACGATCTGTGGATCGAAACCGCAGCGCAGCGCGATGTCGAAAGCGTTTGACTGTCCGACCATGCCCTCCAGATAGCGATATGTCGGCCGCAGGTCAGCCGTATCGAACTCGACGCTGGCCAGAAGGACGTCGTCGAACTGATGGGCATAGGATTTGAGCTTGCCATAATGAGTCGTCGCCACCAGATAGACCTGCTGGCGGCGGAAATGATCAAGGACCGCGCTGGCCAAGGCTTGGCCCTCGGCGGGATCGGTGCCCGATCCCAGCTCGTCGAGCAGCACCAGCGAATGGCTGGTGGCCTGCTTGATGATCTGGGCCAGCTTGGTGATGTGGGCGGAGAAGGTCGAAAGGTCGGCCTGGATAGACTGCTCGTCGCCGATGTCGTAGAAGAGCTGGTCGTACACCGGTATCGAGGCACTGGCGCAAGGCAGTGGGAAACCAGCCAGCTGCAGCACGACGAACAGTCCGATCAACTTAAGGCTGACGGTCTTTCCGCCGGTGTTGGGCCCCGTTATCAGCACGGTCCGCACCGGGGCGACGATATGATAGCTGTTGGCGACCACGCGTGAGGGGTCGATCAAAGGATGGCGTCCCTTCTCGATCATCAGGTCGTAATGCTCGCTGATGCCGCCGACCACCGCCTGGCGATCACGGCCCCACTGGGCCTTGGCGAACAGGGCGTCAAGAAGTCCCAGGGTCTGCAGGTTGGCCAGATACCCGGCGGCATGTTCCTTGACCAGCTGGCTGAGCATCAGCAGGATACGAGCAATCTCCTGACGTTCCTGGTCCTGGGCGTTGGCCAGGTCGTTGTTGGGACCGACCATCTCGGTTGGCTCGACATAGACCGCCTGGCCGGACTGCGAACTTCCATACTGCAGTCCCCCGACGGTGTTCTTGTAAGAGTTGTTGATCAGCACGACGGCCCGCCCGTTGCGCTGTGCGACGATGTCATCCTGCAGGTAAGCGCCGTTGGTGCTCATGAAGTGACGCATCATGCTGGCAATACGCTCCTGCAGCTGCTTGATCTGACGTCTGATGGCGGCCAGCTTGGCCGATGCGTTGTCTAGCACCTGGCCGGAGGCATCGATGCAGCGATTGATGGCATTGGCCACCGGGGTGCATGGATCAAGGGCGTCGGTCAGGTCACCGACCTGGTCATGGTCGCCTTCGGCTTGCTCCATGTACTGCTGAATCTGGCGTATGCCATATGACTGCTGGGCGACGCTGACCAGCTCGTCCGGGGTCAGGACGCCGTCGCGCTGGGCTGTCTGGACGGCGGCAGTAACATCAAAAATGCCGCCGAACGGGAGCGGTCCGTATTTATTGGTCAAGTCCATCGCCTGGGAAAGCCGCTGCAGCTGCCGCTGGACCTCAAGCCGGCTGAAGACAGGCATGGCCTGCTCGACGGTACGATGGCCCAACTGGAAGCTGGCATAGCGGCTGACCTGCGATTTCACGCTGGAGAATTCCAGGCCATCGTATCTTTCAGTCATGACGCCCCTCAGTTGCCCAAGGCTTCGATAATGTCATCGATGGCGATGCCATGGTCCTGCATGTACTGTTGTACCTTCTTAGCCGTGGCGTCGCTGCTCTTGAGCCAGTCGGAAAGCTTCTTGTAATCATCGGATGTCATGTTGCCGACGTCGCTAATCGCGATGCCGTGGTCCTCGAGGAACTTCTGGACCTGCTCCTTGGTGACTTTGTTGCCGACCAGGTACTTGGTCAAGGTCTTGATGTCGTCCTTGGTCAGGTTCTTCTGGTCGTACAGCAGTTTCTGCACCGCCTGGTTCTCGGCGAAAGCGCTGCTCAAGGCGCTGGTTCCGGTATCAGTCAACACGCTGACATAGCGGAACAGCGTGCTGTCGATGACGACCCGCCCGTTGGTGAACAGCGGGGATTGGATAATGAAGCTCAGAAGGATGACGCAGATTGCATAAGGGACCAGCGAGAAGACGGCACCCAGGACCTGGTTGACGCCCTTGACGATGGGCAGCTGGGTCACGACCTTGGCCAGTGGCTTGAGCAGAAGCAGCAGCAGGAATCCGACAACCAGCAGCGCCAGGAACCATGTCAGCTGGTTGAGGGTCTGATACATGACCGACTCCAAGGCCGAGCCGGAGAACGGCGACAGGGACTTGGGGTAGAGGGTTATCAATTGTGACAAGGGCGTGCACAACAGCCAAGCAAAGACGAAGACAGCCAGGAAACCCAGCAGGTTGAGCAGCTGCCAGAGCAGACCGCTCTTGTATCCGACCAGCACCGCGACCAACAGCCAGATGACCAGGATGATGTTTACAAATGGGATCAGGCCTTCGGGGAATGTCATGGTTTACCTCCTGATATACGCGCTAATTATAGCAATATTGACAAACCTTGTAAATTGACGGGCGGCCGCGGCCGGCGTATTCTATGGGTTGAGGTACCACCATGGCGACATACAGCTTCCAGGCTGACGAGCCGACCATCCGCCGCATCACGGCGGCTTTTCCGGCCGACCGTTTCCACAACCCGCCGGCCTATGCGCGCAGCCTAATCAGGCTAGAAGGCTGTTCGATCACCATCTATGACAGCGGCAAGGTCGTTTTCCAGGGTCCTCAGGCCGACCATTACGCCGCAGGCTTCCGTCCGGAAGCGGCCGGTTTCTCGGCCCAGGCTGGCAGCGACGAGGTCGGAACCGGCGATTACTTCGGTCCGGTATGCGTATGCGCCTGCTGGATTGACCAGCAGGTCCATGACCGTCTTCAGGGCCGCGTCATCGTCGATTCAAAACAGCTTACCGACGATGTCATCGAGCAAATGGCCCCCGAGCTGATGACAGCCGTGCCGCACAGTCTGGCCGTGCTGATGCCTGAAGAATACAACCGCGTCACCGCTGCCAACAACATGAACCGCATCAAGGCCCGCATGCACAACCAATGCTACGTCAACCTGCTTGCCAAGGGTTACCATCTGCCGGCGCTGGTCGTTATCGACCAATTCTGCCCGCCGGAGGCATACTACCGCTATCTCGACGCTCAGGACACACCGGTCAGGGGCATCCATTTCGAGACCAAGGCCGAAAACAAGTATGAATCAGTAGGCTGCGCCGCCATCATCGCCCGTCATGCCTTCATCACCAGCATGGCCAAGATGGCGCAGGCCTGGGGCATGCCCCTGCCCAAGGGGGCCGGCCCGGCCGTCGACCAGGCGGCCCGTGCCTTCGTGAGCCGCTGGGGCGCCGATCGGCTGCCCCAGGTCGCAAAGATGAATTTCAAGAACACCGGCCGTCTGTAGGCCGGCAGGTCCGCGTCATGGCCAGGAGGCCGCAACATGGATAACGACAGGCAGTTTGTCGTACCTCAGTATTATGATTCCTTCCGCTGCAAGATGGGGGCCTGCCGGCAGAGCTGCTGCCAAGGCTGGCCCATCGCCCTGAGCCGACGGGAATACTACCGTGTTTCTTCGCTGGCCTGGCCGCGCGCGCTGCGCCGGCGCCTCGACAGCTCCATCTGCATTCTGGACGCGGCAACGGCCGACCGCTATGCCGCCATCAATCCCGACATGCAGGGTGAATGCCCGCTGCACGGGGCTGACGGCTTGTGCCGGCTGCAGGTCAAGGCCGGAGCCGAAGCCCTGCCCCAGATCTGCCGCCTGTACCCTCGCGGCATCCGCACCGCCTATCGGCTGGAGGCTGGTATGGCCAACAGCTGCGAAGGCGTCGTCGAGATGCTGGCGGACATCTCCGCGCCGCTGACCTTCTCCATGCAGGCCATCACCGACCTTCCACCGGCCGACCAGCTGCCGGTCGATGCGCAGACAGCCCCCATCTATGTCACCGTCCGCAGCCAAGCCATCGCCCTGCTGCAGGACCGCCGCCTCCCAATCAGCCACCGCCTTTCCGCACTGGGACGGCTATGTCAGACCGTCGATGCCGGGCATGATGTCGGCAGCGTCGGCCCCGAGCCAGACGAGCCGTCTTCTGACGCTGAACGCCGTCAGATGGCCTTGATACAGGCTTGGGACTTATTGGAATCGTTTGCCGACCGCAACGACGACCTGTGCCTCTATATCGATGCCGCCATGGCCAACGGCCAACGGCGTGTGCTGTCCGATTGGGAGCTGCGCTGCGCCCGTTTCGATGATGCCAACCCAGGCTTTCAGGTCCTCACCGAACAGCTGATCGTCAACCATGTATGGTTTTCCGGTTTCCCCTTCGCCCACCTTGGACAGCCGGCATATCATGCCTGGCTGGCTTTGGTCGCCGGTCAGCTGTTGATCAGGTTGCTGGTCGTGCAGAACGCCGCCTCCGCCGGCAGCAGCCTTATCGACATGCTGGCCGCCGCCTACCGTCTTATTGAGCATTCGTCATTCGACCAGAGCGAGCCATGGCATCTGATCAAGACCCATGCCGACGTCCAGACACTGCTCAGGCTGTAAAAAAAAGGATGATTGCTCATCCCTGCTCAAGCATCGCTTCAATCTGCCGGCTCTCCGCCAGCAGTTTTTCTTTGTCGGCGTGACCATCCGGAAGCCCGGCGGCTATCCGCCGCATAATCTCCGCCTGCCGACGGTGATGCTCCAAAAAGAATACCGGCCTGCGCCGCAGCAGCACCGGGCCGAAGACGGCCTGCTGTTCCGTCAGCCGCTGCGTGCCGTTGACAGCCATGATGACCTCATAATACTGACCAGCCTCGACCACGCATACCTCATCATCGATAGCCAGGCCATGAGCTGTCAGCCAGCGCCGCAGCGCCGGGACTTGTGCGTTGACCTGGACGATGACCTGGCGACAGCCTGAGAAATATGGGCGCGACCTCTCGATGATGGCCGCGGCCGTATGGAAACCCATGCCTGAAAGAACGGCCGCGTCGGCCTGCCGGTCGATCCCAACCACGCCATCGGTCTGCACCAGTTCGATTCCTGACACGCCATAGCGGGCGATGTTGGCACGGGCCCGGGTCAGCGGCTCACGTTTGTCGTCGGTGCCGATGGCCCAGCTGATCCGTCCTTGCAGCCGAAGGGCGATGTCCAGCAGCGCATGGTCGCAGCCGATGTCGATGATGCCGCTGCCCGGGATTATCAGGCCGCCGACGGCCTGCAGACGGGCCGGCAGCCGTAAGGGCGCCGTCATTGCTTGAAATCCTTCAAAGATGGTTCTTTATCCTTCAGCGTGGCCAGGGCCTGCGCCTGTATCTGTGCGACGCGCTGCTTGGAGACACCAAGCCTACGGGCAATCTGCTGCAGCGTCAGCCGGTCACGGCCGTCCAGGCCGTAGCGCCAGCGCAGGACGTCGGCCTGCCGCTGGTCCAGCTGCCCCAGGGCTGCCGAAAGCGCTTGGGCCAGCCACTGCTCGTCGAGATGGCGCTGCAGGCCGGTGCCATCGCTGAGCTGCTCGGCCAACGCGACATGGTTGTCGTTGGAGACTTCGCTGTCGATGGATATCGCGTCGAAGCTGCAGCCACGCAGGAGTCTGACGCGGTCGGCGCCGACGCCCATGGCCGCGGCCAGCTGTCCGTCATCAGGTCGACGGCCGAGCTTCTGGGTCAGCAGACGCTCGCTGTGATGCAGATGGTTGAGCTCTTCGCTCAGGCTGGTGGGAATGCGGATGTCATGCTCGCCATTGAGACCGCGGTCGATGGCCTGCCTTATCCAATAGGCCGCATACACGCCGAAGGAGGCACCCTTGGCGGGATCGAAGCGTCCGACGGCATGCATCAGACCAAGCATGCCGCTCTGAAACATGTCATAGAAGTTGAGTGATGACTGCGGATAGCGTCTGACGATGGCCGCCACCAGCCGCAGATGGCTGTTGACCATCAGTTCGCGGGCCTGGGGATCGTCATGGCGGATGCGTTCCGCCAGCGCACGCTGCTGTTCGGCCGTCAGCAGCGGAAAGCCATAGACCTCGTCGAGGAAGGAATCGGCTCCCGCCGGAGCCGCGGCCGTCTCGTCAGGCGACTGGAGACAGCCCCGCTGCTGGGCACACGCCAAAAAAGCGGCGATTTGGTCATCGTCGAGACGGTTGTCGGCAATAGCCTGGCTCACCAGCTGCTCGGCCGGACGACCGCCGACCTTCAGACCCATGTCCAATTGGCGGATGGCCGCTGTCAGGACGTCACCTTCGCGTTTCTCGGTCATGACCTGATTATATGATGAACGACGGTGGAAGACAAACGAAAACCGGGATTGCTCCCGGTTCAATTCTTGTCGACGAAGTCGCGCAGACGTTTGGATTTGGTCGGGTGTTTCAGTTTACGCAGCGCCTTGGCCTCAATCTGCCGAATGCGCTCTCGTGTGACATTGAACTCCTTGCCTACCTCCTCCAAGGTGCGCGTGCGGCCATCCTCCAGGCCGAAACGCAGGCGCAGCACCTTGCTCTCGCGCGGAGTGAGCTGCTTGAGGACTTTGTTGATCTCCTCCTTGAGCAGCTGCTCCGAGGCATAATCATCGGGCGACAAAGCGTTGGTGTCCTCGATGAAATCACCCAGATGGCTGTCGTCCTCTTCGCCGATGGGCGTCTCCAGGGAGACGGGGTCCAAGGCAATCTTCTGTATCTCGCAAACCTTCTCAGGTGTGACATTGCCCATACGCTGGGCAATCTCCTCCGGAGTCGGCTCGCGGCCCAGCTCTTGGACGAGCTGGCGCTGGATACGGGTCAGCTTGTTGATAGTCTCGACCATATGCACCGGCACCCGGATGGTGCGGGCCTGGTCGGCGATGGCCCGGGTGATGGCCTGCCTGATCCACCAGGTGGCGTAGGTCGAGAACTTGAATCCTTTCGTATAATCGAACTTGTCGACCGCCTTGACCAGTCCCATGTTCCCTTCCTGTATCAGGTCCAGGAACAGCAGACCCCTCCCGACATACTTCTTGGCAATCGACACGACCAGCCGGAGGTTGGATTTTATCAGCTTGTTCTTGGCCTCCTCGTCGCCGGCCTTGATGCGCTTGGCGATGTCCGTCTCCTCCTTGGGCGTCAGCAGCGGCTCGCGGCCGATCTCCTTGAGATACATCTTGACGGGGTCGTTGATCTTGATGCTTGGTGAGTCAGCATAGCTCTGCTGCAGGGCTTCAAGGTCGATGTCGTCCTTCTTCTCTGGCTCAGGGACCTCGACGGCCGTCTCGGCCTCGGCGTCGTCATCCAGGACCTCGGCCTCACCGGCTTCCTCGATGTCGACGATGTCATCCTCGCCTATGTCCTCTTCCTTGATGTCAATCTTATTGGCGGCGAACCAATCGAGGAATTCGTCCATCTCTTCGTCGGTCATCTCCAGATGCTCGGTGGCTTCCACGATGGCCGACTGCGTGATGGGCTCCTTCTTCTTCTTCATCTCCAGAAACGTTGTTTTTATCTCATCCAAGGTACGGTATTCAGTCATGGGCCATTCCTCCTTGTTCCATCTCTTTACGTATCTCAAGCTGCTTGCGCCTAAGCCCCACCAGTTCCTCGCCGACACGGGCCTTCACCGAGGGGTCGCTATACTGCCGCATTTGGGCCATCTTGGCGCGAATCTGGTCGTCCAGGCGATCCAGCTTCATCTTGGCGATGGCGTCCCGCAACACGGTCATGTCGAGGCGGTCGTTGACCAGTGGGCTGCTGTTGGCCTCGAACAGGACGTCACGCAGCCGATCCTCAGGAAGGCTGCTGACGAAGTCATCGGTCTGCAGGCCGTCATGGCCGGCATACCAGTCGACGATCAGCCGGGCCAGGTCGGTGGCATCCGGGTCCCGCAGCGTGTTGAGTTGGTCCTTGTACACCGCGGCCGCCTGGCTGGAGCCCAGCATCTGGCGAATTATCGTCAGCTCGGCCAGCTTGACGCCATCCATCAGCTGCGGCTTGATGCGGGGGGCCGGACTGGCAGCGCGGGCTGGCAGCGTGGCCTCGGGTCCCTTAAGCAGACCCAGGGCTGCCGGGGAGAAACCCGTCAGCGCGGCCAGCTGCTGGGTCCAGTTGGCACGATCGAACTCGTCGTTCAACTGGTTGATCTGCGCCATAGTCTGCTGAGCAAACTGCTTACGCGCCGCGTAATCGGTGAGGTCAAACGCCTTCTGGCCCTGGGTCATGACGAACTCCATCCAACTGTACGGATGCTGCGCCATGGCGGTCAGTTCACCCGGGCCCTTCTGCCTGACGATGTCGTCGGGATCCAAGTTGGTGCTGTTGCGCAGCACGCTGACCTGCAGGCCGGCAGCCAAGGCCATCTGGCCGACGTGCCATATCGCCTTCTGTCCGGCGCTGTCACCATCGTAGGCCAACAGGATCCGACCAGTCATCTGCCGCAACGCTGCCAGCTGCCCGGTGGTTCCGCTGGTGCCCATGGTGCACACCGCATTGGACATCCCGGCACGGTCGAAAGCCATGACGTCCATCGGCCCTTCCGTCAGGATGACCGTTCCCTTGTCACGGGCTTGGTCGTAAGCCCGGTGCCAGTTGAAGATCACGTTGCTCTTGTGGAACAGCGGGGTCTCCGCCGTATTGATGTACTTGGCCAACGCCTGCGGGTCAAGCGTACGGGCCGTGAATCCGATGGCATGGCCCTGACGGTCATGGATCGGTATCATCAGCCGTTGATAGAAGATGTCCTGCACACCCTTGTCCGTCAACCGGCACAGGCCGGCCTTGATGAGGACCTCGTCGGAGAAGCCCTTCTTGCTCAGGAAGTTGTATAGAGCATCATGACCAGGGTTGTAGCCAAACTGATACTTCTCGATCTGAGCCTGCGGCAGCTGGCGTTTCTTGAGGTACTCCATCATGGACTGGCCGGCCGCGCTGGCCAGCTCATGCTGACAGAACAGCACGGCCTCTTTGACGGCCTTGTGCTCGGGCGTCTCCTGGAAGGCGTGGGCGCTGGCATAGCCGGCCCCCAGGTCCAATGGATATCCGATCAGGTCGGCCACCTTCTTGATGGCGGTCACGTAGTCAACATGCTCATACTTCTCGACGAAGGAGAAGACGTCGCCGGCCGCCCCGCAGACGAAGCATTTGAAAATCTGCTTGTCGACAGAGATGTTCAGCGAGGGGTCATGGTCATCGTGAAACGGGCAGACGGCGCGATAGCTGCTGCCCTTCTTGATCACGGGGATGTAATGGCCGATCACGGCATCGATCGAAGCCTTGTGCTTGATGGCCTCGACAGTCTGTTGCGGGATACGCGGCAAAGTCTCGACCTCCTCCTACAGTTTCACGCGCTGGGCGATATAATCATGAAGTTCGTCAATCTTGATGCGCTCCTGGGCCATGGAATCGCGCTGGCGCACGGTCACGCAGTGATCCGTCTCGGAATCGAAGTCATAAGTGATCGCAAACGGGGTGCCAATCTCGTCCTGGCGGCGGTAACGCTTGCCGATGGAGCCGGCTTCGTCATAATCGACGTCGAAATCCTGGGCCAGCTGCTCGTACAACTTGCGGGCCGGCTCGGACAGCTTTTTGCTCAGCGGCAGCACCGCGGCCTTGTACGGAGCCAGGAAGGGATGCAGGTGCATCACCACACGACTGGTGCCGTCGGCCAGCGCCTCCTCGTCATAGGCGTCGCAGCAGAAGGCCAGGAATAGCCGTTCTACGCCTACCGCCGGCTCCACACAGAACGGGACGAACGTCTCGTTGGTGAACGGGTCGCGATATGACAGATCCTGCTTCGAATGCTCCATATGGCGCTTGAGGTCGTAGTCGGTACGGTCGGCTATGCCCCACAGCTCGCCCCAGCCGATGGTCGGGAAGTCATATTCGATGTCGGCGGTACCCTTGGAATAGAAGGCCAGTTCCTGCGGCGTGTGGTCGCGCAGGCGCAGTCTGGCGTCATGCAGGCCCAGGTTCAGCAGGAACTTGTGGCAGAAATCTTTCCAATACGGATACCACTTGTCGTCTTCCCCGGGGGCGCAGAAGAACTCCATCTCCATCTGCTCGAACTCTCGGGTACGGAAGATGAAGTTGCCCGGGGTAATCTCGTTGCGGAAGCTCTTGCCGATCTGGCCGATGCCGAACGGCAGTTTCTTGCGCATGGTGCGCTGGACGTTCTTGAAGTTGACGAACATGCCTTGGGCGGTCTCTGGGCGCAGATAGACGGTGCTCTTGGCATCCTCGACGACGCCCATGAACGTCTTGAACATCAGATTGAACTGCCTGACGTCGGTGAAGTCGTGGCTGCCGCACTGCGGGCATGCCAGCTGATGCTCCTTAAGATAAGCCGCCATCTCGGCCACGGTCATGGCCTCGACGTTGACGGCGCCATGGGTGTCATCCTCGATCAGCTTGTCGACGCGATAGCGGGCATGGCACTGCTTGCAGTCGACCATCGGGTCGGCGAAACTGGCCAGATGACCGGTGGCCACCCATACCTCAGGATTCATCAGTATCGCCGATTGGATGCCGACGTTGTTGGGATCCTGCTGGATGAACTTGGTCCACCATGCCGTCTTGATGTTCTTCTTGAGATTGGCCCCCAGCGGGCCGTAGTCCCAGGTATTGGACAAGCCGCCGTAGATCTCCGAGCCCTGGAAGACGAAACCGGAGTCGCGAAGATGCGTCACGACCTTATCGAATGCTACTTCCGTCATGCGGTATACCCCCTTTTTATTTAAGGTACTAATCAAGTACCATCTCTGCCTTCAAAAGTCAAGGCCCGATCAGGGCCTTTTTGCGTTGAGGTCGACCAGGCTGCGCATGCTGCGCAGCCGAAGCCCGCTGTACTGGCTCAAAAACAGCAGCATCAACTCCAGCAGCGGCCACTGGTCCAAACCGAGTCCCATGACCTTGTCATAGACATCGAACGAAGCCTTGTTGACCAGCCGGAAGCGATGCAGCTGTTCCACGGTCATGGCCGGCAGGTGCGTCGTCCTGTTGCATTCATGGCATAGAAAGCCGCCATCCTCGATGGAGATGGCCTCGATGCCGGCGGTTGCGCCGCATTGCGCGCAGCCATCCACCACAGGTTCGATGCCAAGCCTTTTCAGGGTCTGCCCGACGAACACGCAGGCCGCCGTATAAGGCTCCTGGCCGCTTTCGATGCGGTCCAGCGCCGCATCCAGCAGATCATACAGCGGTTCTTCGCTGTCGGCTTGGGCCGCGACTTCCAAAACCGCCGAGGCGATGGCCAAGCGCTGATAATCGGTCTGCAATAGCGGTCGGCCATCCTTCAGTGAGGCCGTTTTCAGCAATTGACGGCCTCGTTCGGGGTCGTAATCGCAGACGAACTCGCTGCGGCTGAACAGACGGCAGGCGCCGGCGTTCTTGCTGGCGGGCTTCTTCAGCCCGCGGGCATAGAAGGTCAGTCGGCCATGGTCAGGGGTGATGACTGTCACCAGCTGGTCGGCCTCCTTATAGTCGGCGGCGGCGGCCACGATGCCGGAGGTG
>Ga0268263_1001620_pt1 | contig 18572 bp, 24 predicted proteins | sample Biomet5_FD_190358 | JGI IMG/M metagenome (GOLD analysis project Ga0268263, IMG submission 190358) | Microbial communities from bioreactor (seeded with sewage sludge) at LBNL, California, USA - Biofuel metagenome 5 (SPAdes) (version 4) | ecosystem: Engineered > Bioreactor > Anaerobic >... | reverse complement strand
CACCGAAGGCATCAATAACGCCACCAAAACCCTCAAACGTGCTGCCTTTGGCTTCAGAAACTTTCATAACTTCAGAACTCGCATCCTCCATTGTTCTAACCTCTACCCCTACGGTTGACATTGAGCCATTAGAAAACCCGCCTGAAATCGGCTGATTTCAGGCGGGTTCTTGGTCGAGGTGACAGGATTTGAACCTGCGGCCTTTTGGTCCCGAACCATCGCATTAGCCTTTTATACCCTCTCACGCCCTCGCTCAACCCCCTGTATTTACTGGATTTCTTGCCCGCATCTCCCCTATCCTCTGACGCCTTAGCGCACGCGCTCGCAACTTTGTGCGCCAAATGTGCGCTAAAAAAGCGAGGCCTTTCAGCCCCGCCTCGATCTATCTCCGCGCCCTCTTGCGCCGCGCCCGCTCCTGCCGCTTGCCCTCGACGATGCCCGCATAGTACGCCATGCCCAGCGTGACGCGCTCGCCCCAGCTCCCATCGAAGTACTTCCTCCGCATCAGCATTTCCCCGGCCTCGCCCAGTTCCAGCGGGTCGCCGTTGCCGATCATCTGGTTTTGCGCGTGGACGGTTCCGCAGTTCGGGGCCATGATGGTGTCGCCCATGCTCACGCCCTCCATTCACTGGTCGGGATGAAACCGGCGTCGGCGTCAGGGATGATGCCGCGCTCGACGTTGCCCGCCAGCCACCCGGTGATGCCGTTGATCTTCTCCGCTTCGTCGCGGGCGTACTCCATCGCGCCCTCCAGCGCCTCCGGGACGCGCAGCCCGCACAACGTCATATGCAGCTTCCGGGTCATGTCCTCCAGCCGGTTCAGTTCTTTGGAAAGCATCATTTGGTATCCCTCTCCTTTCGTACTTGACGGGCTGGAGGCCCCGCGGTATACTCTGTGTGAGCCTCCAGCCGGTTCGGTTGGTTGTTACGCTACCATGAAGCGCCGCGCGGTGGTGGTCTTGGTGAACCGCTCGGCCACTTCCGGCAAGGCCTTCTTCAAGGCGGTGGTGTCCAGCCGCGCGCTCGTGACGGGCTTCCAGGTGACTTTGAACGCCCCGGCGGTCAGTTCCTCGGCCTCGCCCATGTGGGCCTTGATCTCGTCCTGTGCGGCCTCGATAGCGGCTTCCAGTTCCTCCTGCATCCGGCGCAGCTCCTGAAGCTCGGTGACGATGGCGGTGATCTCCTGCATGTGACGAACCTCCTTCGTGTTGATCGGTTGGGGCGGGGCGGCGTTGCGGCGGCTCTTGGCTTCTGCTCTGGCGGCTGCATCCGGTCCCCGTTGGGCTTCTTGTGTGCTTCCCTCAACCTCTGGACATAGTATAGCACACTTAAACAGTGTAGTCTATCGGCTATATATACAATGTTTAAGTGTATTCTTTGTGCAATAGTACACTTGTTAATTGTATCGCTCTCTGGTATAATGCAGATAGTGGAGCAGAGGCTCTAATAATTGCGAATGGACGGTAGATGCAGGTGGAGAAGAAGAACAGCGCGGCCCGCATCCGGGCAAACAATCGATACAATGAGAAGGCGTATGACCGGATCAATATTGCCGTCCCTAAAGGCCAGAAAGCCGCCATACAAGCCGCTGCCGAACAGGTGGGCGAATCCATCAACGGCTATGTAAACAAGGCTGTACAGGCCCGCATGGGGCTAGAGGAATGGCCGGAAGCGCCCGGCGAGGAACGGGAGGGCTAACTAGATGAAAGACGAAAAGCGCGGGCGCGGAAGGCCCAGCGTTTGGGTGAAAGCGTTTGGACACGAGAACAAGGACGATTTTTTAGCAGACAAAACCAAGAGAACGCAAGCCGCAAATTTTTATAGGGCGAGCGTGTATGCCCTATTATCGGAAGCGGCTTCCGATATTCCATACTTAGACTGCATTTTCAAGGTTGACAAGGCAAAAGCAGCGTGCATCCAAAAATGCGAGATTATTGAGCAATTAGGGCGCATGAGGGAACAAGACGGTTATTCAGACAAGGATGTTTTAACCATCGCAAGTATAGCGGCAGAGGCCTATCACGATGGGGCGACGGTCAAGCAAATTAAGCAATATATCCTTTTAGGGCGCAAGAGTGGAGTATGGGACTACTAAGACCCATACGTCATCAGCAAATCAGACCGCCACTATGGGCGCTTGATCGTCGGGGAATCGGCGGCGAGAGTGTCTACGGCGCGGGCGAATTGACCGGCGCGCTCTACGGTGTTCTTGCTGACGCCAACCTCTGCGGCGATGCGCTCTGCCGTGGTGCTCGGCTTTGGAATTTCCCCAGTTTGGGGAGATTCCTCAAAATACTGATTCCGCCCCGTGGGATTGCCTGCGCGCTTCTTCTTCTCCGCCTCGTACCGTTTACCCAGCAGGTACGCCTTCTGCTCCAAATACTCACTTAACCATTGCACTAGTATAATACACACCGGAATAATAGGATTTTTGCTGACGTTTAAGGCCAAAACAGCACCAAATACAGGCGCCTTTGCGCGCGTATCGGGTATGTTTTTGCCGTGAAACCCAATGAATTAAGCAAGCGCCGGGCGATTATCAAAAAATTTCCCCATCTGGGAAAAAATCTTGTGCTGCTAGGGGCGGCCGGTTTTTCCTTTCGTTTCTGTGGACTTTTAGCCCGCCCCTGCCCAAACGTTAGCCGAATTCCTGTGGGCATACAACTAATGCTCTCAACAGTCAGATAGGCTTGTCGGTAGTATGTTTCACATCGATATAGTAGGATATTGCCTGACGTAAGAGGCGGCTTCCCTTACGGAAACCGCCTCTTTTGACTACACCCCCTATACAATGCCCTGTCGGTTGTGTGGATGGGAGCGCATCGGTTCCCGACCACCTGCATAATTGCATAACCGGTGGGGGGATGCCCTACCGCTGCCCTTGCCTGACGAACGCCATCAGCTCCGCCGCCGGGTCTGCCTGGTCGCCCTGTGGCTGCTCCCGGCTGATCTGCCCCACAACCTTCGCGTAGGTGTTCACCATCTTGTCGTACACCTCGACCGCCGCTGACTTCTTTAGTCCGGTCTGGTTCGCCCCGTTCTGGTAAACCTCGGTGATGCCGTCGCGGTTGATGATCTGCCGGGTTTCGTCCAGCGTTACCGCCATGAACGCGGCCTCGCGGTATAGCTTCTCCAGCGTCGCCCGCTCGCCCAGCCCCTTGACGCCCTTTGTGATTCGCTTGTACTCCTTATCAATCAGCTTGATCCGCTGATCTTCGGTGTAAATCCCCTGCATCCTTTTCGCCCATCCTTTCGATCCGCCACAGCGCCGCCGCTTCCGTCGCGCTTGTCCATGTGGTGTTGAAGGTACTCACGCCCACGCGCCGGTAGTACGGCGTAGCATCCTCCAGCCTCATAAGCCTGATAGCCTTGTCGTTTCGCAGGTCATTCAGCGCCTTGTTTCTTATGCAGCGTACAGCCTCCTTTGTTATGCCCATGCCCGCCCCGGTCTTTGCAAGGGTCTGTCCCTCCAGGTAATGCCGCTGCATGACCTCGCGCTTCCGATCTTCCAGCCGCTCAACTGCCGCCCGTACCGTGGCCGCTCTATCTGCCTCTACAAGCCCGCTGGAGGCGTCCGGGATTGATTCATCCTCCAGCATGTCCAGAAGGCTTCCAGCGCCTTCCTCGTCATTCAACGGCGCGTCCAGCGATACAGCGTGAAGGTGAGCGCGCTCCCGCGTCGTATTGATCCCCACGGCCTCCCGCATCTCCGGCGTATGTAGAACGCCGCCCAGCCCGCCCAGCTTTTACCCTTGCTTGCGTCAAAGGTCCGCTCCGCCTCCACAAGCCCCATGTATCCGGCCTGCATAAGATCATCGATACCAACCGCGGTATCAATGCGGGCATATCTCCGGGCGAATTTATGGAGTAGTCCGCGATTCGCCCGGAACAGTTCGACGCTCAATGCCGCCTCCGGCTCTTCTTTTTTTCCATAGGCCAGAGACTGCTAACCGCGCGCGCCCGATCGTCAACGGGCCAGAGGATTTCGGTTCGTGTACTCTCATCGGAAAACCTCTTGAGGACCAGAAACAGGCCGCCGTCAATCATTATGAATTCCATGCTATTTCCCCTCCGTTGCTCTGATTCGCTCGTATTCTGCGTCCAGTTCCGGGTTTCGGATATCGACGTACATAGACTTGTATAGCTCCAGAAAAGAATCCAGCCCCATCAGCGCCACCCATTGCCCGCGGTTCCGTCGGTGCATTACGACCGGCAGGGTTCCCGGCGCGGCGTCGGCCTCCGCCTGGTTGAGCGCCTCGGAGAGCCGCAGCGCCTCCACCCGCTTCACTTCCAGATGGATGCCCGGCAGCGATATGTCCGGGTTCTCTTTGCCGCCGACAAACCGCTGATCGTTCCGCACAGCCCGGAGACCGCGCGCCTCCAGCAAATGCAGTAGTTCAAGCTCGCCGCGGTTCCCTTTCTTCTTGGCGTTCGCGTTGCTCGCTCCCTTCAGTCGGTATAAAGGTAATGTCGAATAGCCCGGTCGGTCGATGATAGATCACATTGCCAACCAGCAAGGCGCGGCCCTGCTTGATCGCCTCGCCCAGCGCTAAAGCCTCATCCGGCGGAATGCCGGTCATGCGCAGCACCTCGGCGGACGGCTCCCGCTGGAGCGCGTCCACGGCCTCCATGCCCATATCGCGCAGCTGCTCCGCCTTCACGCGCACGTCATACGGAATCTTCCCGCCGTCCCGCATCTTGCCGCGGATACGACCTTCTTCCACCCAAAGCACCATACCGGCGGCGCGAAGTTCCTTAATCAATGTTTCGATCACGTAAACACCTCGCTTGTGCTACACCTGCTGCACCTGCCCCACCTGCTGCACCCAACAAATAAGGAATCCAGTAAATACAAGGGTTTCACTTACCTATCAGGGTGTAGCAGTTCACCCAAATAAAGCGCCCTATGCCCCACCCTGCTACACCTAAAACCTCTCTAGGGTGTAGCAGGTGCAGCAGGTGTAGCAAGGTGTAGAAGGTGCAGCAGGTGTAGCAGAGAATTACAATTCGTCAAGGCTTGCTTGAGTAATAGAGAGCATTCTTTTCCCCTGAACGGTCTTTCGTCTGATGGCTATCCCGTCCCGTTGGTAGAGCTTGTGGGTCAGTCTGTCCAGTTCCTCGCTCACTTGCTTCGCCTGATAAACCCCTACGGGTTCTTCTGTGGCTTCCTGCATCGCCTCCAGAAGCTGTGCCGCCGTTCCCTGCCATGCTGGAGGATTCAGCTTCTTCATGAGCGCCAGAAGGCCACGCACGACGCCAGAGCGGACGTAAGACTGTTCCTCTCGCCACGCTTCCATATCCGCCGATTGAAGCGCCCACACGCCGCCCTCAAAGCGAAGCACATACTCCGCCCGCTCAAAGTCGCGGGCCGTGATAGACAGGGTGCTCTCGGCCTCGCCCCGCTTGCCATCCAGAAGCATGATCGCATCACACACGCCCGCAAGGCCCATACTCCCGCTGATCCTTTCCACCGGGTCGGAATCCTCGCCGCGCCCGTTTGATTTGCGCAGATGGTGGACACAAACAACCGCCAGCCGGTGAGATTGAGCGAATTTCTGAAGCTCTCCGAAAATTCGCGTGTCGGCTTCATACGCGTTTTCCGCGCGTCGCCCGCCGCCCTTCACCCGACCCAAAGTGTCAATCACGATCAGCGAAGTTTGCGGATGCTCTATGCACCATTCGCCCAGCTGATCCAAAAGGCCAACGTCGATCCGCTCCGCGTCATGCGTGATCCAAAGGCGCTCCGGGAAGTTGCCCGGCATGAGCTGCTTCAACCGATCTTGGACGCGATATTGGCGGCTCTCCAAATCGAGATAGAGTACGTCGCCCTTCCGCGCGCCCATACCGAGGAAGTCCGCGCCGGTTGCAACGCTGATCCCCATCGCCAGCGCCAACCACGATTTACCGCGCTTCGGCGCTCCGGCCAGTACGGACAGCCCCGCCGGAATGATGCCTTGAATGATGAGCGGAGGCCGCTCCAGATGTACGCCGTACAGACTGGAGGCGCTGTATGCCTCCAGTCCCTTGACGCGCTTCTGTGGCGGCGCCTGCTCTATAGCCTGATGGATGGTGAACGGCGCTTCGGCGTCCGCCTTCCGGCGCGCGTCGGCTTCGGCAGCGGCGCGAAGTTTGGCGCTCCCGTCCAAATAAAGTTGCAGCTCCTGATTCACCCGTCCGCCTCCATCCACGCCGCAAGCTCGCCCGGCGTTGCGCCTTCGTACCAGTCTATCTCCGTGTCCGCTTCCGCCCTCGCCTTGAGCGCTTGGACAAACTCCGGGTCGTCCCATGCGCCCAGCCCTAACGCCGTCACCCGGCGCTTGCATGCTTTGTCCGCGCCCCGGCGGGCCTCACGGAGCTTCGTCAGACGGTCGGCTCGCCATCGTTCAAGCGCCCGTCGGAGGTTGTACGCGGTTGGTTGCGGTTTCGGAGCGGGGCCGTCGGTCGGAATGCCAAACGCCGCGGCCAGCGCCTTCGCCGCGTCCAGCGGTTCAAGGTGATACAGTTCGGCGTACAGCTTCACCGCGTCGCCGCCACGATGGCAGCCGAAGCAATAGAAACCCCGCTCAGCCTCCTCGTACAGGCGAAGCGATGGCGTCCTCTCTCCGTGAAGCGGGCAACACGCCCACGCTTTGCCGCCTCGCAACTGGAGCGCAAGCCCCGCCCGCTCGGCAGCGTCCCGCGCGGAGATTCCGCGCACAGCGTCAAACAGGCTCATGCCGTCACCTGCCGCTGATCCCCCGCAAGGAAGGCTTCCAGCGCGTCCAAATCGAGAAGGTATTTCGTCCCGATTCTGACGCAAGGCAGCGTGCCATTAACAACCAGACGGCGAATAGCTGTCTCCGTGAGTGCGGTGCTCGGGTCAGTCGCCCGAACGTGCTTCGCAGTTTCCGCAATGGTGCGCATCCTCGGCAATGCTTCCGGCCTCCTTTCGTATCTCGTCGATGATCGCCAGCGCCCGGCGTTCATCAGCCGGTGAAAATGGGCGACGCAACTTCCGGGAGAAGTTCCCATCGGTGCATCCCCACCGCTCGGCCACCTGCCACAGCTTGACGCCGCTTTCGCGGGCCGTCCGCTTTATTGCCTCGTTTGCCAAAGCAATCCCTCCCGAATTCCGTCTTGACTTTCAGCCCCGCCCATGCTATCATAGTGTTGACTGGTTGATGCTGTTGTCAGCACTATGATATGACGTCCCCGGAGGAATGTCAAACCAGTAAGCACAACGTCAATTCTGTTGACTATTTGATAGGAGAGTAAGCACAATGATGACCAATGAAGCGGTTAAACAAGTAATTGCAGCCAGATTGCGCCATCTTTTGCGATGGAAGCGCATAACGTCAGCCGAATTAGCTAGAGGAATGAACGTCCCCAAAGGGACAATATCTGGTTATTTGAATTGTACGCGAGGACCACAAATCGATATGCTGTACCGATTAGCGGAGTATTTCGGTGTATCAACCGATTACTTAGTCGGGCGGAGTAAATGCAAAACCGCCAACAGAGAAGCAATACATAAGTATACGGGTCTTTCTGACGATGCAATAAAGGCCCTGAAAAAAATGAACCAGCCAAATGAAGAAGTAGACGAAATATTAAGGCTCATTGACGAGCCGGTAATTGAAACGGTGAGCACGCTCCTTTCAACAGAACAGGGCCGTCGCGCGTTGCGTCATATTGCCAACTATTTGGATGGCAACTTCGCAAGGCCTTTCGCTCAATCGCCGGACGGCACACCCAATGAGATTTCTCTTCTGTATGTCCAGTCGGACCGCGGCAACCTCCCGATCTCTGTTCCGTTTGGAGTGTTGCGCGAATCAATGCTAACACTAATTTCCAGAGATTTGCATGACATCAAGGAGGCGAAAAAGCATGTCAATCCGCAAGATTGAGAACAAGAGCGGCCTCTCCTACAAGCTCACAATCAGCGCGGGCCGCACACTCGACAGGAAGCAGATACGGTATTATGAAACGTATGTGCCTGATCCCGGCATGACAGAAAAGCAAGCCTTGAAAGAGGCTCGCCGCCTGGAGGCCGATCTTGAAAAGCGCATCAAGGAAGGCTTCGCCCCGGACGCCCGGCTTAGTTTCTATGGCTACGCCGCCGCCCTGATCGATAAGAAAGAGCGGGACAGCGAAATCAAGCCGAACACGGTGCTGCTGTATCGCCGGTTCAATGAGGACCTGAAAGCGCAAATCGGCCACCTGCCGCTCGATAAGATCAACCAGGCGCGGCTAAAGGTGGTGCTTGAATGGCTGGACAGCGACGGCCTCAACCATCGCACAAAAGGTAAGCTCTCCGCAAAGACACAGCGCGAATACTACCGCTTTATATCGGTGGTCATGTCAGCGGCGGAGGAAGATTCGCGCATCCAGACAAACCCCTGTAAGCGAGTGAAGGCGCCCCGACCGAAAGCACACGCAAAGTCAATCCTCCAGCCCGACGATGTAAAGAAGATGCTCGCCGCACTCGATCAAGAGCCGATGAAGTGGCGCGTCCTTCTCCACGTCCTGCTTGCCTCCGGCGCGCGCAAAGGCGAAATAGGCGGCTTGAAATGGGACCGCGTAGACTTTGACAACTCGCAGATTGAAATATCAAATAACCTGCTCTATGATCCAAAGAACGGCATTTATGAAACCACGCCCAAAACAGACGGCTCAAACCGCTTTGTAAAGCTCCCGGCGCAGACCATGAGCATCTTGAAAGACTGGTATGCGTATTGCCGTCAACTCCGGCTCATAAATGGTGATCGCTGGAATGATACCGGCTTCGTGTTCATCCAGGATGACGGCAAACCGATTCACCCGGACAGCGTTTCAAAGTGGATGGTCCGCTTCTGCGCACGGTACGCACTTCCGAAGATCACGGCCCATTCCCTCCGGCATACTGCCGCCTCGATCCTGATAGACAGCGGCGCGTCCATCGTCGCGGTGAGCAAGCGCCTCGGCCACTCGCAGACTTCTACGACGGTCAACACCTACGCCCACCAAATTCGCAAGGCAGACGAGGCGGCAGCGGACAGCCTTGCGGACGTGATTTATGCGCCCAAAGAGGCGAAATAAAAGGGCTGTGCGCTAAATGTGCGCTAAAAGCGTTTTGATCGGCTCCGTGAGGGTAAAGAAAAAACCCCTGAAAACTCAATGTTTTCAAGGGTTTCTTCTTGGTCGAGGTGACAGGATTTGAACCTGCGGCCTTTTGGTCCCGAACCAAACGCGCTACCAAACTGCGCTACACCTCGACGTGGAGCCAATGAAGGGACTCGAACCCTTGACCTGCGGTTTACGAAACCGCTGCTCTACCGGCTGAGCTACATTGGCAGGCAACGGCGCCTCGGGAGGGCGCGACCGCACTGGTGGGTCATCAGGGACTCGAACCCTGGACACCCTGATTAAGAGTCAGGTGCTCTACCAACTGAGCTAATAACCCTTACAGGATCATGGGGCCGCGAATGGTCTCACGGGTTATTATTTTACTATGGCAAAGATGTTTTGTCAAGCCTTTCCCGCGGGAAAACATTCCGGCGCGACTGTAAATTATTGGGGCTTCCGATTGAGGTTTGTCCCCCTCTCTGATATAATGGAGTTACCATTTTCCCCCACCGAAAGGAGGACGGCGATGAAGCGCGCCCTATCACGCCTCTTGCTGCCGGTTCTGTGTCTGTTTCTGCTCGCCGCCGCGCCGTCCGCGCTGGCGATGCCGCTGTCGGAAAAAGCGTCCGTCAACGCCAGCATGCCGTATTATCTGGTAGTGGATCTCACGAACCAGTACGTCACCGCCTTTGACTCCAAGACGAACGAGCCGACGCGCTATATGATCTGTTCCAGCGGCCGGATCAGCGGCACGACGCCGCTGGGCACATTCCGCCTGCAGAGCGACGCGGTCTATCCGTGGGTCGCTTTCGAATCGTGCTATGTCCGATATGGTAAGCGGATCACGGGGCATATCTGGTTCCACTCGATCCTGTACGCCAGCCGGAGCGTGTCCTCCCTCAACTGGGATTCGTTCAATAAGCTGGGGTCTCCCGCGTCCCACGGCTGCATCCGGCTGACGCCCATCGACGCCCAGTGGATCAGCTACAACTGCAAGATGGGCACCTCGGTGCGCATCCTCCGGGCGGCAAAGACCAACCAGACCAATGCGAAGGCGACGGAACTCAAGAGCGCGCTGAAGGCCGCGGGGCACAAGGGCATCCAGCCCACGCTGACGCCCACGCCCAGGCCCACGCTGTCGCTGGGCAGTACCGGCACTCTCGTCAAATCGCTGAATTCCCGGCTGCGCTCGCTGGGCTTCTACCCGGCCGCGGTCACCAGCTCCTTCACCGTGGATACCAAGGCGGCGCTGGAGGCCTACCAGGCCGCCGCGGGGCTCCCCGTGACCGGCGAAGCGGACAACGCGCTGCAGAAGAAGATCGCCGGCGACGACAGCATCACCGGGCGGCTGGTTCCGCTCCAGTACCAGGACAACTACGCGGCGGTCAAGGCGCTGCAAAAGCAGCTGAAGGCGCTGGGGTATCTCAAGGCCAGCTTCAAGCTGTCCACCAGCTTCGACAAGGCCACGCGCTCGGCGGTGGTCGCGTTCCAGACGCTCGCGGGGCTTCCGGCCGACGGCATCGCAACCCCCGCGCTGCAGGATCTGCTGTTCAGCGCCGCCGCGCCGACGCCCACGCCGGCGCCTCCGCCGGTGTACGCCACCACGAACCACCTGGCGTCGCTCTACAAGGGCAAGTCCACCGGCTCCGGGCGGGTGGCGGTCATCCCGGCCCGCAGGCAAGTGATCGTGCTGGCCGCAAGCGACGGCAAATGGACGAAGGTCAAATACGGTAGCAAGACCGGGTACGCGCTATCCTTGTACCTGACCGGCGCGTCGCCCACCCCGGACATCGCTTAAATGCGCGGCAATTTCCCCACCGCGCCCAGAGGCTGTCGCGACAACAGAAAGTCAAACAAGAAATCGGCCTTCATGCTCTTGAGAAGGCCGATTTCTTATTTGAATCGCTCTGAAAAATCTGTTATCGCGACAGCCCCTTTAAATGATTCTCAAAAACCTGCGTGCGCCTATTCCAAAGGGTGTGGACGGAGGTTTTCTTAGCATTCGATCTGTTTGATATGTGGATTATCGCCAAACAGATTCAATAATTTCGATACCTCGTAATCGGGAGGCATTTTTACATACGACTCAATTTCCAGCAGCCCGTCTTCCGCTTTTCTGGCTTTCAGGTCAACGATTTCTATATGGTGTTCAAGCAGTTCCCCTTGAATCATCGAAATAGAATCGCTGCCGCAGTCCGTCCAAATGGTAATCTGCTTTACAACCGGCAACCTGATCCATTTGAAATTCCTGTGCAAAACCACCTGTACGACAAACACGAAGGCAGTTGCGGCAATCCCAGCGAAATAGAGGTTCGCGCCGATCGCCATGCCGATCCCGGCGGTAGCCCAAATCCCGGCAGCCGTTGTCAGCCCATTGATGGACTGTCTCTTAATAAAAATCATGCCTGCGCCCAGAAAACCGATTCCGCTCACAATCTGGGCGGCGACGCGGGCCGGGTCGAGCACGGCGCGGCCGGGGGTCAGCACATCGTCAAAGCCGTACTTGGAGACAATCATGATCAGGGCGGCGCCAATGGCGACGAGCATATGCGTCCGGATTCCGGCTTCTTTCAGCCTGCTCTTTCTTTCATACCCAATCACGGCGCCGCAGATGCCTGCCACGGCCAATTTGAGCAGGTAATCAAGTTGGACCATCAAATACGCTGTCATTTTGCGTCCTCCTTTACCCAAACCAATATAGAAATATATTTATTATACGACACCTGTCAATAGCTGAAGACCGGAATCTTCAACTATTGGATATATTTTAAAAATTTCGTGATTTCCAGACGATAAAAACACGGCGGATTACTCCGCCGCGAATTTTGTGAGTGCCGTCTGTAAGCCGAGTTCTGTCTTGGACGGCCATCTATCTAGGCCGGCGGTTGCCAACCGGCTCCAGCGATTACCCGAGGGCGTGACGGGCCGCCACATTTGCCCTCCTATCAATCTTGCACCAGGTGGGGTTTACAGAGCGGACATGTCGCCATGCCGCTGGTGAGCTCTTACCTCGCCTTTCCACCCTTACCGAACGAGTTCGGCGGTATCTCTCTGTTGCACTTTCCTTGGAGTCGCCTCCACCGGGAGTTACCCGGCACCCTGCCCTATGGAGCTCGGACTTTCCTCGCGTTCAACCTTGCGGTTTCCCCCGCGGCCGTCCGGCGGCCTCACAAACCAATTTTCATCAATTTTCCGGCGGCAGGTAGAGAATCCTGCCGCAGTTGTCGCACTCGACGACGCGCCCCTCCGTCTGAATCTGCTTGAGCGTCACCGACGGCAGCGACATGTAGCACCCGCCGCACTGCCCGCCCACCAGCCGCGCCATCGGCGGCGTGGCGTGCTGCTTGATGTTGGCGTAGCGCTCGAGAAGCTCCGGCTTGATGCCCTTGCTGGCGGCTTCCGCCTTGTGCTTGAGGGCGGCCAGCTTCTCGCTGTCCTTCCTGAACTCCTGGTCGTACACCTGCTTGAGTTCGTCGTACTCCGCCTTGGCCTTGGCCGCGCGCACGCGGATCTCCTTCTGCTGGCGGTCGCGCACCTCGGAGTCCTTGCGGATCTTCTGGAGCTCCTGCTCATAGTGGTTCAGCGTCTCCAGCAGTTTCTGCACCTGGGCAATCTTTGAATCGATCTCCTCAATCGTGCCGCCCGCCTCGCCCTGCGCTTCCGCCACCTGCGATTTCACCACGCCCTCGAGCCTGGACGCCTCGTCGGAAACGGCCTCCATGCGATCGCACATGGTGGCGACTTCCTCCTCGATGCGCTTCATGTTGGCCTGCTGATCCATGATGAAGTCGCGGTGCTTGATCAGCTGGAGCCGATTGGGCGCCTGCCGCATCTCGCTCTCGAAGCGGTCGGCCTCCATGTCCACCTGCATGAACGCCCAGAGCATGTCAAGCTGCATAATTCTCCCCCCATCCGCCCGTCAGAAGGGCTCAAAGCCGCTTTCGAAGACGTGCACATTATATTGTAACGCATCCGCGCGCGTTTGTAAACCGGTTCTCAAGGCTTTAACCATCACCCGCTCGGTGAAGTAGTGCCCGGCCTCGACCACCGTCAGGCCCGCCTGGACGGCCGCGAGCGCCTCGTGATGGCGGACTTCGCCGGTGAGGTAGCCGCCGCAGCCCGCCTTCACCGCCTCCGGCCAGAACTCCCCGCCCGCGCCGCCGCAGACCGTGACCCTATTAAGCGCCGCGCTTTGGCCCCGGTACAGCCGGGGCGTTCCGCCCAGCCGCGCGGAAGCCAGATGCAGCAGGTCTTCGGCACCGCCCGAAAACGCGCCCGCCCGGAGGCCGTGGGGCAGCATCTCCACATCCTTCAGGCCCAGCGCCTCCGCCAGCACGTCGTTCAGCCCGCCCGGGGCATAGTCGTAGTTGGTGTGGGCGGCGATCAGCGCGATTCGCGATCGCACCAGCGCGGCCAGCAGCGCGCCTTCGCCGTCGTCCTCCCGAAGGTTCCTCCGCGCGTGGAACAGGATCGGGTGGTGGGTGACGATCAGCCGCGCGCCGAGACCCATCGCCTCCCGCAGCGCGCCCGCCGTCAGATCCAGCGCCACCAGCACGCGGTCCACATTCCAGTCCGGGTGCCCGGCCAGGAGGCCCACGTTGTCCCAATCCTCCGCCAGGTCGAAGGGCGCGATGTCATTCACCAATTCCAGCAGTTGGGCGACCGTCGCCATAGCGCACCTCCCGCCACAGTTCGAGTTCCTCCGCCAAGTCCTCCGCCCAGGGTTCGCCGCCCCGCCTCGCGCCGGGCAGCGCTTTTTCGATCACGCGCATCCGGTGATCCGCGTAGGCCAGGAGGGTATCCGGCCGCGTTTTTAACAGCACCGGCCCGGCCAGCAGCTGCAAGCGGTCGTAGTGCGCCCCCCCCGGCGCGGCCGCGATCACCGGGTAGAACCTGCAGCCCTCGCGGACCAGCGCCTCGCCGGTGATCCGGTAGCCCTGCTCGCACAGGTGCCGGCGCACCATCGGGGCGTCCAGGTTCGGGGCCACGACCAGCGAAGCGCCCTGAAGCTTCTCCCGCCCGCGGTCGATGATGCCGCAGATGACCTCCGCGCCCATCCCGGCCATCACCGCCGCGCCCACAGGGGCGCCAAGCGGCTCCGCGCCGTCGCCCACCAGGAACTCCGCTTTTGCCTCCAGGCGGAGCTTTGCGATCAGCCGCCGCGCCTTTTCGAGGCTGTCCCGGCTGATGTCGATGAAGCGAACGAAGTCGCACCTGCCCGTCAGGAGCAGGTGCGCGCCGAGATAGCCGTGATCCGCGCCGATGTCCGCCGCGCTCCCGCAGCAGGGAACAAGCCCCGCGATGGCGGAGAGCCGGGCATCCAGGAAAGAGGCGCGCATCAGTCGAGGGAATCCTTCAGCTTGCGGGAGCGGCTGGGGTGGCGGAGCTTCCGGAGCGCCTTGGCTTCGATCTGCCGGATGCGCTCGCGGGTGACTTTGAAATACTTGCCGACCTCCTCCAGCGTGCGGGCGCGGCCGTCCTCCAAGCCGAAACGGAGCTTCAAAACCTTCTCCTCCCGGGGGGTCAGCGTGGATAGCACGCTCATCAGCTGCTCTTTCAGCAGCGTGAACGCCGCGGCCTCGGCGGGCGCGGGCGCGTCCTCGTCCGGGATGAAGTCGCCCAGGTGGCTGTCCTCCTCCTCGCCGATGGGGGTTTCGAGCGACACCGGCTCCTGGGCGATCTTGATGATCTCCCGCACCTTGTCCTCGGAGATGCCCATCTCCACGGCGATCTCCTCCGGAGTTGGCTCGCGGCCGTACTCCTGAAGCAGCTGCCGGGACACGCGGATCAGCTTATTGATGGTCTCCACCATGTGCACCGGGATGCGGATGGTGCGGGCCTGGTCCGCGATGGCGCGGGTGATGGCCTGCCGGATCCACCAGGTGGCGTAGGTGGAAAACTTGTAGCCCTTGCGGTAATCGAACTTTTCCACCGCCTTGATGAGGCCCAGGTTGCCCTCCTGGATCAGGTCCAGGAACAGCATGCCGCGGCCCACATAGCGCTTGGCGATGGACACCACCAGGCGCAGGTTGGCCTCGGCCAGCCGGTGCTTGGCCTCCTCGTCGCCGGTTTCCATGCGCTTTGCCAGCTGGATCTCCTCGTCCGCGGACAAGAGCGGCACCTTTCCGATCTCCTTCAGGTACATGCGAACCGGGTCGTCGATGGAGACGCCCTCGGGCACGCTGAGATCGACATCCTCGTCAATCGGCTCCAGGGTGGGTTCCGGCTCCGGTTCCGCGACCGACTTAGACTCGTTGATCACCTCGATGCCCGCGTTTTCCAGCGTTTCCAGGATCTTATCGATCTGGTCGGTATCCAGTTCCAGTTCGCCCAGCTGTTCGATGATTTCTTTATAAGTAAGCACGCCTTTGGCTTTTCCCGCCTCGAGCAGCTCCTTGACGCGGTTGGCCGCGCTCTGCATCGTAACCTTGCTCAAACGGTCCACTCCTTCCGACCGATCCTCAGGCGCTCCAAGTCCACCGTGAGCGCCGACATCTGTTCAATCAGTTCCCGCCGCCGGTCGTCCCCGGCAGTCGTCAGTTCCTGCTCGAGAAGCGAAAGCGCTTCCTCCATGCGGCTGGAACGAATCTTGCGCAGGCAGTCCTCGGCGACTGCCAGCGCGTTTTTCTCGCTGGGGAGCACCTCGTCCTGCAGCGCGCGGGCCGCCTGCTGCCGCTCGCCCTCGTCCAGACGATCGAGGATGGACGCCGCGGACAGGCCTTTTTGCAAGTTTTCCGCCATGCGCGCGTACAATTCGGTGTCGAAATCCTCGCTTTTGACGGTTTCCTTCGGGATCAGGTTCCGGGCCAACAATAGGAGCAGCGTGCGCTCGTACCGCTGAACCGGGCTCTCCGCCGGAGGCCGGATCGGCAGCCGGCTCTCCGGCACCTTCCGCTCCGGCTGCGCGCGGTTTCCGATCTGGCTGATGAGGATCTCCCGGGCGAAGCCGGTTTCGACAGTCAGCCGCGCCAGGTAATTTTCGAGCTCCACCGGGCTTTCGACCCGGCGCAGCAGTTCGCAGCATTTGATCGCGTAGCCAGTGCGCCCGTCCTGGGTGGCGAGGTCGAAATCCTTGGCGAAGGTGTCCATCCGGTAGTCAAACCGGCCCACCGGCTTCAACTTATCGAACCCTTCGACGCCGACCTTCTTGATGAAGTCGTCGGGATCCATATCATCCGGAAACACCAGCGCGCGGCAGGGAATGCCCGCCGCTTCCAGGATATCCAGCGCCCGCATCGTCGCCTTCTGGCCCGGCGGATCGCCGTCGTAGGCCACCCACACCTCCGGCGCATAGCGCTTCATCATCCGCGCCTGCTCCTCGGTGAGCGCCGTGCCCAGCGTCGCCACCACGCCCTGAACGCCCACGCGCCGAAGCGCCAGCGCGTCCATATAGCCCTCCACCAGGATCAGTCTGTCCAGCGAACGCTCCTTCTTCATGAAGTTGGCCGCGTACAGATTTTGCCGCTTGTTGAACACCGGAGAGTCCGGCGTGTTGAGATACTTGGGCTGCGCTTCCCCCATCGCACGGCCGCCGAAGCCCAGCACGCGGCTTTGCGCGTCGATGATCGGGAAGATCGCGCGGTTCCGAAACATGTCGAACCGCTTTTGCTCCTTGCGAACGGTCAGCCCGGCCCGGACCAATACGTCCTCCTCAAAGCCCTGCCGGAGTAGCTCGTTTGTCAGGTCGTCCCATTCCCCGGTTGAAGCGCCCAGCCCAAACCTGCGGATGTCGCCGTCGTCCAGACCGCGCCGGTGCAAGTAACCCAGGATCTCCGCGCCGCTGCTCAACCATAAGGCGTCGTGAAAATAGCGCGCCGCGGCCAAGTTGGCGGCGTAGACGCGCTCTTTAAGCGTCCTGTCGACTTCAGGTGTGTCGGTGGAATCCGGAAGTTGCATCCTTGCGCGCTCGGCCAGCAGCTTGACGGCATCCAGAAACTCCATCCGCTCCAGTTCCATCACAAAGTTGATGACGGTGCCGCCCTTGTGGCAGCCGAAGCAGTAGTACATCTGCTCCTCGCTGTCCACGCTGAAGGATGCGGTCTTCTCGTTGTGGAACGGACAAAGCCCCCAGTAACGCCTCCCCTTCGGCTTGAGTTGCACGTAATCGCCTACGACATCGACGATGTTCAGCCTGGCGCGCAACTCATCCAGCCACGCGTCCGGGATCCTTCCCGCCATGCCGCACACCGCCTCGCACCGATCGCACATGCGATCGCTAATACAATTCGCCGCATCCGACGGATTTCCTGCACAAATCCGACGGAGTTAGACAAATTAATCAGAAGAACCCGGCGCGCGCCAAGCGCTAGTTTTCCCCACGTGGTTGGTATATACCACATGAAAGTGCCGAAACCCTTCCCGCACACAAAATTAACTTTCCGGGCTGGAAATACAGGCAGTCCCCGGAAAGCGGCAGGCGGAACCATCGTAACGCGATTCTTCTTCCGATTATTTCTGGCTGGGAATGCGTTTCCACCCCCAGCACGCATTGAACCGCTCCCCGTCAAGTAGACAGAAGAAAAAACCGAAGAATGTTGGACCTCGCCGCGTGCGGGGTCCAATGTTATGCAGCGCCTTCGATCAACTGTCGGTAGGACATGGGTGCGAGGCGATCCAGTCTCCGCTGCCTGCGCTCGTAATTATAGAAATGGATGTAGCTTTGAATGGCGGCTACAAGGCTGTCGCAGTCTTCAAAGGCGCCAAGATAATACATCTCGCACTTCAGGATTCCCCAGAACCCCTCCATCGGGCCGTTGTCCAAGCAGCGACCCACGCGCGACATGCTCTGCGTCATTCCCGCTTCATCCAGCTTCGTTTTAAATGCCCTGCTGGTGTATTGGAAGCCGCGGTCGCTATGAAACAGCGGATGCGCACCGGGATATTTCGTGACAGCCAGGTCGAAGGTATCGAACACGAGTTGGTTGTTGTTGCATTTCCCATATGAGAACGAGACGATCTCTCTGTCTTTGAGATCGAGGATCGCGCTCAAGTACAGCTTCTCGCCATTCCCGTACTTGAACTCGGTCACGTCGGTCACCCATTTTTCATTGAGGTTATTGGCGGTGAAGTCCCGGTTCAGGATGTTCTCCGCCGTCACTTCCGGCGTGGAGCGCTGATACTGCGGCCTAGCTCTGCGGATCACCGACTTCAAACCGACAAAACGCATCAACCGGCGAATGCGTTTTTCGTTGTAGTGGGTATCGTATCGGCTGTTCAATTCATCCGTAATCCTCCGGTACCCATAGACCCCATTATACTCGGCGTAGAGATAGCCAATCTTGTGCAGCAGTTCCTCGCTCTCCAATTCATGTGCGCTCTTTGGGCGTTTGAGCCACTTATAGTAAGAAGAACGGTTCAAATCCAGAACCCCGCACAGTGCTTCGACGGAAAAGCGCTTTCCCTGACTCAACTCGGATATAGCAACGTACAGCGCTTCCTGCCTCACGCCGCTCAGCCCCGCCTCCTTTCGACCTCCTGCAGTTTTTTTAG
>Ga0268263_1001615_pt1 | contig 18620 bp, 23 predicted proteins | sample Biomet5_FD_190358 | JGI IMG/M metagenome (GOLD analysis project Ga0268263, IMG submission 190358) | Microbial communities from bioreactor (seeded with sewage sludge) at LBNL, California, USA - Biofuel metagenome 5 (SPAdes) (version 4) | ecosystem: Engineered > Bioreactor > Anaerobic >... | reverse complement strand
TCATTGCGGACCGGAGCTTTTGTTTTTTGTTGTTTTTTGAATGCATGAAAAAAGGGCCGCGCATCAGGGGATAATTAATCCCTTAATGCGACAGCCCCTAGCAGATAAATCTAACCAGATTCTTTCCGGCTGCCAATCAAATATAACGGTTTTGAAAGATTTGGTATTTTGTAATATATCAAATCATAAACACTATTTTCTTTCAGTCGATTTTGGCAGAAAAACCGAAAAAATCGAACCCATGCCCTTTGTTGAACTGACTTTCACGTAGCCGCCCTCATCAGTCACTATCTGTCTGGTAAGGAAAAGGCCGATCCCTGCGCCTTCACTGTCTGTCACTTCCTGTGAACGGTAAAACCGCGTAAATATCTTAGCGTGTTCGGACTCGTCGATACCGATGCCGTTGTCTCTTATGTCTATTCGGGTAAACATTTCGTATTCTGCTGACGAAACCTCTATGCTGCCGCCGAAGCCTGTGTACTTGACTGCGTTGTCAAGTATGTTGTAAACTGCCTCCGTCGTCCACTTCATGTCAAATGCCGCCCTGCAGCCGCCCTGCTCAGCGGTCACCGTTATCCTCTTTATTTCTGCCCTTGGCCTGACCTGATCCACCGCCAGTTTTATCAGTTCATCAACGCTGTTTTCTGACGGTTCCAGGGTTATTATGCCAGTCTCCAGCCTGGAAGTCTTGACCAGCGAACTGATCAGAAAACTCAGCTTCTCTGCCTGTGTTCTCAGCGCCTTCACATAGCTTTCGCTCTCGCCGTCCAGTTCCCACTCGCTCAGCAACTCCGAGTAAAGGAGTATGTTGGCGATCGGCGTCTTAGTCTGATGGGAGATGTCCGACACCAGTTCCTCTATTTTCTTTTTTTCTCCGGCGAGATTCCGCGCCGAGACCGCCGATGCCGACAGATATTCCGCCATCTTTGTCTCCAGAGCCGAAAGTGCTGACTCATCAAAGTCGCTTTCCGTGAAATCTCCGTTCGTCGCCGCATCCAGCATGCTATTCAGAGTTTCCATGGTCTTTCGTTCCCTGCTGCGCGCTGCTGCTGCCATGATCAAAGCGGCCAAAGCTGCTGCCGCTGCCACGACGATCACAATGTAGTCGATGCTGTTCATCTATTCCACCGCCCACGTGTATCCCAGTCCGTAGACTGTCTTTATGTACCGAGGTTTAGATGGGTCTTCCTCCAGTTTGTCCCGCAGCCGTTTCACTGTCACCGAAAGCGCATTTTCATCTACGTATTCGGCTCCGTCAGTCCAGATATGATCTACAAGAGTATCTCTGGTCACTGTGTGCTCACGGTTTTCAAGCAGACATCTGAGGAGTTTCTGCTCCGTTTTGCTCAGTTCGATTTTAATATCGCCGCTTCTGAATTCCATCCTGCCAAAATCAAAAGTAAATCCGCCTGTCTCTATTATTTCTCCGCTGTCGCTTCCTCTCAAACAACTTTGCAATACACCGTCTGCCGCTGCTTCACCTGTCTCTGCAGTCCCGCCATCTCTTGCCGCTGCCCTGAACTGGGTGTTGACCCTCGCTCTTAAGATCGCCAGCGAAAATGGCTTGACTATATAGTCATCCGCTCCAAGCTCCAGACCGGTCACTACGTCCGTCTCCATATCATTGGCAGTCAGTACGATTACCTTGGTCCCGGATTCTCTCTTCACCTCTGTCAAAAGATCCAGTCCGTTGCCGTCCGGCAAGTTAATGTCAAGAATTATCAAATCCAGATTGTCTGCCCTGATTTTCTCCCGCGCTTCTCGCAGGCTTTTCGCTTGTTCTATTTCTGTCGACGCACTTCTCAGCCCAATACTGATGCCGTTGCTGAGAGCAGAATCATCTTCAACTATCAGTATCCTGTTCACACTGCCACCTCTCAATATCACTTTCTTCATGAAAATTCATGAGACAGAGCATAGCTTTTATTTCTGTATCCGCTCCGCTCTTTCTTAATTATTCTGATAGGCTGCCTGTATCAGACAAATATTTTATTCCACCATTCTCAATAAATATATACGTTTTATTATAACATTTATTATGATATCCGGAGTATCAAAAATACATTGCCATTATTCACTGTTTCATCATTCCACCAAGTTTTTTGTTTATATATGCTCCATAAATCGGGGGGGGCGGGGCAAAGAATATTCTCACTTGGCAATGTTAATGACCGTCCCCTGGTGATACCGCAACACCCACTCATCTTCTTTATTGACCCAAATCGGAGATTGGGAAATTGTTCTGCCACTACTTTTTTCATTTGCCGAATTGCTTAATTCTGCTTTGGCTGAAGCGGCCCATAATAATATGATGCTGTTGCTCCTCCATCCGCAAGGAAAGCAGCACCGGTAATGAATGCGCCTCTCTCACTCATCAGAAGCTCTGCAAGATTTGCTATTTCATCTGCGGTTCCCGGACGTCCGGCCGGACACTTTGCAAACATGTTTTTATAGAAATCGCCGCGGATCCCGTTGAATTCATCGATTGCCAGCGGTGTTACTATTATTCCGGGCGCAATATCATTTATGCGGGCACCGCGTTCTCCCCAGCGAACTGCTTCATACATTACGCGCTTCTCATTTGCCCGTTTCGACAGCTGGTATGCATGCAGCGTGTTTTCAATATTCTCAGGCTGCAGAAAATCGAGAGACAATAGTTCCTCTGTCTCTGTCACCGCCAAAGCTCTGTCCTGTTCTGCCGTTAGCGCCGGCATACGAAAACCCGACTGACTGGATATCTGTATTCCTGTCCCGCCTTCTGCGATCACTTTGCCTGTTTCTTCCATAAGCACTGCACTTCCATAAAGATCTACCCTCAATATATCTTCAATAGATGCCTGACTCGGAGACATTCCTGCAGCATTTATAAGCATCTTGATCTCACCATACTCCCGGCCTCTTTTTATCATGCTTACTATTGATTTCCTCGATGACAGATCCATTGCGACTGCTTCCGCATCGAAGCCTGCGTTATTCATTATATCTGCAATAGCTTGTCCGTTCCTTTCACTTTTATCACCAATTATTATCTTTTTTCCGGAACCCATCCTTCTTGCTATAGCCATGCCTATCTGACCCGCACCTGCAAGCAGCATTACCTAAGGAGGTTTATACTATGAAAGTTAAAGCATATCTTCAGGTCATCATGACCATCGATACAGAGAATCGTGCTGCAGCAGCAAAGGTTTATACTGACTATCGTCAGCCTTTCCTTGATACTATTGACGGTGCTCTTACAAAAGAACTTCTGATAAGAGATGAAGACGTTCAGGTAGTACATGGCTTTGACAGCATGGAACATGCACAGGCATATCTCAATACACCGCTGTTTAAAGAAAAGGTTGCTCCTGGTCTCCAGCCTACATGGTCTGCAGATCCTGACATCAGATTTTACACAGTTGCATAATTAACTAGCTGCCGTTCAAATTACTTTTTGAGCGGCAACTTTTTTAGGACATATCCCGAGGAGCCCGATCATATCAGCTTCGTCATACATCTTTGCAATGCTGAATGATAGTCTTAGAAGCATTGCCGCATTCCCATAATCTCCATCGGCATACATATCCTTCACCATCTCGATGATGTTATCATCCTCATCATCCTCAAAGCAAAGCTCAGCCATCGTTTCAAAAGATACTGCGATATCTCCTGCGATCTTCTGGATGACTCTGCAGTCTTCTTTGGGTCTCTGCACTCCTAAAGCAATTGTCAACATCATCAACAAGCAACATTTCTTTTGCTCCATCGTACGGTAACTCATACTCAGCATCAGGCATATAAGAAACAGCTGATTTTACTGGCTTCACAAGCAATCTGTCATCATAAATTCCACCGACGATCTTACCCTTATAATAGAGAATAAATTCTCCCATCATTGCTTTATATGTTATATCTTCCAGATCGTTTAACTGTCCTAAGATAAATTCTAAGTAATCTTTGCTTGATGCCATACCTTCTTCTCAACTTCCAATTTGTATATTTCTATGAAACAATTATATCATAGCCAGGCAATACCTCACAATGAATGTGCGATTGCATGTATCGTTTAAGCAGTCGGCTGCACTCCTCGCTTCGCTTCGGGCAGCCTTTGCATGAGACCTGCCGCGATTTGCTTCGCAAATCGGGCTAGGACTCCATTAAAAAAATCTCTGAAAGGCCTGGGCTTCAAATCAGGCCGTTTCAGAGAAATTATTCAACAATGGTCGTACGATTGTCGTAATTGTCGTATTTTTTAGCTTACCATCGTTGAAATTTCAACGATAATTAGTCCAGTGGCTTCCGCGACTCAGCTTCGCACTGCCTCGATCATCAATAGGTTGCAGTACTCGCTTCGCTGCATTTGCCAATCGCCTCGGCAGCAAACCCGTTTGCTGTCATCCTCGGCCGTAATCGCTGCGGGCCTGCTTTCGCAGTCCCTTGCTCTTACTCGATTGGCTTCATCGTCGGGATGACGGCCATGCTTATAAACTAATCCTATATACCTCTATAACATTGAAATATAAAGGCATCAGATCATCTGCTGTTCTCCACATCTCTAAATAACTCTCTATGTATCGGGGTGAAAAATAACACTTTCAGTAACACCAGTAACACAGCAGGAACATAAGCATTATCATCTAGTACTTGCAGATTTTCAACATTTCATAATACGCCTGCTCAACCACTGCCTTGAACCCATCCTCTCTTTCTTGCTCTGATAGCCCGGGTTCTTCAATGTATATCGTACAGGCATCCGCAATTGTTTCAAGATAATATCTTTTAAACACCTCATCTGTACAAAATACAGCAAACTTGGAATAGTATGATTCAGATACAGCGTATAATTCTTCTTTTGTAATCAAGCCCGACAAGTACTTGTCTATTTGTTTGATTAACACATTACAAAATTCTTTTGGTGTTGGGGTATGCATATTTTCACGCTCCACTTCTATATCAATTCTCCATCTGATCGCAGTACTGTTGGAGAATACTATTTAAATCGTCTATTGTCTTTCTGATTTTTTTTGAAGGACTTCCTTCATCTATCAAACTGGCGGATGCATGTGAAATCGGATTACTATTTCGCACTTCATGAGCAATATGTATTATAGAGTCACTTCCTGGAATCTTATTGTAAAAACTCTTTAGTTGAGCCTCTCTATAAAAACCATTGTAATTTGGTTTCTTTATTGCATCACCCTTTTTTCTTTTTTCTACATAATCAATATTCGCTGTAACTCTATCAAAATAGTTTTTATAAAATGCATACATAGAAAGATTGTTGTTTTTACGCTTTTCTACTTGGTACATAAAAAATAAATAGTATACTCTCCAATCATCGCCTATGGCATAACATATTGCCTTGTTGTTTTGATTATTAATGTAATATGAAAATGATCTTTTACAATTATTTTCATAAAATTGATACAATCTATAATCATTGGCTTTCAAAACCTCCAACAAATCAATATGCCTGAATCGACTGTTTAACAAGTAAGTTATGGCAATAGTAGTACAATATGAATTCCACTTACTAGTTCGGCTACGCTTAAATAGTTCATTCAACATAGTCTTAATTATCCCGTCATTACGGCTTTTCATAATAAGTATACCTAATCGCTTCGGGTCAATAGATAAAACACTAATATCTTGTTCAATAATTGATTTTATTGCATTACTCACCTCATTCGACTCGGCTTCCGCTTCACTTTCATAAACAAAGTAATTAAACACCTCATTAGATGTGAACTCTATATCATCTCTTCCAAAATACTCATCAATCAGATAATTATAACGTTCAACATCAATGCAATCATTTACAAATTCGTCTTTTAACCTGTTGAGAAAAAGAATCAAGCTCCCATGAAAATGCTCTTCTATTTCGTGTTTTTGTCCATTAATGTATTCATCGTATAATGATTTTTTTAGTTCTTGATTGATTTCACCTATTGGCCTAATACAGCTCTTGTTTGCATTCAATGCCAACCCATATTCTTTTAATATGGATGAATACTGGTTGCGGATTTCATTATATGTTTTATGTATCTCCTTTGATTCACAATGCGAATCAATTAATATATACATATCGTCAACATACCGAACCACTTTGAACTTATCGATTCCAGAAACACTATTCATGATAAAATCGTAAAGCTTACAATCTATTAGATCCAAATAGACCACTGTGGCCAAATATGAGGAAGCAACGCTGTTTTCAATAAGAGGGAAATGTCCATCCCCAGCATATAATAAAAGCTCTTTGAATAATTGTAGCTGCGTTTGAGAAAACTGCTCGTCGCCGTTATTGCATTTTTCATCTATTTGACTGATTAGCATATCTATATTAATGTTGGGGAAAAAATTAGTTATGTCTGTTTTGATAAAATAATTATAATCTTCTAATGACGCATTGATTTCTTTGTAAAAATCATCGTAATCTGTTTTGTATTTGATTCGCATATCTCGATAATTGCCCGAATAATACACCGTCATATTAATATCCCTAGACGGAATGTATCTATCTGCTATTTCTTTACCGATAGCTTGTAATACTAAATATAAGACTGGGGATACTAATGTTGAGTCACGAAAACTGCCATCACCTTTCTGTATATAGTTATCTGATAGATGCATGATTTCTGGTATCATTACAAATGTTCCATTTCTTATGTAATCATTATAGAAATCCTCACCACATATATAATCCCAGTCATCATCACTTACTATAGAAAGCGGGTACCATTGCAAAGCCGCCTTCTTTGAGCCGATATTCAACTCTCTGTATGCCTGGCATATTGATGCCCAATTGGAAAAAGAAATCCCAAACATTTACAACCCACTTTCCCTATAATATGCATTATGAAGAAATACCTCTGTATTTATTATAACTTACTTTACATAAAACGACAGTACAAACAATAATATATATTAAAATCTTTACACGAAAAAGCGGCACCTAAGTACCGCATTTTCTAATGATCTGTTATGCTCCTTTTGCTTTTTTCAAATAGTCATTGAGTCCTGCAAACTCGCTTCTCTTCAGATCCTTTGTTGCATCCGCATATATGTTCAATGTTGTCGATACATCCGTGTGGCCAAGTATCTCCTGTACTACTTTTATATTCACTCCGGCTTCGATCATACGCGTTGTGAATGTATGTCTGAGCGAATGACAGCTGAATTTCGGTATCAGCTTAGCGTGTCCTGAATCTCTCGCTAACTCTTCATCATTATGATCCCTTATTATCCGACTTATCGCTTTATTCAGCATCCCATTGTTCGTGACCTCTCCAAAGCGATTGAGAAAGATGAAGTCTGTATATCCGCAGATAGATGATTTACATGTTAAGCCTGCTTCATCCTGATTTTTCTTTTCAAGTAGCAATGCTTCTTTTACCATGTCCAACATAGGTATTACCCTTGTCCCGGCTTCCGTCTTTGTTGTGTTAATTTCATAAGCACAGTGTTTATTACCATGATCATAATACACTAGGGTATGATTCACATCGATCCATTTTTCTTCAATGTCTACATCGCACCAGCGAAGTCCAGTGACTTCTCCAACTCTCATGCCAGTGCCTATCATGAAGCTGAATATCGGATACCACCTTGAATATATCGGATGATCATGAATGTAATCAAGAAACGCCCTCTGTTCAGTAAGAGTAAGTGCCTTTCTCTTTTTTGTGTCTTTACCTCTTGCTCGTTTTAGTTCCGACAATGCGTTATCCAATGGATTAACCCTTATATATCTATCATCAACAGCCACATCTAAGATTTGGTGAAGTACATTCTGTATCACGTCGAGTGTATGTACACGCAAACGCTCACCGTCTACCAGTCTGTTATAGAATGCCTTGACATCAGTTTTCTTCAGTTCTTTCACGTTGATACGACCAAATTCAGGACTCACATATGTATTGTACATATACTTGTAGTTCTGGAACGTGTTGTCCTTGAGTCCACGCTTTACCTGACACCATAGATCAAACATATCGTTAATCGTACAGTTTTCCATAGTACGGATTCCATCCAATCTGTCCTGTTCAACTTCACGTTCCTTCTCTCTTAGTTCATTGAGTGATGTCGCATATATAACTTTCTTTTGCCCTGATCTCCCCTTGTATTTATATAGATAACGTCCATCAGGTCTCTGATACTCGCCCATTTTTAAAATAACACCTTTGTTATCGCGTCTCTTCCCGTCAGACTTCTTCGCTTTACGTTTCCGCGGCGTCGCTTTTCTCATCTCGTTTTGCATCGTATTCTCCTATTCTATATTGAATACATTCCATCAATGTATTCATCAAGCTTTCTTCTTTTAAGCAGTTTTCTGTTCCCTATGCATAATACAAATCCGCAATCTTCATCAGTCGCAATTTCTCTTAGCTTGTTTATGCCTATGCCTGTATATACGGCGGCTTCTTCATATGTCAGGTTGCTTTTCTTCCATATAGGTATTTCATATCTCATTTCCGTTTCCTCGCTTTCAATCATATTCTGCAGGAATATATTGCCCTGTATCGTTTATCAGTGACACAATGATAATCGAGGTAATGATCATGGTCGATGATACGAATCTCGTATTCGCACCATTGACTAACATGCAATCTATTTTCTATATCGAATACATTTCCTCTATGTATTCATCCAGCTTCTTCCTTTTAAGTAGTCTCTTGGATCCTATCCATAATACGAATTCGCAGTCCTCATCATTGGATATCTCACGAAGTTTGCAAATCCCTACTCCTGTATATGCTGCTGCCTCATCAAGAGTTAAATTGCTCTTTTCCCAAATTGGTATGTCATATTTCATTTTTATTTCCTCGCTTCCTGTTTATGATTTCTGCTTCTTCTCTGGCTGTGTCCAGTTTCGTCACACTCACTTGCATGGCATGCTCTCCGGATCTGTTTCATCTCCGATTTGCTGAGTGTGCAGCGATAATCCAAAAGTTGTTCTTTGGATATCGTTTTACGCTGCTCGGTCATCACCATGGAATCCTGCCTTAGGCCTTTCCTCATAGGAATGACCACATGGGTTTTCATCCCCGGGTTCTTTATTTTGGTAGTCACCATAGCGACGATGACCGTTGGCGAGTTCTTATTCAGCCAGTTGCTCTGTGTTATCAGGACCGGTCTTCTTCCGGCCTGGACACTCCCGATCTCGTCTTCCGGAAGATCTGCATCATATATTTCTCCGCGCTTTACCGGTTTTATATCACTAGGCGCGGCAATCTTTTTGTTCATTACAACCCCCTAGATGTATCTGATAAGGATCTCTCTTACGTTTCTTATCTCGACCCTTATATCTTTAATCGATAACCCAAGTTCATCTTTTAGATCCGCTATGCTTTTATCCTCAAATATGAATTTCTCGATGATACTGAGCTGCACATCGGAAAGCTTGAGTAAGCCAGTTTCCATATCGTCATCGACCTTTCTTATCCAGCTCCTGTCATGTTTCTTTTGATAGGTTTCCTTTAGACCATCTACTGAAAGCAGCATATCGATGATCTTACTCATGTCATCTGAATATATGAGCATTCCGTTTTCTCTTTTCTGCACCTTTTCCTCGTTTCCTGATATGAATACACATATCCCGTAAGACGGCATCTGGATGGATCTAACATGTAGACCGGCACAGGATCGCATACTTGACAAGCAAGAATTGAAAAACCATGCCGGTGAATTTCTTTGTTAAGATCCATATTTGTCCACGACGCCCCTGATCTGCGGGAATCTGTCAGGCGACTGCTTGCGATGCAGTCTCACGGGTCCTTATGCCCCTCCGAGGTTCTCTCCGAGCCGCCCTCATTGCGTGTTCTGCATTACTGCAGGGCTGTGACTGGACGGGAGTATCATTATCCTCTTTGACTTTCGTCGCACGTAACGGGTGCTGCCCGCCTTTTGAAACGAAGACATTTTCGCTCGCCCGAAGGGTCATGGCGCATCGTTTCCGCATGCTCACGTATTACCGATACCAAAGAGAAAGTACCTGATAGCTGTGTATTCGATTATCATTGTTCTATGAGGTCCTTTTCTCCGGCCCTTTGCCGGAGATATTTGTCCTCTCACTATCCCTAGGAACGAAAGGAACAAAAATTACATGATTTTCGAAAATTTTTTTCACAATACTAATTTCTACGTAATTGCATTTTAACAGCTTCAAATAACATCCGGCTTAGATACAATTGCTTTATTAAAACAATAAAATTATAATTTGTATTGTATAAAGAGCTAAAGAATGCACTAAAAAATATATAGATTATTATAATAATCATATAATCAAACAAAAACTATCATGGATAAGTCCTGTTGAATACAAACTCAACCAAGTAGGATAGAAATAGCGAAGCAGTAAAAATACTACTTCGCTATCAAGTCTAACTTATTAGAGTCATCTTAACTCGGTTAAGCCAAATGGACTTCTTTTGACAGATATCACCGAATTTGCGATAGCAAACTTTTGCTCCGCAATACTAATAAACCTAATCGGCATCAATCTATTTAAATTCACGCTGCTTGCATATTTCTTTTAGGTCGGGATTATCTTTGCAAAATCCGGTATATTCATCCGAATATATTCTGTATAGACACTAGGAAAATATTTCATATTAAACATTCAAATTTCAGATAAGCAAAATATAGTAAAAACAGGTCATTACAAATACATACACCAGGTCAAGTCCATAATTGTGTGTAAATTGCTCATCCTGTACAATTCTATGCTGCATCCAACAATGATTGTTGGCACGAAGCAATCTCTTTCAGTTTAGGAATGGTGTATGAGTTGTGCCCGTATAATGGTGTAAATTAGGTTTAACAAAAAAATAGAGCCAGTTGTGCTCATCCTGTATAATGTTAGTTACCACACCAAAACACACAGGAGGTACAACATGGCTCAGGTAAATATTACACTATCACAGGAAGAAGTTCTACAAGTTTTAGCGGGAAATCGCGACGAGGCTTTTAAATATCTCGCCGAAAGAATACTCAATCAGATCATGCTTGTTGAATCAGCGGAGCAATTGGGAGCTGAACGGCATGAACGTACCAGTGAGCGACATGATTATCGAAATGGCTCAAGAGAACGTGTCCTCAACACCAGGATCGGAACACTAGAGCTTGAACTTCCAAGACATCGGAACCAACCATTTCATACGATGCTTTTCGATAATTATCAAAGAAGCGAAGCATCTCTCATTGCTACAATGGTTCAGATGGTGATAGATGGAGTTTCTACTCGCAAGGTTTCCAATGTTGTAGAAAAACTCTGTGGGACAAGTTTTTCAAAGTCCGGTATATCTGAGTTATGCAAGAAACTCGATGCTGAGATAGAGGCCTTTAAAACCAGACCTTTGGACATGGTCGATGCACCTTTCCTGATGGTGGACGCAACATATTTCAAAGCCAGAGAGAATCACAAGATCGTCTCCAAGGCTTTTATGGTTGCGCTCGTGATAAAGACTGACGGTACTCGCGAGATCGCGGGGTTTGATATATTTGACAAGGAAGACGATGTGTCATGGCGGGCTTTTTTCAAAGATTTGAAAAGTCGGGGCCTGACCAATGTAGACATGGTCATCTCAGATGCTCATAAATCGATCTTGAATGCGGTTGTACATACATATTCAAATGCGGCGTGGCAACGTTGTCAGGTTCACTTTGTCCGCAACATACTGAATTACACGCCGGCGAAATACCAGGCTGGACTCAAAGTAGAACTTCGCAACATTATCTTTCTGTTTTTTCGAATTTTAATGATAATGAAACCAAAAATGCCATTCCGAAAATAACAGTAGCCACTGTTATTGAATAACGAAATCCACTGTATAATGCCTGTGTACGAATTATCGCAGTATGTAAAGAATTTATATTTGCCAGATAAGTACGTTCCCCTGTTGTCATAAGCCCCACAAACAATGGCGTACCCAACGCCGAACCGAGCTGTATAAAAGTATTGATAATTGCAACTCCATGGGCTTTATTCTCCGAAGGTAACTGCCGCAATGCATTAGATTGGATCGGCGACCACGCAAGAGATATGCCGAAATAGCCCCCCATATTCAGCAAGGCAATGATTATTACAGATGTGAACGAATGTATACGGAACCGAGGTTATCATGATCCTTGCAGCTTTCTTTATAGGAGAGCGTGTGAAGCTTTTTCTGTAAATTAGGTTTTCTATGATAATTATAGAGTTGGACGGTTGGATTCACTTGCCAGCCGTCTTTTAATTTGTATCAAAGAAACACGGATATGTCAAGGACTCCCGGACTTGGCCGGGAGTCCTTTGTTACCGTATTCGCTCGTTACTCGGGTAATCGATTAGGGTACATGATGCTAAATTCGCCACGTACTTTGCCCCAATTCCTGATTGGCATGGTCCATTTTTTGGATATTTCAAATGTGGCCAGATACAATGCAGCAGTGCCTGAGGGCTCGGGAAAACGCTTCTCTGGCGATTTAAAAGCCTGTATGAGGAATTGACCGACTCTATGGCATTGGTCGTGTAGAATGCCGTTCTCACATCCTTTGAAAATTTGAAGATCGGCGTAATGACATCCCAGTTCTCGATCCATAGGTTCATTGCGTTAGGGTACTGATCTGACCATTTCTTGGTAATAGCATCTCTTCGCGATAGAGCAGTCTTTTCGTCTGCAGCTGTATAGATGGTTTTCAGGTCTTTTGCGAATGATTTCATATCTTTGTTAGCCACATATTTCAACGTATTGCGCACCATGTGAACGATACAACGCTGCTGTTCTGTTTTTGGGAAGGCCGCGGTTATCGCATCTTTGATACCGGTCAGACCATCTGAACAGAGTATCAATATGTCCTGAACGCCACGATTCTTTAGACTGTTTAAAACACTGAGCCAGAATTTGCTGCTTTCATTGTCACCGATAACTATGGACAGGATCTCTTTTCTCCCATCATCGTTGATACCAAGCACGACATATGCAGCCAGCTTTTGTATGACGCCTTCAGCTCTGACAGAAAAGTGTACGGCATCTATGAACACTATCGGATAGACTGCTGATAATGGCCGGTTTTGCCAATCTTCGATTTTCGGGAGCAGCTTATCGGTGATGTCCGAGACCATTCCTTCGCTGACTTCAAATCCATATATCTTCTATGGTCTCGGATATTTGTCTGGTAGTCATTCCTTTTGCATACATGGAGATGATCTTATCATCGATCGATGAGATATCCTTTTACCGTTTCGAAACTACTTTAGGCTCAAACGAACTATCTCGATCCTGTGGTACATTGACTTCGAACTCACCGTATTTACTGCGTACACGCTTTGGCTTGGTGCCCTTGCGTGAATTGCTTTCAGCGGTACGTTCGTATTTGTCATATCCAAGATGATCATCGATCTCGGATTCCATCATACCTTCGATCGTGCCAGAGAGAAGATCCCGTAGCGCGTCCTGAATATCATCTGCTGACTCGATATCGTATTCTTCGAGCAACCCCTGGATGATCTTGCGTTTTCCATCTGTCATTGGCTTTGGTTTGTAAACGTCTTTTTTCTTAGTTACCATAAAAGGCCTCCTATGATTTAGATTTTATCATAGAAGACCTTTTCCTTATATACGGATTTACAGAGATTTCTTCACACGCTTTCGGAAATCCTTGACATATCCGTGTTTCTTTGATAAAAATCAAAAGACGGCTGGTAAATGCATCCAGCCGCCAAACGCTATAATATCATAGAAAACCTAATTTACAGAAAAAACTTCACACGCTCAAAATGTCCGTATTCCCTTCCATTTCCATATTATTCTCCGCATTCATCAACGTACATGTGTTCATGGCAAACACTCCCGGTAGACTTCAATGTGCCCGCTAAATAGGCTTTTACAGCTTCTTCAGCCGATCCCGACGCACCTACTATTACCTCAATATTCTTTTCATTGAATATATCTATCGCTCCTGCCCCCATTCCTCCTGAAATAATAACATTAACACCCATATTATTAAGATAATTTGGTAGGAATCCAGGTTTATGTCCAGGATTTGGAATAGATTCACTCCTTGTTATCTTGCCACCTTCAATCTCAAATATATTAAAATTCACACAATGGCCAAAATGTTCAGTCACCATTTTTTCTTCACTTGCTACTGCAATTTTCATAATTTTATTGCCCTCCTCATTATCTATTTTATCAACAACTTCTTCTAACCAATTCCCATTAATTTTTTCAATTTCACCATCATCACATGCTTTCGCTATTCTTGGATCGATCGGCATTTTACCTAATATATTGATCCCATATTTATCTGCGACTGCCTCAATATGACTTTCTCCAAAAATCTTATAATCCAAGCCATTGTCAGGACAATGGAAATATGACATATTTTCCACTAAACCTAACACCGGGATTTTCATCATCTCTGCCATTTTTACCGCTTTTGAAACTATCATAGAGACAAGTTCCTGCGGTGAAGTAACCACGATAATACCATCTACCGGAATAGACTGAAAAACCGTAAGCGGCACATCCCCTGTACCGGGCGGCATATCAATAAACATGTAATCGATATCCCCCCATATAACCTCAGACCAAAACTGCTTTACGGTATTTGCAATCAATGGTCCTCTCCATACTATCGGATCAGTATCATCATTTAAAAGTAAATTTATTGACATAATATCTATGCCTGTCTTACTTTTTACAGGTTCAATCCCAGCCTTACCGCTTACTGCTTTTGCCTTTATACCAAATGCTTTAGGTATCGACGGGCCAGTAATATCAGCATCAAGTATAGCTGTTTTCTTACCTTTACGCTGCATTGCCACTGCCATCATTGACGTGATAAGAGATTTTCCAACACCCCCTTTACCACTAACAATACCAAAGACTTTTCCTACATTGCTCTGATCATTCAACGCTTCTGCAAAATCGTTGGTTTTTTCTTTTCTTTCACTGCATTCCTTCTTGCAGCTCTTATAATCATTATTACATTTTTCACTCATTCTGCTATCTCTCCTTTGCTTTTCAAATATAAACATACTATGCGATCATATATCCTTCTTATAGCGTTACCTGAAATACAATCAAAATCAACAACTGAAGATCCCTCGTTTACCGCAATAACTGCCTGTTTATCAAAAGAGATCTTTCCTATCAGCGGGATCTTCTTTATATGACAATATTCCTCAATCAGCTCCGTCATTTTTACGTTTATATCATATTTATTGATACATACCACTGATTTTGTCCAAAACGTTTCTGCTGTTTCCAATATCCGCTTCATATCATTGATTCCAGAAACAGATGGCTCTGCTACTATCAATACTATGTCAGCTCCACTCATAGAAGCAATTACCGGACATCCTATCCCTGGTGAACCATCAACAATAGAAAATTCCACATCATCCTGTACCTCCTCTCGCAATTGCTTTTTTACAGCTGAAACAAGCTTTCCGGATGTACCACTTCCCATTTTAAGTCTAGCCGTTGAAAACAACCTATCTTTATCTTTATATAGCATCCTCTCACCAGCAACATCCAGATGAAGCGATACGGCATTTGCAGCGCATTTTATCCCGCATACTCCACAGCCTTCACACGCAAAATTGTCCACACTGAAAATCCCATCAATTTCTGATATCGCATCGAATCTACATACAGATATACAAGTTCCACACGCGATACATTTTTCCATATCAATCTTTGCCTTCGGCAAACCAAAATAATCATTTCTTTCAGGCTCGTTCTTCATCCCAATAACAAAATGCAAATTAGGGGCATCAACATCACAATCAGCAAATGCTCTCGCATTTGACAATTTTATAAGTGCACTTGCAACAGTCGTCTTCCCCGTACCGCCTTTCCCGCTCAATACAAGCAACTGTTTCATTTTATCTCCCCCTTATCTTTGTCATGATATCCGCGAAGATCTTTTTATATTCATCACTTATACTGGCAATTATCTTACCATCCGAGTTTATCTGTCCTATTTTTAAATCAAACGGGATTCTTGCAAGTATCTCAATATTTCTTTCCAAACAAAACTTTTCAGAAGGGTCATCACCTATAATATGTTTATTCAATACTATTCCAAATCGTTTGCCCATGATATTAACTAATTCATATACCATTTCAAGATTATGCCTGCCAAAAACCGTTGGCTCAGCCACAAGTACACAGTAATCCGCCTCTTTGATGCTATCCATTACTATACAGGCGCTTCCAGGGGGACAATCTATAATAACATCAGTCTTTTTATCTCTGATTTCACTAATCATTCCCTTAATCAAAGGTGTCCCTGTCATTTCTCCAACATCAAGCATCCCTGAAATCACTTGTACACTGCCTGACATCCCTTTTCTTATTTTTCCTATCGCTTTATTTCTGTAATTAATTGCCTGAACAGGACAGATCATCTTACAGCCTCCACATGAATGACATACTTTATCAAAAGCAAATATTCTGTCTTTTATGTATGCCAAAGCATTAAATTTACAAAATTCAACGCACATCCTGCAGCCTGTGCAAATTTCTCGATCTACATTCGGAAGATCTACGCCAATTTTCTTTTCTTCATCCCATTCAGGCTTGAAATAAAGATGTCCATTAGGTTCCTCTATATCACAGTCAACATAAACTGACTTTCCTGCCACCCATGCAAGATTAACTGCTAAAAACGTCTTACCTGTGCCGCCTTTTCCACTTAAAACCGCAATTTTCATTTATTTTTCCCCATTACCATGAATCCCGGGATGCCTTTCATAAAGCAACTTAAGTTCATTGTTTATATATTTTTTGATATTTTCCTCCGCGATAATATTCTCAGATTTATATATTTTTATTTTTGAAGCACTTAACACATCTGCTGCATTTTCTCCGCAGCGAGGTGTCAATAATACAGACACGCCTGCATCTACTAACTGCTGTGCCGCTTTTATTCCTGCACCACCGCTGCTCTCTGCTGCCATATTGTCTATAAAATCCAACAAATTATTCTCTGTATCAAAGATTCCAAAATATGGTGCTCTTCCAAATGATACACACACTTTTGCTGCATCTGTTTTATCATTTGTCGGTATCGCTATCTTCATTCCTTTTCTCCATTTCTGCGGCCAGTTTTTCCATACGCATCCGCTTTCTGCATCCTCTGCCTCGACCGCAACCTATACCATCACAGACTTTATAATTTCCACCGCCTATAATTAAAACGGTACCATTTACTATTGAATCTGTTACCTTTCTTCTTGCTTCGTTGTATATAGATTGAACTGTTGACCTTGCTACATCCATCTGTTTAGCACACTCCTCCTGAGTATATCTTTCAAGATCGATAAGTCTCATCGTTTCATATTCATCCACTGTAAGATATATCACTTTATCATTATGAACATTTTCATCAATTGGTCCAAATTTATCTGTATCAGGCAAACAGCATACTTTTCTCCATTTTCTTGGCCTAGGCATATTTTTCTCCTTATTATGCAGTGATCAAAGCGTCCTTCAACCACTGCTTTTTTATTATAACGTATTTAATTTCTTTTCTAAAAAATCAAGCTTACGAGTAAGTTCTGCTTTTTCCTTAAGCATATTCTTTTTCAAATTTGCATTATCATGATAACTCTTTTTAAAGCCGCATCTATTATTATTTCTTGCTCTGCCATGACAAAATACGTTATCCTCACGTTCTAATTCATTACAACATCTGCTTAGCCTTCTTCCCATTCCACAAGGACCGGTTCTATTTCTTCTTAACATAATATTTCACCTCCTATAGTTATTGACATATGCCATTTATGTTTATTATACACAGTTTTTGGCATATGTCAATAACTTTTAGCAAAACTATTCAATATCCTTCAGCACCTGTGACATCGATATCCGATCCACTTTCTTCATTAATATCATAAGCTTTCCCTCCTCGTTGCACACTATGGCAACGTCATCATCGAATGGCATATATTCCTCGATCATGCCTCCAACTGCCTGCTGCATCGATGAAAGACTGTCGTCAATCTCGACCATTTCTGCTTTTTCTCCCGGCCTTACAAGCAGCACTTTCATAGTATCTGCTTTTGAAAAGCTGTCGCCTTCTGATAGTGCAAGGCTGCTTCCGTTGTCCCACGCCACATGGATCTGACCTATATCATCTACTGATGTCACCGTCCCTCTAAGTCCACTGGGCATTTTATCCTCTCCTGCCATCTCACTCAGCACCACTCTGGTGCCCTTCATATATTCTTCCAATACTCTTTCAGCGTTCATAGCTATCATTCCTTTCCTGTTTATCTTTCAGCATCCTTTGCGTATGCATAAGCTCATCGTTAATGTCTTTTCCGTATTTCGGCGGCTCGTCCCTTATCCTGTAATCACTTCCAAGGGCTCCTGCAAGAGCCTTTGTCATACCCCTTCCGGCTCTGTCATTATCAAGATGGAATGCTATCTCACTTACTTCCTTATGCCGGTCAAGGAACATAGAAAGTGCTACAGGCACTTTGACTCGTGATGGATCGGCACTCGGCTGATACACTCCCGCAAGAGAAAGCATATGACCATCTGGCATTCTCTCTGTCCTCATCTTTTCAAGTGTCGCAAATGACAGAAGGTCTATCGCGCTCTCAAAGATATGGACCGCACTTCCTTTTCCTTCGATACGGAAGC
>Ga0268263_1001613_pt1 | contig 18624 bp, 18 predicted proteins | sample Biomet5_FD_190358 | JGI IMG/M metagenome (GOLD analysis project Ga0268263, IMG submission 190358) | Microbial communities from bioreactor (seeded with sewage sludge) at LBNL, California, USA - Biofuel metagenome 5 (SPAdes) (version 4) | ecosystem: Engineered > Bioreactor > Anaerobic >... | reverse complement strand
GTCCAGCGGTACGCGCTCGCCGGGTTTGATTACGAACACTTCGCCTACTGCGACATCCTCCGGGGATACGGTGATCGTTTCCCCCTTGCGTTCCACGTGGGCGGTATCGGGGCGGATATCCATCAACGCTGATATGGATTTGCGGCTTTTTCCCAGCGCGTAGCTTTGAAACAGCTCACCCGTCTGGTAAAGGAGCATTACGGCGACGGCTTCGGGGTATTCGCCTATGACCAGCGCGCCGAGTGTGGCGACGGACATGAGAAAATTCTCATCGAAAATTTCACCATGGATGATATTTTCGCCCGCTTCTTTCAATACGCTGAAACCGGATAGCAGATAGGCGATCAGAAACAGGATGAATCGAAAAACGGGTTGGGGTACCAGCAGCGCGGCGATAAAAATTACGGCTGCAATTACAATGGTCATCAGGGTTTGCTTTTGCTTGTGGGTCAAAACGAATCCATCTCCTCATCGTTTATTGGGGAAAGGATACTCTATACGGGATGTTTTCAGGAAAGGATGCATCCGTGCGCTGTACGGGCGGCTACTTTACGTGCAGCCTGCACAACTTCTTCGAACGTCGCGTCGTCGGCTTCCAACGTGAGGCGCTGGGTGACGAAGTTAACGGCAACGGCGGTCACACCGGGCAACTTGCGTATGGCTGTTTCCATGCGATCCGCACAGGCGGCGCAATCCAGTTCGGATAACTGAAATACCTTTTTCATTACGGATTCCTCCCGGATATTATTCGGTAACATGGTCGATGCCCTGCCCCAGTATGGTTCGTACGTGATCGTCCGCAAGAGCGTAGAACACCGTCTTGCCATCCCGTCGGGCCGATACCAGTTTACTGCGCTTCAGCAGCGCCAACTGGTGGGATATCGCGCTCTGGCTCATCCCAAGGAGCGTGGCGATGTCGCATACGCACATCTCGTTGGCAAACAGACAGTACAGGATGCGGATGCGTGTGGAATCCCCGAAAAGCTTGAACAGCTCGCTGAGGTCGAAAAGCGTATCCTCGTCGGGCATAACATCGGCAACACGGTCTACAATATCCGCATGCACACATACAAATTCGCACTTCGGGGCTTCGGGAGGCGCCACCATGTTTCATCACTCCTTCATATGAACAACCGTTCATATGTATAATAGTCAAATAAGCAGCTCCTGTCAAGAGGACAGACAGAAAAATATCAGAATTTGACGGTTTCTTTCGTCGCACTTTGCCACAGCGGTTTCCACGCGGCGATGAGAATTTCGAGCGTACAACGCGCGTTGGCAGGGCTGGTGGAAGGCAACGCGACCATCGGCACACTGTTTTGCGGCTGGCTCCAGCGGCGGTACAGCGCGGCGGCGGTCTGCCCGTTGGTGAAAACCGAGTGAATGGGGGCCTGCCCGAGCAGCTTCGACAGATCGTTGGGAACGGGGTTGCGGATACTTCCGTCCGCACTGCCCGCGATATCGCAGGAGGCCAGCACATCCCAGAGCGCGACATGGTGGGTAAGCAACAAGTCAGTCTTTTCTTCAACCGAGGAAGGCACCGCCGCGCCAAAAAGCGCAGCCAGCACCGGCCAGAACCGGTTTTGCGGGTGCCCGTAATAAAACGCGTTTGCACGCGACTGTACGGAAGGAAAGGTACCCAGTACCAGTACGCGGGAAGTGGAATCAAAAACCGGGGCGAACGGATGATGAATGTCCAGATATTGTTGTACCGTACAACCCACCTCGTTTCTTACTCGGAATTAGTTCAACACGGAATGAATCGATCCCTTTTTAAACATTTGTCAGACTGGTCTGACCATTGTTCACGGTTTGTCCATATTTGGGTTAACGATTGCTCACGATTTTCGTATATGATAACATAGTCAGGGTATATTCCCGGCAAGGAGGGAACCGTATGGCAAGAACGATCGGCATCGACCTGGGAACCACAAATTCCTGCGTCGCTTTTCTAGAAAACGGGGATCCCGTTGTGATCCCGAACGCCGAGGGCGGCCGAACCACGCCGTCCGTCGTTGCTTTTACGAAGGATGGGGAACGCATTGTGGGCAGCGCCGCCAAGCGGCAGGCTGTAACCAACAGTGAACGTACCATTTCCAGTATCAAGCGGGAGATGGGCACCGACAACCGGGTGAAAATCGACGGCAAAGCTTATACTCCGCAGGAGATCAGCGCGATGATCCTGCAAAAACTGAAAGCCGACGCTGAAGCCTATCTGGGAGAAAAGGTGACTGACGCGGTGATTACCGTGCCCGCCTATTTCAGCGACAGCCAGCGGCAGGCAACGAAAGACGCGGGAAAAATCGCGGGCCTGAACGTGTTGCGCATTGTGAACGAACCCACCGCCGCCGCGCTGGCCTATGGCGCGGATAAAGGCGAAAACATGAAGGTGATGGTGTACGACCTGGGCGGCGGCACCTTCGACGTGAGCATTCTGGAGATCAACCACGATGTAATCGAGGTGCTGGCAACCGCGGGCAACAACCGTCTGGGTGGCGACGACTTCGACCGCTGTGTGGCTAATTGGTTGCTGGATGAGTTCCAGAAAAAAGAAAAAATCGACCTGACCCGCGACCCCACCGCAATGCAGCGCATCCGGGAAGCCGCCGAAAAGGCAAAGATTGAACTGAGCAGCGCTACAACGACGACCATCAGTCTGCCGTTTATTGCGAATGGCCGGGATGGGGCGAAGCACCTGGAGATGGAGCTGACCCGGGCGAAATTCGATGACCTGACGCGCAGCCTTGTGGACGCGACCATGGGCCCTGTAAAACAGGCCATGAGCGACGCGGGACTGACCTCGTCACAGATCGGACGGGTGCTTCTGGTGGGCGGCAGTACCCGCATACCCGCAGTACAGGAGGCCGTGAAGCGTTTAACCGGACAGGAACCCAGCAAGGGGATTAACCCGGACGAATGTGTGGCTATGGGTGCGACGCTTCAGGGCGGCGTGCTGCAGGGGCAGGTGACAGGTCTTCTGTTGCTGGACGTTACCCCGCTTTCGCTGGGCGTTGAAACGGTGGGAGACGTGTTCAGCCGGATTATTGATCGGAATACCCCGATCCCTGTGAAACGCAGCCAGGTGTTTACCACAGCGGCGAACTTTCAGACGCAGGTAGAGATCCATGTCTTGCAGGGCGAGCGGGAAATTGCCAGTTATAACAAGACGCTGGGGAAATTCAAACTCACCGGGATTCGCCGTGCGATGCGCGGCATCCCGCAGATCGAAGTGACCTTCGCCATAGATGCCAACGGAATTGTCAACGTGTCCGCCAAAGATCTGGGAACGGGGCGATATCAGGAAATTGTGCTGACCCAGAGCTCCAACATGTCTTCCGCTGAGATAGATCAGGCAGTACGGGACGCGGAGCGCTACGCCGCCGACGACCGGCAGCGCAAACAAAGCGCGGAACTGCGCAACCGCGGCGAGCAACTCTGCTATGAAGCAAAAAGCGCCATGCGCAAACTGAAACCGGAGGATAAGGACCGCGTGGAAGCTCTGCGCAAGCGCACCCAGCAGGCGCTGGATGACAAGGATGACAACGCCCTGCGCGACGCGAGCGCGGAGCTGGAGAAGGCGCTGGCCGCTGCCGGAAGGTATGTGGGGGAAACAGGGGAGAACGCGGCGGAAGACGGCGCGATGGACGCGGAGTTTACCTCGGCGGAGAACAAGGGAAAAGAACGCCCCTGATCACCGTGATGATACGGAGGGATGCCCATGTTCGGATATGTTACCATCAACCCGGCGGAGCTGGGAGAACGCAGCCGAAACCGCTACCAGGCGTATTACTGCGGCATGTGCCGCACACTGATGCACCGATATGGCAACCTTGGACGGATTACGCTGAGCAACGACATGACGTTTCTGCTGGTGCTTTTAAGCTCCCTGTACGAGCCGGAAGAAACGCTCAGCAAAGGCCGTTGCCTGCCACATCCGATCCGGGAGCGGGAATATTTGGAGAACGAGCTGAGCGACTACTGCGCGGATATGAATATCGCACTGGCATACCATAAATGCCGCGACGACTGGAACGACGAGCACAGTCTGGCGGGCAGGGCAGAGGCCGGATTGTTGGAAAAAGCATACCGGCAGGTGGAGGGCCGATATCCGGAAAAGTGCGCGGCCATCGAACGCTGCCTCAAGGACATAGGCAAGCTGGAACAGGAGAATTGCCTGGAGCCGGATGCACCCGCTAACCTGACCGCAAGGATGCTGGGCGAGGTGTTTGTATACCGGGGTGATTACTGGTCGGTTCCGCTGCGTACGCTTGGCGAGGGTCTGGGGCGATTCATCTATCTGATGGACGCTTACGAAGATTTGCCGGCGGATCTGCGTCGAAAGCGCTATAATCCGCTGGCGCAGTACGCAAAAGCGCCGGATTACGAAACCCTGATCAAGGACAGTCTGACGATGGTGATTGCGGAATGTACGCAGGCATTTGAACTTCTACCCCTTGTGCAGGATGTGGAAATTCTGCGCAACATTCTATATTCGGGCGTATGGGTACGTTATCGGCAAAAGCAGGAAAAACCCAAACGCGAACAGGCAAAACTAAGGGAGAGTGACCATGAACAGAGACCCGTATGAGGTACTGGGCGTATCCCCGAACGCCACGGATGACGAGATTAAGGCGGCATATCGGAAGCTGGCCAAAAAGTATCATCCGGATTTAAACGGGGGAAGCGCGCAGGCCGAGGCGAAGATGAAGGAAGTAAACGAGGCGTATACTCTGCTGGTGAAAAACAAGGGGCAGGGATACAGCCACAGTTATGGAAGCGGATCCTCTTCCGGCAACTCATACGGCAACGCGGGCGGCTATGGCAGTTATGGCGGCTCCGGAAGCGGATACGGTACGGGCGGCTATGGCGGAGGCAATCAGGGCGGTTATGGCGGTGACTTTGACCCGTTCGGATTCGGGGACTTTTTCCGTCAGGCACAGCAACAGCAGGCATACCGGGGCAACCAGACTACCTATACCGAGTACGATCCGCTGCTGAAGAATGTGGAAGACGCGGTGCTGGATCGCGAATATGAGCGGGCAGCCCAATTGTTGACCGCTATCCGGGATCGCCGCGCCGCCTGGTACTACTGGAGCGCGCGGGTGAACGTAGGTTTGGGCAATCGCGTGGCGGCGCTGAATTACGCGCGTACAGCGGTGGAAATGGCGCCGGATGAACCGGCTTTTCGGGAACTGCTGTCCGGGCTGAACGCAAACGGGCAAAATTACCGGCGATACGGCTCTTCACGAGGTTTTACGGGCGCATTGTGTGACAATCCCTGCTTAACTTTGCTGATTGCAAATGTGTTATGCAATTGCTGTTGTCTGGGCGGTCGTGGCGGAGCGTACTGCTGTTGATCACGGCAATGGAATCCGAACCTGACCCATGAGATGCGGTAGAAAAACAGCCTATGGAATACGGCGCGCGAACGAGCGCGCCGAAGGAGGAGGAAACCTTATGTCCTTTTGGGAAAAGATCAAGCAGACTTTTCGTACGTTTATGTCCGGCAGGCACGGTGTAGATCAGCTTTCGGTTACCATGGTGTGGGCGGGACTGGTGATATACATTCTGTCCGCCATATTGAATTCCGGGTTGCTGGCGCTTGTATCGCTGGCCCTGTATGTGTACACCCTGTTCCGTATTTTTTCCCGCAAGGAGCAGAAGCGCCGGGAAGAAAACCGCCGCTATATGGACTGGACCGGTAAGATGACCACAGGTTTCAAACAGGCGCGTACGCGGTTTAAAAATCGCAAGCAATATAAATACTTCCGCTGCCCCAATTGTAAGGCGTGGCTGCGTCTGCCGCGGGGTGCGGGCGTGGTTACGGTGACCTGCGGGCGTTGCCACAACAACTTTACCCAGAAGGCATAACGCAGCAGGTGCACGGGGCGGATATGACGATTACCCAAATTGAAACGCTGAGGGACGCGACATAGCCGCGTCCCTGCTTTGTATTCCATAAACAGGAGCCGATTTTTGAAAGAGGTTGCATTACTGTTTTCCAATGCGGCGCGCCTTGCTTTTCATCGGCGCGGGCGCATGGAGGTGGACGACGCTTTTGAACAGATGCCTGATGGACGAAAAAAGAGGGAACTTTCTTTTCGGCGAACGGACGAAACGCAAACAGGTGTTTCCATTTTGGGCAGGATGTGCTATACTATCGGTAACGTCAACGGAAGGAGAACAGCATGAACCGATTTGTGCTGAAAGCGCCCTATCAGGCCAGCGGCGACCAGCCGGCCGCCATCGCCAGTCTTACCGACGGGATCCAGAAAGGGCTGAAGGATCAGGTGCTGCTGGGCGTTACCGGCAGCGGTAAAACATTTACTATGGCGTCGATTATCGAGCGGGTACAGAAACCCACGCTGGTCATCGCCCATAACAAAACACTGGCGGCCCAGCTGTGCAGCGAGTTCCGGGCCTTCTTCCCGGACAGCGCGGTGGAGTATTTCGTGAGTTATTACGATTACTACCAGCCGGAAGCCTATATTGCCTCGACCGATACCTATATTGAAAAGGACGCTTCCATCAACGAGGAAATCGACCGCCTGCGCCACAGCGCTACCGCGGCGGTGCGCGAACGCAGCGACGTGATTATCGTGGCGAGCGTAAGCTGCATCTATTCCATGGGCGACCCCAGCGAGTATGAAGGCATGATGGTCAGCATGCGGCCTGGTATGCGGATGAGCCGGGATCAGCTGATTGACCGGCTGATTGAAATTCAGTATACCCGCAATGATTTCGAATTCACGCGCGGCAGCTTCCGTGTACGGGGCGACGTGTTGGAGATCATCCCGGCGAATGAACGGGAACATGCGCTGCGAATTGAGTTCTTCGGTGACGAGATTGAGCGCATCCGGGAGATCGAAGTGGTTACGGGCAACCCGCTGAGCACGCTGGAACACGCGATGGTTTTTCCTGCCACCCATTACGCCATGGACTGGGAGAAAATGGTTTCCCAGCTGGATGTGATCGAACACGATATGGAGAAGCGCGTGCAGGAGCTGACAGACGATGGCCAGCCGCTGTATGCGCTGCGCCTGCGCCAGCGCACCCAGTACGATCTGGAAATGATGCGGCAGATCGGTTTCTGCACCGGGATCGAAAACTACAGCCGTTATTTTGACGGCCGCAAGCCCGGCGACGCACCCTACAGTTTGCTGGATTACTTCCCTAAAGACTTTTTGATGTTTATCGACGAAAGCCATGTGACTGTGCCACAGGTGCGCGGCATGTTCAACGGGGATCGCGCGCGCAAGCAAACGCTGGTGGATTACGGCTTCCGCCTGCCTTCGGCGTTTGATAACCGGCCGCTGGTGTTTCAGGAGTTTCGGGAACGTCAGCACCAGACGGTTTATGTCAGCGCCACGCCCGGAGATTATGAACTGGGCATCGCCCAGAACGTGGTGGAACAGATTATCCGGCCTACAGGGTTGTTGGACCCGCAGGTGTTCCTGCGGCCAGCGACCGGGCAGGTGGATGATTTGATCGGGGAAATCCACAAAACGGTTGAGAAGAACGAGCGGGTGCTGGTCACGACGCTGACCAAGCGAATGGCGGAAAGCCTGACGGATTATCTGAAGAACCTCGGTATCCGCGTGCGCTACCTGCACAGCGACATCCAGACTATGGAGCGTACCGAGCTGATCCGCGATCTGCGGCTGGGCGAGTTTGACGTGCTGGTGGGCATCAACCTGCTGCGCGAGGGGCTGGACATGCCGGAAGTGAGCCTGGTTGCCATCCTGGACGCGGATAAGGAAGGGTTCCTGCGCAGCGAAACTTCGCTGATCCAAACCATCGGGCGCGCCGCGCGCAATGTGAACGGCCGGGTAATCCTTTACGGCGACACCCTGACGGACAGCATTACCCGCGCCGTGAACGAGACGAACCGCCGCCGCAACCTGCAGGAAGCGTACAACCGCCTGCATGGCATCACCCCGCAGAGTGTGAAGAGCACGGTGCAGGCGCTGTTGAAAATTACAAACGACTTTACCGCTCCCGGGCAGGAAGAGATGAGCGAGGACGAACGACAGGAATTGCTTAAAAGCCTTGAAGACCAGATGCTGTCTGCCGCGAAGGGGTTGGACTTTGAAAAAGCGGCCAAACTGCGCGACGAGCTGTTCAGTCTGAAGGGCGAAACGAAGAACGTACAGAAACCGCAAACGAAAAGAAGGCGGTTGAAGAAACCACATCGCTAAACACAAAGCGCCGCGGCTGCCTTGAAAAGAACAGCCGCGGCGCTTTAACATCCGGGTTAACGGGATTCTATCGGACGATACTCCCGGTTGGGCAGCACCGCTTTATAGGCGGGACGGATGATTTTATCCATGTTCACCAGTTCCTCAATCCGGTGTGCGCTCCAGCCGACAATGCGGGCGATGGCGAAAATTGGCGTAAACATCTCTTCCGGGATGCCCAGCATGGAATAGGTCAGCCCGCTGTAAAAATCCACATTCGCGCTGACGCCCTTATACATGTGCCGTTCGCGTGCGATAATCTGCGGCGCAAGCCGTTCCACGCGCGTGTACAGATCATATTCGATTTTCTTGTGCTTTTCGTCGGCAAGCTGTTCCACAAAGGTGCGAAACACATCCGCGCGCGGGTCGCTGATGGAGTAGACGGCGTGGCCGATTCCGTAGATCAGGCCTTTCTGGTCGAAGGCTTCACGGTTAAGGAGCTTCATCAGATAGGCCTCCACCGCGTCGTCATCGGTCGGGTCGGTTACGTTCCGCTTCAGGTCGGCCATCATCTGCACCACTTTGATGTTGGCGCCGCCGTGCTTGGGCCCTTTCAGGCTGGCCAGCGCCGCCGCGATCGCGCTGTAGGTGTCCGTGCCCGAGGAGGTAACGACATGGGTGGTAAAGGAAGAATTGTTGCCGCCGCCGTGCTCCATGTGCAGCATCAGCGCCACATCCAGCACGTGCGCTTCCAGTGGCGTATACTGCTTGTCCGGCCGCAGCATCCTGAGCAGGTTCTCGGCTGTGGAAAGATTTTCGTCCGGCCGGTGGATATACAGGCTTTCATCCCGTTCATAATGGTTGTAACTGTGATAGCCGTAAACCGCGAGCATCGGAAAGACGGAGATCAGCATCAGGCACTGGCGCAGTACGTTGCTGATGCGCAGGTCGGACGCGGCCTCGTCGTAGCTGGCAAGGGTCAGCACGCTGCGGCTCAGTGTGTTCATCATGTCGGATGTAGGGGCTTTCATCACCACATCGCGGACAAAATTAGTGGGCAGGGTACGGCTGGCAGCCATCACCCGTTTGAACTCGGTCAGCTGCTCCGGCGTGGGTAAATCGCCAAAAAGCAACAGATAAGCCGTTTCTTCAAAACCGAAACGCCTGTCCCGCATCACGCCGTTGACCAGCTCAATAATATCGTAACCACGGTACCAGAGCCTCCCCTTGCAGGGTATGCTCTCTCCGTTTATTTCTTTGCTGGACTGAATTTCGGAAATGTTCGTAAGCCCGGCCAGCACGCCTTTGCCGTTGATATCCCTAAGGCCGCGCTTTACGCCGTAGGTTTGATAAAGCGTCTGGTCGATGGTCGCGTTTTGAATCATCCGCTGTTCGTTTTCGGAGGCATAGCTGGCTAAGCGCTCCAGGGGAGAAGAAAAAGTAGGGGTCATAGATCGCTCCCTTTCTGCCGCGAAAGGTAAGGTGCGGCGGGTTCAGTTCAGATGACTGTACAGGGGTGAAAACCGATCGGAGTCCCGAAAGACTGATTTAATTATAGGGGGAGGCTTTTCCCGTTGTCAAGCGAACGGGGTACATAACCCGGCATTTGCCCGGATGTCCGTTTTTTACAATACGTATTATGGGCTGCGCCACCGGCGAGCAAATGCCCCTAAAACCCTTGATAGACAAGAACTTTCAGGCAAATTTCCCGAGAAATCGGTAAGGGGTGATAACGGGAAACTGTTTGACTTCTCACGGGCCGTGTGCTATTCTAAAGTTTAGCGGCAACCAATTGCTGACCTGTGGGAGGTACGCCGGAAATGCACTTGCTCAATCGGGAGACGCGGGCGGATGAGGCGCCTGTGAAACCGGATGCACTCCCTTACTGGGATGGTCCGCTGAAACACCCACTCTATAGCAAAATCATTAAACGAACGCTGGATTTTCTTCTGGCGGTTGTTCTGCTGATCCCGGCGCTGATTGTGATGCTGCCCATTGTGCTGGCAGTCAAGCTCTCTTCTCCCGGGCCGGTGCTGTATAAGGCGCTTCGCGGTGGTTACCATAACCGCCCTTTCAATATTCTTAAGTTTCGCACCATGGTGGTCGGCGCGGATAAGTACAGCGGCACCACGGCACTGAACGATCCGCGCGTGACCCGGGTAGGTCGTGTACTGCGCCGTACGAAGATGGACGAGCTTCCCCAGCTGTTCAATATCCTCAAAGGGGATATGAGTTTTATCGGCCCAAGGCCTGAACTGATGAAGTATACGGCGCGCTATACGCTGGAACAGCAGTGCATTCTCTGGGTTCGTCCCGGCATCAGCGACCCGAGTTCCATCAAGCTGATCCGGCTGGACGAAGCGGTGGGTCATGACGATCCTGAAGGTGCGTACGAACGGAATATTCTGGGCGAAAAGAACCGGATGCGCGTGGAATATGTGACGAACCAGTCGTTCGGTACGGACGCGAAACTATTTTTCAGAACGATTGCCTGCGTGTGCGCCAAGCTGGTAAGCCGCGCACCCAGACGGAATTGATTCCAAACCGGCTCCCGCGCGGTTGCGCGGCATTCGGTAAAGGAGTGTCCCCATGAACTACGGTAAAAGCGAACTGTTGGCTTACAAGGTGCGCCGTCACGCGTTGGATATGACCAGCCGGGGCGGCACAGCGCATATCGGCAGCATTTTTTCCATGGCGGATATTGTGGCGGTGCTGTATGCGGATGTAATGAATCACGATCCGAAAAACCCAAAATGGCCGCAGCGCGACCGTATGATTTTAAGCAAAGGACACGCCGGAGCAGGGATCTACGCGGTGCTTGCGGAGTGTGGTTACTTCCCCCTGAGCGAACTGGAAACGCACTGCCGCAACGGCAGCCGCTTAAGCGGACATGTAAGCCATAAAGGTGTGCCGGGTGTGGAAGCCAGCACCGGGTCGCTGGGGCAGGGCCTGCCCATGGCGATGGGGATGGCGATGGCCGCGAAAATGAACGGCGAAAAGCACCGGGTGTACTGCATCATCGGCGACGGGGAATGCGACGAAGGCGCCGTATGGGAAACCGCGCTGATTGCCAACCAGTATCAACTGGATAATTTCATCGTTACGGTCGATTTCAATAAAATCCAGTCTCTTGCCAGCGTGGAGAATACCATCAAACTGGAACCGCTGGACCAGAAATGGGCCAGTTTCGGCTGGCATGTGATCCGCATCAACGGACACGATCACGCTGCGCTGCACGCCGCATACGACAAAGCCAAAGCGGCGATGGGGCAGGGGAAGCCGATTGTCGTGATCGCGGATACCATTAAGGGCAAAGGCGTCAGCTTTATGGAAAACGACGTGCTCTGGCATTACCGCACCGCAAGGGGCGAGGAGTACGACGCGGCGCTGAAGGAACTGGAGGCACACAAACCGTGAGAGATACGTTCACCCGCTGTTTGCAGGAGGAAGCCCGCAGAAACCCGAACCTGGTATTGATTACAGGCGATTTGGGCTTCGGCGTACTTTTCCCCTATATGAAGGAATTTCCTGATCGCTTTATCAACGCGGGCATTTCAGAGCAGGCAATGATGAGCATGGCCGCCGGAATGGCGCTGGAAGGGAAGACGGTTGTCGTATACTCCATCGGCAACTTTCCCACGCTGCGCTGTCTGGAACAGATTCGCAACTGTTGCGCGTACCACGAAGCAAATGTGAAGATCGTTTGCGTCGGCGCGGGTTTCGTATACGGAACCCTCGGCATGACCCATCACGCGACCGAGGATATGAGCGCGCTTCGCATTCTGCCGGGTGTAACGGTGTACGCGCCTGCGGATAAGGTGGAAACCGAAGCGGTGATGGCCCGCTTTTTAACGGAGCCGGGCGTGGCTTACCTGCGTATCGGACGCGGTGGGGAGCCGGTATTCCATGACATCGAAAAAATCCGGGGGTATCAGACCGGAAAGGCGATCCCATATTGCGAAGGGAAAGATGCGTATATCCTGACGGCGGGCGGCATCTTGTCCAGCGCGGTCGCGGCGCAGAAACTGCTGGCAGAGCGCGGATGGAGTATTGGGGTTGCAAGCTTTCCTACGGTAAAACCGATTGACGCGGAATATCTTGCCGCGTTGTGCGCCAAGGTGCCGGTACTGTTTACTTTGGAAGAGCATACGATTGTGGGCGGTTTTGGCGGTGCGGTCTGCGAAGTGGTCGCCGGTCTGCCGCAGAACCGCGCGCGGGTGGTGCGCATCGGCATGAACGACCGATACAGCTCCATTGTGGGCGATCAGGCCTATCTGGAAGCCTACTACGGTCTGGACGGCCCGGGGGTGGCCGACAGGGCGCAGGCTGTTTTGGAAGGAAAAGCATGACGGATTACGGTTTGGGACGTGTGCATGCCGAACTGCTGGACGTGCTTGCGGATACGGTGCGCGTGCTGGAAAAGAACCAGCTTCCTTACAGTGCCATGTGCGGTACGCTCCTTGGGGCGGTACGCCACCGGGGATTTATCCCATGGGACGATGATGTGGATCTTGTGCTTCCGCGCGACAGTTACGACCGCTTTGCAGCGCTTTATCCCACACAGTGTGGGCAAGGCTTCACGCTGGATTTAACCGATACATGGGTGCCACGCGTGCGCAAGGCGGACGGCGACGCGTTTGTGGACCTGTTTATCCTCGACCCGCTGCCGCAGGGTGCTGTCACGCGCGCGTGGAAACTCTTCCGGCTTCGCATGCTGCAGGGGATGCTGAAAAAGCAGGTTGACTATCGCCGCTTTTCTTTTGATAAGCGATTGTTGTTATGGGGTACGAACCTGCTGGGATTGCCGTTCTCCCGCCAAAGCCTGCTTGCCGCTTATGCGCGTGTGGCCCGCACCGGCGCATCCGGTTCGCAGCTCCACATGAGCGATGGGGCATTTAACCTGCTAACGATGGCATTTGACCGGGATACCTTTGCCAATCCCATTCCCACACCCTTTGAAACACTGATCCTGCGTGTGCCGCGGGATGCGGGCACAGTACTGACCAGCCTGTACGGCCCAGATTACATGACCCCACCGCCGGAAAACGAGCGCAGACCGCTCCATCTGGATCGATAATGAGGGATACGGCCTTGAATTACCGCAACAACACCCGTACGTCGCGCTTTGTGCAGAACACCGTATTTACGGCCGCCTACCAGCTTACCGCCATGCTGATGGGCTTTGTAACGCCGCGCCTGATGATGCTGTTTTATGGCTCGCAGGTCAACGGCCTGATCGTGAGCGCAAACGAGTTTTTAACCTATTTCCGTCTGGTGGAAGCGGGTTTGGCTGCCGCTGTTGTATACAGCCTGTATAAACCGCTTGCGGATAAGGATTACGATGGCGTCAGCGCCATCGTGTCAGCCGCACGGCAATTTTATAATATCGCGGGATGGATGTTCGTCGGACTTACAGTGGTTCTGGCGGCCGTCTATCCCTTTATTGTGCCGGTCGAAACCATCAACGGCGACCTGATGAGCTACCTCAGCGTTTTCCTGCTCATCTGCGCGATGGGGATATCCGGCGCATTGGAGTTCTTCACGCTTTCCCGCTACCGCGTTTTGCTGACCGCGGACCAGCGAACCTTTATGATCAGCCTGGCCAGCATGTCGTCGCTTCTGCTGCAAACGGCCGCTATCGTGGTGCTGGCGTATCTGCGGACGAATATCATCATTGTCCGACTGGCCGCGTCGCTCACCATCATGATCCGCCCGCTGATTCTGGGCAGCTATGTAAAGAAAGTCTATCCGCAGGTGAATGCGTTCGCAAAGCCGAATAAAGCGGCGCTGGCCCGCCGGTGGGACGCGATGTACCAGCAGTTTACCACGGCGTTCCATCAGAGCGCCGCGATCATGCTTACCACGATCATCACCCGCGACGCGGCGATGATCTCCGTATACGGCACCTACAACATGGTCACGGTCGGCCTGTGGGGGATCCTCAAGATGACCACCACCGGCATCTACTCTGGTTTTGGCGATTTGCTGGTGCGTGGTCAGCAGGAGAAATTCCAGCAAGCGTATCGTGATTTTGAATATCTGTATCTTGCGATTACTACGGTGCTGTTTTCCGTAGCGGCCATTATGATCGTTCCCTTCGTTGTGCTGTATACCGATAAGATCACCGACGCCAACTATTCCGCGCCGCTGATCGGCATCATGGTGGTTCTGGAAGCAATTACGGATCATGGAAAAATGCCGATGGACCTGATGATTACAGCAAGCGGTAAGTTTAAGGAGACGCGGCACCAGTGCACCGCACAGGTGATCGCGGCTGTCGCGCTGGGTCTTGGGCTGGGTCTCTGGGGGCTGCAAACCAGCATGACCATGGCGGTCGTCGGTATTCTCTCGGGCATAATCCTGTCCAACATTCTGCGTACGATCCTGCAACTCTGGTTTGTTCCGAAATACATCACGCACCTGCCATGGCAGGATACCCTGAAGCGAATCCTGCGCATGATGGCGGAGGTAGCGCTGATTGCCGGACCGTTCCTGGCGTTTCATCTGCTGGATATCAACGGCTTTTTCAAGTGGATCACGCTGGCGGTGCCGCTGTGCATCTACGCTTCGGCGATTACACTCGGTTTCGGATGGATCTTTGAACGCGACAGCGTTAAATCTCTGTTCGGCCGCGCCAGATTCCTGTTTCAGAAAGGGAAATGAGCATGCTTCAAAAAGTGAATCTGCTGGACGCCGCGAATGCCACAAAGGGGTTGTATGTGTACGACGCCGTAGGGAAACTGAACGGCGGAGTGGTAAGCGTTGTGCGGGTGGAAAACCGCACGCTGGATTTTCACGTGCACAAACACAGCGACGAATTGTTCCTGGTGCTGGAAGGCAGCTTTACGGTAGAAACCGATGATGGGCAGATCACGCTTGCTCCCGGAGAAATGGTGATTGTACCCAAAGGGATGCGCCACAGACCGGTGGTTACGTCACTGGTGAAGGTGATGCAGATCGAGCTGGAAGGTACGCTGAACAAGCAAAACAGCGGCGCACTGTACGAAGCCTGAGCGTTTTGCTGATGTTAATATGACATATACAGCCTCCGGTGGCAAGGCAGAATGCCTGGCGACGGAGGCTGTGTTTTTACCTCTTTTTATTCCACGCTTTTTCCAGCCGACTGGCTTGCGGTATTACGAATTGTCGAACTGTCTACCGTGCGACGGCAGAGAGAAACAAACTGCTCAGCGCTGGCGGGTTTTCCGTCTCTCAGCCAGCGCACGATCGCGCAACGCAACGCGTCGCTGAGAAACACACAGTAAAACTCCCGAACTTCGTCATCCCGGATTTCCGGCCGGAAATAAGCGCTTAAAATTGCTTCCAACGTTTCGTTAAACGTATCGCTGAAGGCGTTTTGTCCCTCAATGGCAAAAGCGTTGATATAGAACTGACGGTTTTCGGCAAAATAATCACAGATTTTACGAAGATAGGTCCATAGATCGCTCTGATGATCGGTATCCAACAGCTGCATAAATTCGCTGTAGAATACCCAGTTGAGCAAATCATACTTGTCCTGAAAATGATAATAGAAACTTTTTCGGTGCATCCCGCATTGTTCGCATATGTCCCCGACGCTGATTTTATGAAACGCATGGGTTTGCATCAGGGTTTTTAAGGCGGCGCCCAGCGCCCGCTTGGTAATATTGGCTTCGGGCATGGTGCGCAAATCCCTCCCCTCAGCGATGGTGTCGAACGCGAGGCATGGCCTGTTCAATCAGCGTGGCGAGCGAAAGGATGCCAAACCGTTCCGTACCTGTGTTCGCCGGATAAACCAGAGAACCGTCCGAAGACAGAACAAGCATGCAGCTCTCGTTAGAGATGATATGATCCACCTGTTGCACGTCGTTGATTAATTCTACGGGGAAAAGTGGGTAACGCCCGCGACTGCGAATTTCCACAATCTGATCGTAAACGTACGCGCGCACAGCGGGTTCGCACCCGGGGGCGGGTAACAGGAACAGGAACGGATACCCTTCCCGCACGACGCTTTGCAGAAACGCGTCCGACAGGTACGCCGCTGCATTTACTTCGTTATATTCGCAATTCAGTCCAAACATCCTCTTTTTTTCGGACAATAGCGCCCCCGCGGCAGGCAGCACGGTCTGGCTGCCGCGGGGCACCAGCAGCGTGTTGCTGAAAAGCGCATCGCTGCGGGCAAGGATTTCGTTGGTCTCCTCGTCGACGGAAAACAAGAAGAATGCGCTGCTTCCGTGGGCTTCCGCCGCGCTCAGGAGGGTGTCCAGATCAGTGGTTTGTTTGCCTACAAAGAGGAAATAGGCGGTAATGCCAAGCTTTTCTCCCTCGTTGACAAGTTGGTTCAAATCAATTGGAGAATCGGTGGGATGATTAAAATCCAACAGAATTGTCCATGGAACGTTTACGCCGCGCTCCTTTTCATAAGCGCGTATGGTTTTGGCTCCCTGTGTCCAGCTCATGTAGCCGACATTAAACCCCAGGGTTTCCAGTGTTTTTGGTTCTACGTTCCGGATCAGAGAGGTAACCAGATCATAATACGCGCTTTGTTTCTTTTTCAGCGCGCTCTGTGCGTCGGTAAAAAATGTGTGCTGATACCGACCGCGGCCGAACTGGATGCCCAGATCCACCAGTCTGCGGATACTGCGGTTGGGATCGCGGCGGATATCACGAATGCCTTTGCTGACGACATTGCGGATGGCCGCCTTGATGACGGGTTGATTATCCATAGAACACCTCCGGCGTTATCCTATACCAATGTCATAAAACCGTAAAGCCCCGCGCGAATGCGCGCGGGGCGAAAAGGCTACAGGGTGGAGCGCACTTCGTCGACCGCCGTATGCGCGTCGTGGGCGTACTGTTTTTGCAGGGCTGCGTTGCGCTGCTTCTTCTTTTCCCACTTTTCAGGACCGCCGCTTGCTTCCCACAGCTTTTCGGATACCGGCTGCCAGCGATCCGCGACCAGTCTGCATTTTTCGCATAACGCATGCACATCCTCCGGGTGCTGCATATCGGTGGATTTTGCGCCGCTCTTGTCCACCATTTCGGCCAGTTTGCCGCAGTTGTCCAGCAGCGGGCAGGGGCGAAGCATATTATCGTTAAAAGGCTGGTTGTGGTAGTACTGCATAAACAGCGGGCTCTGGTAGGCTTGCAGCAGGGTCTTGTTCCGAATGTTGGAGTCGCTGTAGTGAATAAAGGCGCAAGGCTCGATATCGCCGTTGGCGTTGATGTGCAGGTAACGCCGCCCACCCGCGATACACCCGTCCGCGTACTCGCCGTCGTTCCAGAAATCCATGGTGAACAGGGCCTTGGTGGAACGGAAAGCGCGAAGCTTATGATACATAAACTCCCGTTGTTCGGCGGAAACCAGCAGTTCCGGCACCGCGTCCTGCCCGACGGGGATATAGGTGAACAGCCACATAAATTTCGCGCCCAGGCGGATCATCTCGTCAAAGTAAGCGTCGCTGCCGATGTCCTCCACGTTTTGCGAAGTGTAACAGCAGCTTACGCCAAAGGCGAGTTTTTTCCTCTTGAGAATTTCCATGGCCTTTACAACCTTGGCGTACGTTCCGTCTCCGCGGCGGCTGTCCGTGGCTTTCTCGAAACCTTCCACGCTGATGGCGGGCACGAAGTTTTTAACCCGCAGCATCTCATCGGCAAACGCTTCGTCTATCAGCGTGCCGTTGGTAAAGGAGAGGAAGGCGCAATCCGGATGGCGTTCGCACAGCGTAATGATATCCTGCTTGCGCACCAGCGGTTCGCCGCCGGAGTATATGAAGAAGTAAGTGCCTAAAGCCGTCGCCTGTTTTACAATACTGTCCAGTTCTTCCAGCGACATGTTCAGGCGGTTTCCGTAATCAGCAGCCCAGCAGCCGGTGCAATGGAGGTTGCAGGCGCTGGTGGGGTCCATCAGCACCGCCCAGGGAATGTTGCAATGATACTTTTCGCTGTAGCGGCGCTGACGCGGCGTGCCGATCATACTGCCGTTGATCACGAAGTTCTCAAACAACCGCAGTCGCTGACCGTCGTCAATATCGGTCCAGACGCTTTTCACCAGACGTGACCAGTTGTTATTTGGATCGGAAAGCGCATCCTTCACCAGTTGCGCTTCATGTTTCACGCCGTTGCCGTGGTCGTTGCGGATCAGCCAATTGATTACCTTCATACCGTTTCTGTCGAAATCCTTGTTCACGTAACGAAGCACGCGCTTCAACGCGATTGATTTCGCCCATTCGGAAATTGTTTTCCCCATATTGGCCGCCTCCTTATCTCTTGGCACCAGTATAGAAGATCATTTTAGGAGATATGGAGTCCCAAATTGGTAAGAACGTCCAAAAGTGAAACACAGGCAGAAAAATGTCCAAAATCGGGACAGAACAGGAAAAATGTCCCAAAGCAAACCGCACCCCGCAGAAAGCGGGATGCGGCGTGCCATTCAGTTTTCGGTTACGGTGTGACGATGAATCCCCTC
>Ga0268263_1001609_pt1 | contig 18698 bp, 17 predicted proteins | sample Biomet5_FD_190358 | JGI IMG/M metagenome (GOLD analysis project Ga0268263, IMG submission 190358) | Microbial communities from bioreactor (seeded with sewage sludge) at LBNL, California, USA - Biofuel metagenome 5 (SPAdes) (version 4) | ecosystem: Engineered > Bioreactor > Anaerobic >... | reverse complement strand
ATTATACGATGATCCAGATAGGCAGCGCCGATGAGTATCTTCTTGGCGTGCATACCTTTACGGTAAAATATGATTTGGTCTGCAATGAGGACAGCAGCACGGTGAAGGACTATTTCTCGCTGGATCTGCTGCCGACATCATGGGAGACTGCGATAGGCGCATCTAATATCACCGTGACAATGCCGACAGCTGTTGACTGGTCTGGGTTCAAACTCTACGCCGGCAGTTACGGCAGCAAAGCTCTCAACGAAAACGTCAAATTTACATACAGCGGAAAAACGGCAACTATAAAGGCAAAGAGTCTTGACCAGGGCGTAGGCATTACTATGGAAGCCTCTCTGCCGCAGGGTTACTGGGTCGGAGCTGTAAGCCATCAGGGTGCCAAGGTACCGCTGGTTGGAATAATGATCATCATACCGCTGATCATGCTGATCATGTGGTTTATTTTCGGCAGAGACCCTAAGTTTGCCAAGACAGTTGAGTTCTACCCTCCGGATGGTATGTCGCCTGCAGAACTGGGTTACGTTGTAGACGGAGCTTTGGATCATAAGGACATGGCTTCACTGATCATGTACTATGCTTCCAAGGGATATATCAGGATCGAGCAGAGTGAACACGGCGATTATACAGCTGTAAAGCTGAAAGAGCCAGATGGTACTGAAAAGAAATATCTTAAGACATTTTTTAAGGGCATATTCAGTGACGGGACTGAGGTTCCTTTAGACAAGATGCCTGAAACCTTTGGCGATGACTATTCAGTAGCTGTTGATCAGCTCAAGGGAGCATACAGCGGAGAGAAGAAGCTGTTCAGTACGGCCTCACTCACCTGCAAGATAATTGGTCTGCTGCTTATGGCAGTGCTGGCAATAGTCAGTACAGGTTTGGCAGGCTATATCGTATACGAAACTGAAGTGGCAATTATTACCATACCGCTCATACTGTGCATGCTGGTGGGCATTGGACTGATCACATCAGCCTTTGCCAGAGCCTACTCTTCAAAAAAAAGCAAGACGGGAGCGATGTATATTGCCGGCGTCATTATTACCGGACTAAACATACTGCTTACTGGCGGTGTGATGTTCGTTATGACGGATAAGCTGGCTTATACTCTGGCAATCATAGCATCTTTGGCAGTTACTGGTTTCCTTGCAATCATTATGGGAGCCAGAACGAAATACAGCATGGAACTTCGCCAGAAGATACTGGGGTTCAGAGACTTCGTGAAGAATGCTGAAGTGGAAAAACTGGAAGCACTGGCTGGTCAGGATCCTGACTATTTCTTCAATATAATGCCTTATGCATATGTTATGGGCCTTTCTGATAAATGGGCCAAACAGTTTGCGAACATTAAAGTTCCGGCACCTTCATGGTATTACGGGAATAATGCCGGTGACATGATATTTACAACTATGTGGTATTCAAGCATGATGAACAGCTGCAGCAGATCGATGGCCAGCGGCATATCATCAGCGACAGGTATCAAAATCGACTCTTCAGACACCGGCGGTGGATTTGGAGGCGGCGGCTTCGGCGGCGGCGGTGGATTCTCCGGAGGCGGCTTCGGCGGAGGCGGCGGCGGAGCCTGGTAGATACTCTTCAGCTGCGGAGCCATTATTACTATGCCTGCGATAATGTATCTGATGTGAAAGAACGAGCTTGACATTGCTGACATAAATGAAACATGATACAATATCATGCTCAGAAGAGGTATAGTATGAATTTAAAACAAATAGAAGGCTTTTGCCTTCTTGCTGAAAACCTTAACTTTTCCAAGTCGGCTGCGATGATGTATATGTCGCAGCCGGCTTTTAGCAGGATGATCAGCAGTATGGAAGAGGAACTTGGATGCAAGCTTATTATACGAAGCAAAAAGAATCCATGTCTGACTGAAGTCGGTGCTGAAATATATAAGAAGGCTAAGATAATAAACCAGATGTCAAAAGAGATGACGGACATTGCGGCAACCAGCATGACAACACCAGATGGCGATCTGACGGTTGGCATGCCGGAGAACGGAATGCTGTTCTTCAAAGATACGTTCACAAGATTCCATGAAAAGTATCCAAATGTCAATATTAATTTCAGGGAATTCTTTGAATCTGACATTTGTGAAGCGGTCACCCAGAATATTGCTGATGTAGCATTTATTTTTCATTATCCAGAGGGTTTCCGCAAAGATACAGAAGGCATTTTGCTTGAGAAGACATCAGCTTGCCTTGTGGTAAATAACGATGATCCTGTGGCTGCAAGGGACAGTGTGACCCTTGCAGATATTAGTGATGCACCTTTGGTTATGGTCAGAAAAGAGCGTTCAGTCATGGGTTATGAACACATAATGAATGAGTTCAAAAGAGCGGGGATATCGCCGCATGTATCGATGTTTGCCGACTCCCTTGCTGGAACGCTGAGCGCTGTAGAGTGCGGATTCGGAATGACGATTTTGGCATCTACCTTTATTATTCAGGAGAGGAAAAACAGTAAAATGAAATTCATACCTATTGCAGATGCCGGCGAGGCTGAACTGTGGATGATATGGCGCAAGGGCAGAGAAGATATCCTGATTGAAAAAATGAAAGAGACAGTTATGGAAATATATGCTGACGCTGAGAAATAAACTTGTATGCAAAAATGTAATACATCTCAAATAAAAATGCATTTCCTTGCATAGAAATTTCAAAATATAATATAGGTAATTCAACAAAGAGAAAAGACTCTGCCTTGGCAGCTTTTCTCTTTTGTATTTTGGAAAGAAGGTAATTTGCATATGAGTCAGAGAAGTAAAATGCTGATGAAAAATACCGAATATGTCGGGTATTCGGATCTGAACCGCAAGTCGGGGTTTCAGATGGCAATGTATAAATCACCAGAGGGCAGATATTATATCTACACAGCTTGTTTTAGAGATAACGGATACAACATCGTTGATGTAACCGATCCCCATGCTCCAACTGCCAAGTGGGTCGAGGGCGACTGGGTATCCGATGTTCACGATGGCCAGAGTCTGCCGAAGATCCAGACAGGAGACGGAAAACTGATAACCATTTACGGAGGCACTATGCGAGTACTGCATGGAACCAAGGAAATGGAACACTGGGGCGGAATCAAGATCTATGATATTAAGGAAAACCCAATGGAGCCTAAATACTTGGGCGAATTCTACTGTGATGGCCCTGGAGCACACAGATGCTTCTATAACGGCGGAGACTATGTATATGTCATTGGCGGCAAGAAAGGCTTTATCGGTTACATCCTGAGGATCGTTGATATCTCTGATCCAACTCATCCTAAGGAAGTCAGCAGTTACTGGGCTGACGGACAGTATAAAGAAAATAAATTTGCCAGCGATATCCCTGAGATCGGAACTGAGGATTACATGAAGATCCCTGGTTTCCATGCAATAACTGTAAAAGATGATATCGTTTACGCGGCTGAACCAAATGTGGGTTTCTGCCTCATAGATGTTCACGATAAGACTGATCCGCAGCTGATTGGCAAGCTGCCGCTGAATCCTCCGTTTGGCAACGGACAGGGCGGTGCAGCAGTGCACACAGCAATGCCTCTTGGCGACAGGCCTTATGCCATCGTTACTACAGAGGGCGAGAGGGTAAGATACTTTTCAAACCATAACGCCAAGAACGGAATGTTTCATCCAATAGTAACACAGCCAATGAATCTGATCGGCATGGTTGAGACGACGGATATGACTTCACCAAGTCTCATATCTGTATTCCCTTATCCTGAAATACCTGAAGGCTGGACACATGGAACTAATTTCAATATCGTTGACGGGGTCAGAGCGGTGTTTGGACCTCATAACATGTTTGATGCCTTTGGTCAGGACTGCTATGAAAAGAGAGATGACAGAGTCTATAACTGTTATTTCCATGCAGGACTTCGCATATATGATGTAAGCGATCCTTTTGTTCCAAAAGAAATCGCATACTTCCTGCCGCCAGATCCAAAGGGTGCCAACTGGTTTGACAATGAAGAGGGCACACTTCTTCCAGGGCCACAGGTGGCAATAACTGAGGATGTACTGGTAGATGACAGAGGATATATTTATGTTGATACTTTCCAGGACGGAATGTATATAGTTAGATGCACAGTATAGAAAATTAGAAAGAACTGATATTGTTTCTCATTATAATTTATCATATTTATCATTGAACCGAGGAGGAAAAAAGATGTTAGGAATTATTGGTATTATCGTCGGTATGGCTGTACTTATCTACGGCGCATATAAAGGGATATCGACGATCATTCTCGCACCGCTATGCGGTTTTCTGATCGCACTGTTCAACGGCATGCCGCTGCTGGACACGTTCACCAAGACCATGCTCGACGGTGTCTGCATTTACGTTAAGGCAATGCTCGGACCTGTTCTCATGGGATGCATCATCGCAGCCCTCTACAACAAGAGCGGAGCCGCGCTTTCGATCGCAAACGCTCTCTATGATGCTTTCACTGTCAAGGCCAGAAAAAGGGCTGCAGCAGGTGAGCAGGTAGTCATGAGCCCGGTGCTGGCGATCATCACCATTTTCGTTATCGGCACAGTGCTGGCATACAGCGGCATGAATCCAGTCGTACTGATGTTCATACTGTTTCCTATTGCCATGGACCTGTTCTCTAAGGCAAACATGCCAAGAGAGATGGGACCTGGCGTTGTCCTTGGTGCCCTTGCAACTGCAGCATGCAGTATGCCTGGTACGACTTCGGACCAGAACATCATAGCAGTCCAGATGCTGGGAACTACACCTATGGCAGCAGCTATACCTGGTTTCATCGGCGGCGCATTCGTTATCATACTGAACATAATCATACTGAACGTGATCTCCAAGAAGGAGATTGCCGCAGGACGTACTTTCACAGCACCTCCAAGCGGTATGCAGCGTCCTGACAGAAAGACACCGCACTGGGCAGTATCGGTTCTGCCTCTTCTGGTGACGCTGATCACATTCAACGCATTCGGCTGGAACGTACTGATCTGCATGAGTCTCAGCATAATACTGGCACTCATACTGTTCTACAACTATTACGACGGTCTTGGCGGACTCAAGGCACTGCTCGAGCCAGTCGGCAATCAGGCTACTATGCTGGTTCTCCAGGTAGGCCTGCTCGGTTCCATCGGAGCCGTAGTTGCAGCATCACCTGCATTCCCGGTTATGACCAAGGCACTGCTGAACATGAACGTGCCTGGACTGTTCAAGGTAGTACTTGCAGTTGCACTGATCACAGGAGCATGCGGATCAGGCCCTGCAGGACTTTCTGCAACTCTGCCGTATATGTCCAAGAGCTTTGCTCAGATCGGCATCAGCATGAACGCACTGCACCGTGTATCCGTATTTGCATCACAGACACTGGATACTCTTCCTACAAACCCTGGCTACATCATAGCTACCGGCATTTGCGAAGTACCTATCCACGATTCATACAAATACGTATTCATTTCAACAGTACTGAACACAACGATCACAGCACTGCTGGTTGCAACGATCCTGACTATATTCCCGGGACTTGCATAAACAATAAAGCAACCAAAAGAGAGAAGTTTAGGCCTCTCTCTTTTGTGATATTCACGGAGAGATTCAAACAATGAAAGAAAGAGAAAAGCGTGCAGAAGAACTGCATATCAAAGGATATAACTGCGCACAAACAGTAGTCTGCTTATTCCCGGAAGTCTTTCCTGACATAAGGCAGGCATTTAAAATGTCAGAGCCCTTCGGCTTTGGCATGGGTCAGGAATCGATATGCGGCGCAGTGACAGGCATGGCAATGATAATTGGAGCTGCAAAGTCAGATGGTGATATGGAGTCACCTAAAACGGAGGAGGATACATTTGCCATTACACGGCAGGCCATAAAGGATTTTGAGAGCAGATACCACTCGCTGAAATGCAGTGATATAAGGGATAGCAATGAAAAGTGCGGACTGACCTGCGGCGACTGCATCAACGACGCCATCGACATTGTCGAGAAATTGCTGGAAATAAAATAAATCATAGCAAAAAAGAGAAAGTGTTGTTTGCTGCATACCATTAAAAACGCCCTCGGGATTCTTCCCAGGGCGCTCATGCCGCTTTGCATATTGTTTTCATTGTAGTCATAATATCAGTTTTTTTTTGGGGGGGGTCCGTTTGCACAAAGTTTAGGCGTTATCAATTATATTATCCATTATGTCCTCGCACATCAAACACCGTTTCGTAATCTGTTCGCCGTCATAATCCGCTGACTGAAGCAATAAGACGTCTACTAATCCATCATCCTGAAGCGCTTCGTCTTTTGTCAATGTTGCTATTTTTCCTTGATCATATCCAAGTTCTTCAAGGAGTTTTAATTGTTCTTTTGTAAATAGTGAAACTTTCATTTTATTTGTCCTTTCCCTAATAAACAGCAGTGATCAGTTCGCCTTCCTCAAAGTTTATTTTAAATACTTCTCATCTAAGTTTTCGCCAAGATTATAGTCAGCCGGTTCCCTGTCTTTCATGATTAATTGGTTCTGTATTGCATCTAAGACTGCGTAGTACACGTCATTACATGTGCCGTAATATTCATCTTTGGGATGCTTCAAAAGCAGAGCACGATTTTCGTCTGCGTAATACTTGATGCTATCTATGATATCAATAATGTCGCTTCTTGTTAGTTCTCCCATTTCCTCGTTTTGCTCTTTTTCCTTATCCGTCATATTTTTCACCTCTTCTCTCCAATTCTGCGATATGTCTTTCTTTTGATTCCGTCAGTTTTACGATTTCGTGTTTCCATTTTCTTATTGCTCCGGCTTTTCTACGCTCAGGTGTTGTCGCCCAATTATTGTAATATTTCCCCGGATTTTTGATTTTATCTTTGTGCAGTTCTATTTTTTCGTCTATACTACGCGCTCCTCTTTTCAGTGCGCTTGTAGTCTGACGCCGCAGATCACTTTCTTTTTCAGGTCTCGGTTTTCCTCCGCCTCCACCGCCTCCGGTTCCATTGGCTGCCATCATGGGCCCTGTGAATCTGCCATTTAAAGGGCTGTGGGAATGATTGAATTTTATAATCTCTGCGAAGCTCCCCGCTTTGCTCACATCATAGACCGATTTATGCCGTGAAGTCAAGCATTTTCCAATGCTTTCATCGAACGATTCTGCTTCTGCGAGCTTTTTCTCCCTCTCGATGGCCATTTCTGCCGCAGTCAGCAGGCTTGCAGCCAATGAAGGCGGGATCGTCGTGACCGACGGCGGAAAACCGGTCGTCGAGGTCATCATCAGCATTGCCGGCTTGATGAGTGACGCACCGCTTTCGGAAGTCAACGATGCGCTGGAAAAAGCGAAAGCTCAAGCGATTGTCATGGGTGTCAGCTCGGAAATTGACCCGTTCATGACTTTGTCATTTCTCAGTCTGCCGGTGATTCCGGAGTTGAGGATCATGACCAAAGGCGTCTTCGACGTAAGCGAGCAAAAGTATATATAAAGCATATAATGAAGAAAACGGTAACTCCATGGCAATTCACGGGGTGGCTTTGTTAATATATATGGCAACATTTCTGTGAAGACTGAGGTAATAAGCAAAATTATATGTGACTTTTCCTGCAAATACCGGCTAAGAGAGTGTTTTGCAGGAAATCTCCCAACCAGTTTTTCCTGCAAAAGCCGGCTATGAGAGTGTTTTGCAGGAAATCTCCCAGCCAGTTTTTCATGCAAAAGCAGGCTATGACACCAGTTTGCAGGAAATAGCGAGCCAGCTTTTCCTGCAAGTACCTGCTATGAGAGTGTTTTGCAGGAAATCATCAACTTAGTTTTTCCTGCAAAAGCCTGCCATGAGAGAGGTTTGCAGGAAACTGCCCAGCAAGCAATTACTGCAAAAGCCGGCTATGAAACCAGTTTGCAGGAGATCGCCTGCTAGCTTTTCCTGCAAAAGCCTGCCATGAGAGAGGTTTGCAGGAAATCGCCCAGCAAGCAATTACTGCAAAAGCCGGCTATGAAACCAGTTTGCAGGAGATCGCCTGCTAGCTTTTCCTGCAAAAGCCGACTATGAGAGAGGTTTGCAGGAAACTGCCTGCCCAGCATTCTGTTTTATTGCTTTTGCCTCACAAAGCATTATGACATCTCATCGAGTTTGAATCCCTGAATGAATTCAACTTCTTCCGTTTCGAATATCTTGCTATTAACTATAAGTTCAATGGGAGCATGTCTTCCCTTGGCAGACGGGATATTGTCTCTTAAAATTCCTCCATTTTTAGCGAGCTGTTTTTCATTTCCGCATATCTCAAATACACGCTTTTGCCTTCTTCGTTAGCTGCTTTCATTGGTTACTACGTTTCTGTTAAACTTGACATATGACAAGTAATTGAGGTATACTCTCCTAAAAGGTAATGCAGGAGGTGGGATTTGTTTTGGAAACGAGGATAATAAGCGAAAGACAGGATCTGACCTATTTATCGTGGTCGAAGATTCGTAACTCTTCAGGCACAGCAGGCTCTTTTTTAAAGGCGGGGGGCATAGCTGACAACCATAATGTGTATTATAAACTGTCAAACTTTGATTCATATAGAGGCATAACTGGCCATGAGTGCGTCAATGAAATAATAGTAGACAGACTTCTTACTGTTCTTGGAGTTGAGCATCTGCATTATCAGCTGATAAATGCAGACATACTGGTGGGAGACAAGAAATATAACACTTATTTATGTGCGTCTGATGATTTTAAAGAAGCGGGCGACAGCAAGCTGGCTTTAGATATATTTTATGAACTAGAGCGCTTAGAGGAAGAAAATGCACTGGACTTTTGCATTAGAATGGGATGGGGGAAGTATATATATGAGATGCTGGCCATCGATTTTATTATTTTAAACAGAGACAGGCATGGCGCTAATCTGGAGGTGCTGAGGAACCCGAAGAAAAAAACAATGAGAATAGCACCTTTGTTTGATCATGGCATTTCTCTCGTATTCAACTGCGGAGATGAAGAAAAGGTCAAGGCTTTTGATGTACTTGAAGACAGGAGAGTCCAAAGCTTTATAGGGACCCAGTCGGCAAGAGACAATCTGAAACTGATACCTATAGACGAGCAGCCTAAACTGAAACCGCTCATGGAATCACATCGAACGGTAATAATGAATGGGATGGACCCGATATTGCCTGCTTTGTGGCAGGACAAGATATGGGAAATGATATGGGAGAGGTGGAATTATTATGAAGACTTTTGCAATAAAAGATGAGTTGGATAAGGTCAATAAGCCGCTTGCATATTTGATATATTATGAAAAGGAAAAACATTTCTATATTGAAATTGAGGAGAATGCTGACCCGTGGAGGCTTCCGATGCTGCTCTCAACATTTGCCGAGCGCGGTGAAACGACGGTCAATTCCTATTGGAGCAAAATATGGGTCAGTCAGCGGATCATTCCCTCTGATCGGCAAAACCTAGGGCAGATTTTAAAAGAAAACGATCTTGATGCATACGATGAATTTTCTTTACTTGAGGCTTCATTAGGCCGGTGTGCACAGGATAGCTTTTATTTAGAAAATGTGGCGTCAAATGAGCTGCCAAAGGGTTTTGTCAAGAGATACCGGTACAAGGTAGAAGATGTGATACCATTGGACAAAGGTAGCCTGCTTGTTTTTTTTAGAGACGGATGCGTAAAAAAGTGCGACGTAATGGTGATCCCGGTCATCAGCAAGAGAATCAGTGCTGTAGTTGGCAATGAGAAAAAATTCAATGAAGTGGCCATCCAGACGGGAGGATACGGAGTATCCTGGGGTGAGAATATTGACATCAGCGATGAGAACCTGTACAGATACGGCAAGAATGTCCCGCTGACAATTAATGATTTCAGAAATTTCATCCGTTATCGAGCAGTAAACACGGCAGAGGCGGCAGAACTTCTCGAATGTTCCAGGCAGAACATAGAAGATCTGGTGCGCAGAGGGAAACTTACGCCTGTTAAGACAGCAGCCAAAGGCAAGCTGTTTCTAAAGAGCGATATCGATCAGAGGAAATGGTGATAAGCCGGCGGCTGTATACTATCAAAGCCATTTTGATGCTTTTGACATGGTATTGCGATTAATGTATAATTGAAGCCACTGAAATTCGGTCGAGCTTAAGCTCCTGAATTCAGGTTTACACGAGAGGCAGGATAGGGGATGAAAGAGAAACAGAAGATACTGAGGATATTTTTAATAGTGGCGGCAGCCTTTATCGGGCTTTCCGCTGCTTTTACGTTCTACTATGCGTCTAATGCAGACGCGGCGGAACCAATAATAAAAAATTTCGCCGGCACGGTGAAGCGTCTGACAAACAGCGACGGATCCCTTTCGGTAGTAGGGATATTTATGAACAACCTCTATGTATGCGGTATATCACTGGTCATAGGAGCTATGCCGTTCCTTTTTCTGCCGGCACTGCTGCTGATCAGCAATACCATTGTGATCGGTTCTATTCTGGGATATTACTACAGCGTCACTAAAGGCAGTCTGCTTAAACTGGTTATCTACGGTATGCTTCCTCACGGCATTTTTGAGTTGCCTGCGATTTTCCTTTCTTTGACTTTGGGAATCTATCTATGCAAGAGGATTACGGATAAGCTGCTGAGCAGGGACAAGGAGCGAAAACTCATGCCGGCGGTAAACACCTGTGCCAAAACTTTTGTGCTTGTCATAATACCGCTGCTGATAATTGCGGCCTTAGTCGAAGCTTATGTCACGCCGCAGATAATGCAGGGCGTGGGTTTTGGCATAGGGCATTAAGCAAAAAATAAATTAGAGATTCAATGCCCGGCTATCCGGGCATTAGTTATGTGAAACAAGTTTTTTTATGATTATTGTTATTAAAGCACAAAAAATCTTAATGGAACATGTATTATTGTATTGAATAATATGCAAATATATGGTATCATTAAATGATATTTTTTAAGCGAAGAGGGTTAATATTAAATGACAGAGAAACAGAAAATAATAAACATTGCAGTGATCGCTCACGTAGATGCGGGAAAATCGACGCTGGTCGACGCGTTCCTCAATCAGAGCGGAGTGTTCAGAGCCAATGAGGAAATCGTCGACTGCGTAATGGACAGCGATGACATTGAAAGAGAAAGAGGAATAACCATTTATTCCAAGAACTGTTCCATAATGCACAACGACGTTAAGATAAACATAGTAGACACACCGGGACATGCGGACTTTTCATCTGAAGTAGAGCGTATCATGAAAACAGTTGATACTGTAATACTTCTTGTGGATTCAAGCGAGGGACCGATGCCGCAGACCAGATTCGTGCTGAGCAAATCGCTGGAGCAGGGACTTAATCCTATCCTGCTGATCAATAAGATCGACAAGAAGGATGCCAGGATAGAAGAAGTAGTTGACGAGGTATATGAACTTTTCATGGACCTGAATGCCAATGACAAACAGCTTGATTTCCCTATCCTGTACGGAATAGCCAGACAGGGAATCGCAGTCAGAGATCCAGAGGATGCCAAGGGACTTGCGGTCGAGCAGGGCAATATCAAGCTGAAACATACGCCAGGCGGACTCAACGGCCTCAACATCACGCCGCTGTTCGACACGATAATTGAACACTGCCAGCCTTATCCTGATCTCAGAGATGAGCCGCTGCAGTTCCAGGTATCGACGCTGGCATATGACGACTATATTGGCAGACTTGGTATTGGCAGAATAACCAAGGGTGTCATCAGAGAAGGCCAAACTGTGGCAGTTGCCAAGGAAGACGGCAGCATCGAACAGAGAAAGATCAATCAGGTATTCGTTTACAGGGGACTGAAGAGAGTCGCTGTTGACGAGGCTGAATGCGGCGATATCGTCGTTGTATCAGGAATATCAGACATTTCAATTGGCGAGACCATCTGCGATCCTGCAGATCCTCAGCCGATGGAGATGATCCATATAGAAGAGCCGACACTGTCCATGAACTTCATGGTCAATGCTTCACCGTTTGCCGGCAAAGTCGGCAAGTTTGTGACGTCAAGGCACATTAGAGAAAGGCTTGCCAAGGAACTGGAAGTCAACGTGGGAATGCTGGTTGAAGAGACTGACACCACCGACTGCTTCAAGGTTTCCGGCAGAGGCGAGCTGCATCTGTCAATACTCATTGAGAATATGAGGCGTGAGGGATATGAACTGGCAGTATCCAAGCCAGAAGTCATCATGCACAGAGATGCAAACGGCAAGAAGCTGGAGCCAGTTGAGGAAGTTGTGATCAGCGTACCAGATGAGTATTCCGGATCAGTAATATCCAAGCTGAATCTCAGAAAGGGCATGATGGTCCATATGTCGGGAGACAACGGATATTCAAGACTTGAGTATCATGTGCCGACAAGAGGACTGCTAGGCTATAGATCAGAATTTATCAACGACACCAGAGGCGAGGGAACTATGGAAAGACGTTTCCTTGACTTTGAGGAATACAAGGGTGAGATACCGGGCAGGACCAATGGAGTGGCAATTGCCATTGAAGAAGGGGAATGCACGCCGTATGCTTTGTTCAATATCGGCGAGAGAGTGCAGATGTTCGTTGAGCCTGGAACCAGGGTCTACGAAGGCATGATCGTCGGAATGAATTCAAGGGGCGGTGACATGGAAGTCAACCCGTGCAAGGCGAAAAAAGTCAGCAACATGCGTGCTGCAGGAAGCGATGAGGCTATCAAGCTTTCACCGGCAAGAAAGTTCACGCTGGAAGAGGCGCTGGAGTTTATCGCCGAAGATGAACTGGTGGAAATAACGCCGGATGATATCAGATTAAGAAAGAAACTACTTAGGGAAATTGAAAGGCGCAGGTCAGGAAGATGATAAATTTCCTGACGGTTGGTCTGGGCGGAGCCATTGGGGCGATGTGCAGATACGGGCTGGGCTTGGTTTCAATAAAGAGCAATTTCCCTTTCATGACTCTCATCATTAATTTTACTGGAGCTCTGCTCATAGGATTTTTCGTAGGACTGATGATGACGAAGAAGGATATGGATCCGAAATGGGTAATGTTTGTAAAGATAGGCATATGCGGAGGCTACACAACATTTTCTTCGTTTTCGCTGGAGGTGCTTGATATGTTTGATGACAACCATCCTTTCATAGCAGTTGCATATGCGGCAGTAAGCGTGGTTTCATGCGTGCTCGGAGTATGGGCAGGCAGGAAACTGGTGATTGGATAAGGTAGGTATCAAATGTCAGACAGCGTAATGATGGGTATATGGAAGGCCGTTACGGCCGGAGTTACCCTTGGAGCAGGATGGATCATAATAGAAATCATTCTGCACATAGAGAAAAAAGCATTGACCAGATCAAAGGTCGATGAAGCCTTGCATCTGTTTGTGATCAGAGCGACCAAAGTCGTGCTTTGGATCATACTGATCATTGCAGCACTTTCAATGATCGGAGTAAGCACAGCTTCACTGGTAGCCGTTGTGGGTGCCGGAGGAGCGGCAATAGCCCTTGCACTGCGAGATAGTTTATCTAACGTCGCAGGGGGTATAATACTATTGATCAATAAACCATTTATTAAAGGAGACACAATTGAATTAAACGGTACGGTCGGAGTCGTTGACAGCATAGATCTGCTGACGACCAGATTGCACACCTTTGACAATAAAGCAGTATCGATACCGAATGGTACTATGACGACAGGAATCCTCTACAATTATACGAAAGAGGACAAGCGCAGAGTTGACTGCGTATTCAGTGTAAGCTATTCCGCGGACTTTGAACATGCGCGAGAACTGATGCGGAATGTCGCATTATCTTGTGAGGAGATATTCAAAGAGCCGGAACCTGTCATGGAGGTGGCTTCGCTTGGCGAAAACTCTGTGATGATGACATGCTGGGTATGGTGTGCAACGTGTGACTACTATAACGTGCAGTATTATCTGCAGGAAAATGTGAAGATTGCCTTTGCCGAGGCAGGAATCAGTATTCCTTATCAGCAGATAGACATACATGTGGTGAAGTAGCTATGATTTAATTTATTTTATAGAGAATGGGAGACAAAAATGAAAGAAATTAAAAAATTCAAAAGAGTACTGGTCGCTAACAGAGGAGAAATAGCGATTCGTGTATTCAGAGCATGCCAGGAAATGGGCATAAGAACGGTTGCCATCTATTCTGAAGAGGACAAGAAATCCCTGTTTAGAACGAAGGCAGACGAATCATATCAGATCGGCAAGGGCAAAGCACCTGTTGCCGCTTATCTGGGAATCGACGAGATAATTGATCTGGCTAAGGCAAAGGGCGTTGACGCCATTCACCCTGGCTATGGTTTCTTGTCTGAAAACGTTGAATTTGCTGAGGCTTGCGAAGCAGCAGGCATCGAGTTCATTGGACCTACAAGTGCAATGATGGACAGACTTGGTGACAAGATCAAATCAAAGATCGTAGCCAACGAAGTAGGCGTACCGACAATACCGGGCGTTGATGCAGCCATCAGAAGCGAAGAAGAGGCTGCAGAGTTTGCAGAAAAATGCGGCTATCCAGTAATGCTGAAGGCAGCTGCTGGCGGCGGCGGCAGAGGCATGAGAATCGTACGCAGCAAGGACGACATTATCAGCGAATATCAGAGCGCCAAGAGCGAAGCTAAGAAGGCATTTGGCATAGACGATATTTTCATTGAAAAATACCTGGAAAGCCCTAAGCATATAGAAGTGCAGGTACTGGGTGACAAAGACGGAAACATCGTTCACCTCTTTGAGAGAGACTGCTCTATTCAGAGAAGGCACCAGAAAGTTATCGAATTCACTCCGGCACTGTGTCTGACAGATGCCCAGAGAGAATCTATATGCGCTGATGCGCTGAAGATAGCAAGAGCCGTTAATTACAGAAGCGCCGGAACTGTTGAGTTCCTGCTGGACCAGAACGGCAATCACTACTTCATTGAAATGAACCCAAGAATACAGGTAGAGCATACTGTAACTGAAATGGTTACGGGTATCGATATCGTTCAGGCTCAGATCAAGGTGGCTCAGGGATACGATCTGGATTCACCAGAGATCGGCATCAGAAGTCAGAAGGACGTTACTCAGAGAGGATTTGCGATCCAGTGCAGGATCACCACTGAGGACCCAGCCAATGGCTTTGCACCTGATACAGGAACGATAGAACTTTACAGAAGTGCTTCCGGCTACGGCATCAGACTTGACGGCGGCAACGGATTCACTGGATCAGTCGTTACGCCTTACTATGACAGTTTGCTGGTTAAGGTAACTGCATGGGCCATGAACTTCGAGGACACGAGAAGAAAAGCAATCAGAGCCCTGAGAGAAACTCAGATCAAGGGCGTAAAGACCAACATCGGCTTCCTGCTCAACGTGCTCAACCATCCAACATTTATTGCTGGAAACTGCAACACGGGATTCATAGCAGCTAATCCTGAACTCCTGGACATCAGAACTTCTGAAGACAAGGAACTTAAGGTTTTGACATACATAGGCAACAAAGTTGTCAACGAGGTGAAGGACACTAAACCTCAGTTCAACGTTCCGGTGTTCCCGAGAATACCGATGAGCCAGATCAACACCCTTTCAGGAACAAAGCAGATGCTGGACAAAAAAGGACCTGAAGCCGTGGCAAAATGGGCCCTAGAGCAGCAGAAGCTTCTGATCACTGATACGACAATGAGAGATGCTCAGCAGTCGCTGATGGCAACGAGGGTTAGGACTGTTGATATGGAGAAGATCGCTCCAGCTGTGGCCTATTATGGAAAAGACCTGTTCTCACTGGAGATGTGGGGCGGTGCTACTTTTGATACTGCTTTCAGATTCCTCAAGGAGTCACCTTGGGAAAGACTGGAGACACTGCGTGAGAAGATCCCTAACATCATGTTCCAGATGCTGATCAGAGGAGCTAACGCCGTAGGCTACAAGAACTATCCTGACAATGTTATCAGAGAGTTCGTTAAACAGTCTGCAAAAGCAGGCATCGACGTTTTCCGTATCTTCGACTCACTGAACTGGATACAGGGCATGGAGATCGCACTTGATGAAACACTCAACCAGGGCAAGATCGCTGAAGCGTGTATGTGCTATACAGGCGACATTCTGGATGAGAGCAGAGATAAATATAATCTTGATTACTATGTAAAAATGGCTAAGGAACTGGAGAAGAGAGGTACACATATAATTGGCATCAAGGATATGTCAGGACTCCTCAAGCCAATGGCTGCCAGAAAGCTGATAACAGCACTGAAGAACGAGGTTTCCGTTCCTATCCATCTGCACACTCATGATACCAGCGGAAATGGTGTAGCAACGGTACTCATGGCTGCACAGGCTGGAGTTGATATCGTAGACGCTGCATTTAACAGTATGTCAGGACTGACTTCACAGCCAGCTCTGAACTCTATCGTTGCGGCAGTTGATCACAGCAGCAGAGACACAGGCATAGAAATAACTGACATCCAGAAGATCTCAGATTACTGGAAGGATGTAAGGCCAGTATATAAGAAGTTTGAATCAGAGCTGACGACACCGTCAGCCGAGATATACAAGTATGAGATCCCTGGCGGACAGTACTCCAACCTGAAACCTCAGGTAGAGAGCTTCGGCCTTGGACATAAGTTCAATGAAGTTAAGGACATGTACATCAGAGTAAACCAGATGCTGGGCGATATCGTCAAGGTAACGCCTTCATCGAAGGCAGTCGGAGACATGGCTATATTCATGATACAGAACGACCTTACTCCAGAAAACATTCTGGAAAAAGGCAAGGGTATCGACTTCCCTGATTCCATCGTTTCATATTTTGAAGGCATGATGGGACAGCCGGAAGGAGGATTCCCGCCAGAACTGCAGAAACTTATCCTGAAGGACAAGCAGCCTATTACCTGCAGGCCGGGAGAACTTCTCCCGCCAGAAGATTTTGATCATATCAAGGAAGGCCTGATCAAGTACTTTGACCTTGAGGGAACTCCTCAGGAGGTAATAAGCTACGCCATCTATCCAAAGGTATTCGAGGACTATCTGAATGCCCAGAAGAAGGAAGGCAGCTTCAGGTACATGGGTTCTGATATTTACTTCTGGGGACTGTCAGAGGGTGAGACTTGTGAGGTAAAACTGGCAGAAGGCAAGATACTCGTTATTAAGCTGATTGAGATCAGAGACGTCAACCCTGAAGGATTCCGTGAGCTGGTATTCGAAGTGAACGGAAACAGAAGAGTTGTTAAGATCAAGGACAATGATGTTCAGGAAGCAGTATCAAGCGCTTCAACGCGTTATGCTGACGAAGAAAACCCGCTTGAGATAGGCTCAAACATTCCAGGCAACATCGTTAAGATCCTCGTGAACGAAGGCGAAACTGTCACTGAGAAGCAGCCGATCGCAGTAGTTGAGGCAATGAAGATGGAAACCAACATCCTTTCTACTGCAGCTGGAGAAATAGAAAAGATATTTGTCAAAGCAGGGCAGCAGGTCAAAGCAGGCGAACTTATCGCCATGCTGAAATAGGCTAAATCTGTCTGGCACAGACGATATGACTGACAAACCAGCCGAGTTGATCGGCTGGTTTTTTGGTTCCTTGAAAATTGACATATCGTCTAAGGAAGTAGTATAATAAAAAAAACAGATGTGAGGAGGATGAGTCATATGAAAAAATGTTGTTGTTTTAAAGGAGAGAAAGCTGATTCAGCAGCGCTTGCAGCAGGTGGAATAACATTTGGAATTGCAGCGCTTGTCGCTTTGATCGTCTTCATTGCAAAGATGACAAAGTGCAAGGGGACCGATAAATGTGAGAAATAAAATTTTTTCTCACCAGAATGTTTGCAGGCAGCGAAGTGGCAGAACACTTTGCTGTTTTTTTGCTGAAGCAGAAAAATCAATGTGCATATTTTTACGAAAATATATACGAAACAATGAATATAAATACATAAAAATTAGGCGAGGGTTAGTTTTTCAACGAGCACTTTAGCACTATAGCAGTTAACATTTTTCCTAGGCGACAGGTAGATACAAGGTAGGTTAGTGTCCTTATGGTTACTCTAATTGCAAAGTTTCATTATGGTTATTAATTTAGATATAACCAAAAAGTTATAGGCTTTTGGCGATGTATACACGATTACTTCTTGACATTTATTATGAATAAAGTAAAATGAAAATAAATACAAGCCAATGAATAAAGCGCTTGTCTAAGGAGACAGCGGGCAGAAGACACTTTGAGTATTCTGCCTGTTTTTTTTGGGAAGCGCGTTAACAAGGTAAAATAATAAAAGTTTAATGAAAACGAGAAAGGAAAATGTAAGATGAATGAAAAAGTAATTATGAGCGGCAACGAGGCCATAGCACGTGGCGCCTACGAAGCCGGCGTAGGATTTGCATCAGCATATCCTGGCACACCAAGTACTGAAATTCTTGAGAACATGCCTCAGTATAAGGACATCGATTCAAGATGGGCAAACAACGAAAAGGTAGCACTTGAAATGGCATGCGGAGCTCAGGCAGGCGGACTCAGAACACTGACATGCATGAAGCACGTTGGTCTGAACGTAGCAGCTGACCCTCTTATGACTATAGCTTACATCGGAACTAACGGCGGAATGCTGGTAGTTACAGCAGACGATCCGGGAATGCATTCTTCACAGAATGAGCAGGACAACAGATATTATTCCAAGCTTGGCAAGCTTATCATGCTTGAACCTTCAGATTCACAGGAATGTAAGGACTTCGTAAAACTTGGATATGAACTGTCAGAGAAATATGATCTGGTAGTACTTCTCAGAGTTACTACAAGAGTC
>Ga0268263_1001607_pt1 | contig 18713 bp, 14 predicted proteins | sample Biomet5_FD_190358 | JGI IMG/M metagenome (GOLD analysis project Ga0268263, IMG submission 190358) | Microbial communities from bioreactor (seeded with sewage sludge) at LBNL, California, USA - Biofuel metagenome 5 (SPAdes) (version 4) | ecosystem: Engineered > Bioreactor > Anaerobic >... | reverse complement strand
CGCGGCCACCTGCCGGTAAATGGGCCTGCGCAGGTTCAGGGTGCGGATAATCCCGGAGGGGCTCAAGTCAAAATAACTGCGCACCTCGCGGCTCAATACATCATCCGGCAGGCGGCCGGTGCCGAAGGTATCCACCTGCACGCTCACGGGCTGGGCGACGCCGATGGCGTACGCCAGCGCCACTTCGCAGCGGGCGGCCAGCCCGGCGGCCACGATGTTTTTGGCCACATACCGCGCGGCGTAACAGGCGGAACGGTCCACCTTGGTGGGGTCTTTGCCGCTGAACGCGCCGCCGCCGTGGCGGGCGTATCCGCCGTAGGTATCCACGATGATCTTGCGACCGGTCAGCCCCGTATCCCCCGCGGGCCCGCCCAGTACGAAACGGCCGGTAGGGTTGACGTAGATCTTCGTTTGCGGGGTGAACAGGTTTTCGGGGATCACCTTGCGGATCACCTCGCGCTCCACCGCCTCGCGGATGGCGCTCTGGCTGATGTCCGGGCTGTGCTGGGTGGAAAGCACCACGGTGTCCACTGCGACGGGCTTGCCGTTTTCGTAGGCGACGGTCACCTGGCTTTTCCCGTCCGGCCGCAGCCAGGGAAGCTCCCCGCTCTTGCGCACGGCGGCCAGCCGCCGGGTCAGCCGGTGGGCCAGGCTGATGGGCAGGGGCATCAGTTCCGGCGTTTCGTCGCAGGCATAGCCAAACATCATGCCCTGGTCGCCCGCGCCCAGGTTTTCTTCCGGGGCCAGCCCGTCGTCGCGGGTTTCCAGCGCGCTGTTAACACCCATGGCGATGTCCGGGCTCTGCGCGTGCACGGCCACAAGCACCGCGCAACTGTTGCCGTCGAAGCACAGGTCGCTGGAGGTGTAGCCGATCTCTTTGATCACCTGCCGGGCAATATCGTCGATGGCGACATAGGCGCTGGTGGTAATCTCCCCCATCACCTGTACAAGCCCGGTGGTTGCGCAGGTTTCGCAGGCGACGCGCGCGTCGGGGTCCTCGGTCAGGATCGCGTCGAGCACCGCGTCGCTGATCTGGTCGCACAGCTTGTCGGGGTGGCCTTCGGTTACGGATTCGGATGTGAATACGGTTCGCATGGATGAGCCTCCTTTTTTGGTTCGGACAACCGCAAGGCTGTGGAAACGGCCGCCGCAGGGGCGGCGAAGCAAGCGCGGTTTCAGCCAAAACAAACGCGCCTGCGGGCAATGCAGGCGCGTGAGGTTACTAACAAACCTTATCTGCCAGCGCTGCCGCGCTGCGAGATTTACCACCTTTCGCTCTTCACGAAGGTTGGCGGGTGTCATCGGGCTCGTCCCTCGACCACTCTTTATAAGGTATTCGGTTGTCGCTACCGACAATACCAGATTTTGCGGGGAAATGCAACACACAGTTTTTCCTTTTTGACTAAAAACGGGGAGGGCGCGCCCTCCGGGCGGAAAAACCGTGCACAGGCGAAAAGGAGCGCGTTAGCCGTGCCCGAAGCGGTTATGCCTGCTTTATTGCCTTTTCCACAAGCGCCATCATTTCTTCCGGGGTTTTTTCCATGCCGTTTTCCGCCCAGCGGAGCAGCAGGCTGAACAGCCCGCCCGCGCTGTAGGCCATGGCGTAGGATAACGCTTCGGGGTCGTGCGCCAGTGGGTGATCCGCTTTCACCAGCCGGAAAACCTCCGGAAAGTAGCGGCCGTACTGTTGCGCGATCATCGGCAGCAGATCGTTGCGCTTCAGCAGCATCAGAAAGGATTTGTGCGTGTACCAAAACTGAAAATACAGCCGCATCACCTCCTGATAGTCGTACGCGGGACGCGCCTGCAGCTGTTCCACAAACTCCGCGTACAGGGTGTCTGCGTAGTGGGTCAGCACCTCTTCCCGGGTGGCGAAGATCCGGTAGAAGGTGCGGCGGGACAGGCCCGCTTTTTCGGCGATTTCGGTTATGGTGATCTCGGTAAACGGCTTGCGCTCCATCAGGCGAAGCAGCGCTTCCGTGAGCCAGGTCTGAGACTGGCGGGCAATGGGGTTGGCTGGCGGGTTTTTCACAAACGGGAGCTCCTTTCTGCGAGGGGGAAGGGTCGTGTCACACCGGGGGGACGGCTGCGCCACCTGATCCGGCAGGGGTTGCGTCCATTGGTTAGAGCTATTATACTATGGTACGCGGAGTGTCGCAACTGTGACAGTTCGGGGAAGGAGAGCAACCATGGCTGTTAGGGCGAAACGGGTGATCTACTGGTTTTCCGGCACGGGCAACAGCTACCGGGCAGCGGAGGGGATTGCGCAGGCGCTGGGGGATACGGAATTGATTTCGATGCGCTGCGACCCGGCGGAGGTTTCGGCGGAGGACGCGGAGGTGGTGGGCTTCGTGTTTCCCGTTTACCATTGGACGCTGAACGAGAGCGCGCGGGAATTTATCGAGAAACTGAAGGTCAACCCCCGTGCGTATGTGTTTGCCGTTTCCACGCTGGCGCTCATCAACGGGCAAACCTTTGAGGTGCTGGACTCGATTTTGCGCGGCAAGTGCGTGCGCCTGCAATATGCCCGCCGTCTTTTTTCCGTCGCCAATCTGTGCATCGTCTATCCGCCGTTTCCTTCTCCCCGGTGGCGCGTGCCCGCTTCCGAGCGGAAACTGCGCCGCATTGCCGCCGCAGTGCGGGGACAGGCCACCAACCGCTATGCGAAGGCCGGGTGGCTTACGCGGGCCATCTATCCCCGGCTGATGCCCAGGTATCGTGAGGCGATTCCTTACACGGATTACGGCTTTACCGTGTCCGGCGATTGCGTGGGATGCGGCCTTTGCGCCACGGTCTGCCCCCGGCGGAATATCCGAATGGAAGGCGGGAAACCGCTATTTTCACACGATTGCGCCGGTTGCATGGCGTGTGTGTGCTACTGTCCCCGAAAGGCGATCGGTTTTCACCTGCCGCCGGAAGGGCTTGCGAGTAGAAAATACCTCCTGATTCGCCTGATGAAACTTCCGGATCGGCGTTTGCGGTACCATCATCCGGCGGTGAAAGCGGCGGAGCTGGTCTGTGACCGCCGTTTGATCGAATAACCATGGTTTTGAAAAAGAACGGGGACAGGAGATTACGACGGCAGAAAAAGAGCGCCCTGTTTTCGGGGCGCTCAGAACGCTGAAAAAGACCCATATGCGTTGCCAGCTAAGGGATTGGTAAGGGGGCATCACTTACAAATGGTAAGCTCAACTTCTTGCCACCCTTGCTTCTGAACCTTTTTGAGCAAGCTGTGGTTAGCAGCTTGCCTGAAATGCTTCAGGCTTTCGTAGCGGGCGCAGTTTCCTCCGGTGCGTTTTTAGCCAGCCACGCGGCCAGCGCGAAACCGGCGGCGAAGGTAGCGATGCTCGCAAGGATTGCGCCGACGTTGATGTTGCCCAGGTCGGTGCGAAGCAGTATGGCGATCGGCGAGGCAATCACCAGTCCCAGCACCGCGCAATAGGTTTGCGTGGGCCAGCGGGCCAGCAGCCACTCAATCAGTTTGGCGACAAAATAGATGCCCAGCAGCACGCCGATCCCGAAGGGGATGAGGATCAGCAACTGTTGCCCTGCCAGCGCCAGATTGCCGCCCAGCAGGCCGTCTTTAAAATCGTTTACGGAGGCGAGCACGGGGCGGTAATAGCCCATCAGCATCAACACCATGGAGCCGCTTACGCCGGGGATCAGCATTGTGCCGCTGGCGATGATGCCCATGATGAGAAGAATGCCCATTTCGCCGGCGTTTACGGTGATGCGGCCATCGTTGCCCGCGGGGTTGCTTAGCGCCATCACGATGATCAGCGCGAAGAAGGCGATGAAGATCAATACGGCCAGCGTGTTGACCTTCTTTTTATCCACTTTATGGAGGATCGGGGCCAGACCGCCCAGGATCAGCCCGATAAAAGTGGTGCTGGTGGGCAGCGGGAAGTGGGCGAAGCAGTACGTAAGCAGGCTGGCGAGGGCGAAAATGCCGATCAGCATACCGATCAGATAAGGCAGCAGCGTAAGGATGCTGCGCTTGAATTCGCTGAAAAGATGGGTGATGCAATAGATCAGGGTGTCGTAGATGCCCATGGAGACCATCATGGTACCGCCGCTGACCCCCGGAATGATGTTCGCGATGCCGATCACGATACCGCGAAGCAGTTGGTTGAGCAGTTTCATGGTTCAGTTCCTCCTGCCGCGTATACGGTTGATTTGCGCCGGAAGATTCTCCATACTATAGCATGGGGCCGGAACGAAGTCAAACGGCGAAGGGGTCTGCTGTGCATAAACTGTATTTTTTACACCTGTGCGGTTGACGCGTCCACGAACATTGTATACAATGATCCCATTGACGGCGGAACGCTTTGCTCCGCCGTCCGTGCTTGCAAAGGCGCAAGCGGTGTGCGGTGCATACGCATTTGCCGCTGGCGCAGGCCGCGGCGGAATGTGTCGCGGTGGCCAACGACGTTTTAGGAGGTCGCCATGAACTTAACCTACAAGATCCTCTCGTCGCATCTCGTGGAAGGTAAACTTCAGCCCGGCGGGGAGATCGGCATCCACATCGATTACACCCTTACGCAGGACAGCACCGGAACCATGGCCTATCTGCAGTTTGAAGCGATGGGCATTCCGCGCGTAAAAACCGAAAAATCGCTGGCCTATATTGACCATAACACCCTGCAAACCGGCTTTGAGAACGCGGACGACCATATGTATCTGGCGACCGTGACGAAAAAGCACGGCGTGTATCTGTCCAAGCCCGGTAACGGCGTTTGCCATCAGGTGGAGCTGGAACGCTTCGCCGTGCCCGGCAAAACGCTTTTAGGGTCGGACAGCCACACCCCCACGGCGGGCGGGCTGGGGATGCTGGCCATCGGCGCTGGCGGGCTGGATGTGGCGGTCGCCATGGGCGGCGGGGCGTATTACCTGCCCTGCCCCTCGGTGGTGAACGTGAAGCTGACCGGGAAACTCAATCGCGGCGTAGCCGCGAAAGACATCATCCTGGAACTGCTTCGCCGCCTGACCGTGAAGGGCGGCGTGGGCAAGGTGATGGAGTATACCGGCGAAGGCGTAGAAACGCTGTCCATCCCTGAGCGCGCGACCATTACCAACATGGGCGCGGAACTTGGCGCGACAACCAGTATTTTTCCCGCGGACGAGACTGCCCGCGCGTTTATGGCCGCGCAGGGGCGTGAGAAGGATTATGTGTCCATGCTGCCCGACGCCGACGCCGAGTATTCCGAAACGGTCGAGATCGACCTGTCCGCGCTTGTGCCGATGGTGGCGCTGCCCCATATGCCGGACAACGTGAAAACCGTGGCCGATGCGGGGCCGATCCGGGTGGATCAGGTCTGCATCGGGTCCTGCACCAACTCCAGCTATCTGGATATGATGCGCGTGGCGCGGATTTTAAAGGGCAAAACGGTGCATCCGGACGTGAGTCTGGTGATCGCTCCCGGGTCCCGGCAGGTGCTGGGGATGCTGGCTGCCAACGGCGCGCTGAACGACATGATTCAGGCGGGCGCGCGCATTACGGAAACGGCCTGCGGCTTCTGCATCGGCATGGGGCAAAGCCCCCGTACCGGCGCGGTCAGCCTGCGCACCAATAACCGTAACTTTTTCGGGCGCAGCGGCACCAAGAGCGCGGGCATCTATCTGGTATCGTGCGAAACCGCCGCGGCCAGCGCGCTGACTGGGGTGCTCAGCGACCCGCGCGTGATGGATACGGACCTGAACATCCCCATGCCGGAACGCTTCGCGTATAACGACAACCTGATCATTCCCCCGGCCTCGCCCGAAATGGCGGATGCGGTGGAAGTGGTGCGCGGCCCCAATATCAGACCCTTTCCGCAGGCGGAGAAACTGGCGGACAGCCTGACTGGCAGGGCGCTTTTAAAGATGGAGGACAACATCACCACCGACCATATCATGCCCAGCGACAGCAAACTGCTGCCCTACCGCTCCAATATCCCCAAGCTGAGCGAGTACTGCCTTACCCCCGTGGACGCGACCTTCCCCGAGCGGGCGAAGGCGGCGGGCGGAGGCTTCCTGATCGCGGGGCAAAACTACGGGCAGGGCTCCAGCCGCGAGCACGCGGCGCTGGTGCCGCTGTACCTGAAGGTGCGCGGCATTCTGACCAAGAGTTTCGCGCGTATCCACCGCGATAACCTGATTAACAACGGCATCCTGCCCATGACGTTTGCCGACGAGGCGGATTACGACCGTTTTGACCGGGACGACGAGCTGGAACTGCCGGGTGTGCGCGCGCTGATTGAGCGCGGGGCGGAACGCATCCCCGTGCGCAATGTTACGAAAGGCTTTACCTGTGAGGTGCTGCTGCCGTTAAGCGACCGCCAGCGTCGGATGGTGCTCGCGGGCGGGCTGATCAACATGATACGGGAAAACGCGTAACCAAAGAAACTGAATTGCGTCCGGGAGGCGATGGAACAGTGATTCCACCGCCTCCTTTTCTGTTAAAAGAACAAGAAAAAGCAAGAAAATATTTGAAAATGACAGATAAACAATAGATATTGGGACATTTAGACCATTCCTGACCATAGAAGTCTAATACGAAAATTGACTATCTTTGACCTTGATGGTATCCTTTAATCACGGTTCGGGGGAAACCCGAAAGGGAGTCCTCAAACCCGATCAGATGATTTTGGATGGGCCTGAATGCCCGCAGTACATGAAGGAGGATGCAATATGTATACCTTAGTTCCTTTTCGCCGTAACCTTTCCCGTGAGCTCCCCACGTCCGTGATGAACGATAACTTTTTCCGGTCGTTCTTCGACATGAGCGACATGATGGGTCCGGCGGGTTTCCGCGTGGACGTGCGCGAGGATGATAAGTCCTACCAGCTGGAAGCCGAACTGCCCGGCGTGCCCAAGGACAAGCTGAACGTGTGTGTGGACGACGGCACGCTGACCATCAGCGCCGACCTGAACGAGGAGAAGAAGGAAGAAAAGGCCAACTACCTTTACAGCGAGCGCCGCAGCGGCCATGTGGAGCGCAGCTTCAACCTGGAAGGCATTGACGCCGACAACATCAAGGCGGATTACCGCAATGGCGTGTTGCTAGTCACCCTGCCCAAGGAGCAGCCCACCCCCAAGAAGGAAGCCAAGAAGATTGAGATTGTTTCCCAGGAGAACGCCTAAGGGCACTCCGGGAAATAACGGGGAGGCGAGTCCCCCCGATGAAATACGGGAGTTTCCCTTCTTTTTGGGAAACTCCCCCACAATCAAAACAAACCGCCGACCGTCGGTCAAACGGCCAATGGCAATACGCCAAATCGCATGATGCGAAGGGCCGCATAAGGCCCGCACCCATGAAAACCGCCGCGAACATCGCGGCGGTTCAGTTTGCTTACAAAGGCTCATCTGCGTTGTCAGCTACGGGATGGCAAGGGGCATCACTTACAAACGGTAAGCTCAGCCCCTTGCCACCCTTACTTCCCAGCATCTGAATCTTTTTGAGCAAGCTGCTCTATTTGCTGGATGCTGGTTTACCAACGGTCTGAACCGCCGCGAACATCACGGCGTTTTTTTTACGTGTCTTTTTAGGTGAGCTGAAACCGGTAAAACCGTAAAGTTCCGCTTTCTCCGCAGGGAACGGCCTCCACCGGGCTACCGAGCGCGTCGGTCAGATAAGCGAGCAGATCGGCGGTTCCCGACGGGTCCGCCGCTGCGAATATGATGCGGTCGCTTACCCAGTCGGTGGCGGTCAAATGGTCCGCGTCCAGGCCCAGAAGCGCCAGCTGGCGGTTCCAGGAGGGAGTGCGGCAGCCCCAGTCTCCCCAGAGGGCGATGTTGGTGGGCAGGCCCGCGCTTACGGAGGGAAAAAGCCGGGTATCCCGAAGCAGCGCGGTATCGCGTACCACCAGCAGGTCCGGGTTTTGCAGGGCGTATGTCTCCAGCTCCGCTTCCCGCTGCTGGGAGGTCGTATCCTGCCTGCGGGTTACGGCGTGCGCCGTGATCCGCAGGGCATATCCGGATACGACCACCGACAGGCAGACCATCGCCAGCAGAGCCGCGCGCCTGACCCGGCCGGCGGGCGGCTTTTGAAGCAGCTGAAAGCCGAACAGCACGGCGGCACAGGGCATCAGCACCGTGTCCACGCCGCGGCCGATCAGCCGCCCGCGTAACCCCAGATAGAGAAGCAGCAGGCCAGCGCCAAGCCACGCCAGCGTCGCCGCCGCGGCGGTCAGCGGCGCGTTTTTCCGGTCGCCCAGCCAGCAGAGGGCGGTAAGCAGCGTTAACAGTACCGCCATCGCCGTGTAACGCGGGTTTTGGGAAAAGAACGCAAGCAGGCGGCCCAGCGCGTCCGCTGTGGAAAGGGACGGATAGGCGGCGGCCATTGTATGCAGCGCTTCCGTGTCAATATCGGAGCTTAGAAAATACCATTGCCGCACCAGCTCTACCTCGGAAGCGCTCAGGCCGCTGTTGGCGGCGAGAGCGGGCGCGGGATCGGTTTGAAAATCTGTGTAGTCCATCAGGGCGATACGGGCGTTCTGCCAGTCTATATAGGGTTGCAGGCCCCGCAGGCTGATTTCTGCCTGCCGGATACCGGCCAGTGCGCCAAAAACGCCTACATAGAGCGCCAGCGCGATCAGCAGGGGGCGGAAGTACCGCGCGGGCTGTTCCCTGCGGGAACGCCACTGCCACAGAAACACCAGCGCCGAAAAGGCGAGGGTGGGCAAAACGCTTACGGCGCGCAGGCAATAGGCGCAAACCAGCAGGAACAGGCTCAGCCCATAGGCTCGCAGGCGCTGGCGGTTGGTATATCCGCTTTGTCCCGCCGTTAACTGCTGGGCGACGGCAGCCGCGCCGGCCAGCCCCGCGGTGGACGTATAGCTGACCCGGCAGCAGGCAAACGCCGCGAAAACGGAAAGCATCACCGCCGCCGCCAGCCCACATGCCAGCCACGGGTAACGCCGCGCCTGCGCAAGCTGGGCCATGCTTTTACCAAGCACGACCGCGATGAAATATAACAGCGCCAGTTGATAAACGGAGAACCAGGCCACGCCCGGCACGGCAAGACTGAGCCCGTACAGAAGCCACGCAAGCAGCGTGTGCGTGTAAAGGGTGAAGTTGGCGGGGATTCCGCCTTCAAAGCCCATGAAGGGTTTCAGCATCAGCATATCGTCGGAGTTTTCATATCGGAAATTGCCAAACCAGGCGAGCGCCAGAAACATCAACGTCGCCAGAATGAAACCGAATAACCAGTCATTTCGGAGTTGTCGCCGTGCCACGCCGATCCTCTCCCCGCCGCGATGATGGATACGTATATCTACCTTTGTATGAGTGTCGGGAACGCGTTGGAAATACAACCCGAAGGTATCACATTTTTCTCCCGTATGTCAAGCGTGCGGCGCTATTGGCAACCGCCCTGCGTGCGTGCTATACTGGGGAACGACGGGCGATCCGGGCCCGCCGGACGGAAGGTGCACATTGTGAAAACCTGTCCGGTTCGGCGAAAAGGACGCGAACCGTCGAAGGGAATGCCAGCCATGCAAAAAACGTATGCTTTGTTTGATTTTGACGGTACGCTGATCCGGGGCGATTCGATCCTGCTGTTTTGTCTGTACGGAAAACGGAAGGGGCTGTTAAGCTGTCGCGGAATGGCGTATTCCCTGTGGACGGCACTGTTGTACGGCCTGCGTCTCTGCCCTCCGGTGCGGGCAAAGGAACGCGCGCTTTCCTTTTTGGCAGGCAAGAGCGCGGCGGAGGTGCAGGCGATCGCGGAGGATTTTGTGCAAACGATCCTGATTCCCCGCCTGCGGCCGGAGGGGCTGCAGACCATCGCGCGGCACCGCGAGCAGGGGCATGAGGTGCTGCTGGTGTCCGCATCCTCTTATTTTTATCTGAAACTTCTCAAAGAGGTACTGGGCGTAACGGATATCATCTGCACCCGGCTGGACGTGGACGAGAACGGTGTTTTCGCGGGCCGCGTGTGCGGGGAGAACTGCCGCGGGGTGCAAAAACCGCTGCGGCTGGCGGAATATCTGGCCGCAAAGGGCGACCGGCTGGATTACGAAAGCTCCTGGGCGTATGGCGATTCCAGCGGTGATCTGCCGATGCTGCGCCTGTGCGGGCATAAGGTGGGCGTCAACCCAAAACCGAGAATGTGGAGGGCTCTTCGTAAAATGGAGGGCGCGGAACGCATATTGTGGAGTGAACCGGATGATAAACCGTGATCACACCATGGAATGTGGATGATCATCGAGAAATTCGGATGATATTTCATAGCTGTGGGAAAGACAACCGGAAACGCCTGCTCTCCGGAAATCGCCGGAAGGGAGACAGGGGAACCCCGGATTTTCTGGGCTGAGGCCCCTGTGGGAGGCGAAAACATTGAGTTTTGCCCGGGTGGATGAAATGATGCGGCAAGCGGTGGAGAAGGGCGCTTTTCCGGCGGCGGTACTGCTGGCGGGCCGCGGGGAAAAGGTGTTGTTCCGCCGTGCCTACGGGCGGCTTGGTCCGGGAGAGACGGAACCGAAAACCAGCGAGCAGACCCGGTTTGATCTCGCGTCGCTGACCAAGCCGCTGGTGGTTGCTATGCTTACGTTGCGCGCGCTGGAAAGCGGCAAACTGTGCCTGTGGGATACGCTGGACACATTCATTGACGCGCCGGATGACAAGAAGAAGATTACCCTGCGCCAGATCCTCACGCATACGGCAGGGTTTCCGGGCGGGGTGCATCTTTGGCAGACGACCAACGACCCCGGCCGTGCCGCGGAGCTGCTGTTAAACGCGCCGCTTGCCGCCCCGCCGGGAGAAAAAGTACTGTACACAAGCACAGGGTACCTGCTGCTGGGGCTGCTGCTGGAATGCCTGTATGGACAGCCCCTGAACGAGCTGGCGACGCAGGAGGTTTTTTGGCCCCTGCGGATGACCCATACGGGGTATCTGCCGGAGGGGGACAATATCGCCCCGACGGAGAAGCAACCGGACGGAACCCTGCTGCGCGGCCGTGTGCACGATGAGAACGCCCGCTTTCTGGGCGGCGTGGCGGGCAACGCGGGGGTATTTTCCACAGCGGACGATCTGGCGCTGTTTATGCAGATGCTGGCGGCGGAGGGAGCGCTTTCAGATGGGACGCGCTACCTTAGCGCCGCTTCGGTCAGGCTGGCGCTACAAAACCACACTCCGGGCATGGAGCAGGGCCGGGGCTTAGGGTTTTACCTGCCCGGGTACGACGACGGTTACGCGGGCGACCTGTTCCCCCGCGAAACGGTGGGGCACACGGGTTTTACCGGCACCAGTTTTACGCTGGACCCGACCGACGGGTTTTACGTGATCCTGCTAACGAACCGGATTTGCCCGTCGCGGGACAACGCGGCGATTTACCGTGTGCGGCGGCTGGTGCACAACGCGGCGTACGCCGCCGCGCACTGATCGGATCCGCCCGGCGGCGGAACACAGGAAAGCGGAAGGCGATTCGCTTTTCGCAGCGAAAGAAGCGATAAAGATGATGCAAATTGCGTTGGTTGCCGATTTTCACGGCAATTGGCCCGCGACGCAGTCGCTGGAGCGCGACCTGGCGGCCCGGAAGGTGGACAAAATATTCTGTTTGGGCGATCTGGTGGGCAAAGGCCCGGACAGCGCCCGCACGTTTGACTGGGTGGTTGCCAACTGCGATCTGGTGCTGGGCGGCAACTGGGATTATGGTATCGGCTGCCGGATGTTTGCGCCGGACGGGTTTTACTGGGAACAGCTGGGGGAAAAACGGCTGGCGTATCTGCGCAATCTGCCGCTGGAAAAAACGCTGACCCTTAGCGGCCGGCATATTCGCCTGTTCCACGGCCGCCCTGTGATGCGGGAACTGGTGACCGCGCAAAGCGAAGCGGCGCAGATTGAGCCGTTCTTTACGGATTGCAACGGTTTTGCCTGCGACGTGGTGGGCTATGCCGACGCGCACCGGCAGGCGATGCGCACCATGAACACGGGGCTTTTCTTCAATTGCGGAAGCGTTGGCAACGCCATGGGGGTGCCCATCTGTTGCTATGCCATTCTGGCGGGGGAAGAACGGGACCCCGCCGCCGCGTTGGACCTGCGGCTGATCACCGTTCCCTACGACCGCGCGCAAACCGTGCGGGACGCGCAGGCGGCTACGCGAGTGCCGCGTATCGAAACTTTTATCCGTGAGGTGCAAACGGGCATATACAGCCGGTAGCGTCGGCCAAGGCCTCCTTTGGGCCTGGGGGACTGCGGTCCCCCTACCCGGTCGGTTTGATCGTCGCGTACGGCACTATCGTGCCTGGCGCTCGTCAAACCTCCCACCTGCGGGTCGCTCATGGCTGCGCCGTGGTGCCCACCGGGCACACGCTTCCCTTCGGTGCCAACCTCCCCCTAAAGAAGAACGAAAAACTTCTAAATCGACATATTGAATAAAAAATGCAACGATATAAGGCCGTAAAAATAATAAGTCGCACTAAGAGGATGCCATTTGGGCAATCAGAGTGCGGCTAAATTATTATGTTTCTCACCAAGCCGCTCCTTTGTCATTCTCCCGTCTGATCCCAGAGGGGGAGGTTGGGAGGGGGACCACAGTCCCCCAGCCCAAAGGGAGCTTTAGCGACCGTTATATGTCTACCGGCAAATCCGTATCGGCGAAAGGATCGTTGCCGTTATCGGGCAGGGTAGCCTGTTCCGGCCTGCGCGCGGGGATCGGCGGCAGGTCGTTTAAATCCTTGGGAGGCTCCACGATGTGAATGTCCAGCGTATGATCCCCAAACGCAACGGTTGCCGATTCACCGGGGTGGGTCAGCGCCAGTACCTCGGTCTGGGGCGTGCGGGCACGGCGGGCAAAATCAATCGCCACTTCGGGGCGGTCCTGCCAGTGCATGGGGATGAAAAGCCGCGGCTTTTTATTTAAGATAAACTGGTTGGCGCCCGCGTCGTACATCTCCCCCTGCCGGGGATCGACCGGGAACATGCACAGATCGATTACGCCGGAGGGGATAGGCTCGCACGCGGTGCGGAAGGCTTCCTCCGCGGCTTCGATCTCCCGCAGGGAGCTTTCCTGCCGCCAGTGCCACAGGTTTAAATCTCCCGCGTGAAAAATGTTCATGCCGTATGCGGATACCAGAAAGCTTACGCCCAAGTCGGTACTGTCGAAGGCTTTCACGGAGATGTCTTTGGTCAGGGTGATTTCCTCCAGCGGAGAAAGGCGGCGGCCACGTTTGCCGATGGGGAGGTCGGAGCTGACAACGTAAACGATGTCGGGGCGTTCTTCGCGCCATTCGTACACTACGGGGTCCAGATGGTCGGGATGCGCGTGGCTGATGAAAACAACCACTTGCTCGTATGCTCCCAGAATGCTCTGGTTCAGCCTGCCCACATCCGAAAGCCGCCTGTTTTCCCCCTCCCAGTAGTCAAAAACCAGCAGGGTACCGCCTACGCGAACCGAAAAACCACTGTTATAATGATAGGTTACCTTGAGTTGCTTTTGCATGAAAAAAACCTCCGTCATCATGAAAGGGTCGTAACATTCTGCTCCCGCGAGCACACCGGGAAAGTGCAAAATATTACAAATGATTGCTCATGAATCTAGCGGCTTATCGCTTAGAAATCGGCCTTTGAAAAGTGCGCCGACCTCCATCGCGTCGTACGAAGTATAGCATAACCGCCATGGGTTGTCAACAATCTGGTTATTTTTTGTCACTTTATCTCCACAATTTTGTCACAAATAAGATTTTACATCCTGCATTCTCCACTTTTAGCCGAGGGGTACGGTTCGGGGGCGGGATTCTCCCTCCGGCGGAATTCCTTCCGGGAAAATGCTGCAAAGCGGGAGGAGGCGATGTTTCTGTACACTGCAGCCGGGGCGCGGCGCGGTTGCCCCGCCGGCGCGGCGCATGGTATAATAAACGCAATGCCGCAACCGCGCCGGATCGACGGCTGCGAGGAAAACGGAGGGACCGGACTTGGCTGAGAAACCGATTCTGCTGATTATGGCCGCGGGGATGGGCAGCCGTTATGGCGGCCTGAAACAGATGGACCCTGTAGGCCCGGATGGGGAATTTATTCTGGACTATTCACTTTTTGACGCGCAGCGCGCCGGTTTCGGGCGGGCGGTGCTGGTGATTAAACGGGAGAACGAGGCGGATTTTCGGGAATTGCTGAGTTCGCGCGTAAAAATGCCAATTTCATACGCCTATCAGGAGCTGAACGACCTCCCTTCGGGGTACGCTGTGCCTGCCGGGCGCAAGAAACCGTGGGGCACGGGGCACGCGGTACTTTCCGCCGCCGGGAAGATTGACGCGCCTTTTTGCGTTATTAATGCGGACGACTATTATGGCGCCACGGCGTTCCGGCTGGCGTACGAACACCTCGTATCCCTGAAGGACGACGGAGATTTCTCCATGGTGGGGTATCGCCTCAGCAATACGCTGAGCGACACCGGCTATGTGGCCCGCGGCGTTTGTGAAGTGGCGGAGGATGGCACTCTGGCCGATATCCGGGAGCGGACGCACATCATCCCCAGCGTGGACGGCCCGCTGATGAGCGAGGATTTGCAGACTTATACCCGCCTGTCTCCGGATGCGATCGTCAGCATGAACATGTGGGGATTCCCTCCCGCGATGATGGACCGTCTGCGCGAGGCGTTCCCCGCGTTTCTGGACCGTGCGCTGGCCGAAAACCCGGAGAAGGCGGAGTTTTTTCTGCCGTTTGTGGTGGACGGGCTGCTGCGTGCCCACCGCGCGCGGGTTACGGTGGCCGCCACGCCGGACCGCTGGTACGGCGTTACCTACAAGGAAGATCGCCCTGTGGTGGTGGATGCGCTGCGCCGCATGACCGATGCCGGGCTGTACCCCCGCCCCCTGTGGAGGGTGTAACAGCCGCGCGGGCCGGCTGATCTTCCCCCACAGCCCCCAGGAGGATGTATGCGAAAAAAGCCCACGGTTTTCACCCTTGTGCTCTGGGTTGCCCTCGCGGGTTGCTGCGTGGGTGTGTTGCTGCTGCTGCCCAAAACGATTGACGCGTATAACGCCTATACGATCGAGCGGGACGCGACGCCCACTCCGACTGCGGTGATCGCCAGCGTTTTGCAGGTGACGGTTGATCCGGCCAACACCCCCAGCCCAACGCCGATGGTGCTCTCCGCCGGTTCATCCGGCGATGCGGTAAGCAAACTGCAAACCCGCCTGCAGGCGCTGGGCTTTTATTCCGGCGCGCTGGACGGGCAATACGGGCAGGGCACCGCGGCTGCGGTCAAACTGTTCCAGAGCCAGCACGGGCTGACCGCGGACGGGCTGGCGGGCACGGAAACGCTGAACGCGCTCTACAGCGACGCGGCGGAAACCTATATCCCCACGCCTACGCCTTCCCCAACGCCATCCATGCTCAGCAAAGGGGACAAGGGCGACGCGGTGCGCGCCCTGCAACAGCGCCTGAAGGACCTGGGATATTACAGCGGCAATGTGGACGGGGATTTCGGCGGCGGTACACAGGAAGCCGTGCGCCTGTTCCAGAGCCAGAACGGGCTGGATGTGGACGGGGTCAGCGGTGGCGCGACGCTCGCGGCGGTATTCGCTTCGGACGCGCCGACTGTATCCGTTACCCCCACGCCGGACCCGGCCAGCCTGCCGATTCTGGTGAATAAGGATCATCCCATCACGGCGGATTATCAGCCGCAGGATTTGGTAAACCTGCGCAACGTTCTGCCGTCCAGCCTGGTCTACGTGAAGGGCAGCGACATCCAGGGCAACCGCGACGCGGCCGCCGCGCTGCAAACCATGTTCGAGGCCGCCAAGGCGGATGGCATCACCGGCTGGCAGATCAGCGCGGGCTACCGCAGCTACGCCTACCAGCAGCAGCTGTTTCAAAAACAGGTGGACGATTACATGGCGCAGGGCAAAAGCAAGGCCGACGCCGTTGCTGCCACCAAGCTGACCGTGGCCGACCCCGGTACCAGCGAGCACCACACAGGCCTCGCGTTTGACATTACCGTGGCTAATACCATTTTCAAGGGTACCAAACAGCAAATCTGGCTGAGCAAGCATTGCTGGGATTACGGCTTTATCATCCGCTACCAGGAGGGCAAGGAGAAAATCACCGGCTTTGTGGCGGAGTGCTGGCATATCCGGTACGTGGGCGTGCAGCATTCCACCGTGATGAGGGATCACGACTGGTGTCTGGAAGAGTATATCGAAGAAATGACGAAGTAACAGAACATCTTGTTTTATGCTAGATGGTAAGGGTGTTATTTAACTTGTTAATAAGCACATCATTCTATGGATTGAACGATTGCTTTTTCTACAATATCATTTACGTTATCGCCCTTGAATGCTTTCAGCGGGAAACCCGAGACATTAATAACTATTGATTTTAACCCAACTTCAACACCGGAGCGATGATTGTCATTTATAATATTATACGTGAATAATGACTTACGGTTGCCTTTTACTTGCTTAATGATGGTGGCAATCTCTGTCTCGGATGATACTGTATCGATTTGACTAAGAACAACTGCTAATTCACTAAGCAATTCCGTTCTGATAGTCCGGCTTTCATCAATTTTCTTTGTTAAGGCCATATGTTCTAGTGCTCGGATTACATCACGATACTCTTCACAGATTTTTTGATTTGTCTGTTCCTGTAACTGCTCCATTTCCTTTACAGCTTCGGCAGGCTTCCCGCTGCAAGTTTTTTTGGGTGAGAATACGTAGTAGTTTTCTATTGCGCCTTTACGGAGAACGAAACAGCCGAGTTTTTCAAGTATTGAAAAAAGAGATGAAAGACGAGTGTATAAGCTTCGCCATGCTTGAGAATCTGGCCAGGTGTCTATATCACTGGACGATAATGAGAACAATTGTCCAATAACAGCTCTACGAATTGCTTTCTGGCTGTCGGAAGGCCCATCGGTTGTTTGATCCCTATTGATCCAATAGGGATGGGTCTCGTAAAATGGCTTCAGTACGTTCTCAAATTTATCTATCTCGTTTTGAATATCTGTCTTTAAATTACGCACCATCGTTTGAATATCAGCATTACCGTGTTGATTGGCATTTTTTTCTGCTTCAGGCAGCTGCATGAAGGGGTCTATTACATCATTGTTATCAGCGAAACCGTCCAAATCAGTCAGCACGCAAACTTCCTTCCCAATCAGCTTGAAAAACTTGATGACCAGAGGAAATTGTCCCTTACCGTCTACAGGAATGATTTGAGAACCCGCAACATCAAGATTTGTATTCAGGCGATATGACAGAAAGCGGCAAAGAATTAAATCACTGGCTCCTTCAATAAGCAGTACTTTTTTTGCAAAGAATCCTTCTTTATAGATTAAATTCATTCTATAAAGAAAGTCCTTTAATTTTTGATTCTGTAATACTGGATTGTCAGGTTCAATTTGTACAGGCAATTGATTCTCTGTGAAGAACACAAGATTACATAGTTCGTTGGGAGAACCTAATGAAATCATTTCTGGCGAATGCGTTGAAAGTACAACTGTCTTGTTGAGGTGTTGAATAGCATATTGTATTTCTCGCAATAAATAAGATTGGAGCTGTGGATGTAAAGAAACCTCAGGTTCATCAATTAATAACACTTCCACGGTTTCATCAAATAGTGCAGCTAAAATTGAGATAATGTTGACCAATCCGCTGGCCTCCGCAGCTACGGAATACTCTTTTTGATCTCCGGTTTTCTCAAAAAATACTTTTAGGGTTCCGTTATCCCATCGCAGATAAATATATCGATTAAAAAGCACAGATAGTCTTTCAGAAACTTTGATATAGATGTCTCTTCGTTCGTCTAATGTAAAAAAGTCGCCAGTCGCAGTTTCTATTTCCTGACGAGCGTTTTTTTCACTTAATCCACCTATATTAAAATTCTGCTCAAGCTGATCATAATAAGTTGTCTTTGAACGATACGCCTCCATTTCAGCAATACGGTTTGATGATAGATATCGAACTTTATTTAAACCCAAATGTTCTTTCAGATGATCACGCAGTGCTTTCAATGTTTGAGTTTTTCCTGATGCGTTTGCTCCGATGAAAGTTGTAAGACCATAATAGAAGGTAATATTTACTTGTTCTTTGTTAAAGCAGTTATTGACAAAGAATGAATAAGTTGCTGGATAATTCATTTTAATCTCCTCCAAGTGTAGAATGCTCTATAACTATTGAATGTTCTGATAAGATGAAGTTATGAATCGCATTTATAATAGATAAGCAAACACAATACAATTATACCATATAATGTGCATTTTCATGTATTAATTCGTATAAAAATCCCCGCGCAGCCACCCGCGCGGGGAAGGAGGAAGAGTCTGTTGGTTACCCCTCGATGCCGAAGTAACGTACCGCGTTATCAAAGCAGATGCCGCGTACGATGCGGGCAAGGGTTTCTTCGTCGTCGGGATACTCGCCGTTTTCCACCCAGCCGCCGATCAGCTCGCACAGCAGGCGGCGGAAATATTCGTGGCGGGGATAGCTTACGAACGAGCGGGAATCGGTCAGCATCCCCACGAAGGTGCTGAGCAGGCCCACGGACGACAGCGTTTTCAGCTGCTCGCGCATCCCCTCCAGCTGGTCGGCGAACCACCAGGCGGTACCGAACTGCACCTTGCCGGGCACGCCGCCCTGGAAGGAACCGGCGATGGCGGCCAATGCGTAGTTAAACGCAGGGTTAAGCGTGTACAGGATGGTCTTGGGCAAATATCCTTCGCGATCCTGCGCGTCCAGCAGACGGGCGAGCTTGCCAACGAAGGGATCGTCCGCGATGGCGTCGTACCCGGTGTTGGG
>Ga0268263_1001606_pt1 | contig 18721 bp, 15 predicted proteins | sample Biomet5_FD_190358 | JGI IMG/M metagenome (GOLD analysis project Ga0268263, IMG submission 190358) | Microbial communities from bioreactor (seeded with sewage sludge) at LBNL, California, USA - Biofuel metagenome 5 (SPAdes) (version 4) | ecosystem: Engineered > Bioreactor > Anaerobic >... | reverse complement strand
TACTTGGCTGGCGACGGCCCGGAACAATAGGAAGGCGCCAACATCAATATTCCTCAATAGCTCAGCCGGTAGAGCATGCGGCTGTTAACCGCAGGGTCGTTGGTTCGAGTCCAACTTGGGGAGCCAAGAGAGATATGTTTTATGACATGTCTCTTTTTTTATTTTTTACTTTTGATCTGTGGCTCATGAGTTTGATAAAGCAGGGACATCCATTAGGGTGTTCTTTTTTGTTATGTAAACATAAAATGCAATTAATTGATTTTTATTTGGATTTGCTTTATAATTTAATATATTATAGAATTTGTGAGGTGTGTTCAATGATCGGAATAATAGGGGCGATGGCAGTTGAGGTCAAGAATTTAATTGCGGTGATGGCGGACGAGAAAGTGGAAACAATCAGCCGTGTTACTTACCATATTGGGGAAATAGAAGGAGTTGAGTGTGTTGTGGCTCAGTCCGGCGTCGGCAAGGTTGCCGCAGCTATCTGTGCGCAGACGATGTTTCTGAAATATCAGCCAAGTGCCCTTATCAATATTGGTGTCGCTGGGGGAATGGGTCAGGATATACATATCGGTGATATCGTTATTTCACGTGGACTTGTGCAGCACGATATGGACACCTCCGCAATCGGTGATGTAAAGGGCTTCATCAGTGGAATCAATTTGCTTACCATCCCGGCGAGCGAGAGGCTTGTCAATTTGGTTGAGTCAACTGCCGCAGGATTTTACGGCAGAGGTATCCATGTTGGAATTATCGCGACCGGTGACCAGTTTATCGGCAATGGGGACAGGCTTAAGCAGATTGCAGCTGAATTTGGAGCGATTGCTTGTGAGATGGAAGGCGGCAGTATCGCCCAGGTCTGCTACATTAACCATCTTGATTTTGTAGTGATACGTGCGATTTCAGATAACGCAGACGATAATGCAAGCATAGATTATGCTTCATTTACTGCTTCTTCAGCCCATAAAATCACTGCGCTTATGAAAAAATTACTGCCAAGTATTTAGATTTACTTCGTAACATATTACTCATTGTATAGAAATTATAAAATACGACTGTATGTATGCTGATTCTTGATATAGGGGGGTGTACGTTGTGAATATCATTGATATTTCCCGCGAGCTTTTTTCCACTCCTGTCTATCCGGGCGACCCTGCGCCGTACCGCGACCTTGTGCGTCGGATGGAAATGGGAGATCTTTATAATCTTTCGGGTTTTTACACAGGCTGCCACAGCGCTACTCACGTGGATGCACCACGCCATTTTATCGAAGACGGCAAAACGATTGAACAGATTGCGCCGGGTAGATTTATCGGAGATTGTACCGTGGTTGAAGCAGCAGGTATTATTACAGGCTCAGATATCGATGATATTTTGCCTACCTCAAAGAAAATGATTTTATTTAAAGGAGACGGCAAGGCCTTTCTTTGCGAAAGCGGTGCATTTGCGCTGACGGATGCGGGCGCCACTTTAGTGGGAACCGATGCATTGAGCATTGAAATGGGTGACGAAACTTTTGCGGCGCATCGGGAGCTGTTGGGTGCAGAAGTGGTGATATTAGAGGGACTTGACCTTTCTCAGGTTGAGCCGGGTGATTATCGATTGATTGCCTTACCTTTGTTTTTGGCAGGTGCGGAGGCTTCTCCAGTGCGTGCTGTGTTGATTCGTGAATGATACTGCATGAACATGGTGGGCTATTTTGCCTCCTGACTTTATGAATTGCAGGTCAGAGAAAATTTTGTCTTATCGTGATTAATTGAATGGCGGGATTAACAATGGAATATATCGATTTAGAGCATTGGCCCAGAAAAGAGCATTTTGAATTTTTTTATAAGATGGACTATCCACAGTTTAATGTCAGTATAAATCTTGACGTAACACATTTTCTTGACTTTGTAAAGAAAGAGCGTATTTCATTCTACTATGCGATGATTTTCGCCTCTACTGATACGGCAAATCAACTTGTTAATTTCCGCTATCGAATCAGAGGAGATCAAGTTATTTTGCACGACAAGCTCAACGCTTCCTTTACGGATGTAATGAAAGACAGCGAGCTGTTTAAGATGGTTATGGTTGATATGAATGACGATATCATTGCATTTACGCATCAGGCGCAGGAAAAATCGGAACAGCAAAAAGAATTTATTATTTATGAAAATGCGGAAGAGCGTGACGATTTAATTTATTTTACTTGTGCGCCATGGTTTTCCTTTACACAGCTTACGCATCCGATTGCCTTGAGCAGGGAGGACTCTGTTCCTAAAATTTCTTGGGGAAAATATTTTAGAGAAGGCGAAAAGGTATTGCTTCCATTCTCAATTCAGGCCAATCATGCGCTGATGGACGGTGTGCATGTGGGGAAATACATTGAAAAGCTTCAAACTTATTTAAATTCATTATGAGATAACTTTATCGATTTTGAGCTATAGCCTTTAAGTAAATGAGTACACAAGACCAAATATGATAAAAATTGTATACATAAAGGTGATTATTAAATGGATTATACGATAAGTAGTATATAATTGCATTAAAAAGGCTTAGAACCAATTATGATTCTAAGCCTTCGCTATTTATTTACTTGTAATAACGGAATACCGCAACGACTTTTCCAAGAATCAGAACATTGGTTGTGTAAATCGGCTGAAAATCGGGGTTCTCAGGCTGTAACCGAACACGATTTTTTTCGCGGTAAAGGCGTTTCACTGTTGCCTCGTCCTCAATCAGAGCGACCACAATTTCACCGTCGCGCGCGGTTGGAGTTTTCAGCGCCACAACAATATCTCCACTCAGAATACCCGCATCTTTCATGCTTTCGCCACGGACATTCAGCGCAAAATATTCTTCACCGCTTTGGTGCGGGGGACAAAACGGCACATAACCCTCCACTTCCTCAACAGCAAGGATCGGTTGACCGGCAGCCACCTTGCCAATGATAGGAACCTGAATGGTATTTTGCTCGCCCGCAAGGTGAATTGCGCGGTTCAGACCCGCATCGCGGTTAATATAGCCGGCACGCTCCAGCGTTTTCAAGTGGGCGTGCACACTGGATGTGGACCTTAAGCCGGTTGCCTTGCAGATTTCGCGTACAGTAGGCGGAAGACCGCTTTCGGTTCTGCTTTTCAAGTAATCATATACCTTTTGCTGGCTTTCGGTTAACATATCCTCAGCCCTCCCGCATTTCTTAAATTTATATCTGTATTATACCATATGTTTTAAAAAAATACAAACAAATGTTTGGACAGCTCAAAAATTCATAAGATATTCACAGCCATTTAACAAATGTTTTGTGCCGCGCAGATATAATATGAATGTAATCAAGCAAATGGAGCCGCACCATTACTTGTTACATGTTCTACCCTCCTCAATATACCCCTCAAGCTAATGAAAAGGGCCTAATCATTTGGATTGGGCCCCTTTTCTTTTTATAAATTTTTATGATAAATTCGTGTTTGCCGAATATAACGTTAGTTTTATGGTCAAAATATATTCGGAGGTGGCACGAATGAGTAATTTACATCTGCTAAATAATAAATCAAGAAAGAATAACTCCAGAGGATTTTATATTGCGCTTGGCGTGTGCTTAATTGCAGTCGGTGTGGCTGCGTGGACTACGTATGACAGTGTGGTTAACTACGCTTCGCCCAATGAAGGAACGACCAGCAGCGCGGTAACGCAGCATACGAATGAAACAGTCAGCGGAATTAAAGTATTTGGAACCGACTCGGAATCTTCTGTGGCAGCACCGTCAAAAGCGGAACCATCACAGGCTCCGTCAAAAGCACCGTCAAAAGCCCCATCAACAGCACCGTCTTCAGTGCCTGCAAAGCAAACAACAGCCAGTGTTTTGACTTTCACTTATCCGGTGGGTAAGGATGTATTACAAAAATACAGTGGCGAAAACCCGGTTTATTCTAAAACGATGAAGGACTGGCGTGTGCACACCGGCGTTGACTTCAGCGCGAAGCTTGGCGATGCCGTAAAGGCTGCTGCGGACGGCACAGTTAAAAATGTGTACACGGACGACCTTAACGGAAACACAATTATTATTATGCACGGTAATGTGGAAACATATTACTGCGGTCTAAAAGAAATGAGCGTTAAAAAAGGCGCCGCTGTGAAACAGGGCCAAAAAATTGGCACGGTTGGTACCGTTGCCTTTGAAAGTACGGATGCCCCGCACCTGCATCTTGCAATGAAAAAGAGTGGCAAATTTATCGATCCGCTTTCTATTATTAAATGAACAGGCCCCCGAATTAAAAAATCGATTAGGGGCGAATGATTACCGCAGGACAAATCTGTTCTGCGGTTTTTTTATGGATTTAAATGATAAAAAAGCATAAAAATCAAATATCACACAATAAAATGTCAATTTTTATTTAACAATTTGTTAATAATTTATACATTATCTGTTACCATAAGCAGTCTGAAATCCATTATACTTAGGGAGGATTAGAAATTAATTATCTTAGAAAGGAGGCAGAGATTTGAGAAGCAAGGCAACGACCCTTGTTTGTGTTACCGGCCAGCGCGACTGTGACAGGTTGATTCGGGCGGGCAAAAAGATTGCCGAAGAGTCCTCTACGCCCCTACAGGTACTTTGTGTGCAGCCAACTTCCGCAGGTTTTGAAACGAGCTGTGAAGAGCTCGAATATCTGCGCCAGACAGCGCGCGACGCGCAAGCGGAAATGACCGTATATTTTAACGATGACGCGGCATTATTAGCTGTCGGTTTTGTAAAACAGATTGGTGCAACCCATCTTGTAACAGGAATGGCGGAGGCACCGGTTAATGGATTTATTGAGACGATTCATAAGCTTTTGCCTAAAATTCCGATTTCCATGGTGGCAAAAGACGGAATGATATATAATATTTGTCCCGCGGTTAAAAAAGAGCGGGCAGCTAAGCTATCTATGCAAAACTAATACATAGCGCATAGGAGGCTGCAACAAAATCCGGATAGTGCATGTCCTTGAAAAGTGATGTTTTGATAACATATCACTTTATGAGGTGTGAAACTGCCCGCCTTTGTTGTAGCCCTTTTTATAGTATGATGCAGATTTAAGGGTGAAGCGGAAAAGTAGCGCCAAACAAAAAACACTTGCAAAACATCGGCAAAATGATTAAAATAGCATATATATGTATTTTTATCTATTTTATTGATAGGGTGATTGTTTGTATAAAGCATGTATTTTTGATTTGGACGGTACGTTGGCCAACACGCTTGATTCGATTGCATATTTTGCAAATTCCGCGCTGAAAAAGTGTGGATATGAGTGCATTGAGAATGAAAAATACCGCTACTTGGTTGGCAATGGCGCGGACAGGCTGATGCACGCGATGCTTGACACCGTTTGCGGGGCAGGCAACTATACGGAGGATGACGTCGAAAGGCTCAGGGGAATCTACGACGATTTATACGAGAGTGATCCGACTTATATTGTTACAAACTATAATGGGATGCACGAAACAGTAAATGCGTTGAAAACGGCGGGAATAAAGTTAGCAGTGCTTTCCAATAAGCCGCACAACTGTACTGCCGCAATCGTCGATGCGCTGTTTGAAGACGGGACTTTCGACCTTTGCTACGGTCAGCGGGCGCAGGTCGCGCGCAAGCCATCACCGGAGGGTGCGCTTTTAATTGCGAAAGAGCTTGGGATTGAGCCAAAGGGCTGTCTGTACATTGGCGACACGAATACGGATATGAAAACCGGAGCAGCCGCGGGAATGGATACGGCGGGTGTTCTTTGGGGATTTCGTGATGAGCATGAATTAAAAGAAAATAATGCAAAATATATTGTTGAAAGTCCAAAACAGATTTATGAAATTGTTGCTTGCAGCACGAGGTGATCAATGAAATGGCTTTCTAATCTTCTGAAAACTGATCATAGGCTTGGTTTTAGAGTTATCAAAACAGGAATCGCCGTTACAATATGTGTGGCGGTTTCGTTTTTGTTCAAGTTGGATCAACCGCTCTTTGCGGTTGTTGCTACCGTAATGTCGATGGGAAAATCCATTGATGCATCGGTCAAATCCGGAAAATACAAATTGATTGCCGTGGTAATCGGTGTGGCAATCGGATGCGGCTTCGCATTTCTTTCACCTGCTAATGCGGGACTTTGCGGAGTGGGAATCATGATTACTTTGTACCTGTGTCACTTCTTTAAACTTAATGGGGCCGCAACACTGGCCAGTTTTGTGTTTGCCGCTATGATGTTCAATCCGGCAGCTGTAGTTCATGTGGTTCCCTGGAGCTACGCGCTTGCCTGCATGATGGACAGTGCCATTGGCATTGTGATTGCACTTATCGTCAATTTGGTGGTTATGCCGCCCAATTACGCTGGGGAAATCAAAAAAACCTGCGCTCAGCTTTGCAGTCAGATTGAAGAATCCTTTGAGAATGCCGACAGCAAAACACAGATTGACGCCCGCGCGGTCGAAGCCCTTATTGCGAAGCTGCGCTACAATGTTAATATGTATATCTCTCAAACCAAATTTTTACGTTGGAATGACGATGAAGTTTTTAAAATATCCTGCAAAATATCTACATACCAAATGGTTCTGGACGAGCTGAAAGCGGTGGAAGTGATGGAGCTGACCGAGAATACCTCCGAATTGAGCGCCGAGCTTTTAACAGTCTACAATTACCATATGGACAGAATGCATAAATTGTATGAGCATACCATTGAAACGGTTCAGACCGCAGAGAAATAAAAAAGCTTTCCGGAATTTCCGGAAAGCTTTTTTCATTACTTAATGGTTTTTGCAGCGGAGATCATCAACGTCGATGCAATTTGCCCGGCGGAACTCATACCGGTTCTGGCGTTTTCTACAATCACTGCAAAGGCCAGAGGTGTGCGTGTGTCGGATGAAAATCCGACCATCCAGCCGTTTGGATTTTTACCGCCCCCGATTTCCGCCGTACCGGTCTTTGCACACACGGCAAGCCCCGGGAACATATTGTCGCCGTAATAGCTTGCTACGTTATAGCGCATATACGCTTTTAGCCTGTCTGCTGTAGTCGAGCTCAAAAACTGCCCGTCCATCTGGGTGCGGCCGCTTTTTGTGGTCAAACCGAACTGCGTTGTAATCCGGTCAATCAGGTAGGGCTTCACCGGTGTGCCACCGTTCGCGATCGCACCCATCATTAGCATCATGTGGTACGGATTCGTCAAGTCGGTGTATTGCCCCACGCCAGACCAGCCTAACTCGTTGGCTTTTGCGCCGTCTACCTTGTAAACACTTTTACTTGTTGTGATTCCGTCCAGGTCGAAGCTTTTGTTAAACCCCATCGCGTTCGCCGCGGCGGTCATTTTTTGAGTGCCCAATTCAATCGCTATTTGCGAAAAAGCCACATTGGAAGATTTCGCCAGTGCATTTTTAAAATTCAATTTTCCATAAGCGGCCACATCGGTAATTTTATTTCCATCAATCGTGATGCTGCCGTTGCAGTCCCATGTGCGGCTGTCCAAATCGGGGATTGCTTCGATTGCGGCGGCCGAGGTTATTAACTTAAAAATAGAACCGGGCGTGAAAGTGGAGGAAAGAACCTTGTTCAGGTAGACACCTTCGTACTTTCCGGTTTTGTCGGTATCAAGATCCTTTGGCGGGTTGGAAGGGTCAAAGTCAGGCGAACTCACCATGCAGAGCATTTCGCCTGTTTTGTAGTTGTAAATCGCAACCGCACCATTGCGGCTGCCCAATTGCTGCAGAGCAAGCTTGCTCAAGGCGCTGTCAAGCGTCAACTTGATATTGCTCCCTCCGCTTTTTCCGGTGGGAGATGCAAGTCCGGTAATCAGGTTATATCCCGATAATTCAGAACGGTAGTTGTACTGGATTCCGGTTGAAATATATCCCTTGGTGTCGCCGACGGCATGAAGCATTGCACGGCGAGTGGTTTCATCCGCGTTGTAAACACGTTTCCCGTTTTCACTTTTGGCGAGTATAACATTATTACGATCCAGTATTTCGCCGCCGTTGGACAACTGACTTCCGCTGGTCAAATGCTTGTTGAACGGCTGCATTGCCCAATTTCCGCCGTCCATGACGATTCCGTACAAAAACACACAGAGTCCGACCAAAAAGCCAAGACCAAAAATGTAGAGGATAAAAGAGCGCGCTCCCATTGTTTTCATTTGCTTTTCCTCCTTGCCGCGTAGGTGCGTTCGTCGCTCGCCTTAATAAATGCGAGCAAACCCCAGACCGCAACCATACTTGAACCGCCAAGGCTCACAAAGGGCAGGGTGACGCCGGTCATCGGCAATACATCGGTCGCGCCGAACACGTTCAGGCAAGTCTGGAACAGCATCATTCCGGCTGCGGCACATGCGGAAATGGAATAGAAGGTAGAACGGCTGCGGGTTACGTCGGAACGCGCATAAAACATCAGCATTGCAAGGGAAAATACGACGACCAGCGCCAAAAGCAGCCCTAATTCCTCACAGAGCATCCCAAAAACAAGGTCGCTGTTTGAAGCAAAAACATTTTTTAGCCATCCGTTTCCCAACCCAAGGCCAAACAGGCCGCCGCTCGCAGAGTAGCTTAACACACGCGTTTGCTGGTAGCCGCCGGATTGATTTGCAAATTCCCAGACATGCCGCCACGCGGCGAAACGCTGCGCCACATATGGCTTGAATTGCAGAATTAAGAACGCGCCAAACACAGCAACAGAACAAACCAACGCGATGGTGCGAACGCTGCCGGAGCGCATAAAAGCAATAATCAAAATAGTGACAAAGAAAACACAGGCTGTGCCGAAATCGCGCATTAAAAACAGCGAGCCCATGCACACGGCTGAAAAACCGATAAACCCGGTCAAATTTTTGGCGGTTTGCAGCCTGTCCAAGGTAGAGGCACCGACAAAAATAAATGCGATTTTAATGAATTCAGATGGCTGTATGCTGAGCGGCCCCAGATTAATCCAGTTCCGCGCGCCATTGCGTTCGCGTGCAAGCAAAAGATTGGCGGCAAAAAGAAGAACCGCTAAGATTCCGATAGCCAGCCGCCAGCGCATGACCCGATCCAAATCGCTGAGAAACCATATCATTATAGAGAATAAAATGATGCCTGCCGCGACCGCGCCCAACTGGACATAGGTGCTTTTCACATCCATGCCCGAAATCAGCAAAATCCCGATTCCACTCAGTAAAAAGCCGATCGTTTCCAACTCAAAGCTAACGCGTCCAAGACCTTTCATGGAATAGAGATACAGCCCCCATTCCATTACGAACAGGGCGGCAAATGGAATTGTTGGCATGTAACTGAATTTGCCACCCGAAAAACAAGCCTGGATGCACAGCAAAAGCTGAATAAAAGTGACGGAGAACAGCAGTCCGAACGGGGAAGCAGCTTGACGGGAAACACTATTTTTTAATTTGATTTGATTGGTATCACTGGTGCGTTTTAGTATCAGTGCGGTTGAACCCATGGCCATTGTGTCACCGGGGAAAACCTGTGTTTGTCCCTGCACTTTTGTGCCGTTGACGAAGGTGCCGGATTTCGAACCGGTATCAGTGACAATCCAGCCGCTTTCACGGCGCATCAGGACAGCATGGTCGCGGCTCGCGGTGGCGTCGTGTAAAACGATATCACAACTTTTGCTGCGCCCGAGCGAGTTTTCCCAGTACAGGACGGGGAGAACCTCATGGGTAACCATGTCCTCCAAAATTACGACAGGGTCTTCCCTCCTGCGTCCGCGTTTGAGAGATGAAAAACATTTTATAACGACAGCAAGCGAGATGAACGGTACGATGATTCTAAAAATAAAGAGCACTAAATAAATAATATTTTTTACAACAGGATTATTAAGCGCCAAAGAAAGGCCCTCCTTTCCGTATTCATGTAATTATGGGTTAAATGATTTCAGTGCAGTGGGGAGTATGTGCTGAAGGACAGTTCATATTCGTAATTGCTTTCTATTTATATAGTATATTATACAAGTATTTGAAAATAAAGTAAACGGAGAGAACAAAGTCGTTCTCTCCGCAATACCGTTATTCTTCTGTGATACCGAGTTGTCGCATAAATCGAGTAAGCCCTGCCTCAAAGTTAACACCAAAGCGAGCGTCTGTTTTCGCTTCACTTGTACGGCGAATGCATCCCGCGGTGAAATCAGCCGCAAGCTGTATCGCATTGTCCAATCCCATTTCGTTTAGGATGCCGGATAAAAGCGAGCTTGCAAAAATATCACCCGTACCATGGTATCTGCCTTTGATTTTTTGAGAAAACGCATAGCTTACATTTTCCGTTTCACGGCTGTATCCCACAGCTCCAAGCAAATCCGCACTGAACCAGACCCCTGTGATGACAACTTGCTTTGGTCCGAGTGCGCTTAACCGCCGCAGCAAATCCTCGACATATTCCCGGGTGTAAGGGCCCTCGCGGAATTTTTCACCCAACAGAAACGCGGCTTCGGTAAAATTTGGTACAATCAGGTCGGCTTTGCGGCAAAGTTGAGCCATGCCTTCTGCCATTTCAGAAGTGACCGTTTTATAAAGTATGCCGTCGTCACCCATCACGGGGTCAACCATGATGAAATTATCTTCCGTCTTAAAGGTATCGAACAAATCCGAAACGATCGCAATCTGCTCATAGGAACCCAAGTAACCACTGTAAAGCGCATCAAACTGTAAATCAAGTTCCTTCCACTGATTTACAAAGCCGGGTATGTCGGCGGTTAAATCGCGATAAGTATAGTTTGGAAGACCGCCGGTATGGGAAGAAAGCACAGCGGTCGGTATCGCGCAGACTTCAATTCCGGCGGCGGACAGGATGGGCAGAGCAACGGTAAGCGAGCATTTCCCAAACCCGGAGATATCGTGGATTGCCGCAATCCTCTTTTGTTTATTCATGTTATCACCTCAAACATTCTTACTATGATATATGTAATCATATGGAGAGTCAAGGTGAAAAATGTAAGAGGTTAAAATTAATGGAGCTATATTTTGTTTACGATTTCTCCATAATGCTTATAAATACTGCGGGCGGGAACAAAACCGCGCACCATGGACAGGGGGTAAACATTGCAGTCTTTTCCAATGATTGTACCGGGGTTCAAAACAGAGTTGCATCCCACTTCAACACGGTCGCCCAGCATCGCACCGAATTTTTTCAGTCCGGTTTCGATATGCTCGTCCGCCGCGTGAACGGTAACAAGCGTTTTATCTGATTTGACATTTGACGTAATGGAACCCGCTCCCATGTGCGACTTGAAGCCCAAAATGGAATCGCCCACGTAATTGTAGTGCGGTACCTGAACATTGTCGAATAGAATCACGTTTTTTAATTCGACGGAGTTACCCACAACGCAGCCTGCGCCTACCAATGCACTGCCGCGTATGAACGCGCAATGCCTGACTTCGGTGTTCGGGCCGATAATCGCAGGGCCGTTGATATAAGCAGAGTCAAACACCGTCGCGGATTTTGCAATCCACACGTTGTCGCCGCGCTTGTCGTATTCATCGGGGGAAAGAGTTTCCCCTAATTTTACAATAAAATCGCTGATTTTTGTAAGTGCCTCCCATGGATAGTTCAGTTTTTCCAAAAGCGGTGCCGCCGCGGTATGAGTCAAGTCGTATAAGTTCTTAATCAATATTTTGTCCATCATGATATAAAAGAAGCTCCTTCGTTTTTCAATTTGTACCCTTTCATTATATTTTTATTTTTCAGTCAGGTCAATCGATAACGCCTATTTTATCAGCTTTTTTATTTTTAGTATATCGCCCGGGTGCAGTTCGCTGCGGGAGGAGTCGATGGTATTGGTATTGCTGAGCAGCGCCGCTTCAAAATAGGGGCCGCTCAGTACAGAAGGTCGGAGTGCGGATGGTTTTGTAAAGTAGTTGTATAAAATTTGGCAGTCGTATTCGGTTACAGTGCCTGTTCCGTCCAGGTCCCCGGGTATGACAGCGGTATAGCGGCTTTCCGTTTGCCCATTTAAAATTGTTTCCACAATTGAACCGGTGCCGATGTTTCCGTCTTTTACTTCTTTATGATCAGCCGTCAAAACACGCAGCTGCTGACCGAGTGCATTTGCATCAAGCTCTTTCTGGAGGCCGGCAACCGTCACAGGTCCGTAAAAACAAAAGATGGACGGCTTAGTTTCATCCGGCTGCTGACTGGAGGCTGTGCTGGACGGCTCGCTGACAATACCGGAAGCCGTACTGGCAGCGCTGGAAGACTGGCTAACAATACCGGAATTTGTGCCTGAGCTGACACTTATCGTGCTTGAAACCGGAGTGCCGGCTTGCGGTTCAATGCAGGTACCATCGTGCTCAGAGTCAAAAACATACAGCGAAGTCATTGTTGAGGCGTCAATAGGATTCCCGGCTGAAACGGTGAGAAGAGAAATGCCGTTTTCATCTACACTGAAATTTTTTGTAAAATCACAATCTACTTTTACTATTTTATTCTGCAAGTATTTGCCGGCAGTCAAATCAATTTGTTCAATCTCAACGCAGCTACCGGTGTCTGGCGCCCAGCCGGCAAGATAAAGAAAATTCCCATGCAGAGCAGCTTTTTCATATGCAAAATTAAGAGAGATGGCTTTTCTGCCGCAGCTGTAGTCTAAATCTCCGTTGTTGTCAAGCAGAGCAACCTTTGTTTTGCTGCTGAAATCCGTACTGATTAAAACATATCCGTTTCCGGGTCTGTGAAAAAACTGCTGATTTCCATCTAAATACAAGTTCGGGAGGATATTGTTGATATCGGGGTAATTTTCGGCGTGGCCGGATAAAACCGCTACACTCGAAATTAAAATCACAAGGAGCAAAGAACATACAACAATTCGTTTTGCGTGTGGATTCCCCATTATTCGATACCTCCCGACATTTTAATCACATAATGATATTATAATAAGGAAATATAAGGGAAAACCATAATGTGAAAATATTTCAACTATAATTGTGATGTTCACAAGGCTGCAATCAACAGTATTCAAAATTTAATTCTGCAAAAAATAGCAAAATCAGTTTATGCACAAAAAAAAGTAATAACCGGCATTCACCGGTTATTACTTTATGGGGAGGAGTTGTATTGAAAAGGTCGTGGCAAATCCTTGCCACAAGCTTGTAAACAAATAAAAGATAACTCATTTTTTATTTCTTGAGTTTATTATAATACTCGCGTTTAGAAGTGTCAATCCTATCATAAAAGATTTGCAAACAATCTCTTTATTGGATAAAACAGAGTTTTTTGTCAGTAAAATTTAGTGATTATTGACGAATGATTTTCGTAAATTATCGGATATTGCGATTCACTAAATTTTGTATATCCTATCATTTGCAATAAAGAATAGGGAAGTTTACCACTGCGCGGATTTTTGTTACTCCTGTACGCCCGGTATTTTTGGAAGGGAGTCGAATCCCGGTTGCAAATCCTCGTCGGTGGGAATATAGTCAGTCATCGTATGATCCAAATACGCGGTATATGCGGCCATATCAAAGTAACCGGTACCGGTCAAACCGAACAGAATGGTTTTGGCTTCGCCCATTTCCTTGCATTTCAGCGCCTCGTCGATTGCACAGCGGATTGCGTGCGCACTTTCCGGCGCGGGAAGAATCGTTTCAAGTTTGGCAAACAGGATAGCGGCGTCAAATACCTTGGTTTGTTCCGCAGAGCGTGCCTCGTCGAGAAGTCCGTCGTGGTACAGCTTGGAAATGATCGGTGACATGCCATGGTAACGCAGTCCGCCAGCATGGTTTGGAGACGGAATGAAGCCGCTGCCGAGCGTATACATCTTCGCGAGCGGGGTAACTTTGCCGGTGTCGCAAAAATCATAAGCATAGCGTCCGCGCGTAAGCGATGGGCATGAAGCCGGTTCAACAGCGATAAAATACGGGTTGGTTTTGCCTAAAAGCTTATCCTGCATGAAAGGGGCAATCAGTCCGCCAAGGTTTGAACCGCCGCCGGCGCAGCCGATGATAATGTCGGGGTACTCACCCAGAATATCCATTGCTTTTTTGGATTCCAAACCGATAATCGACTGGTGCAGCAAAACCTGATTCAATACGGAACCGAGAACATAGCGGCAATTGGGCGTGGTTGTGGATTTTTCAATTGCTTCTGAAATTGCGCAGCCTAGGCTGCCGGTTGTGTCGGGGTCAATTGCAAGAATTGCACGGCCGACTTGTGTCGTCTCACTGGGGCTTGCGACCACATTCGCACCAAAAGTTTGGATAACCGCTTTGCGGTACGGCTTTTGATTAAAAGAAGCCTTCACCATAAATACGTCTAAATTGATATCAAAATAAGCGCAGGCTTCCGCTAAAGCGGTACCCCACTGGCCGGCTCCGGTTTCAGTCGTAAGCCCGGTCAGACCCTGCTGCTTTGCATAGTAGGCCTGCGCCACGGCAGAGTTTAGTTTATGACTGCCAGAGGTGTTGTTGCCTTCAAATTTGTAATAGATTTTTGCCGGTGTGCCCAAATATTTTTCAAGCGCATACGCCCGACTGAGCGGAGAAGGGCGGTAAGCCTTGTAAACATCAAGAATCGGCTCGGGAATATCAAAATATGCTGTTGTACTGTCCATTTCCTGCTTTGCAAGTTCCTCACAGAAAATCGGGTAAAGTTCCTCTGTGCGAATTGGCTTCAGAGTGCCGGGGTTCAGCATCGGGTCGGGTAGGGACTTCATGTCCGCACGCATATTGTACCATTGCGTGGGCATTTGCTCCTCTGTTAAGTTTAGTCTGTGTGGTATTTTTGCCATGATGATTCTCCTCTCAATTTGTAAATGGGTATAAAAAAACGCTCCTGCCCCTAAAAACTTAGGGACAAGAGCGTGTGCTCCTGCGGTACCACCCGTATTGCGCAATAAAGCGCCACTTATTCCACGCACCATCATGCATGCTCCCTTGGTAACGGGTGGAGATCCCGTCAAAAGCTACTCGCATTTCTTTCGCTTTGCCCTCATAAGTCCATTCAACAAACCCCGCTCTGCCGCAATCACACCGCCTGCAGCTCTCTTTGAAAGCGCTTTGCCTGTCTACTACTCTTACTCGTCGGTTTTATATCTTGTGCTTTATTATATTCGGGTATATTCGACTTGTCAAGCACAAATTGATAAGAAGACTGAAAAAGGCTTTTGTATTGTATTTATACAGGAATAATGGTAAACTTATTCAACAAACAACAACGAATTTTACGGGGGAAAATATGGATATTAAGAAAAATGATATAATAGATTTAGAAATAACCGGCTATACTGCCGAAGGCAGCGGAGTCGGCCGTTACAGGGATATTGCCGTTTTTGTTCCGCTTGCGGCCGCGGGGGACAAGCTGCGTGTGCAAATATTGAAAACCGCGAAAACATTCGCCTTTGGACGGATCGATAAAATTCTAACCGCGTCCAAAGATCGCGTGCCGCAGGACTGCATGCAGTTTGCCCAGTGCGGCGGCTGCGTTTACCGGCATATCAATTATCAGACCGAACTGAAAGCAAAGCAGCAGCGGGTACAGGACGCAATGGAGCGCATCGGCGGGTTCCACGATATTGTTCTTCAGCCGATTGTCGGTGCGAAAAACCCAGACCGCTACCGCAATAAGGCGCAGATTCCAATCGGACGCGGGCCGGGTGACGAAATTAGGATGGGCTTTTTTGCAAGTCACAGCCACCGCATCATTCATTGTGATGAGTGCCTTTTACAGCCGGAGGCCTTTACGGCTGCCATGAGTGCTTTTCAGGAGTGGGCGCGCCAGAGCGGTGAAGATGTTTACGACGAGGAAACCGGCAAGGGCAGACTCAGGCATCTGTACCTTCGTCAGGCGGGCGCGACCGGAGAGGTGATGGTTTGTGTCGTTGTCAACGGCAACGGCGTACATTTTGAAAAAGAACTGGTGGAGATTCTAAAGGAAAAGGTACCCGGACTAAAGAGTGTCATTATCAATGTGAACCGCGATAAGACAAATGTGGTACTCGGAAAAAAATGCAGAACGGCTTGGGGCAGTGATTATATCACCGATACCTTGTGCGGATTGAGCTTTCATATATCACCAATGTCGTTTTACCAGATCAACCGCGATCAGGCGGAACGGCTCTACTCACTTGCCGGTGAATATGCCGGACTGACCGGAAACGAAACCCTGCTTGACCTTTACTGCGGCACCGGAACCATCGGCCTTTCCATGGCGAAGAACGCTGCCAAGGTCATTGGAGTTGAGATTGTCGAACAGGCCGTGGAGGACGCAAAAAGGAACGCGGAAGAAAACCATATTGCCAACGCGGAATTCATTTGTGCTGACGCGGCTAAAGCCGCTTCCATGCTCGCATACCGCGGTGAACAGCCGGACGTGGTCGTGCTCGACCCGCCTCGCAAGGGCTGCGACGCTGAATTAATTGAAACTGTCGTAAAAATGGCTCCCCAGCGTGTTGTCTACATCTCCTGTGACCCGGCCACCCTTGCCCGCGATTTAAAGCTTTTTGCGCAAAAAGGTTATCAACCGCAGATCATCACCCCTGTAGACATGTTTCCCCGTACGGCGCACGTTGAGACGGTAGTATTGATGTCAAGGGTTGAAAATCAGCCGTAAAAAAGGGCTTGAAATAAGGGCATTTCAAGGTTTTTGCCATAAAAACCACCGCTCGGAAATTGCCTGATTCTTACTTCGAGGGAACATGTCAAAACGAGCTTAAAACCTTGTGACAGAGCGATTTAGATGTCAGTGCTTGGCGAGTAGTCAGTTTAGATGTCAGAGGTTCGCGTGTGGTCGATTTAGATGTTTTTTGAAAAACCCGGGCTTGTGTGGTCGGGTTGAATGTATCTGTTATTTATCCATGATTTTTGTTACGTTTCTATTGTTTATGTTCATGGATAGGAAATTATAATTTTTACAAAGGAAGGTATGTATGGAAAATAATATTAATGATTATTTAACCAATGGTGAGTTATTTAGTAAACTCAGTGATTTTACGCGAATTGTAGATCCTTTACAAAAAAGAGTTATTGAGTACGGAAACAAGGAGGTTCTAATTAACAACATCCACTGTTTTGATTTTTGGGGTAAAAACAAAGTGTGCGATAATTGCATCTCCATGAGGGCTTATAACGACAACACGACATATGTAAAAATTGAGTATAGAAAAGACAAAACATACATAGTGACTGCAGTCCCCTATATTTTAGATAACAGAAAGGTTGTAGTCGAGATTCTCAAAGATATTACAAACAGTTTATTTTTTGAATCGCTTGACGATAAGGGTAATGAATTGACAGGAATTCATGCGCTTATTGATAGTATGAACAAACTTGCTTTTAAAGATCAACTTACGGGGCTGTATAACCGACGATATATTATGGAAAAGCTACCTGTTGATCTTTTGAACGCTAAGCTTTTATCAAAAGAAATATCTATAATTATGGCTGACATTGATTATTTTAAAGCTGTTAACGATAATTACGGACATCCTGCCGGTGATCAGACTCTAAAAAATGTTGCCATAACAATATCCGGATGTCTTAAAAGAGAAATTGACTGGGTCGCAAGATATGGTGGAGAAGAGTTTCTGATTTGCATGCCTGGAGCCGATCTTGAGACTGCAAAGTCAATAGCCGAATGTATGCGAAAGTCAATTGAAAGATCTGTAATCGAATATAATGGCAAGCAATTTAACATAACTGCAAGCTTCGGTATTCATTACTTAAAATCACCAGAAAGTGAGAGCATTGACGAGTTGATAAAACATGCTGATGAAAAGCTGTATTTGGCTAAAAGTAACGGACGTAATAGAGTTGAATATTAAAAAATAAATGGGATTGTGTGGACTGCCGTAATCGTATTCATCGCCGGGAAATCATACAGGAAAATGAAAAGCATAAAGCAAGGCTCCCACACTGCCATCAAAGGCGGCGGGGAGCGGCATAATGACAAAAGCACCTCTGAACCAATCATGGCTCGGAGGTGTTTTTGCGTCTATGGTATTATTCTTCGATATCGATTGCAAGCCCGGATTTGAATTTCACAGTGAAGTGGTCGGCAAAGACGGTGATCTTCTCGATGAGCTTTTTTACCAGAGCTTCGTCGAACTCTGTGATGTCTGTTTTCTGCTTGGAGATAAAGTCCTGCAGTTCCTTGATCCGGTTCATGGCTTCTTCCCGGTGGTGGCTGTCGACCTCGGACTGTTCCTTCTGTTCCCTGAGTCTGAGGATTTCGTCAGCGATGGCATCGTAATCCTGTTTGTTGTTTGCCTTCTTGATGAGCTCTTTTTGCAGTTCTTCCAGCCGAGCTTGGATGCCGTCCGGCGAGAGGGTGTCAGCGCTGACTACAGCCTTGGCGATATTGGCTTGCAACTGTTTTAGGAAGGTGCCGCGCTCTGTCAAAATCTGATTGATGGCTGTGACCGTGACTTCCTGCAGCAGGAGCTCGTTAACCGTCCGGTTGGTGCAGTTTGTGTCTGCGGAGCCCGGTTCCAGACGGCTGATGCAGCGCCAGACGATGGATTTGCAGCCGTGGTTGTTCCAGTGAACGCGCCGGTAAAGCTCACCGCAGTCACCGCAGAAAACCATCTGTGCAAAACAGTGATTGCAGGAGAAACTGCGCTTCTTGCCTGTCGGGCTGACGTGGACTACCCGGCGACGGACAAGCTCCGCCTGCACCTGCATGAAGAGCTCTTTCGGTATAATGGCCTCATGGTCATCCTCCACATAGTATTGAGGCACCGTGCCATTGTTCTTGATCCGTTTCTTGGTAAGGAAGTCGGTGGTATAGGTCTTTTGCAGCAGGGCGTCTCCGATGT